>Ga0326728_10025306_pt1 | contig 10639 bp, 9 predicted proteins | sample MB3enrmetagenome_FD_207602 | JGI IMG/M metagenome (GOLD analysis project Ga0326728, IMG submission 207602) | Lab enriched peat soil microbial communities from McLean, Ithaca, NY, United States - MB31MN | ecosystem: Environmental > Terrestrial > Soil > Wetlands > Peat | place: USA: New York...
CCGGGTTCCCGCTGACGAAGATGAGGCTTCCCCGTGGGAATCCGCCGCCCAGAAAGGAATCGAGGAGGGGGTCCCCTGAAGAGGCGCGCTGGATCTCTACAGTGCCCGCCGCAGAGCTGTCCGTTTTCAACTGCGTTGCTGATGTCCTTCGAGTATATATAGATGCAACATCTCACGAACAATTCGGGGTTCCTTCTGTGAAATGTCTAGGCCCACGGTTCTCCAAGTGCTTCCCGCGAGTGACGGATGGTCGATTGGCCTCTCCTATTCTGGGAAGATCGTGACGCCGTCTCGCACGTGCCCGGGGGCAAACGACGTAACCGTAAGTCTACCCGCCCTCCGTCCGGCCCTGACGATCTAGCCTACCCTGACAGGTTCGAGCTTCTGTCCTAGTTCGACCAGGACTACCGCTACGGGTCTGTCGAGCACAACTGTGCGACCTGGCTGATACAGGACGAGTACAGCGACATCAACAGCGCAATGTGTTCGTTGATTATGTAGGGACTACGGGGCACCCTACGATTATCTCTCGATGCCAAAGGCGGGAATGCGTCTCAAGTTTGGGACACCCCCAACCTTGACAGCGTAATAGGTCCTATCCCGACACTCCCGGGATGCGGTAGAGGTAGACCCTGTTGGGGGTGTCCTCGACCTCCGCCTCCCACCCGTCGAACTGGTGGTAGTAGGAGACGATGACGCTCCCAGGCTTCATCTCGGCGAGCGCCTTCACGCGGAGCTTCTGCATTATCCCCTCCCACAGGAAGACGTAGACTATGTCCGCCGACGAGATGTCCACCTCCAGCAGGTTCGCCTTTACGACGTCCGCGTATTTTTCGAGGCCCCTCCTCCTAATCTCCCGCCTGGTCCACCACACCTTCAGCGGGTCCACCTCCACCCCGGTGCACCTTGCGTGGAAGCGGCTCGAGACCTGGATGATTATCTTGCCGAAGCCAGAGCCGAGGTCGAAGACCCTCTTCTTCTCGTCGGGCTTGGAGAAGTCAATCATGATCTCCAGGTTCTTGCCCGGCACCGGCTGGTACCCTGCCCCGCTGAAGAATCCCCCGAAGACCACGTAGGCGAAGAACAGAGCAGCTATGAGGAGGATCACCAGGATGGTGAGTCGAAGGTCAATCACGCGAGCGTCAGGCTGGACCTCTCGGGAGGGGAGTAAAAGGTTGCTCGGGGTCCCGGCGCCAGGGAGTCTAGTGCGGCGTACGGAGCACGTGCTCGTGGTAGTGCTCGACGGGCATGAGCGCGCCGAACGCCCTCTGGACGACCTCGCTCAGCGAGGGGTGGATGTGGATCGCCTCGTCGACCGTATCGATAGACATGCCGGGAGTGTGCATCACGTCTATGATCTCCTGTATCAGGATCGAGGCGTTCGGCCCGATTATGTGGGCGCCCAGAATCCTGCGGGTCTGGCCGTCCACAATCACCTTGACGAAGCAGTCCTTGGTGTTCATCGCCTCCCCCTTGGCCGTGTCTTCGTACCGGTGGAAGCCGATCAGGACGCTGTCGCCGAACGCCCGCACCGCCTCCTCCTCCTTTAGCCCGACGCTGGCGATCTCCGGATAGGTGAAGACCGCGTGGGGCATCGCGTGGTAATCGACCGTCGCTTTCCTCTTCAGGACGGCGTTGAGGTAGACGATCCCGGACTCGTAGTTCGCGGCGTGCTTGAAGAGGTGCCTCCCGTCAGCGTCCCCGAACGCCCAGACGTTGGGTTGAGAGGTCTCGAGGGAGTCATCCACGGCGATCCAACCGTCATCCGTCGTGTCTATTCCTGCCCTCTCGGGATGAAGAATGTCGGTGAGCGGGCCCCTCCCCGCCGCGACAAGGACCTCGTCGCTCTCCACCTGCATGTCGGCGCCGCTGACCCTGTCGTGTACCGTCAGCCGCTTCCGGCCGCCTGAGGTCCTCTCCGCTTCAGTCACCTCGTGGTCCGCGAAGATGCTCATGTGCTTCCCCAGCTCGCTCTTGGCGAGCGCTGAGACCTCAGGCTCCTCGTCGTGGAGGAACCGGGCATTGCGTCCCAGAATCGTGACCTGCGACCCCATGCTCGAGAAGAAGTGGCCGTACTCCGCCGCGATGTACCCGCCACCGACTATAGCCAGGCTGCTGGGCAGGTGCGTCAACCCCAGCACCGTGTCGCTCGTGAGGTAGCCCGTCTCCTGCAGTCCCCTGATGGGCGGGATGACGGGCTTCGACCCGAGGCAGAGGAAGATCATCTTAGAGGTCACCGTCTCGCCATCCACCTTCAGGGTGTACGGGGATACGAACTCGGCGACCGACGGGTAGTAGTCTATGTTCGGCGAACTGGAGAGCCCCTCGCGGATGGCGTCTATGTCCCTGTGGATCAGCGTCCTCATCCTCTCCATGATCTTCTCGAAGTCGACGTTCTTGATGTCGGCGTCCACCCCGAGGTCCTTGGCTTCCTCCAGCGTTCGGACCAGTTCCGCCGGGTAGAGAAGTATCTTCGAGGGTATGCAGCCCCTCGTAAGGCAGATGCCGCCCGGCTCGTCCTTGTCGATCACCGCTATCTTCATCTTCGGATTCCTCCGCAGCATCGGGTCCACCAGGTTCATCGCGGACCCGGTCCCGATGACTATCAGGTCGTACTGCTTCATTCTGCTCCTCGCCTAGAGAACTGCGGCGCGAGCTTATTGAAGATGTTCGGTCTATTGCTGCTATCCTATGCCACTATGCATATAATTCGTATCAGGATATTCCTTTCACGACTATTTATATCGGCAGCCGGTTCGACCCTGACCATGACTTCCGAAAAGCTCGACACGCTAGCGGTGCACGCCGGCCAGGAGGCCCCGGACCCCGCGACCGGGGCCAGGGCGGTCCCTATCTACCAGACCACCTCGTACGTCTTCAAGACCCCTGAGCACGCGGCGAATCTGTTCGCCCTGAAGGAGTTCGGGAACATCTACACCCGCATTATGAACCCGACCACGGATGTCTTCGAGAGGAGGGTCGCCGCCATCGAGGGTGGCACCGGCGCCCTCGCCGTAGGTTCGGGACAGGCAGCGGAGACCTTGGCGCTGCTGAACATAACCCGCGTCGGAGATGAAATCGTCTCAGGGAACAACCTGTACGGCGGGACGTTCGAGCTCTTCCACTACACCTTCCCGAAGCTGGGAAGGACGGTGAAGTTCGTGGATTCCACGAAGCCGGAGGAGTTCAGGAGGGCCATCACGCCGAAGACCAGGGCCGTCTACGCAGAGACGGTCGGCAACCCGAAGCTGGACGTGCCGGATTTCGAAGCGCTCGCCAAGATAGCGCACGACGCACAGGTACCCTTCGTCGTAGACAACACCGTCGGCGTGGGTCTGGTCAGGCCATTCGACTCTGGGGTCGACATCACGGTCATGTCGGCCACGAAGTACATCGGCGGTCACGGGACCTCGATAGGGGGCGTGATCGTCGACTCCGGGAAGTTCGACTGGAGCAGGGGGAAGTACCCCGAGTTCACCGAGCCGGACCCGAGCTACCACGGCCTGAAGTACTGGGACATCTTCGGCAACTTCCCGGGCCTGGGCAACGTGGCCTTCATCATCAAGGCGAGGGTGCAGCTCCTGAGGGACCTCGGCCCCGCGCTGAGCCCGTTCAACTCCTTCCTCTTCCTTCAGGGTCTGGAGACCCTCCCGCTCAGGCAGAGGAAGCACTCCGAGAACGCTCTCAGGGTCGCAAGGTACCTGAAGACGCACCCCCTCGTCGCGTGGGTCAACTACCCGGGGCTGGAGGACCACCCAAGCCACAAGCTGGCCACAAGGTACCTTGGAGGAAACTATGGGGGAATCGTGGGCTTCGGGATAAAGGGCGGGCTCGAGTCGGGCAAGCGTTTCATCAGCTCGGTGAAGCTCTTCTCGCACCTCGCGAACATCGGCGACACGAAGAGCCTCGTGATACACCCCGCCTCGACGACGCACCAGCAGCTGACAAAGGAGGAGCAGAAGGAGACGGGCGTCACGGAGGACTACATCCGGCTCTCGGTCGGCATCGAGGACTTCGAGGACATCAAAGAGGACCTCGACCAGGCCCTGCGCGCCGCGGTGAAGTAGAGCCAGGGGAGAGGCACGCCCGAGCCGCAGATGGAGGTCGCGACGGTGGTCGAAGACAGACGGCGACTGGGCGACACGGAGACGCGCTCCTTCACGTTCGGCCAGCCTCCGGACGCCCTTGAACTCGAGTCGGGCGCGAGGTTCGGGCCGGTCACCGTGGCCTACGAGACATACGGCACGCTGAACGCAGAGAAGACGAACGCAATCCTCGTCCTCCACGCCCTCTCGGGGGACGCCCACGCGGCCGGGATGCGCCCGGGCGAGAAGAGCCCTGGCTGGTGGGACGACATGATAGGACCGGGAAAGGGGCTCGACACGGACCGGTACTTTGTGATAAGCTCCAACGTGCTCGGGGGGTGCAGGGGCACCACGGGGCCGTCGTCGCCGAACCCCGAGACGGGGAGGCCCTACGCGCTGGACTTCCCGACGATCACGATAAAGGACATGGTCAGCGTCCAGCGCCGGCTCGTGCGGTACCTCGGCATCGAGAAGCTGCTCTCCGTGGTCGGCGGCTCGATGGGAGGGATGCAGGCTCTGCAGTGGCTGGTCTCCTATCCCGAGATGGTCCGGACGGCAATCCCGATAGCGACCACCCTGAAGCACGCGCCGCAGCAGATAGCGTTCGACGAGGTGGGACGGCAGTCCATCATGGGCGACAGCAACTGGAAGGGGGGGAACTACTACGGCGGCCCTCTTCCCTCGAACGGGCTGGCGGTCGCGAGGATGGTCGGCCACATCACCTACATGAGCGACGCCTCGATGGCTGAGAAGTTCGGCAGGCGCCTCAAGCCGGACCCGACGCACCAGTCTCTAAAGTTCGGCTCCGATTTTGAGGTCGAGGGGTACCTCCGCTACAGGGGAGACAACTTCGTGAAGAGGTTCGACGCGAACTCATATCTGTACATCACGAAGGCGATGGACTACTTCGACGTAATAGGAGACGGAAGGCTGCAGGACGTCTTCAGGGGGGTCAAGGCCAAGGTGCTCGTCATCGCGTTCAAGTCCGACTGGCTCTATCCGGCCTATCAGTCTCAGGAGATCATAAGGGCCTGCAAGCTGGCGGGCGTCGAGGCAACCTACTGCGAGATCAACTCTACCTACGGCCACGATGCGTTCCTGCTCGAGGTGGAGGAGGAGACGGACCTGATCTCGCACTTCCTGAAGAACGCGTCCAACGGGCTGTGTGCCCACTGAAGATGCGAGGGCCGAAACAATGAAGCTACAGGACAGGATAATCGTGGACTGGACCCCCGAAGGCTCGACCGTTCTCGACTTGGGGTGCGGCGACGGGGACCTCCTCTCGCTTCTCATTACGGAGAAGAAGGTCCACGCTCAGGGGATAGAGATAGACCCGGGCGCCCTGAGGAACTGCGTCGCCAAGGGCCTCAACGTCTTCCAGGAGGACATAGACGGGGGGCTCTCCGTCTTCCCCGACAAGTCCTTCGACCTGGTCATACTCGATGAAAGCCTCCAGGAGGTGAAGAAGCCGGACTTCGTCCTCAAAGAGGCCCTGAGGGTGGGCAGGAAGGCCATCGTCGCGTTCCCCAACTTCGCCTACTACTCGAGCCGGGTCCAGATTCTCTTTGGGAAGGTGCCGGTGACGCCGTCGCTCCCCTTCGAGTGGTACGACACGCCGAACCTCCACTTCCTCAGCACGGCCGATTTTGTGGAGTACTGCCGAAAGAGGGGGTTCAGGATCGAGAACTCTGCCTTCACGGCTAGCGGCAGGAGGGTGAGGTTCCTGCCGAACCTCTTTGCGCAGGTCGGCATATTCCAGATCTCAGATTAGGCGGAGCGCCGGACGAATCGAGCCGCCCTGGCAATGGACCCCGCGTGTGGCAAATTTATTAGTGCGGCCGGTGACCCGCCCGAGAATCGAGAGCTGGTGGGTTAGCGTTTGATCAGAGAGGCGCGGGATTTTTCCAGGCGGGTACTGTTGCGCTCGTTCGCCCGCGCGACATTGCGAGATAACGTCTTCATCATCCCAGCGCTGGCCTATTCGATTGGAATCTCTGTTTACTTCCTCTTGTCCGGAGTGGCCCTGAACTATCTCCCAGCCCTCATCTTCCTGGGCGCGGTGTGCGTCATGACCGTCCTGAGCATGTCCAGGAAGATGAGCAAGTACTGGATATCCATCATATCCATAATGCTCTCTTACGAGGCGCTTCAGGGAACCATAGGCGCCCTAGCTACAGCCAGGGGGGTCTTCTCCCTATTCTCGCTCGACAGGCTGCTCTGGGGGTTCAACCTAACAGGTTGGGTGCAGACGACCTTCGCGTCCCCCTTTATGACCATACTCGCCACCGCGTTCTACTCGCTCCACGTTCCTCTCGTGGTCGCGACCTGCGTCACGGTGTGGTTCGCGAAGCGGTCGCTCTTCGGGAAGTACGTCACCGTCATGGTACTGACCTCTTATGCGGCGCTCGCGACCTTCGTCATCGTCCCGACCGCGCCACCGTGGTACTCGGGAGCTGCGGTCAACCTCTACCAGAGCGCTAGTGCCGCTATCTTCCCGCAGGGGCTCTCGTCCCTCCTATCGATGGTCGAGGTAGACAAGTTCGCGGCATTCCCGAGCCTGCACGGCGCCTACGCGATCATATTCTCGTACTTTATGGTCAAGATAGACCGACGGCTCGCCATCGTCGCGATACCGATCACGGTGGGAATCATGCTTTCGACCCTGTACCTCGGGCAACACTACCTCATCGACCTGATCGGCGGCGCAATCTACGCCCTCATACCCTGCCTTATCGCCGAGCGCTTCCAAATACACGTCCCCGGGACCCAGGCAAGTTCGAAGTAGACGGACCGGTCTCGACGCGGGCTCCGGATTTGGCTATGGTTCCCCTTCTCGCCAAGAGGGCTGCGGTAGAGACGATTCCCGCGCTCGACAAGCTACGTGCTGGCGATGGTTAACCCGACAGGGCTTAAGCCTTGGTGGTCGGACCCTTCCCTAGCCGACGCCGATAAGCGCAATCCATATCAAGTTTATTAGATGTGTTATACAGCCCTCCGGCACTTGGCTGCAAGCAACTCCAGTAGGAAGTCTGCCGGACTTGGTATCATCGCTCTAATTTTCGTCCTTCTGCTCGGCATCTCGCCGCTGGTCATGGCGTTCACCGACGGCGAGGCCGCGACAACCGCAATAGGGCAGCCCAATCTCACCTCGAATTCCTCTAATAACGGGAATGGTGGAAGCGCCGTCGCGTCGGGGATCTATTACGCGCGCGATATTGCGTTCGATTCGAGCGGCGACCTGTGGGTGGCAGACACCAACAACAACAGAATCCTCGAGTTCGTGCCCGGGACCGGCGGGTGCTCCTCCGGGGCGCTGTGCACAGACATGTCGGCCAGCCTCGTGCTAGGCCAGAAGAAGTTGACCCTGAATGCCGTCAACGAAGGCAATGAAGGCTCCGCGCCAAACTCCTCCAGCCTGTATTATCCATATGACATCGCGTTCGACTCGCACGGAAATCTCTGGGCAGTGGACAGCTTCAACAACAGAGTCCTCGAGTTCACGACCCCGTTCTCTAATGGTGAGACGGCCAGCGTGGTGATAGCTCAGTCCAGCTTCACGACGGGCCCGGGAGCCTACGGATCAGGCGCGGCCGGTCTCACCGAGCCGACGGCGCTGGCTTTCGATTCTAGCGGCGACCTGTGGGTCGCGGACAGGGGGAACAACCGGGTCGTCGAGTACGTGCCAGGGTCAAGCGGGTGCCCATCCGACCAACTGTGTACAGACATGGACGCCACCAACGTGATAGGTCAGTCCTCCTTATCGGGGACATCCGCGGGTCTCACCGCTACTACGATGTACGAGCCGTATGCTCTTGCGTTTGCGCCCAATGGAGGCCTCTGGGTAGATGACAGCGACAACGGCAGGGTCCTCGGGTACCCGACTCCCCTCTCCACTGGCGAAGCGGCGACCGTCGTGCTGGGCGACCCGACATTTACCTCCGGTTCGGGAAGTCTTTGCAGACCCGAGACCCTCAACGACACCGCTTTGTGCGGAAGCGAAGGAATGACATTCGACTCCAGCGGGGACCTTTGGATCGCAGACTCGTTCAACAACAGAGTCGTGGAGTTCGTGCCAGGGTCTAGCGGGTGCCCATCCGACCAACTGTGCACCGATATGGCTGCCAGTCTTGTAATAGGTCAATCCGGCTTCACTGGAAGTGGCTCGGCTCTTACTGCGACTGGGGTCAACGACCCGTACGGCTTGGCGTTCGACTCGGGCGGAAACCTCTGGGTCTCTGACTACAACAACATGAGGATACTGGAGTACCCGAGCTCCTCATCTTCTGGCAGCTCATCCTCGAGCAGTTCTTCATCGAGCAGCTCATCCTCCACCAGCAGCTCGACGACCACGACGACGTCCAGCACCTCCTCCACCACTTCATCCACTGCTACGACGACCATCACGACAGAGTCGACCACGTCCTCAACGACCTTCCCGCCCCCGCCGCCTCCGGCCAATCCCTGCCAGGCCAACCTCCAGTGCTACACCACCTACGCGGTCTTCGACGTGCTGCAGGCGACGGGCGCGACCGCGGGCGGGGCCACCGTGCTGTTGTCAGCCGCCGGACTTCCGTCACAGACCTCCACGACCCTGTCTGCCGCATCCACTTCGCTGCTCTGCACAGAGAGTCCCTCCTGGACAGCCGAGTGGGGGACGTACTGGGGCTGCTTCGCCGGGGAGGCCGGACCGTTCAGCCTCACGGTCGGGGTGACGTACTCGTACACGGTGACGATTCCATCAGGGACTACCGTGGCAGGGCCGACCGTCCTGAGCGGGTCCTTCGTCGCATCGAACCCGTGGACGATCACGATCATTAGCGTCTCGGCCTAGGGCGGTTTCCTAAAGGACGCGGACTGCTGCACAGTGATCGCTTCACAGCCAGCCCTTCCGGTTCAGGAACTCTGTCCGTGCGCCAGTGAGACATAGGAAATGATAGACAGCATCAGGAAGAATATGAAAAGCGACGCCATCGCGGTGGCTCTCTTCACACCGTATACTGCGTTGGTTGACTTTAATGAATCTTGATGGAATAGCCTAGCGGTACGCGGCGCACCGCCGTCAGATTTCGTCGCTACTCAGTTCGCGTTGGCCGCGGTCGAAACGATGCGGCTGAAGACAAGCGACGCGCTGGTGCCGAACAGCTCGTCTGTGCGCTCCACGAAGCTCCTCAGGTCCCCGTTGGAAGCGTCTCCGACATAGCATAAGGCCGTCGTGGCCGATAACTCGCCGAATAGGTCTGTGAAGGCCGTCTTTATCACCCTGCTCAGTTCGTGTCTTGGCACGTTCCTCGCCTCTATCTCCTGCACAAACCTCTCCCCCGTGAAGTCCGGGGCTTGATTTGTCGCCTGCTGAGACATGCCACGAGGGAAGACGAGAGGGGTATTAAAATGTTAGTAAATGCATGTCGTCTCACAACTTTTCCTATGTTATGGCTAATGAATACCCATTGGGTGGGTTTTCTCCTAGACAATTCAACAAATTCCCCATGAGAATCACCACAGCCGCCTCCCAGCAGGAACTCGCTACCCCTTCCGGGCTGCTCACTCGATCCGGTCGAACTGCTTCATCGCTCCGGCGACATTTCCGACGACGTCGGACGCGACGATGTGGAGCCCGTGCTCTCTGGCTGCCGCCTCGCCTGCGAGCCCGTTTATGTAGACTGCGCAGCATGCGGCTTCGAAACCCGCCAGCCCCTTGGCGACGAGCGCGGTGGTGATGCCCGTCAGCACGTCTCCGGTGCCCCCGACCGTCATCGCTGGTGAGTGCATCGTGTTGAGCGCGACCCGTTCGCCGTCGCTTACCACGTCCGTCGGGCCCTTCACGACAACGGTCATGCCGCTCTCCTTGGCTGCGTGCCTGATCGCCTCTGTCCTCGGCGCCAGCTCGGCGTCCAGCTTGACCCCGAAGAGCCTCTCGAACTCGCCGGCGTGGGGGGTCGCGACCATCTTCACGCTGCCCGCAATCTTCAGTATCGACGGCCTGAGCGCGTCCGCGTCGACGACGAGCGTCTTGGTCTTGGTGGAGAGCCGGGCCAGCGCGTTCGCCAGTTCGTCGGGGTTCTGCGGCCCCAGCCCAGGACCGACCCCGATGCAGCCTAGCTCCGGGATCCAGCTAACGAGGCGGTTGGCGTTTCCCCGTGTGAGCTTGCTGTCGGGCAGCGGGATGACTATCAGGTCCGGCGACATCGACCGGATCGGCGCGGCGATCGCGGCAGGGACGGCGACGTAGACAAGGTCGAGCCCGGACCTCAACGCAGCCATCCCCGCGAGGAAGGGGGCGCCGTGGTAGATCCTGCCCCCACCCACGATGCAGGCCGTCCCGTTCATACCCTTGTGCGAGTCCTTCTTCCTGGGAGGGATGAGGCCGGCGACGAACCGCTTCTCTATCGTGAATGTCTCCAAGCTCGCTCGCCTAGAAGGTGTAGTGCTTCTGTATCGGAGGGAGGTAGATGAGCGATTCGATCGGGCAGTTCAGCTCGAGCCGCTCCTTCAGCTTGGCCAGGGGCTGCTCCATGGAGGCGATCGTGAATATCCCCACGGTCCTCGCCTTGGCC
>Ga0326728_10025307_pt1 | contig 10639 bp, 4 predicted proteins | sample MB3enrmetagenome_FD_207602 | JGI IMG/M metagenome (GOLD analysis project Ga0326728, IMG submission 207602) | Lab enriched peat soil microbial communities from McLean, Ithaca, NY, United States - MB31MN | ecosystem: Environmental > Terrestrial > Soil > Wetlands > Peat | place: USA: New York...
GCTCCCGCAGGGGCCCGCGAGCCTCGCGACCCCTACGACCCCGCCCGACCCGCTGCACGGAAAGGTCGAGCACCTGGGTCCGGATCGGCTCGCCTCGCTCCGGACCTTGGACTGGGTCGTCCGGGGCACCTCCAAGGTGGTCGGCAACGCGGAGGTCGGGTTCGCGCAGGTCCGCGGCGTCGCCAGCGTCGGCGGGGATCTGACGGCGGCGCAGGTCGAGGTGGCGGGAGAGCTTCAGGTCGGCGGGGCGACCCGGGTCCGAGGACCGCTCCAGCTCTCCGGCGTCGGCCGGTTCGGTCGCGACCTCACGGTCGGCTCCCTCGTGAGCTCCGGTCGCCTCGAGGTGGCCGGTTCGGTGCGCGTGGAGGGCGCCGCGCACGTGAAGGGGCACACCGAGCTCACCGGCGGCCTCGACGCCCAGAGCTTCGCGTTCGAGGGGAGCCTCCACGTGGAGGGGACGCTCCATGCGGGCCGCGTCTCGGGGGTCCTGGAGGGACGGAGCCGGCTCGGGCCGCTCCTCGCCGAGCGGGTCGACCTGAAGCGGTCGTTCCCGCGCCTGCCCCCGTGGAAGGAGGCCGGCACCCTCCACACCCTTCGGATCGAGGCCCGAGAGGTGCACCTGGAGGGGGTCGTCGTCGAGTTCCTGCGGGCGGAGGAGATCTACCTCGGCCCGGACTGCCGGGTCGCCCGATACGAGGGCTCCGTGCGGGAGCAGCATCGCTCCGCCCGGCTCGGGCCCAGCTCCGTGAGCCGACCTCCTCCCGGCATCTCCCGCTGAACGGGCTCCGGTCGACTTTAAGTTCCTAACTTCGGTGCTCGGAGCCTATGGCCGATGAGGAGAGCGCTCCGACGGGCCCCGCGCTCCCCGAGCTCCAGGCCCGGGTGCTCCGCTTCTGGGAGGAGCACGACCTCCCGCGTCGACAGCTCGATGGTCCCGAGGGGGGAGCGGAGTTCCGGTTCACCGAGGGACCCCCGACGGCGAACGGCCGGCCCCACCTGGGTCACGTGGTGGCTCGGGCGCTGAAGGACACCGTGCTGCGGTACCGTCGCATGCGGGGGGACCGGATCGTGACCTCGATGGCCGGATGGGACTGCCACGGACTTCCCGTCGAGCTGGAGGTCGAGAAGCGCCATGGCCTCCGGTCCAAGAAGGAGATCGAGGCGTACGGCGTGGAGAAGTTCTGCGAGGAGTGCCGCGCCGGGGCGCTCGAGGTCTCCAATGTCTGGCGCGAGATGAGCCGCCGGATGGGGTACTGGCTCGATTACGACCACGCCTACCGTACGATGGACCCCCCGTTCATCGAGAGCGTGTGGTGGGCCCTGAGCGAGCTCTACCAGCACGGCCTCCTCACCAAGGGGTACTACTGCCTCCCGTACTGCCCTCGGTGCGAGACCCCTTTATCGAGCCACGAGGTGGCCCAGGGGTACCGGGAGACCACCGACCCGTCGTTGACGATCCGCCTGCGCCTGAAGGGCGTCGCGGGGGAGCCCGAACGGTACCTCCTGGTGTGGACGACCACCCCCTGGACGCTGCCGTCGAACCTCCTGGTGGCCGCCCGCGCCGACCTCGCCTACGTGGGGGTCCGGGGCCGCGACGGCTCCGAGTACCTCCTGGCGGAGGCGGCCGTTCCGCGCTACTTTCCCGAAGGGAGCCCGGAGCTCCTGCACCGGTACCTCGGCCGCGACCTCGCCGAGCACCGGTACGAACCACCGTTCCCGTTCGCCGGGCCCGGCGAGGGCCGCTACCGCGTCGTCCTCGACGATTCCGTGGACCCGAAGGAGGGCACGGGCTTCGTCCATATCGCCCCGAGCTTTGGGCCGGAGGACCAGCGGATCGGAGAGCGCGAGGGGGTGGGGTTCCACGACCCCCTCGATGGCCGGGGCGTCTTCACCGCCGCCGTGCCGCCGGTCACTGGCAAGGGGTTCAAGGCGGCCGACCCGATCCTGCTGAAGCTCCTCGCCGAGAACGGCGCGCTCTACCAGCAGGCGACGCTCCGCCACACCTACCCGTTCTGCTGGCGGTGCGAGACGCCGCTCATCTACCGGGCCATCGACTCCTGGTTCGTCCGGACGAGCCGGCTCACTGAGAAGCTCCTCCGGCACAATCGGTCGGTCCTCTGGATCCCCGCCCATCTGCGGGACGGCCGGTTCGGCAACTTCCTCGAGGAAGCGAAGGACTGGGCGCTCTCCCGGAACCGGTACTGGGGCACGCCGCTCCCCATCTGGTGCTGCCCGTCGGGGCACGTCAGCTGCGTCGGCAGCTTCGCCGAGCTCGCTCGGCTCACGGGGGGCGCGCTACCCGAGCCGTTCGACCCCCACCGGGTGACGGTCGACCGGCTCACCTTCTCCTGTCCGGTCTGCGCGGCCCCGACGCGACGAGAGCCGTACACGATCGACGGATGGTTCGACAGCGGCAGCGCCCCATTCGCCCAGTACCACTACCCGTTCGAGCCCGGGCCGTTCGACCCGAACCGCCCGCTCGCCTACGTCTCCGAGGGGCTCGACCAGACCCGGGGCTGGTTCTACACGCTCCTCGTGATCGCCACGGGACTGTTCGACCGACCCGCCTACCGAGCCTGCCTCACGAGCGGCCTCGTCCTTGACGAACAGGGCACCAAGATGTCCAAATCCAAGGGGAACGCGCTCGAGCCGATGGCGCTGCTCGACCGGTTCGGCGGCGATGCGGTCCGGTGGGCGTTCTACGTGAGCGACTACACCGAACCGATGCGGATGGGGGAGACGACGGTCCGCCAGGCGAGCCAGCGCACCCTCGGCACCCTCCTCAACGTGCTCGCCTTCTACCGGGGCAATGCCCTCCCCCCCACGGCGTCCTCGGAAGCTCCGGAGCTCCCCCGTCCGCTCCTCGACCGCTGGCTCTCCTCCCGCCTCGCCGAGACGGTCTCCGAGGTCACCCGGGCGCTCGACGGTTACGACCACCGTACGGGGGCGCTCGCCCTACAGAGCTTCGTGAACGACCTCTCCACCTGGTACCTTCGTCGCTCCCGTCCGAGGTTCTGGCTCGAGGAGGCGACCGACGACCGGCGCGCGGCCGACCGCGCACTGAAGGGGACCCTTCGAACCCTCGCCCGCCTGTTCGCCGTCTACGCCCCTTTCACCGCCGAGGGGATCCACCAGGAGCTCACCGATCGACCGTTCGCGGACGGCGATTCGAGCGTCCATGCCGAGCGCTGGCCGGAACCCGGGGCGGTCGAGCCGGAGCTCCTGAGCGCCATGGCGGAGCTGCGGGAGTGGGTGGAGATGGCCCGCGAGCTTCGGCAACGCACGGCGGTCAAGTCCCGTATCCCGCTCCCGGAGCTCGTGCTCCGAGTACCGGCCTCCTCCCGCCTCCCCTCGCTGGGCGCCGAGGGCGAGACGCTCCTCCGGGAGGAGATCAACGTCGAGCGGGTTCGGTTCGAACCGACGAGCTCCGACGTTCCGTACCCGGAGTCCGACTGGGTCCTGCGGCTCACGAAGGAGGGAGGGTCGTTGTTCCTGAGCCGTCGCACTACGCCCGAGCTCTTCCGCGAAGGGCTCATCCGGGAGTCGTTGCGTCGACTTCAATCGGCCCGCAAGGAGATGGGTCTCGGCTACACCCAGCACATCGAGGTCGAGCTCTGGGCGCAGGGCCGGCTCCTTGAGGCGCTTCGCGGGGCGGAAGGCCGACTTCGGAGCGAGCTGCTCGCCGATACGTTCACTCTCCACGAACTCCCCCCGCCCGGCGGGGTCGACGGTAAGCAGTGGGAGTTCGCGGGGGAGCGGCTCAGCGCCCGGATCCTTCCGAAGCCGGTCTAGAGCGCCCGGGCCACGACACGGCCCCGGGGAGAGCTCTCCCGGTACACTCGGGCCTCGAACCGAAGGACCCGTACTTCCGGCTCCTTCCACGCTTCGGGGGGAAGGCCGGCCTTCTCGCAGGTCCCCTCCAGGAGCTCTCGGGAGCTCCAGCCTTGCTCGGGGGCGACCTGGGGAAGCAGGAGCCCGCTCGCGCCGAACGTCTCGACGATGAGCCCGTCCCGCCCGACGACGACCGCCTTGGGGTACTCGCTGCGCGGGATGGCGGGCATCGGCTCCGGCACCGTGAGCAGGGAGACCTCGAGCAGGACGCGCTTCAGTTCGCCGACCTGCACGGGGGGAAAGCGCGGGTCGTCGCGGGCCGCGGCATAGGCGGCCCTCGGGATGGCGGCCCTCAGCGAGAAGATCGGCCGGGGGAACCCGATGCACCCCCGGAGCTCCTCGGCGGGATGCGTGAGCAGCGTCACGAACACGCCGCGTCGTTCCTCGAATCCGGCGGGTAGGGGAAGGGAGCGGAACGGTTCGGCGGCGTCCCGAAGCGAAGGCCGGGGAAGGAGCTCCTCGAGCGCTCGACGCGCCAGATGGACCGCCGCCTCCCCTTCCTCCGCGAGCGGGGTGCCCGGCGCCCCGGACCCAGCGTTCATCGGACCGACAGGCCCGTTCGTGGGCTAAAGAGCTCCGAGGGGTCCTGGGGACACCCCGGCACCCGCCGGCCCGAGGATCAGGACCATCTTCTCCTCGTCGAAGTACGTCCCCCGACGCCGTATCGCCCGCGGCACCCGACCGCACCTCTCGAACCCGAACCGCCGGTAGAGGCGCTTCGCGCCCTCGTTGTTCTCGAAGACGTCGAGGGTGAGCACCTCGAACTTGCCCCGACATCGTTCGATCGCCTCCTTGAGGAGCGCCGAACCGACCCCGCTCCCTCGATGGTCGCGGTGGACGAGGATGCCGAGGTCCCCCACGTGCGCGACCTCGGAACCCGGCCCGGGGCCGCGCGGGCCGACCGAGCAGTTCCCGACGACGTGCCCCTCCCTCTCCGCCACCACCGCCACGACCTCCTCCCTCAACACGCGATGGAGGAACCCCGAGAACCACTCGACCTCCGCCGCGTAGGAGGGTCGTTCCTCGAACAGGGTGATCCCGATCGGGTACCCTTGCTCCCGCTCCTCGTAGCAAAGGTAGTAGTTCTCGCGCAGGTCGTCGAAATCCTCCCACCGGGGGGCCCGCAGCCTCAGGTCCGTTCCCATCAATTCCCGCCTCCTCGCGGGGCCCGGTGTCGGGTCCCGCCCTTCGCCGGTCTCCACTGGGCGCAGAGCACGGTGTCCTCGAACGTGGTCCTCCAGCCGTCGACCTGCGGGAGGATCTCATCCACCGCGGCCTCGATGACCTCCGCGGGGACGTCGATGAACTTCCGAAGCGCTCGGCGGCGGACGAGCCGGAGCCGCTCGGTCGCCGTCTCGACCCGCACCCCTTCGGAAAGGGTCGTAAGGCGCGTGGGGGGGAATCGGCTCAACAGCTCCCGTTCCCGGCGCCACGGCCGGCTCGGGCGCGGGTCGAGCGGGTATCCCTCGTGGGCGAGCCTTCGGTAGAACGCCTCTCGAACCGGGGCGCGCACGGACGCGGAGGGGTGGGTCCGTATCGGCCTTTGCCGATGAAAGAGCGCGACCACCTCTCCCCGACTCACCCGGTGCGCCTCTCGGAGCGCCGCCGCCGGGTGGCTCAGGAGATGGAGCACGTGGACGTACAGGACGTGAGCGACGGAGGCGCTCCGGATCGGGAGGTGGTAGGCGTCCCCGTGCATCAACCGGGATAATCCCTTGCCGCGCGCGTAGCCGAGCATCGCCCAGGAACGGTCCACGCCCGCGACGGTGAGACCCCGCTCGCCGAGCGGCACCGCCATGCGTCCGGTCCCCACCCCGACCTCCAGGACGACCCCCCCGTCCCCGTCCCGCAGCAACGAGGCCAGTCGGTCGGCGACCTCGGGCGCCACCGGGTCCCGGGTCGCGTCGTACTGAGGGGCGATCTGGTCGAAGACGGCCCCGCGGGCGGGTGGCTCTCCGGGCATCGACCCTCGCGAGCCCCGGAACGATGGAAGCGGATAATGGTGCGGCCAGCCCGGATCCGGAACGGCCCAGGCTCACCGTGGGCCGGGCGGACCCGGGGAGGCTCCCCGATCGACCTCCCCCGTCTCGGTCGACCTCCGCCTTACCTGAAGATCCGTGTCGAGCCCTTTTCTATGGCGCGGACGTACGTGCGTCACGATGTCGTACGGCAAGGGGCTCGACCGAAGAGGCTGGCTCCGGCGAGGGGTGCTCATCCTCGGCACACTCTTGGCCGTGGCCATGCTCCTCAACGGTGGGAGCGCGACCCTTTCTCCCCTGGCCGTCGCTCCCTCCCTCCCGCACGGGACCTCCGTGCTCGGGGCGGGGGGGATGGGATCCGGGGCCGCCCGGGTCGGCCCTCGCCCCTTCACCGGTGGCGCTCTCACGATCCTCTCCTTCAGCTTCTCCCCCAACGATTTCGTCGAGACCACCTCGAACACCACCGTCTCCGTCTCGATGAGCGGAGGCCCGGCGAACCTCAGCTTCGCCTACATCGGCCTCCCGCCGGGTTGCCCCAGCGAGAACGCCTCCAGCTTCACGTGCACCCCTCTCGCGAACGGGACGTTCCCCGTGGAGCTGACCGTCACGGCCCCCGGGGGGAACTCGTCGACCGCGAACGCCACGCTCACGGTCTTTCCGTGGGCCGTCGGCGATTTCCTCGCCGAGAGCTCGCGGTTCGATGACCCTCCCCGGGCCGAGCAGCCCTGCGAGGTCGTGAACGCCTCGCCGTTCTTCACCACGTACTGCTATCAACAGGAGTCGAGCCCGAACCTGCTCGTCTTCCCGAACGGGACCCTCGGAGTGCTCGTTTCCGAAACCACTCGCTCCACCACGGACCTCTGCCCCGGGGCCTCGAAGGCGACCGTGAGCCGACTGGAGCTCTCGCTGTCGACCGACGGGGGTATCTCGTTCGGCCGGGAGTTGAACCTCGGAGGTCGCACCTGCGCCTTCCTGAACGCCCTCGAGCCGTCGTTCGCGGTCTCGGCGACGGGGGCCGGCTATGGCGTGTTCGTCCTGGAGAACTCCACCGCCGTTCCGGGAAGCTACGCGAATCGCTCGGGGGACGCGCTCGGTTTCGTCAGTTCGACGAGCAACGGGTCGACCTGGTCGGCCCCGGTCCTCCTGTCCGCGGCGGGCACCGACGTGGCTCGACCCCAGCTCGCGGTATTCGGGGACACGATCTACGTGGGGTACGAGCAGCTGGCCAACTCCACGGTACCGATCCCGGGAGGGGCCACTCCGATTGCGATCAACTTCACCGTCTCCACGGACGGGGGCCAAAGCTGGAGCTCGCCGCGCCAGCTCCCGGGCCTCAATGCGAGCCAGGGATACGACGCCATGTCCCCCTCCCTCGCCGTGAACGCCACGGGCACCTTGGCAGTGAGCTACGCCACGGACCGTAGCTGCGTCGACGCCGGGCGCGCGGGGAGCTGCTTCGACTGGGGGGAGTCGGTCGTATCGGTCACCTCCTCGAACAACGGCACGACCTGGAGCTCCCCCTCCGTTGTGGCCGGAGGCGTCGGCGAAAGCTCCTGCCCGCTCGGCTCCTGCCGGTACGGCCTCTTCCAGTCGAGCCCGCAGACCTCCATCGCCTTCGCCCCTTCGGGAGAGCTGTACGTGGGCTACTCGGGCACCTACGACCAGAACGGCACCACCGGGAGCTCGAACTATCGCTACACCGGAGCGTTCGCCGCGCTCTCGATGAACCTCGGGACGAGCTGGAGCCGAACCGCGGTCGGCCTCATGGACCCGGGCTACCCGGAGAACTTCACGAACGTGGCCGTAGGGGTCTCCGGCTCCCGAATCTACGTGACGTACTCGAGCCAGAACGGAAGCTGGACGGGTGGCCCGTTCGTCTTCTCCTATTCCCAGTGGCTTGCCGAGGCGGTGGTCGGGGGCGCCCTCGACCTCGCTCCCCCGACCCTCCTCGGGCTCCTCTCCATGCCCCCGGGGGTGAACACGAACGCGACGGAAGACTCGTACGTCGGCTACTCGAGCGGCCTCGCGTTCGACGGGAACGGCGCGCCTCTCGTGGCCTACTCGCTTCCGGCTCCCGCGGAATACTCCACGGCGAGCTCCTCGAAGTACTTCTACGCGAACTACACGTATCCGACGAACCTCACCATCGCCTACCCCGCCGTGCGGGACACCCCGGTCACGGTGAACGTGACGTTCCTCACCAGCGGGCTTCCCGAGAACCTGAGCTGGGGATTCCAGCTCCAGGCTCAGAACTTCTCGACGAACGCGACGGAGATCGAGCTGTTCAACGTTCCTCGGGACGTCTACCTTCCGTTCGCGCTCACTCCGGTCCCGGTCGGGAGCCCGGCCCTCAAGGTGCTGAGCCCGCCGACGGCCAGCATCGGCCCGCTCGTCGTGTTCTCCACGGACCTCACCGTGCTCGTGACCTTCAACGACGTCTTCGAGCTCAACCTTTCCTTGGTCCCTTACTTCCCCGCCGGCGGCGGGACCTACACCGATGTGGACCTCTCCGTCGATGCCACCTCCCCCGGGCCGAGCTCCGCCTCGGCGAGCTACGAGATCGAGCGGGAGTCGTCCCCCAACTTCGACTTCAACTCGACGACCTACGGGTACGTCAGCTCGAACCCCTACCTCTACAACGACAGTTACTTCGACTGCGACTACAACGTGGTCTTGGGGACGTACAGCTGCTTCGGATACTTCACCAACTGCACGAGCGTCAATTGCACGTACGGGAGCTTGTCGGCCCCCCCTCTCGGTTTTCTCCCCGTCGGGTCCAGCTTCCCCCTCCACGCGACCGCCGACGGCGATTCCGGTGTCCCCGCCGCCGGGCCGTTCCTCGGGAGCGGCGCCGGGTCCTACTCGGGACCGCTCAACCTCACGTTCTCCCAACCGGACCGGTGGGCCGGCGTGAGCGCCTCGAACGTCGTGATGGACTCCGCGGTCAACGAAACCCTTTACCTCGGAAGCATCGCGGGGAGTTCCGCGACGTACAACGTGAGCGCCGAGCCGTACGGGCTTCCCCCGGGGACGACCTACCTCTTCGATTGGAATGGGACCGCCTATCGCGGGGTCTCCCCCCAGCCGGTGATCATCCGTAATCAGAGCGCGGGAGGTTACCTCGTCACCGAGGTCTCGGCGAACGGCTCCGCTCCGGGTTGGGAGCGCTTCGGGAGCGTGAACCCTCCGGGCCCGGTGGTCGTACCGTACCACCCGTCCTTCAATCTCTCCTTCACGAGCTACGAGGAGGTTGCCGTGGCCCCTCACCCGGTGGCCTTCCGAGCGACCCAACTTTCTCCCGGCACTCCCTGGACGCTCCGATTCAACGGGAGCTCCTACGCCTCGAGCAGTGGCGGGTTGAACCTCACCCTCCACCCGGGAACCTACGCGGCCTCGGCCGACCCCGCCACGGCTCCGGACGGGAATTCGGTCTACGCGGCGCCGGCGTTCGGACCGAACGTCACGATCGGCCCGAACACCACGGTCCTGACCGTGGCGTACGCGCCGACGTTCCGGGTCTCGGTCTACGCCTCGACCGGGGGCACCGTCGCCGGGGCGGGCGGGGGTGGCCCCGCGAGCTCGATCACCTTGTGGCTCCTTCCCGACTCTCGAAGGACCTTCACCGCCGAACCGAGCCCCGGCTGGAGCTTCCTCGGCTGGACGGGGGTCGGTTCCGGTTCGTACTCGGGCGCCGACCCCAACGCGACGGTGTCCGTGAACTCGACCATCGAGGAGAGCGCGGGATTCGAACCGCTCCCCGGAGCCCGGTTCAACCTGACGTTCCTGGAGGTCGGGCTTCCCGTCGAGAGCTGGTGGGGGGTCGACCTCGGGGGAGTGGGGTACTCGACGGACCAACCCACGCTCATCGTCGGCAACCTGTATCCTTGGGGCGCCGCCGGAGGCGTCGGGAGGTACCCGCTCACGGTCCCGTACGCCTACCTGAACTCCACGAACCTGACCCGGTTCGTGCCGAACGACTTCCCGGCCTTGGTCGGGACGAACGGGTCGTTGACCCCCCAGGTCGTCCTCCAGTTCGCTCCGCAGAACCTCGCCACGGCCTTCTCCTCCGCCGGGGGCACCGCGCTGTGGATCCTGGGCGGGACCCCCTCGGGCGGCACCCTTTGGGTGAACGTGGGCACGCCGCTCCAACTTCAGGAGACCTCGGAGACCGGATTCACCTTCGCGGCATGGGTCGGCACGGGGGCGGGCTCCTATTCCGGGGCTCTACCCTCCCCTTCGGTGATCGTCTCGGGAGAGGGGGTCAGCGAGTACGCCGTGTTCGTGCCGACCCCTCCCCCGGTCCCGCCCAGCTACACGCTCACGGTCGCCCGGGCCACCCCTCTCGCGGCGGGCACCGTCTGGAGCTTCTCGCTCCGCTCGCCGAACGGCACGGCCGTCCTGTACGCGACCGAGGGCCCGAACGTCACCGTCGCCGACCTCTCGTCGGGAACCTACCTGCTCACCTTCCCATCCGCGACCTCGGCGGACGGGCTCACGCGCTACGCCCCTGAGAGCTCGAACCCCTCGTCGGTGACGCTGAAGGCGAACCGGACCATCACCGTCGGCTACCGCGCCTCCTTCTGGGTGGACATCGTTCCCTCGACCGGCGGTGCGACGGCGCCGGCGGGCGGATGGTACGCCGCCGGTGCCAACCTCACCCTCTCAGCGGTCCCGGAGAGCGGCTATCAGTTCGTGACCTGGGTGGGCTCGGGCGCGGGGGCGTACTCCGGCCCTCTCGCCGCGCCGAGCGTGGTCGTGACCGGCCCCAT
>Ga0326728_10025308_pt1 | contig 10638 bp, 8 predicted proteins | sample MB3enrmetagenome_FD_207602 | JGI IMG/M metagenome (GOLD analysis project Ga0326728, IMG submission 207602) | Lab enriched peat soil microbial communities from McLean, Ithaca, NY, United States - MB31MN | ecosystem: Environmental > Terrestrial > Soil > Wetlands > Peat | place: USA: New York...
CAAACACGGGCGGCTTCCTTCAAGTCGCTGTATCGAAAGCGCGCCGGGCGACGTGTCTGCTGTTCCGGAACATGCTCGACCCGGCGCGCTTCCGATACAGCACTAAGACTTCTGGACCGGAATAGCTTCCGAGTAGCGTGTCATCCGCCCAGAATTGAACGGAGCGTTGAGCCACCGCGATTCATTCCCCCTAAACAGAAGGGGTGCAAAGAGGTTTAGGTACTCCCTCCAGTTGTTCCAGGCGTGGAATCCGCCGCTCTCATGCTCCTCTGTCTTAATGCCTGCCTTGTTGAGCAGGGTTACGGTAGCGTGGCTGTTTTGAAGTGCGATGTCGTACTTTCCGGCGTCGACCCAGAAGAGACGGAAAGGTTTTCCAGAGGCGCGGTACTGCGCGACATCGGTGTCTTCCTCCTCCTTGAGTGTGTTGGGGAACCAGCCCGAACTAAACACGCCCACATACGCAAAGTCCGCTGAATCGGTGAGTGCGATTGTGAGGGTCTGCCCGCCGCCCATGGAAAGGCCGGCAATGGCGCGATGGCTGCGGTCGGCAACGGTGCGGTAATGCATATCCACATAGGGCAGAACCACCTTTATAAGATCGTCGTTGAAAGCATCGTGTCCGAGCCGGAAACCAGGAGTCAGCCGGAACTCCGTGGAGATGTGTCCGGCGGGCATGACGATGATCATGGGCACGGCCTTGCCCCCGGCGATGAGGTTGTCGAGGATAGCACCGGCGCGGCCCACGGTGCCCCAGGAGTCGTCGCTGTCGCCCCCGCCATGCAGCAGATAGAGCACGGGGAGGCGCTCGGTGCCGGCCTCATATCCCGGCGGCGTGTAGATGTGCATGCGGCGCTGGCCTCCGGTGGCCGAGGAGCCGTAGTAGACAGTGGCGATACCACCGTGCGGCACGCCGGCCTTGTACTCCATGAAAGCGGCGCCAGGAACTTCGTACATGCTTCTGGAGAGGGTGAGCGACTGGGAGGTGAGCGGGTTGCGCGGGTCGGTGGTGCTGACGCCGTCAACCACAAAGGTGTAGCGGTAGATGCCGGGCTCGATGGGGCCGATCGTCACCTCCCAAATGCCCTGCTCACGCTTGACCAGGGGCACGCCGCCCATGTTTTTGTACGCCTCCTCTGGCGTAATGCCGGGCGTGGACTCGGGGCCCTCGGCCTGCAGCTTGACATCACTAGCGTTGGGGGCCCAGATGCGGAATCGCACGTGGCGGTCGGGCTGGACCTCGACGGACTTGAGTGTATCGTTGGGCGTGGGAGCGGGCATCCGAAAGGCTGGGCGCGCGGGCTGCGCGGCGGGCTGCTGCGCTGCCCCCTGAGCGAAAACCAGGGGCGCAGCGCAAAGCAAAGTGAGCGCGAAGAGCGCGTTACTGATTCACTTCTGAACTGCATGATCATTCTCCTTACTATGAGGCTTGAGGCGTGAGCACACGTTTTCGAGACCCTGCTTCTTTTCCAGTCGATTCCGACCACGTCAGCGAGTGAGACCGTCGGCCGTACCGCAGGCGATCCATAGGAGTTTGATCTGCGCGTTCGCCCTCGCGTCGAGCCCCGGGAACGTGTTGGGGAGTTGACTCTTCACAAGCACAAGATTGGGGAAGCCGGGGCCGGGGCCGCGACCGGGCCCAGCGCCGGGGCCGGGGGCTCTTCCCGGAGCAACCTCCCCCGCAGTCTCCCTTTGCTCGGCCGGGCGAGTCAAGGGCCAGAGGTTATAGGCGCCGCTGAAGGACCCGATCCGAGCGAACTTGTCCAGGTGGTTGAGCCCGCCTAACGTCGCCTCCGGCCCTCCCATGGAGAGGCCCGCCACAGCGTGGTCGGTGCGTTTGGTCGAGGCATTGTGTTGCTTTTCCACCTGGGGCATCACTTCCTCAATCAGAATATGAACGAAATTTGGCAGCATGTCCAGGCGGCGGCCGTCAGGGCCGTCGGCGTCCCCACATCCGAGTGGGTTGACCATGATTATCGGCTCGGCTTCCACCCGCTTATACCGCGATATCATGCTTTAACGCCTTGAGCTGCGCGATTTTGGTTCCGATATTCACGTAATTCCGGCAAGTGGCCTTGCACGCGCCGCAGGAACTGCAGGCGTCTAATCCCTTGCCTGTTTCGACTGACGCCAGCGTGAAACGCGCCAGATCGCGGTTGGAATATTGCACCGCGTACATGTGCGAGCGCATCAAGGCGGGAATGTCCACGCCGCGTGGGCAGTCCGAACGGCACTGGCCGCACTGGCGACAGAACTGCGCCTCGGCTATGACATGCTTGCCGGAGAGGAATTCCCGTTCTTCGGGCGTGTACGCAAGGTTGAAAGCCACCGGAAAGTCCTGGTCGATTTGCTCGTACCTTGTGTAGCCAGGGATGGCCGTGGTGATCGCCTCGTGGCGCAATACCCACTTGAGCGCCGCGGTCTGACTTGCCGGTGGCAGGGGGTTTTCTTCCCTTGCATCGGGTCGTCTGAAGCCACCCGCCTGGGTCTTCATGGCTACGATCCCAATGCCCTTCTTCGCTGTCGCATCGATCGTCTTCAGCAGTCCCTCGTCATTCGCCATGGTGTAGTTGATTGTAGTCAACACCACGTCGTATACGCCCAGTTTCATAACTTCGTTCAACGCCATCTCCGGCCGGTGGGAAGAGACCCCAATAAATCGCGCCTTGCCTTCCTTCTTTAAGGCGGTCATGGCCTCCAGCGCGCCCTCCGAGGCGATATCCGCCTCCGAGTCGCATGCATGGTTGTAAAGGATATCCACGTAATCCATCTGTAATCGCTTTAAGCTGCTTTCAAAAACCTCAAGGAAGTGGGCTTTCACTTCGGCAGGGCTGTAGTTTCGTGCCTGGTCCTGGGCGCGGGGGCCGAAGGTCCACCCCGGGCGCAGCACCTTTGTGGAGATGATCACCTTATCGCGGACGCTCATCTCTTTGATCATGCTCCCGACCATCTCTTCGTTTCGGCCCTCCTGGTAGTGTGCCGCACTATCAAAGTGGCGTATCCCCAATTCGTAACTGTGGCGAATCAACCCGGGCACGTCTGCGTTCATCACCCCCATGCTGACGATGGGCAGGGTGATGCCCGTTTTTCCCAGCGTGCGACAGATCGGTTTGCCGCCCGCTTCCGCTTGGGGAGCGGCCGGCTCGGCCTGCGTGGACTCCCCAAACAGAACGGTAGAGCCGCCGAGCAAATGCGAGGCGGCCAGCCAAATCGTAGGTTTCGCTATGAAATCTCTTCGGTTCCACATATGAAGACTCTTCATCGTATCCTCCTGAATGACTGTAGTCTGGCTTTCATCTCACTGTTCCATTCGTTCCGACCGAACTTCTATTGAAGCCGTGCCGCCGCATCCTGGAAAAAGGTTGTGGAGTTGCCAGGCGGGTTCAGCAGGATCACGACGTAGTGTCCGCTTGCCGTCGCGACGAGGGAGCCTTCAAAGCTGTTGCTCCCGCGTGCTGCTCCCCTTCCGAATTCCGGTGCCGGATTCCACTGGCCCGTATGGCGGAAGTGGTCCTCCAGCGACCTCATCCTCGACGCTGCATCCTCCGCACTGGCGCCCACCGAAATCATGAGGGTGCTCTCGCCGGAGTCAAACTCGTATTCGGCTTGATACGCTGGGCTGAGGAACGGATGACCGAGCGGGTCCTTAGCCAGGTACTTTTCCGTTCGCGGCTTGCGGCGTGCTTCCGGCAGTTTCGAAAGGAAGGCAGGGAAGCCCCTGTCACCGCCGATTCTTTCGGAGATGGCCACGGCAAACTGTCGTAGCACTGGATCGGCGCCCGGTCCGAAACCAGCCAGTTTTACGTAATAACGGTCCTGATAGAAATTGAGAATGCCCTCATCGTGGTAGCCCTCGGCGCCGATCGTAACAAAGTCGTATTTCGGCGACCGCTCTGCGGCGTACATACCGAAGGCGTTTTCGAGAGTGCCCATGTCGAAGATATCAACTGTGAATTCCACGGGACCTGCCTTGAAGTCCCGATGGAAGAGCGCCTGGAGATCGTAGGCCTGGAAAATGTCCGCGGCTCCATCCATGTATTGGTATAGGGTTGAGGAACCGTAGAAAGCCGGTTGCTCTTGAGCAGTGGACCGCACCGGCGGCGGGCTGGGAACAAGCTTCGACAGGCGTTCACGTTCTGCGGCAGGAATCGCAGCCGATTGCAGCTGTTGAGAGAACGCGACCGGTACCAGGGACAGCAGGATCGAAAGAGATACTAAGACCTTATAATCCATGATACGAGCATGACGTCGCACGGACACAAAGATCAACAGCGTTTTGGCGAACCGATCATTCCGGCTGGCGAACGACACCGCAGCAAAGGAGAACGGGCGGCTGCGCCGGATTCATCTGACGATTCCGATCAATAGGGTCACCACGGTGTTGATAGATCTGATGAGTGGGTAATTCACTTGCCGGGAACATAACCAAGGGAAGGGAGCCGAGTGGACGGCCAAACGCTTGCCCGTTTGGTAATGCCTACCTGCTTCGGAGTCTGGCCAAGCACTCCATGGAACTACCGTGTACACCCCAAGATGGCAGTTGAAGAGAGTAACGATGTATAATGACCCCATGCCAAAGAATGTGATCCACATATCGGAGGCGGAAGCGGCGAGTGACTTCGCCGGGCTGATGACACGCGTCCGTGCGGGCGCGGAGGTCATTATCGAGAACGGCAAGCGGCCTGTGGCTGTCCTTCACGCCGCCGTGCCGGTGCGCCGCACCATCTCCGAGTCCATCGCACTGGCAAAGGCGCACGCTAAGGAATTGGGCTTCGAGCCCACCATGGACGCTGATTTCGCCGCTGACGTTAAGGAAGTTATCAACAGGCACCGCGAGCCATGGAACCCGCCCGCATGGGATTGATCCTCGATTCAAGCCTTATCATCTCCGCTTCTGCGGCTCCCTGGCGTTTCCGTACACCTCTTCCCGAATGATTCGCTCGGTGGCTTCATTCAAGTACTCATCTAGGGCTCTCTTGGTTTCCAGGTACTCCGGCCAGAGCACACCGTAAACAAAGGAATTTGGGATGCGCAGCATAACCGTCGTATAGCGCTGTCCCTTGTAACGGTAGGGCTCCAGGCCGTATCGGCGGCAAAGCGCCGCGAACAACCGCCTCTGCCATCGATCGGGCAGCGAGAACCGCATCTCGATCGGCTGCTCGCGTTGTCGCAGGGCGGCGAGGGCCTTTTTCACCCGACTGATGGCGGCCGCCGCGGCGTCGCGCTCTCCCGCAGTGGTTGCGCCCTCGAAAAGGGCATAAATCTTGCGGAGCTTCTCGCGGAGTTCTGGTTCGGTAGTCATTCAGTACCATTCTTGACGCGTATGCTACCCTACGAGCAAGCGCCTGAGGACGCGATCCACCGCTCCGGCGGTCGGGTGAAGGAGTTTAACATGAGACGGCGTCAATTCATGGGAGCCTTTGCAACGCTTCCCCTGGTTCCTACCTTGCTCCATGCGCAGGAGGGTCCTCCTCCCATGGGAGAGCGGGTTGAGAAGATGACCGCGCCTGATTGGCCCATCATCAACTGCAATCATCTGGGATTTCGCCCGCGCGTGGGAAGCAAGGCGCTGGTGGTGCGAGCGCTCGCCTCCCCCTTGCCGAAGGAGTATCACCTTCGCGACGTGGGGAGTTCGAACTTCGGGTTCTCGAAGCCCCTGACGGCGGAAGGTGCATCGGATTTCGGCCCTTGCCTCACGGCGGAGTTCACCGACCTCCAGCGCCCTGGCCTTTACCAAATCACCGTCGGGAATGAGCTCTCGGTGCAATTTGCAGTTCACGATGAGGTTTGGCGCCGGACCATCCCCAAGGCCGTCGGGTACTACCGCTACCAGCGCTGCGGCGTGGAGGTGCCCCTGGTGCATGCGGCCTGCCACCTGGATGACGCGCGGCGGCGCGACAACGGCGAATACGTGGACACCGTGGGCGGCTGGCACGATGCGGGCGACTTGCGCAAGTGGATGGACGTGACCATGCTGAACGGCATCGCCCTTCTGAACCTTTTCAAGAACAACCCCCAGCCCCGGCCCGGCGACCCCACGCACGAGCAAATCCTCGAGGAAGTTCGCTTTGGCAATCGCTATTTCCTCAAAATGCAGGATGCGGACGGCAAGATCTGGGCGGACGTCGCGGGTGGCGTGAACGGCGACAATAGCGACAATCACTGGACCGATAACATCATCGGCACCGCTGACGACCGCTATCTGAATCCGCAAAAGCGCTCCGGGACGGCTGCTGTCTTCGCCACGCTCGAAGCGCTGGCCGGGCAGTGCTACGCGGCGACCGACCCTGCCTACGCCCGCCAATGTCTTGGGGCGGCCGTGCGCGCCTGGCAGGCTTTCTCGGAGCCCCCGACTTCGACACAGGACCTGGGTTGGTGGGCCATGGCAGCCTCGGAGTTGTTCCTTGCTGCCGGCGCAAGCGAATATAAGCACCATGCGATGCTGCTCGGACGCGATCTGCTGAAGCGACAAAACACGGAGTATCTTGCCGGCCAAAAACAGGTGCGCGGCTTTTGGATGCAAGGTGACGAACCCTACGTGGATATAGTGAATTCGGCCATGCCACCCCTCGCTTTGCTCAAGTTGTACGAGACTTTCCCCGACGCCCCGGACCGCTCGAAGTGGCTGGACGCGGTGAGGCTGCACGCAGACGAATACCTTGTGCCCATGTCGAGCCGGAATTCCTACCGCATCATTCCGCTGGGGATGTTCCTCGGCTCACCCACCCCGGAGAAATACCGGACGCTGGCCGGCAACCTTACTTACCGCTATTTCCACCCCGTCCGCAAGCAGTTCTGGTGGCAGGGCGCCAATTGTCACTACGCCGCCAACGCGCTGGCGTTAGGGTGGCTCGCCCGCATACGCGACGACGTGGGGAAGACGTACGCGTCTCTGGCTTATCGCCAACTCGAGTGGATCATGGGAGCGAATCCCTTCGCTTCCTGCATGATGACGGGGGAAGGGATGCGCAATCCTTACCCCCATTCCCGCTTTGTGGGGCTGATTCCGGGTGGCATCATGAATGGAATCGCAGGTAACGTGAACGACGACCCCGTCCTCGACCTCGAATACACACTGGATTGGCGCACTTGCGAGTACTGGAGCCCGCACGTAGCGTTTTACATCTGGGCCAATTCGGTGCTGGAGGGAGTCGCTTAGAAAGGCAGAAGGCAGAAAGCAGAAGGCCGAACGCCGCCTCGCCGCACCGCTCTTGTAGGGCCGGGGCTTGCCCCGGCCTCGTGAGGTCCACCTGTTTATGCGGGATCGGATGAGGCCTGGGCAAGCCCCGGTGCCTGGAGTTTCTACATTCGCACCTGGAGACGGTTTGTGATGCGCGGCTCTGCCGCCTGACTTGCGGAAAGGCTTTGCCTTTCTGTAGGGCCGCAATATTACCCTTGTTTCTCCTAATTTCTACGATCAACAGGGGCTGGACACCGAAGTTCCGGAGGGAGCCAACGACGAACTGATCCTCACTTCCGACCTTTTCACGGACGTCGGAGCTCGTGGCCAAGCCATCGATTCATCCCGACAAAACAAGCACGCGATAAACACGATGTGCGCCTAATTGGTTTCTATTACCCAGCTCCTTTTTTGATATTCGCCTTTCACGCGCCTCTTGCCACGATTCAGCGCCGCGATTGCGCAGTGCGAAAATGCTCCGTCTCAAACATCGCCTGGCCCGCTCAGTACGATAACTGGTCTTTATACATCATTTCTTTAGGATCGAAGTCAATATACATTGTCTGGTTGATCTGAGGCTGGTAAGAGAGTTGGAAGCGCATTTTACCAGCTTCGGGCTGAAGGATAGGCTCGCCCTTGAATATTCGCGGGAAGATGAATTGGGCCCCGAGCCCGCCGCCTTGATCCGGGGGAAAGTACTTGAGCAACACCAACTGGCCCGCGATGGGGCTGAAGAGATACGCGTTCTGGTTCAATGTTTCGGTGGTTTGAGTATTGAACCACTGGTTCATGTCCCGCAGAGCATTGGGATCGTTGGTGTGATAATATAGCGTGATCACAACTTTCTGGCTGACGTCGACGTGCAGATATCCGTTCACTTTTTGGTCGAAGGCTTGTTGCTTGTCGGCAGGCATCCCGTCGTAGTGGTTCATGATCTGTAGCATCCGCACGTAAGCCTCACGGATGGGCTGGGCGGAAAAAAGCCTCGCCGTGAAATTGAATTCCGGCACATCCGTGCCGGGCGTTCCGCCACCCGTTCCCACGGTGCCACCGGAGGGACGGGCTCCCACGTCGACCGCAGTACCGTGCTGACCTTGCACCTGGCCCCGGAAGTCTTTTGTCTGAGCCCAGGCGGATTTATTGAACAACTCGTTTACCTCCTTTTGATCCCATTTGGTATAGGGTTTGTCCATCCAGTTCTCATGTTTCTTGCTCGCGTATAGCATCCCTATGCTTATGATCATTGCCGTGCCGGCAATGAGGAAACGATGATTTCGCATGCTTACCTCCCTATTCATCATCTGGCGCGCTGGCGCCGCAAAATTGCTACGGGCCGAGCATAGTTCTTTCCGTAAGCGCATTCAAGGGGTTTTGCACGAGAAGCTCCTGCTAGGACTATGACGCAAAATGACCAGAATTTTGCGCAAGATGTCCCTTGACGAATGGAGGGCGCACTCATACAATGCCGCCGTAATTGATTTTGGGTAGTTATGCCATTCTTTTACTGTAGTCATGCGTCGGCGGTTGGGTCAGCGAAGGAACAACTAATAATCACGACGGTGCGGGATTTAAACTTACTCTCGCGCAACATTCAAGGAAGATAAAAGCTTAAGCTTGCTTCCCTGCGCGGGCGGGGAGTTGTGGTTCAAGGCTTCCCGCTTTTCCATGGCCGTTTCGACTCAATCTTCGAGCGGCTAGCATCTCGCGACCTAAACTTTTGAAAAAATAGAGAGGTGACGAACTATGAAAAATTCATGGCGCGGAGACCTCGTGGGCGTCTGGCTTGCTCGCCGCACGCTCGCGAGAACGGCGAGCCGAGTTTCCGGGTTGCTTGCAGTCCTCGGCTTGGCTTTGATTCTCGGCCTGCCCATGGCTTTCGCCCAGCAAGGCAAAGGCCGCATCTCGGGAACGGTCCGCGACCCCTCGGGCGCGGTCATTCCGGGGGCATCTGTGGTACTGCACAATGAGGCTTCCAGCGCGGAACTGAAGACCACTTCCGATCCGAGCGGCTTCTATGATTTCAACTATATTTCGGTTGCAACCTACACGCTGAGGGTTTCAACGAAAGGCTTCAAGGAGTTCGTGCTAACGGGCATTCACGTGGCCCCCGGCTCGGTGCTTCAAGAAGACGCCTCCCTCCAGGTGGGCAGCCAAGTGGAGACCGTCGAAGTGACAGGTAGCGCCGTAAATTTGATTCCCAAAACGACGGGCGGGCAGATGCCCACCATCGGCGAGGCACAGATTCAGAATGAGTCCACCATCGGTCGCGACTCGCTGGAGCTGCTCACGCTTTTGCCCGGCGTGGTGGGCGGCACGGGGACCCCGGGCAGCATTTCCGGCGGGTTCAATGGCGCGAGCGGAACGGGCTTCCAGACCGTCGGCGGAGTCAGCACCGAGGCCATCAATGGTTTCAACGTCAACGGGCTGCGCAACGATCAGAACATGGTTATGCTCGACAACGCCAACACGATCGATCCCGGTGAAAACGGCGGGTTCATGGTCGAGCCCAACATGGACATGATCCAGGAGTTTACGGTCAAGATGTCGGGGTTTGAAGCCAGCCAGGGCGGCGGCGGCGTCATCGTTGAGGCCGTCACGAAATCCGGAGGCAGCAAGATTCGCGGCGAAGGTTATTGGTACGCCCGCAACGCCTTCTTCAACGCCAATGACTGGTCGAACAACCAGGCGGGTATCTCCAAGCCAGCCAGCAAATTCAATTACCCGGGCTTCAACATTGGCGGGCCGGTCCGCATCCCAGGCACCAGCTTCAACAAGAATAACGACAAGATGTTTTTCTTTTACGGCGTGGAGTGGCAGAGGCAGCTCGCCGACCCCGGAACTCAGTTTAGGACGGTACCCGACGCGGCTATGCGCAATGGCGATTTTCGCGAGCTTCTAAACACCAAGTTCTGCTCGACGACTGCAGGAGTGGTCACCGGCGGGAATTATCTGAGCATGCCTTGCATTGTGACCGATCCCGCCACGGGGAAGCAGGCGAACTACGGGGGCCAACTCGACGTCCTTCCCGCCAACGAAGTCACAGCGGCCGGCCAAACAGTGCTGAATGAAACCTACGTGCTTCCCAACTATTTTGACCCGAGTGGGAACACGAACTTGGCCGCCCATCCCCTATACCCCACGAACCGAATCGAGAACACCATACGCATCGACTACAACCTGACCCAGAACACCCGCGCCTTCCTGCGCTTGGCGCAAAACTCGGACCATGAGTATTACCCCTACGGGCTTTGGGCATCCGGTTTAGGCGATAGCTGGGGCGGGAACATTCCGAGGGTCAGCCCGATAGTGGGGCATGACAGCGGAGAGAACGCCTCTATCAATCTGGTCAGGGTCATCAATCCCACGCTGACCAACGAGGTCCAGTTCAACATGGGCGCTATAAACTACCCCTACAAATATGCGGATCCCAGCAAGATGGCCAGCACCTCCTTACTCCAGGT
>Ga0326728_10025309_pt1 | contig 10638 bp, 8 predicted proteins | sample MB3enrmetagenome_FD_207602 | JGI IMG/M metagenome (GOLD analysis project Ga0326728, IMG submission 207602) | Lab enriched peat soil microbial communities from McLean, Ithaca, NY, United States - MB31MN | ecosystem: Environmental > Terrestrial > Soil > Wetlands > Peat | place: USA: New York...
ATCCGTGGTCCAAATCCTTCGGTTGCGGCTGGGCGCGCTGTGCCAGAGGAGCCGTTTTCGGGAGTCCCTGAGCGAGGCAAAAAGTGACAAAGTGATGGGGGCCGGTCCGCTCTATGCAAACAGCGAAACAAAGTGTGGCAATGTGAGGAAACGACCCCCTTGCCGAAATACCAATTTCCTAGGAATGGCGCTTACTTTTGTCTTTCCCGCTTGACAAATCGGGCCTTTGTACACAAATTGTGTGCGTGCGGATTATCAAGGAAAGCACCTTGGCCGCTTTTGCCGCCCCACATCCGAAGGCCGCAGTGGCATTGGAAGCATGGCGGCGGATCATGCGGCAGGAGCAATTCCGGCATTTTGCCGATTTGCGCCGGTGCTTTCGTTCGGCGGATCAGGTGCGTGTGGCCAGCGGCAGTCCGGTCGTGGTGTTCAACATCTGCGGCAACACCTACCGGCTTGTTTGCGCCATACACTACAACACAGGCAAAGTGTTCCTGCTCCGCTTCCTGACGCACGCGGAATATGATAAAGACCGTTGGAAAGACGAATTATGAAGACTCTGACGCATAAACCACGGCCGTTCGCCAGCTACGCGGACATTCCCAAGACCTACCGCGAATTGTGCCAGCTTTACCTGCCACGCCCGATTCACGATGAAGCGGAGGATGCTGAAGCCACCGCCATGATGAACGCGCTCGCCGTGTTCATCCGGCTCAATGCCGAACAGCAGGATTATCTGGAAGTCTTGACGGAATTTGTGGACGAGTTCGACAAGGGCAAAAAGATCCGCTGGCCAAAAATCAGCGGTTTGGACGTGCTGAAACACCTGCTGGAAGAACACGGCATGAGTGGGGCGGATCTGGCGCGCCTTTTGGGCGGCAGCCGCAACCTCGGCGCGATGATTCTTCGCGGCGAACGCAAACTGACGCTCAAGCATGTGCGGACGCTGGCGCGGCATTTTGGCGTGTCCGCCGACCTGTTCCTGTCGTGAAGGCGCCGGCCGCGCAATATACCGATCGCCCCTTGATCCGAGGAGCCATTTTCGGGAGTTCCTGAGTGCGGCTAAAAGTGACAAAGTGGTTGGGGACCGTTCCGCTCTGTGCGCACAGACAAACAAAATGTGGCAATTTGAGGAACGACCAATTTCATTTATAAAAACTTGAAGTGCAACATGTTGCATTTTATATTGGACAAAACTATAGTTTGACCCCTCCGACAATTTCATTTGTAAGGACTTGAAGCGCAACATATTGCAGTTCATATAGGACAAAACTATGGTTTGACGCCTACGACTTGACGCGGGGGATTTCGCCGCCGTTGAAGCCATGCCGGCGGGGCAAGGAGGGACTTCAAGATGGGAATGCGCAAGGGGCCGGGCGGCGTACCGCGCTGCAATGTGTCAGGATCCCTCCGTCCCGCGAAGATTTTTACCACGGATGGCACTGATGGCACGGATGCCGGAAATGCAAAATGCAAAATGAAGAATCTTTATCCGTGAAATTCGTGAAATCCGTGGTCCAATTCATTTGGTTGCGGCTGGGCGCGCTGTGCCAGAGGAGCCGTTTTCGGGAGTCCCTGAGCGAGGCCAAAAGTGACAAAGTGATGGCTGGCCGTTCCGCTCTGTGCGCGCAGAGAAACAAAATGTGGCAATGTGACCCCTTTCTGATTCGTTCGAATCAGGGCGAGGTGCAAGCTAGACTATGACTTTCGCATTAGGGCAGGTTCCTCCATGCGAGATCATAGATGGATTTAATGAAATGTGCTCGTAAACGCCTTTCATCGTTTTTCCTGGCAGTTTGGTAGAAGGTGATACCGATGAGTGCTGATTTCTCGATGGTCATGTGACTGTCGCTCTTGTGTCTTTTAAGAGCCATCCCCCAAACCGGGCCGCCACTGACACCCGTAAACGAAGGAGGCAAATCAGAACCCGTGTAACGCATTGTGCTCTCCAGATAATCCCAGCCATCCCTTTCCAGCAGATCGCCTTCTTGGATTGCGTTGGCGTATGTCATGTGGCGAACGGTGTGGTGGATGTGATTTCCAATAATCTCGGTGTTATAGTCGAATTCTGGGAAGCCAATGGAGGCGAGTGGTGTCCACTTGGAACCGAAAGCCGCGAGGAGATCGCTTGGAGACCGGTCAAGCGACCAAAAGGAACCGATTGCCTTGATTGAGGCCAAGAGCGGGAGAGCCAGAAGCTCAATAAAAGTGAGGTCTGGCCCAAAATCTTCGGTTTGCGGGGCGGCGAGGACGTGCTCTGTGACCTCTTGCGACCCGACGCTGGCACCGCGCCCGTTGTGAAGAATCAACTTAAGCGTGTCTCCGCCAACCATCCCAAGCCGGACCTGAGGGTTGCATGAGTGAAGGCAATGGTGAGCGGTCAATATACCAAATCGGTTTCCTCTTTTCACAAGTACGCCTGTTCCAAGTGCGGTGAACGTATTCGCTTTTTCCTCTCGCACTCGGCAGAGGGCGACGGAGTAGGGGCTGAACTCGCGCATGAGGGCGCCGCGTACGAACGATTCTGGCAACTCACCGAGCATCATGTATTCTGCTGAGGGCGAGGCAGGAGCTTGAACGGTCGATTGATGCGGCTGCGGAGAGGCGGTTGTTCCCTGAGTTGGTGCTTGTTTTGGATCAGACGAGGGCTGGTTTGTTGACATAGGTTAAAGTTGTCACTGAGAAAACTGTGTCACCTATTCTGATCTCGCCGCAAGCAAATTCGGCGCCCATCATCGGATTACTTAGCGGAAAAAGGTGTCAGAGGACTAATGATATATTAACGACCGGAAACCGCTACTAAAAGAGGTCAAATGCACGCGGGAGGGAGGCGCAAGTCGAGGGTGAAGGGGAAGTCGCGGTTGAGGGGTTCTTCCGGGGCTTGGAAATGGCCTTGTTTGTGGCCGTGGGGGAAGAAGCGGGAGAGGCGCCGGCTTTCGGCTTCGTAGGCGTTGATGGGAAAGGTCGCGTAGTTCCGGCCGCCCGGATGGGCCACATGATAGGTGCATCCGCCCAGGGAACGCTCGTTCCAGGTGTCATATAAATCCAAGACCAGCGGGGTGTGGACGCCGATGTTGGGTTGCAGGCATTCCGGCGGACGCCAGGCGCGGTAGCGGACGCCGGCCACAAATTGGCCGTTGGTTCCGGTGGGATGCAGCGGCACGCGGCGGCCATTGCAGGTGATGGCAAAGCGGTCGCCAATCATGCCGCTGGCCTTGACTTGAAGGCGTTCGAGCGAGCTGTCCACATAGCGAACGGTCGCGCCTCCGCCCGGTTCCTCGCCGAGGACATGCCACGGTTCCAGGGCGGCGCGCAACTCCACTTCGATGTCGCGCTGCGCGAATTGGCCGATGAGCGGAAACCGGAATTCGAAATGGGGCGCGAACCATTCCGCTTCAAACGGGTAGCCGTCCTGGCGCAGGCCGGCGAGGACATCGGCGAAATCCGTTTCGCAGAAATGCGGCAGCATCCAGCGGTCGTGGATGTCGGTGCCCCAGCGGACGAGGCGGTTGGTGTAGGGCTGCTTCCAGAATTTGGCGATCAAGCCGCGGAGGAGCAATTGCTGGGCGGCGCTCATGCGGGCGTGCGGCGGCATTTCGAAGGAGCGCATTTCCAAAAGGCCCAGCCTGCCGCCGGCGCTTTCGGGGGAAAAGAGTTTGTCAATGCTGAACTCGGCGCGGTGGGTGTTGCCGGACGCGTCAATTAGAAGATTGCGAAAGAGCCGGTCCACCAGCCAGGGCGGCGTCTCCTGGCCGGCCGCCGGGACCTGCTGGAAGGCCAGTTCCAGTTCGTAGAGGGAATCGTGCCGCGCCTCATCCATCCGCGGCGCCTGGCTGGTCGGGCCGATGAACAACCCGCTGAAGAGCCAGCTTAACGAGGGGTGATTCTGCCAATAGGCCAGGAGTGACCGGAGCAGGTCGGGCCGGCGGAGAATCGGGGAGTCCGCCGGCGTGGGGCCGCCGACGACGATGTGGTTGCCGCCGCCGGTGCCGGTGTGGCGGCCGTCGAGCATGAATTTCTCGGCCCGGAGCCGCGCTTGCCGGGCTTCTTCGTAGAGAACCGTGGTCTTGTCCACCAGTTCGTCCCAAGTGGCGCTGGGATGCAGATTCACCTCGATCACGCCGGGGTCCGGCGTCACGGCCAGTTTGTTCAGGCGCGCGTCTCTGGGCGGCGCCTCGCCTTCCATCAACACCGGCAGGCCCGCCTCTTTGACAGCGCCCTCGATGCCCGCCACCAAGTCCAGATAATCTTCCGCGGTCGCGACCGGCGGGAGAAAAACATGCAATCGTCCGTTGCGCGGCTCGACGCAGAGGGCCGTGCGGACCAGCCACGGCGCGCTTTGCTGTGGGGCCGGACGCCGTGTCGTGTCGTCCTGGGGCGGCAATTTGTCCGGCGGGTTATCCTGGAGTTTTTGCGCGCGCTGTCCGGGGCCGGTCCCGGCCGGCAAGGGCGCGCCGGCGCCTCCCACGAAACGCTGGCCGGGAGGCGCGCCGGAGGGAAATTCCGCGGGCAGCGGCGGCAATTTCACACCGGGATCAGGCGGATAAAGCCGCGGATACTCGCTTTCCGCCACCCAGGGAAGGGAATCCATGGGCAGGCGCAGTCCCATCGGCGAGTCGCCAGGAATCAGCCACAAAATTTCCTCGTCGCGCAAAAACCACGGGCCACTCAACCAGCCATGATCTTCGCCGGCCGGATGGCGCTTGAGCGGGAGCGCGTAGCCGGTCACCGCGCCCAGCCCTTTTTGGAAAATCTGCGCCAGCCGGTCGCGCTCCTCCTTGTTTTTGAGATTCGATTTTTCGGGCGTGACGTTGCCCGGCAGCCGGCGCTCCTTCCAAGTGTAATAGAAAACGTCCTCGTAGGCGGGGAGCAGCCAGCGGCTTTCCACGCCCAAATGGGACGCGATGCGCGCAGCCAGTTCCCTGGCCTCGCGCGGCCCGAAGCCGTAGTCCTTCGATTCGTCGGCAATCAGCGAATCGTCCCGCCATATCGGCACCCCGTCCTTGCGCCAGTAACAGCCCAGCGCCCAGCGGGGAAGCGATTCGCCCGGATACCATTTTCCCTGTCCGTAATGGAGCAACGCGCCCGGAGCGAACTTGGCGCGAAGCCGCCGGAGCAAGTTGCCCGCCAGCACCCGCTTTTGGTGCGAATTGGCGGTGAAATTCCACTCCGCGCCGTCGGGATCGTCTATGGAAACGAAGGTTGGTTCGCCGCCCATGGTCAGGCGGACATCGTGGTTGGCCAGGTCTGTGTCCACGGCGCGGCCCAGCGTCTGGATTTTGTCCCATTGCGCGTCGCTGTAAGGGCGGGTGACGCGGGGCGATTCGTAAATGCGCGTCACGCGCATTTCGTGGTGCAAGGTGGCTTCGCATTTATCCACCGACCCGGAAACCGGCGCGGCGGAGGACGGCTCCGGGGTGCAGGAAAGAGGAATGTGGCCCTCGCCGGCGAGCAGGCCGGAAGTGGCGTCCAAGCCGATCCATCCCGCGCCGGGCAGATAGACTTCGCACCAGGCATGCAAGTCGGTAAAATCCTTTTCCGGCCCGCTCGGACCGTCGAGCGACTTCTGGTCGGGCGCGAGCTGAATGAGGTAGCCGGAGACAAAACGCGCGGCCAGGCCGAGATGGCGGAGCAGTTGGGCCAGCAGCCAGGCGGAATCGCGGCAGGAGCCGCTGCCCGCCGCCAGCGTTTCTTCCGGCGATTGCACGCCCGGTTCGAGGCGAATCAAATACTTGACATCTTGCTGCACCCGCTGGTTGAGCGCCACCAAAAAGTCAGACGTTCGCACCGGCTGGGAGGCGAGTTGTTCGCGAATGCCGCGCCACCAGGCGGCGAAACGGGGTCCGGCGGCGCACGGCTCGAGAAAAGGCGCCAGATCCTTTTTCAACGCCTCGTCGTAGGGGAACGGATAATGGGCGGCGCCCGGTTCGAGAAAGAAATCAAAGGGATTGTGGACGGCCATTTCCACGACCAGTTCCACCTCGACGCACAACTCCGTCAATTTTTCCGGGAAGATGACGCGGGCGTTCCAGTTGGAGAACGGGTCCTGCTGCCAGTTGATGAAGTGCTCTCCCCCGGTGATTTTTTGCGAATAACTCAGAATGGCGGCGCGGCAATGCGGCGCCGGCCGGAGCCGGATGACATGCGGAGAATGCCCGGCGGGCCGGTCGTAAGTGTAGCGGGTTTTGTGATAAAGGGCGGCGTGGATGGACACTTGGTTTTGGCGGTTGTTCTAAGTTGGCATTCCAATTCGTTTCATGCCGGGTTGACGGTGGGGAAGGCGGCGCGGCCGGGGCGCGCGCTTTGCAAGGCTGGCTCATGAAGGGCCGGAGGAAAGGGGGAAAACCTCCTCTCCCCGGCCCTCTCCTCCACCAGTGTGTGGAGGAGAGGGAGATCACGCCGGAGCTTTCTCTTCCTGAGCCGGCCGCGCGCGCTTTGCTGCTGCTGTTGTTCTTCCTGCTGGACAAAATCGGTTGCGCCCTGGGCGGCGAGCGAAAGGAAAAAATAGGCCTCGAAGAGCGCGTCCCCGATCCGGTTGAACTTGATTTGCAGGTCGTCCAGGTAACCGTGCAAGCCGCGCTCGAAAATCTCCTCCACCGTGCTGAATTGCAATTCCGCCAGCAGTCTCCCGGCGTGGCGTTCGGCGTCGTTGACGAACCGGCCCTCGGGCACGCCGGAGATTTTTCGCAGGGCCGTGTTCAATTGCGCCGCGCAGAAGCGGATGGAGCGCGGGAAATCCTCGCTCAACACCAGGAAACCGGTCACCGGCACCGGGTGAACGTCCGCGCCCTTGAGGCTTTTATAGGCGTCCCAGGCGCTGCAGGCGCGCAGGATGGCCGACCACTCCAGCGCCTCGGTCTGGCTGATCGCGCCGGGCAGCCCTTTGGCGGGGAGGCTTTGATGGCGCACATCCAGGATGCGCGAGGTCTTGTCGGCGCGTTCCAGGAACCGGCCGGCCTGGGTGAACCACCAGCCCTCATTGTGGATGAGGGTGGCGTAGGCGATGCCTGTCAAGTGCATGGAGGCCGCCTTGATTTCCGAAAAGAAATCGCTCGGGCTTTGCTTCCAGACCTGGCGCGCCTCGGGCGATTTGACAAACAGATAAAGCCGGTTCAACTCCTCCCACAACTCGAAGGTGATTTGATCGCGCACCATGCGCGCGTTCTCCCGCGCTTCGCTGATGCAGCGCACAATCGAGTTTGGGTTTTCCGCCTGGAACACCAGGAATTCCGTCACCGCCGCGCCGGTCGCTTTGGGATGGAGTTTGGAAAACGCCTCCTCGTCGCCGGCCGCCTGGACAATGGGCAGCCATTGCTTGGCGACGTGTTGTTCGTCCAGATTCCGCATATCCAGCAGGAGTTGCAGGCTGGTTTCCACCAGGCGCGCCGTGTCCTCCGCGCGCTCGATGTAACGCGACATCCAGTAAAGTGAATTGGCGACGCGGCTTAACATGGGTTGGCGGAATTTCCCGGCTTATTCATCGCCGTAGAGCACCCAGGTGTCCTTGCTGCCGCCGCCCTGGGAGGAATTGACCACGAGCGAGCCTTTGCGCAAGGCCACGCGGGTCAGGCCGCTGGGCACAATCGTGATTTTCTCCCCATAAATGACGTAGGGCCGCAGGTCAATGTGCCGGCCCTCGAATGCGCCCGCCACCTCGGTGGGATGCTGGGAGAGCATGATCATCGGCTGGGCGATGTAATTGCGCGGATCGCGCGCAATCGCCTCGCGGAATTTGGCCAGCTCCTCGCGGCTGGCTTTTGGTCCCATCAGCATGCCGTAGCCGCCGCTTTCGTTGGCGGCCTTGACGACCAGGTTTTCCAGGTTCTCCAGAATATATTTCCGGTCCGCTTCCTCGCTGGCCAGATGGGTCGGCACGTTCGGGATGACCGGGTCCTGATCCAGGTAATACTTGATGATGCGCGGCACGAAATAATACATCACTTTGTCGTCCGCGATGCCCGTGCCGATCGCGTTGGCCAGCGAGACGTTGCCCTGCCGGAAAGCGCGGATGATGCCCGGCACGCCCAGCACCGAGTCGCGCCGGAAGACCGTCGGGTCGAGAAAATCGTCGTCTATCCGCCGGTAGATGACATGGACTTGGCGGAGGCCCTTGGTAGTGCGCATGAAGACGCTGTCGTCCTTGACCATCAGGTCGCGGCCTTCGACAATCTCGATGCCCATCTGGCGGGCCAGGTAAGTGTGCTCGAAATAGGCCGAGTTGCAGGCGCCGGGCGTCAGCAGCACGATGGCCGGGTCGGCCACGCCGCCGGGGGCGATGTATTGCAGCATCTTGAGCAGTTCCTGCGGATAGTGCTCCACCGGCCGCACCCCGATGGACGCGAACATCCCCGGGAAACTCCGCTTCATGGCGCGGCGGTTTTCCAAAAGATAACTCACGCCGGACGGGCACCGCCCGTTGTCTTCCAGCACCATCCATTCCCCCGTCCCGCCGCGGATCAAATCCGTCCCGCAAATATGAATGTAGATATTTTGCGGCACCTTGAAGTTGACAAACTCGCGGCGAAAATGTTTCCCCGACAAAACGTAGTAAGCCGGGATGACGCCGTCCTTGAGGATTTTTTGCCCGTGATAAATATCGTGCAGGAACAGGTTCAGCGCCGTGATGCGCTGGGTCAGCCCGCGTTCCAGAAACTCCCATTCGCTGGCCGGAATGATGCGCGGGATCAGGTCGAACGGGAATATCTTTTCCGCCCCTTTCTCGTCGCCATAAACATTGAAGGTGATGCCCTGGCGCAAAAACGACAAGTCCACCGAGTGGCGCCGCTGGCTGAAATCGTCCGTTGGAATCTCCTCCAACAGGCTGCGAAACTTCTGGTAATGAGCCCGCGTCGCCCCCGCTCCATCGAGCATCTCGTCGAAGCCGCCGTTATTTTTGTATTTTTGCAGCATGGTTCTTGTGCATGGTCACATCTTGCGCACTGTGGTCATTTTGCATCACCGCCGGGGCTCCGATCCTGCGCAGGCCCCCGGCAAAGTTATCCGTTTTCTCTGTGTAAGCAAGTGCCCTGCCGAACCGCCTCTTTGCAGGCGAATTTCGAAATGCTTCTTCGGGGGTCCAGGCCATCGTTGCTGTCAAGGCCGGTTTGTGGAGGAGAGGAGGAAGACGGGAAGACACGGGTGCATTTCACATTTTTGGGTTCCCCTCTTAATCTTACTCCCAATCCTAATCTTAATCTCTTCTCCTTCCTCCGCAAGGATTAGGAGCAAGATTAAGATTAAGATTAAGAAAGAAAACCCAAAAAAGTGGAATGCGCCCGGAAGACATGCGCCGGCGGTTTCGCGCTTGTCCGCGCGGGTTTAAAATGAGAGAAACTGGGGTTGATATTGCATGAATAAATTTCTCCATGGCCGGTGTTCGATAAGGCTCGGCGCGGCGGGGCTGGTTTTTCTGGCGCTGCTGGGCGCCCGTTGCCCGCTCCACGCGCAAACGACGTGGCAGGAGGCCTTCGCCAAAATGCCGCTGGCCGGCCGCGTGCCGGAACTCAATCGCTCCAATTGCGTGGCGGTCATGCTCGGCGCGTTTCGGCGCAATCCGGCGGTCAAGGGGCTGCTGTTCATGCCGGGGGCCACGGATGAGTTTTACTTTTTCCGGCGCGCGCGCGCCCGGCTGACCAACAGCGCGCCGACGCTGCTGGACGCGGTGGCGGCCCTGACCAATCAGACCTACATCCGCGCCACCTTGCGGGCGCCGTTTCTGCTCTTGCACACGGCGGAAGACCCGCTGGAACCGGTTGGGACGGTGGAAGACCCGAAGGCGGCCGACGCGATCAAGCGGCACAAGTTCGCCAAAGAAGCGCTCTATAATGACCGCGATTGGGACTACCTGGAGCACTTGCTGGGCTTCTATCTGAACACCACGATGATTCCCAGGCCGGGATCGCGCGACTCGAATCATTTTTTCCGCAACAGTTTCGCCGCGTTCGATCTCAACGGCTGGGAGGCGCTGGAGGCGGCGGCCCTGGCGGGCAAAACCAAATTTACAGTCAAGAAGAATCAAATTGTTTTTGAGGGGGACACGCGGTTTTTGGGCAGGCCGCCCGCCGACGGGTTTTCCCTGCTGCCGCGGTGAGGGAATTGCGGATTGCGGATTGCGGATTGTAACAACAAGAAAAAACCCCGGCCGCAGGTTGTCCGCGGACGGGGTTGGCCGCCGGAGCCGAATTTGATTCGGCATCCGGTTAATTATTGACCGTCAGGAGGCGGGCCGCCGGACCCGCCGGTGCCGCCATTTGCGCCAGGAGCATTGAACTGGCCTTGGCCACGGAACCCACCGGGACCGCCGTTACGACCGGGGCCGGGGCCACCAAAACCACCTTGGCCGTTGAAAGCTCCAGGGCCGCCATTGGTGCCAGGAGCATTGAACTGGCCTTGGCCACGGAACCCACCGGGACCACCATTGCCGCCAGGGCCGCCAAAGCCAGGTCCGCCGCGGCCGCGACCCCCGCGGCCACCGAACATACCCGGACCACCGTTACCGCCGGGGCCGGGGCCACCAAAACCACCTTGGCCGTTGAAAGCTCCAGGGCCGCCATTGCCGCCCGGAGCATTGAACTGGCCTTGGCCACGGAACCCACCGGGACCACCATTGCCGCCAGGGCCGCCAAAGCCAGGTCCGCC
>Ga0326728_10025312_pt1 | contig 10638 bp, 5 predicted proteins | sample MB3enrmetagenome_FD_207602 | JGI IMG/M metagenome (GOLD analysis project Ga0326728, IMG submission 207602) | Lab enriched peat soil microbial communities from McLean, Ithaca, NY, United States - MB31MN | ecosystem: Environmental > Terrestrial > Soil > Wetlands > Peat | place: USA: New York...
CGCCATTGGGGTCAGCGACGGTGTCACGCAAGCGGCGGTAGAGCTGCGTGGGCAGCCGAGCGCGTTCGCTCTGGCGGCCGACGGTGGGCAGCTGTATGTGGCCGAGCCGCAGACGAAAACGCTGGCGGTGGTCAGAGGGGCCGGCTTAACGGTGACAGCGCGCATCACGCTGCCGGGCCGACCGTTTGATGTCGCCGTCACCCCGGATGGAGCGTACGTGGTAGTGACCAGCCCGGAGACGCGAGCCGTATTCTGGGTGGATACCGCAAGCCGGCAAGTGATGCGCACGCACCGGTTCCGACGCCAGCCGTGGCGCGTGGCGTTTCGCCCAGGGGTGGTCGGTCCACCCGCGGTGACACCGACGCCGACAGCCCCGCCACCGTCGCCCACGATGGGTGGCTCGCCGACGGAAACTGCTCGCCCCGGGGAGGTCTCGAGCCCCACGCCGACCGCGCCGACGTGGACCCCGCCCTTTACACCGACGGACACGCCCCTGCCGCCGCCGACGGACACGCCGGTGCCGCTGCCCACCACCACTCCGACGGACACACCGGCGCCGACCGCAACGAGCACCCTAACCCCAACCAACACGCCCGTCCCGCCCGGCATGGTCGTCGGTGAGGTCTACGACGATGGCAACGCCCAGCCGCTCGCCGCTGTCCAGGCGGCGCTGCCGGGCCAGATCCCGACGCTCAGCGATGCGCTGGGTCGCTACGTACTGAGCGCCGCGGCGGGCGACGCCGTGATCACTCTACGTAAGGATGATTACACCCGCAGTGTGCGCCGCCTCAGGGTTTCGCCGGCAGGCGCCAGCCTGCCGCTCGATGCGCGCCTGACCTCTCTGAACGCGGCCGTTACCATCGGCAACGGCGGCGGTACCGTCGCGGCACAGCCTCGGTTCCTTCGCCCTGCAGGAGAGGTTCAGGCCTGTGCTGAGCCCTGTCGAAGAGGTGAGGAGATGGACGCTCCTATCACCTTGATCATCCCACCGGACACGTTGCCCGACGGCGCCCAGATCCAGCTCACCGCTCTGAGCCCGCAGGGACTGATCGCGCCGCTCCCGCACGGTTGGAGCGCGCTCATTGGAGTCGCTCTGTCTCCGCAGTCGTCCTGTGGCGGGCAGCAGTTTGCTGGATCGTTGCGGATTCCGCTCGCGCTGCTCGGCGCAACCGCGTCTCTCCCGATACACACGGCGCTGTGGGACGATGAAGATGTCGAGTGGCATAGTGGGCCCGGCGCCACTCTCGACGGCGACGCGCTCGAGATCCACCTCGATTCCGTCCCATCTGCGGCAGCGAGCTGGCGGTGGTGGTTCCCGATAGCGTGCCGCTGCCGCCCCCGACACCGGTGTCAGGCGAGGCGCTGAGGGGTGTCGAGCCGGTTCTGCCAACAACCGGATCGGGCGTCGTCGTCGCCGCTCCGGCTGCCATCGTTGCCGGAAGCGGCAGGGGGGCCACGGTGGTGATGGAACTTGATGCGCTGCCGCAGATGCTTTCGAGCGGAACCGTAGTCGAAGTACGGCTGCGGGAGAGCTATGACCTGCGCGACGGGCGGCAGATCATTGGAACAGCTTCGAACCAGGACATCGTAACCTACCAAGTTTCTCCCACACTCTCGCATCCGGGCGCGTTGGGGGCGTACTTCAATCTGACGCCGAGCCGTGCCTTCACCATCAGTGAGTTGCGGGAGGGCCGGGTCGCGATTGAGCTCACCCTACCGCAGGAGGCGGAGCGTGCGGAGGTGGTGGGGCCGGATGGCGGCGAGGTTGCAGGCTCGGGAAGTCTGCAACTGATCGTGCCACCGCACGCGGCGAGCCAGACAACGGTCATTCGCCTGTCCCCGGTCGCAGCGGCCGCTTTGCCGCAGGATGACGGCAGCGGTTGGGAGTTGCAGGGCGCCTTCGCGCTGGAGGTGAGCGGCGGTGAGCTCGATCGCGGGGCGCCCTACGCCTTGGGCTTCGGAACGCCGGTGCCGGATGGGCAGCAATTCGTCATCGCACAGTTGATCACAGTTGATGGGCGATCAGAGGTGGTCCTCACGAGCTTCGGCCGCGGCCAGGACGGACGCGTGGTGATGGATGCGTGCGACAGCGCCACGAGCGTGTGTTTGGCCGGGTTCGGCGGCAGCGGGACCTATGCCTTGTTCGTGCTGCCCGCAGGAGCAGCCATGGTGACGGGCACGGTAGCGGACGAGCAGGCGGTACGAGCAGGGGTTGTGGTGCGGGCCGACACCAAGGGGGTGGTGAGCGTAACGGATTCCAGCGGCCGCTACGTGCTGCCGGTTCCCGCCGGCGCGGCGTCCACGCTCACGAGCATCGATCGTGAGCGCGACCTCCGGGCCACCGCAACGGTGACGGCGAGACCGGGCGAGGTGATCTCGGTAGATCTCGAGCTGCTCCCGACCTTACCGCAGGTCGTGCAGATCGAGCCCGCAAACCATGCCAGCCAGGTAGAGCGCGGCGCGGTGGTGACGGTGACCTTCTCGAAGGAGATCGACCCGGCGAGCGTGTCCGAGGCATCGGCTCTTCTTCTGCAGACCGATTCACGAGCCACGAGCACGAGTCACGAGATCGTCGTACGGCGATCACTAAGCGCCGACGGCACTCAGCTGGTCATCACGCCGACGGACCTGTTGATACCGAATACCGTCTACCGGGTACTGTTGACCTCTGCCATCACCGACCGCCACGGCAACGGACTGCAGGGGTCAGGGGCCAGTGGTCAGGGGTCAGGCGCTTTCGTCAGTGACTTTACAACAGCATCCACCTTCAAGGCCGACGCGCTCCCGCCGAACACGCTCCGCATCTCGCTGCCCGACAACGGGACCGGCAAGGTTCCGCCGATCGGTACAGTCGGGCTGGTGTTCGTCTGCGGCGGGGCGAATCTCGCCGCACCCGGCACGGCGGTCGTGGTGCAGAACGGAACCAGTCAAGTGACCTACACCGCCAGCGCCACGGACGCGAATGGGGTGAGCGGCAGCGATCCTTCGACAAGCTCAGGACAGGGTTTATGCGACGTGCTCTTCCCCGGTCGCTGCGACACGGCTGCGCCGGGTGCCTTTTGCGCGGTGGTCGACGCCGCGCTGGGCGATCGCGTGCAGGTGCAAGTGCAAGATGTCCTGCACAACACGGTCACGCTCGATGCCGGCAACATGACCGATGAGCGGACGGGGGCGACGGCGATCCCGCCGGAAGGCGGCGTGGTTGGCTACCCGCCCGATCCCCGCTATCAGGCGCTGGTGCCGGACGGGGCCTTTGCGGTGCCAACCCTGGTGCAGATCACGCCGATTACCGCGAACGGCGTCGGATTGAGTCTCGCCGACTATCCCGTGCTGACCAGTCTGGATCAGAGCAAGATCGAGCTGGTCGGTGCGGTGCAGCTCGACTTCGAGGGCACAGCGCAGCGAAACATTGACATCTCGGTCCCGGCGCCACCGGATGCGGATGCGGAGGACCAATACATCGCCACGCAGGCAGTAAGCTTCCGCGGCCCCGACGAGCAGACGATGGTCGATACGGCGAGCTTCGACGCTGCCGGGTGCGCGCTCGACTCGCGCAAGTGTCTGGTCACCACCGATCCAGCGATCTTCCCGGGTCTCACGATGGGCGGGACGTTCGGTGTGCATCGGGCGAACGAGTGTTTGGCCTACGCCACCGGCTGGATCAGCATCGGCGACCACTTCAACAACGGCTATATCCCCGGCGGCGATATGGGAGCCATACTGCCGTTCCCGGTGCAGGTCACGGAGCCCGTGCGCTTTGCCGTGCCGCTGCCGTGCAACCAGCCCATCCGCGTGCAGTTGCACACCTTTGCCGATGCGCCCATCGATGATAAACCGTGTGCCGGGGTGGGAGGCACGACGGGGCTCAATCGCGGTGAGGTCTGCGAGCTGCTCGGGGTGTTGACGGACGACACCGAGCCGCCGGCGGTGCAAAGCACCACGGTAACTGATGGTGATAACGGAGTGGACCCGCTGCGGCCGCTACAGTTCATTTTCGACGAGTCGCTCGCGGCGCTCGGCGCCGACAGCCAGCCTGGCGTGCTGCTTGACGGCAACGGCCGATCAGTGAAGGGTCGTTGGGAGCTGACGGTGGACGGCCGCACGCTCACGTTCGTGCCGGACACCCGGTTGCGCTACGGTGAGGAGTACACCTTGCAGTTAAGCAATGTAACCGACCGTGGGGGCAACGCGTTAGTGAGCGCCTACAGCGCGACCTTCACGACTTTCCAGCCGGTGGTGCTGCAGCACATCGATATGGACGCCCGCGATGTTGTCTGGCTCGATCCGGCGGCGTTTCCGCCGAGCGCTGGGTTGAGTCCGTGCAGCGATCTCATCGCGGTGGCGGAAGGCGATGCACTGCGCGCGGACTTCGTTGGAGGCCTCAATGTGTACGATGCGAGTGATCTCTCGGTCACGCCCCCGCTAGTGGCTTCCACGGCGACCGCCGGCGTCGACCGGGCGCTGGTATTTGTGCCTGGCCCACCGATCACGACGACGGGGCAGGAGCCAACCACCCTGAACGGGCCGTTTTTAATGAGCGTGGACGGGCCGGGCGGACCGGACCGCTTCGGGGTGTGGCGGCTGTTCGATCTGGAGCACTTCCCGACACTGGATGAGGTGGCCACGCGCCTCATCAACCAGTCGAGCGACAGCTGGAATACGTTGAACCTGCAGGACCCGCTCGGCAGCCCGCCGCCCGACTTCCTGCGCTTCATCCCGAACGATCTCGGCATTCCGGAAGATCTGGCGGCCACCGACACGCAGGTGGCGTATATCGCCAACGCGCCCAACATCGGCCTGCAGGCGATAGTGGTGCAGGGCATGAACACCGATCCCCTGGCAACGCCGCAGGTCGACGGCACGCTGACCGGTTTCTACCGCTCGGTGGCGCAGTTTGGGGACTTCGTCTTAGGTCTCCGACAAGATGGGTCTGGGAGCACGCTGGTGCTCGCGAGGCCCGAGCTTGTGTCTGCAACGGGGCAACCGCTGATCACGAGCACATACCCACTGCCCAGCGGCGGGCTACCGCTATCGGTGACGGCGCTGCGCCACTGGCCTAGCCGCCAAAACTTTGGGGCGGCGGACACCACAGCGATGGATTTAGCGGTTGTAGAGGGAGCGGGGCGAGGCATTGTTGTGGTGCCGGTGTCAGCGAGTGGCGCTTTCGATGACCGGGCGCTGGTGAACGGCGTCGGCCAGCTTTCAATTCCCGGCCGCCGCGCGATGGGTGCGGCGGCTGACCCTACGACCCAGCTCTTGTTCGTGGCGGATGGCACCGCCGGGCTGCGCATCATCGACCTTGCCACCCCGGGCGGCCGTCGTGATGAAGACCACGACGGCCTCGACGACCGCGTGTTGGGAACGGTGGACCTCGGCGGGGCCCAAGCGCAACGGGTGGCGGTATTCCACGATCCGGTCGGTGGACTTATTGCTGCTGTTGCGGCTGGTGAGGGTGGTGTATTCCTCGCGCGGGTGACGCCGTCCGATCCCGTCGCGCTCGCCTCCCTTCCGCCGGCGCCTCGTGGCGTCTGCGCCACGCTTGCAGTCATTGACGCTCAGTATCTACCGTATCGGGAGAAGTTCACGGCCGCGCTTGAGGTGGGCACGGTGCCCGTCGACCTGGTGCCGACATTGGTCCAGAATGTTCCGCCATTGGGGCACCCGACGCGCTCCATGGACGGCGCGGTTGCGGATGGGCTGAGCCGACTGGTGCTGCGGGTGGAGATGGATGCGGCGACTTCTGCGATCGAGCAGGTAACGTTTACGCTAGACACGGGGACGAACCTCGCGTCGCATCGAGACAGGCAGTTTCCCTTTGGAAATTTGTCGACCGACGGGTTCACAGCTCCCACGACGAACCTGACCGTCCATACGCAACAAAGGGCCGACGGCCGACTGGTGGCGGTCGCTGTGTACACGCCGCCGACGTTGTTCCCGTACGACCCGAGCGGGGCTTACGCTCACAGTTGCGGGTAGCGACGGCAACGTCATAAACCGCGGATCGCTGCGTCTAGTGCGCCCGCCGGTAATGGTGTTGCACGGACTGCTTGGCAGTGCGCAGCGGGCCGTTGGAGCCGATTTTAAGCGGGCCCTGACTCGTGAGGGCTTGCTGATATCGCTCCCCGATTTCGCTGAGCGCAACATCTCCGGATTCGACCGCGTCTTTGATGTGATCCCAACGCACCTGACCCAGCTCCGACAGCTGTTCCGAGATCGCCATGATCTCCGACGGAACTGCGAGCCACCCGCCAACTGTCTGATTCAAGGAAACAAGGGGCCGTTAAGGGGCAAGAAGATTGCCCTCACTAAGGTCGACATCGCCGCGCACAGCATGGGCGGTGTACTCGTGCGCTGGTACACGACGGATCAGCTTAGTCTGGGTGCCGCGGGCAGAGCGCGCAGTATTCAATACCCATTATGTGCCGAGCTCGGCACGGTCCCAGCCGGGCCGGGGTATGAACCGATCCAATTGGACCGGCCAAGCGACCTGCGGTACAGGCGAGCCGACAACTTCATGCAGGGGGATCTGGGCAGCGTCATTGTTTACGGCGCACCACTGCGCGGTAGCCCATTTGCGAACAGCGTCACGCACGACAAGTGTCACGACGATCGCAATTGTTACGTCGTTCCGCCTCTGACGCCCAATCCGCTCCTCGTGCAGCTCGCCATCGCGTTCGCAGGCGGGGCCAGCGGCTTCGACGCCAGCGACGCCGGAACCGCCATCTATGACCTGTCGATCGGCAGCACCGCCTATGCAACGTTTCACACATCCGCCAGCGAGCCAGTGCGGGTGCATGCCATTGGCACGACCGCCGATGGCGACAATCCGGTTGAGGCGCGGGCGATCGGCAGCCTCACCACCCCGAACTATTATTGCCCTGGCTTTGACGAGGCGAACAGTGACCGCGTCGTACCGCTTGAGAGTCAATTTGCTAACGTCGGCAAGCGAACCCGGGCGACGGGCGCTTGGCACAACAGGCAGGATGGATCACGGAAAGTTCGAGAAACGGTCGCAGCCCTCCTGATCGACGGGATGACCGGCCAGGTGGATCCCTCGGTTCTGTTTGACCCGCAGTTCTCAGCCGATGCGGTATTTCCGTTGGAGTGCGGTCCGCACTAAGTGGAGCAGTGATTATGAGACGAACACGGTTGCTATCGTGGCTGGCGCTCATGAGCTGTGCAGCGTGGTGCTTCACGCGAACACTCGGCCTTGCCGAGCAACCACCGGACCTACCACCAGAGCTGCGTCACGGGTACGAGGGCGCGTTCTTCACCGACATGAATCACGGGTACGTGTTCGGCGACGACGCGATCGTGGCTACGGACGACGCCGGGGCGACGTGGCGGTTGGTGAGAAAAGGCGGGGGTGTTGAGTCGATATTCTTCTTAAACAGGCAGACGTTCTGGGTTCTCTATGAGGGTGGTCAGCTGCATGCCACCACAGACGGGGGACGGACCTTCGCCGTGGGAAAAGCGACCTTCCTGGACCCGGCCCTCGGTGAGAGGGAAGGTCTGTGCGGTCAGTTGTTCTTCAGTACGGCTACGGACGGCTGGTCCATCTGCGGCCGATCTTTACTGAAGACCAGCAGTGCTGGACAGACATGGAAGCCGTCCTTGTTGCTGCCGGAACTAGGCGAATCCCACCGCATCTACATGTTCGACACACGGGAAGGCGTCGCTGTTGAGCGATTCCATCCCGTGATGCGCACCACTGACGCGGGCCTTACTTGGGCACCTATACCCGGCTCTCCGAAGCTCGATCAGTTGAGCTGCACAGCGGCCGGATTCTGCGCCGGGCTCGGCGGTCCGCAGGGTCCAGTGCTTGCGTCGACGGACCGTGGGCGATCGTGGCGGGATACACACATTCCACTACAGCCGCCCGATCGGGACGAGATCCGGGATGTGCAAGCCCTAGGCCTGAGTGTTATCGTGGTAGGCGGCGGCGATATCGGATTCAGCCCGGCACGCGATCTGGTTCCATACATCGGGACTGGAACGCCAATTCCGGAGGGACTTCCGGAGCGCGCGATCGTAATGAGATGGGACGGATCGACGTGGACCCGCTTCACACAGGACCAGCCGCGAGAAGTGCAAGGGCTGTACTTTGTTGATGCGCAACACGGGTGGTTGGTGGGGACCGACGAGAATCTCATCTACAAGACCACCGACGGCGGACAGACTCTGCAGTTCGTCTCCGACTACTTCCGCCAGATCGCGGCGCTGACGCCGACCGAGCCGCCGCCTCCGGAGCCGACGCCTACGCCAGGCCTGATCATTACACACATCGCCTTGCGTCGACGTGTTTCTGCGCCTCGATTCCGCGCGCAAAGTCCTTGGCGCGTTGCAATCCGATCCAGATAGTTTTTGGCCCAGGGGGACCATCCGCTGCTCTATTGGTGAAGCCTCCCCACTCGGCGATCATCGCGACCATCTCGCTCAATGCGGGTGGTGTTGTGGGTGCGGGCTGACGTTTGGTGACGACGTACACCGCTTGCCACTCCTGCGTTGCAAAGACGACATCGCAGGGCAGGTTGGGGTATTTGCGACCCACCATGGTGACGAAAAGAACCCTCCAGGCGATGATCATGTAGACGGCAAGCGCCGGCTTGAGTCGCTTCACATCCTCGAGTTGGAGCTGCTCGATGGTGCAACCGCTCTTGAGAATGCGGAAGTACACCTCAATCTGCCAGCGACACAAGTATAGGTCCACAATGGTGGCAGCCTGTTCGAAGGTGGTCACCTCTCGCGTTGTGAGCAACAACCACTGCAGTGGCTCGCCGTCTGGGGGAGGAGTGTTCTCGCTTGCCAGCACCGCGGTGATCGCCAGGTCGGGCAACAGCTTCTGGCTCTTGGGACGGTAGGGTGCCTTCAGTGTGCAGTGCACTGTCCGTAGTTCCTGTATGACGTGGCGCCCCATGCGATTGTCCGCCGGCGGCAGATCGAACTCCATCGTGCCCAGCACTTCGGCGGTGGCCACACGTTCGCGCAGTTTGCCGCCATCTTCCAAGACTCGATCGCAGCGCGAGCGGATCAGCACCTCAACGGCATTGTTCGCCTCTGCCGCTTCGTAAAACATTTCGTAAAAGTCGGCCTCGCGATCAGCCACCGACATCAGCTTGGTTGTCGGAATCTTCTCGGCGACTTTGCACATCGCGCGATATCCATCGACCCAGCGCTGGCTCTCTTTGTCCTCGATCGCTTTGCTCCGCAGGCAGGTGCGCGTCTTCTTGCCGTGCGTCGCATCGTCGCGGGTCCACAGGTGATGGTGGATCACGCCCAGGCACAGCCGCTCCGGAGTCACGGCCAGCGTCGGATGCAGGAACAGTCCGCGGCGCTCATGATAGGTCAACGGCCCCAGCCCGTTGGTCTGTGCATGGCGCGTGTAATCCACCTCGCTGGTATCCTGGATGCACAGCACCACGGAGTGCTCACGCATCCGCTCGATCGTTGCGTCCTCGTGGGGAGACAGCACCTTGTCGGCGCTCACTTTCTCGTTGTCGAAAAAACGATACGCCGCCTGGGTCTCCGCCCAGCCGTTGCACGCGCTCGGGATGCTGAACAGGGGCTGCTCCGCCAAGCGTTCGAGCACTTTCCGACTGCGGCGATTGAGTCGCTCATCGCCAAAGTCCGCCGCCCCCAACTCCTCGTCTGCCCAGCTCATCCGGCCACCAGCACGCGGCGGAAATCGCGCTGCAGCGGGTACACATAGACCTGTTTGAGCGCCAGTGGTGCCGCGTGTTGACGATCATTGCGGCCGCGTCCCTGCGTGTGTCCCAGGCGGATCCAGTTCGCCGCCTGGTAGCAGGTGCCACGATAGCGCTGCGCATCCACGAACGTCTCCAGCAACACCGGCCGCACGCCGTACGCCCGCTCGTAATCTTGTGCACACTGCTGCGCGGCCTGCGCCAGGATGTGCGAGGCCAGGTTGGGCACACGTACCCACGGCAAGATCAGAAATCGCCGATTGTTCACCACGCGTCCGAGCTGCTGCTCGCGCTGCCGGGCATTCCAACCGATCCAGCCATCACGTACCCCAACCTTCCACGCCGCGGCCCCAAAGCCGATTGCCCCGAGCACGCCCCGCTTGCAGCGAATCACATAGCGTAACTGCGCTCCCGACAAGGCGCTGTAGCCGAGGTAGTGGTAGCGATCGATCAGCCCATTCCATTGTCGCGATTGCTGCTTGTCCCGCACCAGATCCAACTCGATTGCGTCAAGCTGCTTTACCGCTCCTTCTACCGGACCCTTGTCGGCGGCCTCCAGATCGGGCCAGGGCAATGGTCGCCCGTTCGCGTTGCCATTGCGCGCCACCGGCAGGTCCACCAACCCGGCACGCTCCAAGCGCAACAGCGCCACGCGCGCTCCCATCTCCTTGCTGCGACCGCGCACATCGAGCCACCCCAAGGCCAAACACACCTGGCGTGCAATCTCAGCGCGTGAGCACCCTGCCGCCCCCCGCGCGATCTCGCGCACAACGGCAAGCTTGTTTTCGCCAAACTCCCTGCCGCACAATCTCGCTGGCAACCCCACACCCATGACGTCTCCTCCGCTTCCGCGACCAGGAGAACATCAAAGCATTTCTCGGAGCCTGTGTCCAGCGCTGCGGTGGCACACCCATCTTGTGTGTAACGATCAGAG
>Ga0326728_10025313_pt1 | contig 10637 bp, 6 predicted proteins | sample MB3enrmetagenome_FD_207602 | JGI IMG/M metagenome (GOLD analysis project Ga0326728, IMG submission 207602) | Lab enriched peat soil microbial communities from McLean, Ithaca, NY, United States - MB31MN | ecosystem: Environmental > Terrestrial > Soil > Wetlands > Peat | place: USA: New York...
AACCACCTGCTGCTGGGGACGCGCTACGGCGGGACGATGGCGGATGAGTACTTCGTTGCGGCGCGCATCTTCGATGTGTGCAGCATCAATGTGTATGAGTACGAGCCGACGCGGCAGATCATCCACGCGGGGCGGCTGACGGACAGGCCGATCCTGATCGGTGAATACCACATCGGCGTACCGGCGGATGGTCTGGCCGCCGGACTGGTGCAGGCTGCGAGCCAGATGGAGCGCGGCGTGGCGTACCGATACTACGTGGAGCAGGCCGCGTCGCTGGAGTGGTTCCTGGGCGCGTACTGGTTTGCGTGGAAGGACGAGCCGGTGCTGGGCCGCATGGATGGAGAGAACTACAACATCGGCTTTGTGGATGTGACGGACCGGCCGTACAAGGAGCTGGTGGAGGCGGCGAAGGCCACGCACAAGCGGCTGCAGGATGTGCACTCCGGCAAGCTGCTGCCGTTTGCGCAGCACCCCATGGCTTCGGACGCGGGCGCGCCCTCAACGCCGTGGCCGTTGGGCGGATTGGTTTAGATTCGTTGGCAGTGAGTTCAGATTTGTTCGGAGAGAGTTCAGGTTGATTGGGAGAGATTTCAGATTCGTTGGGAGAATGACCATGCAAAGAGGAATGTACCGTTCTGCTGCTGTGTTGGTGTCTTGTCTCGCGATGGGTTCCCTGCTGTTTGTTGTCGCAGAGCAGATGAAGCCGGGCGCGGCGGCAAAGCCCGCAGCGGTAAATTCCGCGGCTTCGACGGCTGCGGCGACGGCGACGAAGTCCGGAGCGGTGCGGGTGTGGGAGGAGAAGGTCGTCATTCCGACCTACCTGCTCGGCGAGCCCGACCCCAATCCGCAGTTCTACTTCGGCGGAACGTCGCAGGGGGCGCAGCACCGCATCTATCCCTATCCCGCGTACGACAATCTGACCACCGAGAAAAAAGACAAGACCTACACCATGGTCTATCTGGAGAACGAGTATGTGAAGATCGGCATCCTGCCGGAGATTGGCGGAAAGATCTTCGAGGCGGTGGACAAGACCAACGGCTACAACTTCATCTACAACCAGCACGTGATCAAGCCGGCGCTGATCAGCCTGCTGGGCGCGTGGATCTCAGGCGGGATCGAGTGGGACCTGCCGCACCACCACCGCGCCACCAGCTTCCTGCCCATGCAGTACAAGGTGGAGGAGAACGCCGACGGGTCGAAGACGGTGTGGATCGGCGAGCTGGAGCTGCGCGACCGCATGGAGTGGACGGTGGGCGTGACGCTGCGTCCCGGGAAGTCGTATATGCAGGCGTCGTTCCGCATGAGCAACCGGACGCCGGTGCCGACCTCGATGCTGAGCTTCAGCAACGTTGCGGTGCACGTGAACGACGACTACCAGGTGATCTATCCGCCGAGTACGCAGTTTGTGACGTACCACGGCAAGCGCGACTTTACGACATGGCCGATTGCGACGACGAAGTTCATGGGCGCGGACTACACGGCGGGCGTGGACGTGAGCTGGTACAAGAACCATCCGACCGCCAGCAGCATGTTTGCGTGGAACTACCAGGACGACTTCATGGCCGGGTACGACCATGGGAAGAACGCGGGCATCATGAGCATTGCCGACCACAATGTTGTTCCGGGCAAGAAGTTCTGGACGTGGGGCGACAGTCCGCAGGGACACGTGCAGGACCATCTGCTGACGGACACGGATGGGCCGTACATCGAGCTGATGGTGGGCGCGTACAGCGACAATCAGCCCGATTACAGCTGGCTGCAGCCGTACGAGACGCGCCAGTGGAACCAGTACTGGTATCCCTTCCGCGACATCGACGGAGTGAAAAACGCGAACCTGGATGCGGCGGTCAATCTCGAAGTGAAGGACGGCACGGCCACCGTGGGCTTTACCTCGACCCAGGCGCGGCCCGCGGCCACGGTAACGCTGAAGTTGAAGGACCAAGTGCTGCTGAAGCAGACGATTGCGATCAGCCCGGCGCACGCGTTTGTGAAGCAGGTCAAACTGCCCGACGGCGCGGACGAGCACGATCTGCGCGCGGCGATCAGTGCGGATGGGCGCGAGCTGGTTGCCTACTCACCGATACGGCTGGAGAAGGAGACGATGCCATCGCCGGTGGTGGACCCTCCGCCGCCAGCCGAGGTGAAGACCACGGAAGAGCTGTACCTCGACGGCCTGCGCATGGAGCAGTTCCACTCGCCCACGGGCGATCCCAACGCGTACTGGCAGGAGGCGCTGCGGCGCGATCCCGGCGACATCCGGGTGAATACGGTGCTGGGCATCGACGCCATCAAGGGCGGACGATTTGCCGATGCGGAGGCGTACCTGCGCAAGGCGCTGGAGCGCGACACGGCCAGCTACACATCGCCCAAGGACGGCGAGCCGATCTACTACCTGGGGCTGGCGCTGAAGTCGCAGGGCAAGCTGGATGAGGCCTACGCGGAGTTCTATAAATCGACGTGGAGCGCGGCATGGCGGTCGCCGGGCTACTTTGCTCTGGCGGAGATTGATGCGGCCAAGGGCAACTACAACGCGGCGCTGACCGCGGATGAAGACTCGCTGGAGGCGAACGCAAATAACATTCGCGCACTGGCGCTGAAGGCCGCGCTGCTGCGTCACACGGGGCGCAACGCCGAGGCTCTGGTCGCGGTGGCAGCGATCAGCAAGATCGATCCGCTGGATGTGCATGGGATGGCGGAGCAGTGGCTGGCGACGAAATCGGCCGCAAGCGCCGCGACGCTGGCAAAGACGGTGAGTGAGTTTCCGGCGACCGCGCTGGAGGTTGCCGCGGACGATATGGATGCAGGACTGTGGCAGGACGGCACGACGCTTCTGACGCAACTCGCCGGCACAGCGCAGGACAAGGCCAAAGTTTCGCCGCTGGTCTACTACTATCTGGCTTACTTTGCCGGGCAGATGAAGCAGCCCGACAAGGCGCGCGAGTACGACTTGCTGGCGAAAAAGGCTTCTCCGGAGTACGTCTTCCCCTTCCAGATGGAGATGATCGCGGTGCTGAACGACGCCATGCGCGTGGACCCGAACGATTCGCGCGCTCCGTACTACCTGGGCAACCTGCTGTACGATTGGCAGCCGCAACAGGCGCAGGCGCTGTGGGAGAAGTCTGCTGCGCTGGGCGCGGACTTCCCAGTGGTCTATCGCAACCTGGCAATGGTGTATACGCGACAGGGCAACCAGCGCGAGAAGGCGCAGGCCGCGCTGGAGAAAGCAGTGCAGTTTGGCGGCAACGCGACGGTGTTTAGCGATCTTGACAAGCTGTACGAGGAGAACGGCGTCTCGCCGGCCAAGCGGCTGGCGCTGATGGAAGCGCATCAGGGGGTGATCGACCGCGATGAGGCGATCGCGCGCGAGGTCAACCTGAAGATCTTTGCGGGCAAGCCCGACGCGGCAATCCAACTGCTGCGCACGCGCTTCTTCCGCGCATGGGAGGGCGGCGGAGCGTTCTCGCTGGGCGACTCGTGGATCAACGCCAACCTGGAGCGCGGGCACCAGCAGATGGCTGCCAAGCAGTACGCGCTGGCGCTAACGGACTACCAGGCGGCGCTGCAGGCGCCGGACAATCTCGCGGAGGCGACCGGCAACGTGAGCGGGCGGCGCGGCGAGATTGAGTATTGGATCGGCAATGCGTATCGGGCGTTGGGCGACGCCGTGAAGGCACGCAGCGCGTGGAACGAGGCTGCGGGCATGGGTTCGGCTGGCGCAGGCGGGCCGGGCGCGAATGGGCCGATGCGCAGCCGGGCGAACATCGGCGGGCTGGCTGCGGGCGTGCGCGTGGAGCAGGCAGCGCCGTTCTATCAGGCGCTGGCGCTGGAGAAGCTGGGCCAGGACGATCGCGCCAAGGCATTCTTTGCGCAGCTCATCGCAACCGGCTCCAAGTCGCTGGGTAGTGCGCCCGAAATAAAGGGACCGGCTGTCGCGACGCCGGCGCAACGCGCGCAGGCGGCGGACGCGCATTATCTGATTGGCCTCGGCCAACTCGGGCTGAACCACCAGGAGCAGGCGCGGCAGGAGTTTGCCCTCGCGCTCGAGGCCAGTCCCGATCACTACGCCGCCATGCGCGCGCTCAACGACAGGACGCCCTGATACGGGAGATCCGGGAGACACGGTCCAAGTCGTGGACAGTAGCTCTCTCAACCTCGATTCGCGAGGGTCCTATAACGACAGATAAGTCCGCTTGTGCGTGGCTGAAATAACGGATCAAAAATGGTCGGGACGACTGGATTCGAACCAGCGGCCTCATCCACCCCAAGGATGCGCGCTACCAGGCTGCGCCACGTCCCGACTTGTTTCCCGCGTCGCCCGGGCGGGCAACGGCAGGGGTAGTTGCAGGGTTAAGTGTACACGAGCCGCGCCGGTCTTCAGACGGCCCCAATCACCTCATGCAGCTTCACGGCAGAAGTACCCGGAACTGAGTTCGACCGCGTAATCTTGTCTCCGTGATCTTCTCTCAGGGAAACCCACTTTACACAATTTGAGAAGAACCTCGTGACCGTGAAACTGCCCTAGAGCGGAACCAGAGTAGGTATACTCCGGGGCAATCCCTCCGAGTGGCTTTTTCCTCAAGAAAAAGCCACCTTCAATGCTCTTCGCTTGGGCACTGTTACTCTGGTTCCGCTCTAATGCGTGGGCTCCACGTACTCCTTGGGCAGCGCGCCGCCCTCGCCCTCGCTGAAGAAGAAGCCGTTCATCTGCTCCACCAGAAATTCCTGCGCCTCGCGCGTCCACGGCTGCAGGCGATACTCGTTCAGCAGCATCTTCTGCCGCTCCACCCACTCTCCCCAGGCCTGCCTGGAGACGTTCTTGTAGATCTTCTGGCCGAAGTCGGAGTCGAAGGGCGGTTCGTCCAACCCTTCCATCTCAGCCTTGTACTTCGCGCAAAAAACCATGTGTGCCATGTGTGTTCTCTCCTGAGTCTCTTCCGATTGTACCGGGGATTATCTGTGCTTGCCTTTGGCCGTCCTGTCGCTGCCACGCGCTCTGGACTTCGTCTTGTCCGCCTTACCCCGCCGCTTGCCCGCGCGGTTGGGAGTTGCGTGCTTACCCTTGTCGCCGACCAACGGCGCATTTTTTTCAGCCTTGCCCTTGCGCAGACCGCCCAGCGACTTCGGTGCGGCAGTCGCGCTGGAAGGCACCAACGCGAACTGTAGCCGCCGCTGTTCGCGGTCGATGCGGTCCAGCAGCACATGCACGCGCTGGCCCATCTTGAAGGCGCGCCCCGACCGCGTGCTGACGATCTGCTTGTCCGAATCGCGGAAGACGAAGCGCTCGTCCGTGCCCCAGCCGCTCAGTGAAGTGATGGGAACCAGGCCCTCGATGAAGAGATCGTCCAGCTCAACGAAGAAGCCGTACTTGGTGCAGGAGAGAATGATTCCCTCGAAGTCGTCGCCGACGCGGTCCTCCATGAAGCGCATCTTCTTCCACTCCATCAGCTCGCGTTCGGCGTCGTCGGCGCGGCGCTCGGCCTGGCTGGACTCGGCCGCGATGGCCGCCAGCTCCGCCTCGGGAATCGGTTCTGTCGTGTAAGCCCCCGGCCTACACAATGCGGCTTTTGTATTTGTAACCAATTTAGTGTCTTGTCGCCAGGGCTGCGGATCGCTGCTCAGAATCGCACCGCCGCGCGTGTCGGCGCCCGCGCGAATCAGGTCGCGGACCAGGCGATGGACGATCAGGTCCGGGTAGCGGCGGATGGGCGAGGTGAAGTGCGTATAGCATGGGCTGGCCAGCGCAAAGTGGCCCTCGTTCCGCTCGCTGTAGCGCGCCTGCTTCAGCGAGCGCAGCATCAGATAGCTGAGAATGCGCTCCTCCGGCTTGCCTGCGATCTTCGCGGTGAGCCGCTGGTACATCTGCGGCGTCACGGGGATCGACTCCGCGACCTCGTGCGTACGGACCTCGCGCCTGCGCCCTCCGCCGCTGGCACCGCGCCGCGCGTCGCGCCGGTCGGACTTCATCGTCATCCGCTTCACGGGTAGGCTGGAAAAACCGAGCGAGTAGCCGAAGCCGCTGGCCGTCTCCTCGAAGTCGAGGATGCGCTTCGGGTCGGGTGTCTCGTGGATGCGATAGATGCCGGGAATCGCGTTCGACTCGATCCACCTCGCCACGCACTCGTTGGCGCTCAGCATGAACTCCTCGATGAGGCGGTGCGCCCAGCCGCGCTCGGAGCGAACGATCGACTGCATGTTTCCGTCGGGGTCGAACTCGATCACCGGCTCCGGCAGATCGAAGTCGATGGAGCCGCGGCGATGGCGCTTGGCATTCAACTTCAGAGCCAGCTGGTACATCGCTTCAAAATGAGAACCAAGTTCGGTAAACTCCGCGCGCACGGCCCGATCTGCGTCCGTTGCCGTGTCGGCTGAACTGTCCAGAATGGCCTGCACCTGGGTGTAGGTCATGCGCCGCGCGCTGCGAATGATTCCCTCGCAGACCTCATACCCAAGCACCTCGCCGCGCGCATCGATCTCCATCAGGCAGCTCAGCACCAGGCGGTCCTCATCCGGGCGCAGACTGCAGATGCCACTGGATAGCTGCGGCGGAAGCATTGGCACCGCGCGGTCCGGGAAATAAACGCTGGTGCCGCGCAGGCGCGCTTCGAGATCGAGAGCCGTTCCCGGCCGCACGTAATGGCTCACATCCGCGATGTGGACCTGGAGCTGCCAGTTGCCATTCGCCAGCGGAGTGACCAGCACCGCGTCGTCGAAGTCGCGCGCCGTCTCGCCGTCGATGGTGACGATCGGCAGCCCGCGAAAATCCCGCCGCTGCGCAAGCTGGTTCGCCGTCAGCGAATCGACCGTCTGCGCCGCCGACGCACCTGCCTCCGCCAGCACGTTCGATGGAAATACATGCGGCAGGTGATGCTTGCGAATCACAATCTCCACATCCACGCCAAACGCATCCGGCGGCCCCAGCACCTCGATCACGCGCCCGCGCGCGGGGCGGCCGGGAGCAGGGAAGTCCGTAATCTCCACATCCACCGCAAGCCCCTCCAGCGGAGTGTGGCTCGCCGCTTCTTCCGCATCACTCCACTTGCGTTGCTGCGTCTGCGCCTCTTCGCCCAGAACGCGATGCGGCGTCTCGACGGGCGTCGCCGGAACCTCCGCGCCGTCGGGAATCAGGACCGCGCCGCCTCCCGGCGCGCCCGTCATTCGCTCATCCAGCGGCGTGACGTAGTTGCCATGCAGCAGCGGCGCATCGTCCCACGCGCCCCGGCTGCGCCGCGCCCGCGCGTAATGAAAGATGCCGACCACGGTCGGATTGCGCCGCGTCAACACGCGCGCTATGCGGCCGGAGCGTCTGCCATCTCTTCCCGGCGGCGCCTCATCCACCAGCACCTCGTCGCCCTGCATTGCGCCGTTCAGCTCGTTCGGCGGAATGAACAGATCGTCGTCGCGGTTCGTGCTGCCATTGGGCCGCACAAAGCCATATCCATCGCGATGCAGGTCGAGCCTGCCTGCCACCAGCCGGTCGCGCGTCGCCCTTCCACCACTCTGGGTGCCCCATTCACGCGCAGTATCTTCGCGCGTGAGTGGGTTCACTCGCGCCGTCTTCTCCAACGCCGCTGCCGGCAGCGCCCACTGCTCCAGCTCGGTCTTCACTAGCTCGCCACGCGCGGTGATTCGCGCAAGCTGTTCCAGCAGCAGACGACGCTCGCGCCCACCGCCCAGGCCCAGCTCGCGGACCAGTTGCTTGTATCCCGCGCGACGGCCCGCCGAACGCTCAATGCGCCGGACCAGTTCGCAGTCCGTCTGTGGGTACGGAGTCTTCGCCATAAGGCTTAGAATACAGTGCCGCAGGCGCCGTGCCGCGCCGCAGCTCGACCGCGCGCAGCCCGATTACTTCGCCGCGGCCTCAAGCAGTCCCACCGCCTGATCCAGCGTCGTTCCCAGCGGCACCAGCGTGAACTCCGTCTTCACCTCGTCCTCCTGCTGCCCGATGGTCTTGAAGAAGAGCGCGTGGCCGCTGATGTGCACATGCGTCTCGGTGATCTCCCAATAGCCCGGCGCCACCTGCCTGCGCTCCACGTCGAAGGTGCTGCCCTGCTTGATGCGCGCCAGCAGGCCGAAGCCGATCGTCACATCGCTCTCCAGCCGGCCCTTCATCGTGCGTATGCGATGCTGCTCCCGGTCGACGATCAGCGTTCCGCTCATCGCGCCCATCACGCGCGCCTCCATGTCCGGCGGATGGAAGTTCGGGTCGGGCCTGAAGCTGAGCGTCGTGCTCTCCGGCGTCTCGCTCACCACGCTCCACAGAAACGCCTGCGGCAGCAGGTTCATCAGTTCCACCGCGCTCTTGTCGTCGTGCTCCCCGTTCTGCCTCTGCTTCTGCTGCATCGCGGGATCGTGGATGAACTTCTGGATGTGTGCGTCGTCCTCCGCCAGCGTCTTTGCCGAGGCGGGCCTGCCGTTCTCCTGCACATGGCGGCTGATCGCTCCATGCTCGGTCTCGACGATGATCCACGAGTTGCCGCCCGCCTCGCTCCTCAGGTAGCGCCAGTGCGACTGGTCGTCGCGGTTGGCCGCCAGCTCGGCCGTCACCGCCTGCCGAACAATCGGCTTCGCGTCCTGCGCCTGCGCCTGCGCGCCCAGCGCCGGAGTACAGAGCATCGCGCACAGCATTCCACCCCAAAGTTTTGTACTCAACCTCATTAATCTCCTTAGACGCGAATTGTTCGCAATGAGTTGATGCCGCAACGCTCGGCTGTTCAGACTACCTCATCGGACCCATTCCACGCGCACGCTCTTCTTGCCCAGGCGCAGCACAACCGAACCACCCGCCTTCACGCCCTTCAACAACTTTTCGCTGAACTTTTCGCCATTGACGCTCACTGCGTTTTCGCCCAGCTTGCGTGTCGCCTCGCCGGCCGAACTCGCGAGGCCCGCAAGCTGCAACAGCTTCGGCACGCGAACCACCGCACCCTCTTTCAGCCCCAGCTCGACAACCAACCCCTCCGCCGCCAGCGAAATCTTCACCACCGGCGCGTCTTCGGCCATGGCCCGCTGCTGGAACTGCTTTGCCCAGTTCTCCGCCGCCGCGTCCGCTGCCGCGGCCGAATGGAAGTCGCGCACAATTCCCCACGCCAGGTTCTTCTTCGCCTGCATCGGATGCAGCCTGCCCGCCGCAACCTCGGCCTGCATCGCGGCGATCTCGCTCCCGCGCAGGTCGGTCAGCAGCGTCCAGTACTTCCACATCAGCTCGTCGGAGATGGACATCAGCTTGCCGTATATCTCGCCCGGCACCTCGTCGATCCCAATCGCGTTGCCCAGCGACTTGGACATCTTCTGCACGCCGTCCAGCCCCTCCAGAATCGGCGTCATCAGCACGATCTGCGGCGGCTGCCCGTCCTTGCGTTGCAGCTCGCGGCCCATCAGCAGGTTGAACTTCTGGTCCGTCCCGCCAAGCTCCACGTCGCACCGCAGCATCACCGAGTCGTAGCCCTGCGCCAGCGGATACAGCAGCTCGTGCACGCTGATCGGCTGCTCCTCCTTGAACCGCTGATGAAACTCATCCCGCTCCAGCATCTGTGAGACCGTCGCCTTGGCCGCCAGGTTAATCAGCCCCGCATAGCCCAGCTTGTCCAGCCACTCCGAGTTGTATCGCACCTCGGTCTTCGCGCGGTCGAGGATCTTGAAGATCTGCGCCTTGTATGTCTCGGCGTTGCGGTCGATCTCCTCGCGGCTGAGCGGCTTGCGCGTGGCGTTGCGGCCGGTGGGGTCGCCGATCAGCGCGGTCGAGTCGCCGATGAGGAAGATGACGGTGTGGCCGAGCTGCTGGAAATGATGCAGCTTGCGAATCAGCACGGTGTGGCCTAGGTGCAGGTCCGGCGCGGTTGGATCGAACCCCGCCTTGATCCGCATGGGAACGCCCGACGCCCGCGACTGCGCGATGCGCTCGCGCAGCGCCTCCAGCGGAATGATCTCCGCCGCTCCCTTCGTAATCAGGTCCAACTGTTCCTCAACCGCCGCAAACGTAGCCATATCTTCCAAGTATAAAGACCGGATGCGTTTCTTCACGGCAAAAAGCTGGGTGCCACATCCTTCGAGTAAACGTGCTCCTTGTCCCTAGAACCGCGTACCTTGTACCTTCTACCCATGGATGCTGAACGCCTGCGCGCATATCTGCTCACGCTGCCGCACGTCGCCGAGACGATGCAGTGGGGCGCGAACCTCGTCTTCTGGGTGGGTGACAAGGCCATCGGGGGAAAGATGTTCGCCCTCATCAACCTCGACGAGCCGCCCGGCCCCGCTGCCGGCATGCCCCACCTGCTCCTCTCCTACGCCGTCGGCCCCGAGCGTTACGCCGAGCTGCTGGAGCGCGACGGCCTGGTCCCCGCGCCCTACATGGCGCGCATCCACTGGGTCGCCGCCGAGCGCTGGGATGTCTTCAGCGACGCCGAATGGCAGCGCGAGCTGCGCGCCGCGTATGAGATCACCCTGGCCAAGCTGCCCAAGAAAGTCCGCGCCACCCTCGCCCTGCCCGCCGTCCAGCAGCGCCGCCTGATCGCCGAGGCCCGCCGCAAGCTGGCAAAAAAATCCTGAGCGCCTCGTATACTGAACGCAGCGAGCGGTCTGCGCGACCGAAAAATGAAGACCTGCATGAATCGCATCGCCCTGCCAGCCACGTTTCTCCT
>Ga0326728_10025315_pt1 | contig 10637 bp, 8 predicted proteins | sample MB3enrmetagenome_FD_207602 | JGI IMG/M metagenome (GOLD analysis project Ga0326728, IMG submission 207602) | Lab enriched peat soil microbial communities from McLean, Ithaca, NY, United States - MB31MN | ecosystem: Environmental > Terrestrial > Soil > Wetlands > Peat | place: USA: New York...
GGAGACAGCGCGACCATAACGACGCTTCCACGGGTTTGGGGGAGCTCCGGGAAAAAGGGTCGAGAGTCTATACCGAGCCGCGGACGTGCCGGAAGCGTTTGTATTGACAGCCGGGAAACCGCTGCGTACCCTGCCGACCCATTTTTCGTTCAGTTTTCAGAGCCTTGAAATCATCATGAAACGTACATATCAGCCGAGCAAGGTGCGCCGTGCACGCACCCATGGATTTCGGGCCCGCATGGCCACGAAGAACGGACGCGCTGTCCTGGCACGCCGACGTGCCAAGGGCCGCAAGCGCCTGATTCCGTAGACGCGATCATCGGACCCGCGCGGATGCCGGGCGCGTGCCAGCCAGACGCTGCCGCGCATCCTCTTCGCTTCCCGCGCGAACGTCGCCTGCGCAGTGCGACGGACTTCAAACGCGTATACGCGCAGGGCCGTCGCTTCGGCAATGAACTCTTTACCGTCAATGCGCATCCCAATGGACTCGAGCGGCCGCGGCTCGGCATGTCCGTGGCCGTGCGCACGATGGGCGGGGGCGTGCCCCGCAACCGGGTCCGCCGCATGATCCGCGAGAGCTTTCGACTGAACCAATCGCGACTGCCGCCGCTCGATATCGTCGTCGGTGTGCGTGCGGGCGCGCGCACTGCATCGCCGGACGCGCTGCGCGAGGCACTCGAGCGGCTCTGGACCCGCCTGTGCCGCGCACCGGCGCCTTCCTCATGAATGCCTCTCTGCGCTACCTGATCCGCGCCTACCAGCTGCTGGTCAGCCCGTTGCTCGGCCCACGCTGCCGGTTCCACCCCTCCTGCTCGCAGTACGCGCTCGAGGCACTGCAAGTGCACGGCACCGTTCACGGCAGCTTTCTGAGTCTGCGGCGACTGCTCCACTGCCACCCCTGGCATCCGGGCGGCTACGACCCGGTGCCCGATCCCACACTCCCGCACAAATCCGAAGGCTGCGTGCATGACCGCTAACCTGCGCATGTTCCTGTGGTTGCTCTTTGCCATGCTCGTGGTGTTCAACTACGAGACGTGGATGCGCGACTACCCTGCCATCGCGCCCGGCAAGGTCGAGGGTCCGCCGGCGGCCTCGCTCGACAGCGCCGCGCCGATGGCGGCGCCCACGGCATCCGCGCCTGGCGCGTCAGCGTCCGCAACAGCGGGCATTCCCAAGGGTACGGCATCGGCGCCGGCCGCCAGCGCACCGCTTGCCCCGCTCGGTGAGTCCGGCAGTGCACCCGCATCGGCCGGTCAGGTGCATGTGCGCACGGACGTGCTCGACGTCGAGGTGTCGCTCGACGGCGGGGAGATCGATCGCGCTGATCTGCTGGCATACCCGGTGGCCAAGAACACACCGGACGAGAAAGTGCGTCTGCTCAATCGCGACGCCGCGGACTCGCTGTACGTGCTGCAGAGCGGGCTGGCGGGCACCAATGGTGAGTCCGCGCCCACGCACCAGGCGACCTTCACCACGAACGTGGCGGATCTCACGCTGGCGCCCGGGCAGAACGAGTTGCGTCTGCCGCTGCACTGGAGCGATGGGCACGGCGTCACGGTCACCAAGACGCTGGTCTTTCACCGCGGCGACTATCGCATCGGCCTGGATTACCAGATCCACAATGGCAGCGGCGAGCCCTGGAGCTTCGCCCCGTACGAACAGATCCTGCGTTACAACGTGCCCGTGGAGCGGTCTTATTTCCGTGTCGACAGCTACGCCTTCAAGGGTCCGGCCATCCTGGATGGCAAGAAGTACGAGCGTCTCGACATCACCAAGGGTGCGACGCTCGATCAGAGCGTGACCGGCGGATGGATCGCAGCGCTGCAGCAGCACTTCGTGACCGCAGTGGTGCCGCCAGCGGGTGAGCCGTATCGTTTCCTGCTCAGGACGCAGGGCCAGGAGTTCCTGCTGTCCGCCACTGGACCCACCCAGACCGTGGCTGCCGGCGCGGACGCCACCGCCACGGCACGTCTGTGGGTGGGGCCGAAGCTGCAGAAGGAACTCGACCAGGTGGGCCCGAGACTCAGTCTCGTCACCGACTACGGCGCTCTGAGCATCGTCTCACGGCCGCTCTTCTGGCTGCTCGATCGCGTCGATCGACTGGTCGGCAACTGGGGCTTCGCGATCGTCATCGTGACCCTGCTGCTCAAGCTGCTGTTCTATCCGCTGTCCGAGGCGAGCGGGCGCTCGATGGCCAAGATGAAGGCGCTCTCGCCGCGCCTGACCGCGCTGCGCGAGACCTACAAGGATGATCGCGAGAAGCTCAACCGCGCGATGATGGAGCTCTATCAGCGCGAGAAGGTCAATCCGCTCGCGGGCTGCCTGCCCATGCTGATCCAGATCCCGGTCTTCCTGGCCTTCTACTGGGTCCTGCGCGACAGCGTCGAGATCCGGCAGGCGCCCTTCGTGTTCTGGCTCAACGACCTGTCCTCGCGCGATCCGTACTTCGTTCTGCCCGCGCTCATGGCCGTGGCCATGTTCGTGCAGTACAAGCTCAATCCCCAGGTCGGCGACCCCGTGCAGCAGAAGGTCTTCATGATCATGCCGCTGGCGATGTCGGTCACCTTCGCGTTCTTTCCTGCGGGTCTCGTGCTGTACTGGGTGACCAACACGACACTGTCGATCCTGCAGCAGTGGAACATCAATCGTCGCATCGAAGCGTCGACGAAACTGGCCAGGCGCTGAGCTCCCCGGCGGCCGAGACCATCGTTGCCGCGGCCACGCCTCCGGGCCGCGGGGGAATCGCGATCGTGCGGATCTCGGGGCCGGACGTGCCCGCCATCGCGTGCGCGATGCTGGGCCGGCTGCCGCCGCCGCGCACGGCCACCCAGGCCGCATTTCACGGTGCCGAACGCTGCATCGACACGGGACTGGCCCTGTATTTCCCGGCGCCGCATTCCTACACGGGCGAGCACGTCCTGGAGCTGCATGGTCACGGAGGCGCCTCAGTCGTGGAGGCGCTCATCATCAGGGCTCAGTCGCTCGGCGCGCGTCGCGCGCAGCCCGGCGAGTTCACGCGTCGCGCATTCCTGAATGGCAAGCTGGACCTCGCGCAGGCCGAAGCGGTAGCCGACCTCATCGATGCCGCTTCCGAGGCGAGTGCGCGCGCAGCCTTGCGCTCCCTGCAAGGGGAATTCTCGCGGCGCGTGCGCTCGCTCGGCGATCTGCTCCGGGCGCTGCGGGTGCAGGTCGAGGCATCGATCGATTTCAGCGAGGAGGAGCTCGACACGCACGCGGAAACGCAACTGCGCCGCGCGCTCGCGGATGCGATCGGGAGCCTCGACAGCCTGCTCGCGAGCAGCCGCCAGGGTCGACTCCTGGCCGAGGGTCTGACGGTCGTGATCGCCGGAGCTCCCAATGCGGGCAAGTCCACGTTGCTGAATCAGCTCACGGGACACGACTCGGCCATCGTAACGCCCATTCCAGGGACCACGCGCGACGTGCTGCGCGAGCGGATCCTGCTCAACGGTGTGCCGCTGCACGTGCTCGATACCGCCGGTCTGCGTGCCGAGGCCGGTGATGCGATCGAGGCAGAGGGCATGCGCCGCGCGGAACTCGCCATGGCGCAGGCGGACCATATTCTGTTCGTGGTGGATGCAGCGAGCGATCCGGCCGCGGCGGGCTTCGCGCGCGAGCACGTGCGGCTGCCCAGCGGTGTTCCGGTCACGCTGGTGTTCAACAAGATCGATTTGCCCGGAGCACCGCAGGGACCGGGTGGCAGCGGCCAGCGCTCCGGGCCCGATGTGCCGCGACTGTTCATCAGCGCGCGCAGCGGCACCGGGCTCGACGCGCTGCGCGCCCATCTGCTCGCCGAACAAGGTGGAGCGCCGGCCGAGGGTGCCCTGTCCGCACGGACGCGTCACATCGAGGCTCTGTCGCTCTGCGGCGCCCATCTGACCGCTGCCCGCCGGGGCCTCGAGGAGTCACAGCCCCGTGAGCTCGTTGCCGAGGAACTGCGCCGCTCTCAGCTTGCGCTGGCCCAGCTGCTCGGTGAGGAGAGCCCGGACGATCTTCTGGGGCAGATCTTCAGCACCTTCTGCATCGGCAAATAGCCCGATTGAACCATGGGAGGAACAGATAGACGCATATACAGCGTGATAGATGAAAAAAATCGCCTAAAGGCCCCACAGTTGCGACACCACTTCGATCGCCCCAGACTCCGCCGATGCGATTTGCCGAGCGCTTCGATCTGATCGTGGTGGGTGGGGGCCACGCGGGCACCGAAGCGTCGCTGGCGGCTGCGCGCATGGGCTGCAGGACCCTGCTGCTCACCCAGAACGTCGAAACCCTGGGCGCGATGAGCTGCAATCCCGCCATCGGCGGGATCGGCAAGGGACACTTGGTGCGCGAGATCGACGCGCTCGGCGGTGCCATGGCACGGGCGGCGGACCAGGCAGGCATCCAGTTCCGCACCCTGAATGCCAGCAAGGGACCCGCGGTGCGGGCGACCCGCGCGCAGGCCGACCGCCAGCTCTACCGTCGCGCCATCCGATCCATTCTCGAGCATCAGCCTGGACTGTCGATCTTCCAGCAGGAAGCCGCGCAGCTGATCATCGCGGGCGGGCAGGTCATCGGCGTCGAGACGGTGGGCGGCATCACGATCGAGGCCTCGAACGTGGTCCTGACCGTGGGTACGTTCCTGGCCGGGCGGATCCATGTGGGGCTCGATCAGCACAGCGGCGGCCGAGCCGGGGATGCGCCCTCGGTCCGGCTGGCGCAGCAGCTGCGCGAGATCATGCCGCGAACCGCGCGGCTGAAGACCGGCACGCCTCCGCGCATCGACGGGCGCACCATCGACTACTCGACCCTGACGGTTCAGCACAGCGATGAGCCGCGACCGGTGTTCTCCTTCCTGGGCCGCCCCCGCGAGCATCCCCGCCAGCTGCCCTGCCACATCACCGCCACGAACGAGCGCACCCACGACATCATCCGCGCGGGCCTGCACCGCTCGCCCCTGTTCACGGGCCGCATCGAGGGTGTCGGCCCGCGCTATTGCCCCTCGGTCGAGGACAAGGTCCATCGCTTCGCCGACAAGTCCTCGCACCAGATCTTCATCGAGCCCGAAGGACTCGACACCTTCGAGGTCTATCCGAACGGCATATCGACCAGCCTTCCATTCGACGTTCAGTGGGAGCTCGTACGCAGCATCCGCGGCTTCGAGCGCGCGCACCTGACAAGGCCCGGCTACGCAATCGAATACGATTTCTTCGATCCGCGGGACCTCCATGCCTCGCTCGAGACCCATACGGTCGGTGGGCTTTTCCTCGCCGGTCAGATCAACGGCACCACCGGCTATGAGGAGGCCGCGGCGCAGGGTCTGCTGGCCGGCATCAATGCGGCACTGCGCTATCGCGGCGCGGCGCCGTGGGTGCCGCTGCGTTCGCAGGCCTACCTGGGTGTCCTCGTCGATGATCTGGTCACGCGTGGCACCGCCGAGCCCTATCGGATGTTCACGAGCCGCGCCGAGCACCGCCTGGTGCTGCGGGAGGACAACGCCGATGAGCGGCTCACGCCCTGGGGTCACCGGCACGGCCTGGTCGATGAGGCACGCTGGTGCTTCTTCGAGCGGAAGTACGCGGCCATCGATGCCGAGCTGCAGCGTCTGCGGGGCCATCGCGTTCGCGCGGGAGAGATCCCTTCGGAGTGGGCTGCCCGCGTACTCGGAGGGGAGCCTCCGGAACGCGACCTCTCGGCGCTGGACCTGCTGCGCCGGCCCGAGGTCGGCTATGCCCAGGTGCTCGAGCTCATCGGCGATGACGCCGGCGGCACTGACGCACCGGATGACCGGCTGGCGCCCCAGCTCGAGCGCGCCATCGAAGCGCGCACGGCCTATGCGGGCTACATCGAGCGTGCAGAGGAGGAGATCGCGCGCGCACGCGCGCACGAGCACCTGCCACTGCCGCCCGCTCTGGATTATGCGGCGCTGGCCGGCCTGTCGAACGAAGTCAGGCAGTCGCTCTCGCGTATCCGCCCGGCAACGGTCGGGCAGGCGGCACGGATCCCGGGGGTCACCCCCGCTGCAGTCAGCATCCTGCTGGTGCATCTCAAGCGACACAGCGCCCGAGTGGCCTGACCCGGATCCGGCGCATTGCATCGCGCAGCCATGGGTTTAACATCGGGTGAACCCATGGAGGAGCGGCTCACATGGAAACCGCGGCGCAGCTGTTGCAGCAGAAAGGGGGCGGCATCTACAGCGTCGATCCGGACGCTCCGGTGCTCGACGCCATCCGACTGATGGCGGATCACTCCGTCGGAGCCTTGCTGGTGATGAAGAATCAACGGCTCGTGGGAGTCGTCTCCGAGCGCGATTATGCGCGTAAGGTTATTTTGCGCGGACTCACCTCCAGCGATACGCCGGTCCGCGAGATCATGAGTGCCCCCGTGCTCACGATCGATCCGGGCCGTACGGTGCGCGAGTGCATGAAGGTCATGACCGACAATCGCATCCGGCACCTGCCGGTGGTCGATGCGGAACGCGTGGTCGGCGTGCTGTCGATCGGTGACCTGGTGCGTTCGGTACTCGAGGAGCAGCAGCAGACCATCGCCGAGCTCGAGCGCTACATACACAGCTGAATTCGCTGCTCGATCCGCAGCCAGCGCATCACTTGCGCCAGAACATGGGCGTGAACAGCACCGCGCACGTGATGATCTCCACGCGTCCCAGGAACATGCCGGCGATGCATACCCAGCTCTGGAATTCGCTGAGTGCCGCATAGTTGGTCGAAGGCCCCACGAGATTCAGGCCCGGGCCGGCGTTGTTGATGCAGGCGATGATGGCTGACAGCGCGGAGACGAGGTCGAGGCCGGAGATCAGCAGCGCGAAGGTCAGCGCGGCCATCGTGATGAAGTAAAGGAAGATGAAAGCGAGTACGGAGTAGACCACGCCGTTGGGAACCGCGTGGCCGGCGATCCTCAGCGGTGTGACGGCCTGCGGATGCACCAGCGTGAACATCTCGCGCAGCGACTGCTTGAACAGGATCAGTGAGCGGAACATCTTGATGCCGCCGCCCGTGGAGCCCGTGCTTGCGCTCAGGCAGCTCAGGAACAGCATCCACATGGGCGCGAAGATGGGCCAGGAACCGAAATCAGCGCTCACGAAGCCGCCGGTGGTCGCCATCGAGATGACGTTGAACGTGGCAAAGCGCATGGACACGAAGAAATCGGGAAAGACGTGCCGCACGTCGAGGAATGCGCCCACCAGCACGCAGCTGGCCAGGATCAGCAGCAGCATCCAGCGCGCCTCGGGATCGCGCGCGTAGAGCCGGAAGTCTCCCCTGCGCAGCGCCACGAAGTGCGTGGCAAAGTTCATGGCCGCCACCAGCATGAATATCTCCAGCACGAGCTCGATCAGCGGCGAGTGGAAGTAGGCGATGTTGGCGTCGTGGGTCGAGAACCCGCCGAGCCCCAGAGTCGAGAAGGCATGGCAGAGGGCGTCGAACGGACTCATCCCCGCTGCCCACAGCGCGATCGCGCAGGCCGCCGTGAGCCCGCCGTAGACGGCACCGAGCGTCCTGGCGGTCGCCGTGATGCGCGGCGCCAGCTTGGCATCCTTGACCGTTCCGGGAGCACCGGACCGATACAGCTGCATGCCGCCGACACCGAGCAGCGGCAGGATCGCAATGCCCAGCACGATGATGCCCATGCCACCGAGCCAGCTCAGTGCATGGCGCCAGATATTGACGGAGTGGGGCAGCGTATCGAGGCCGTGCAGCTGCGTCGCACCCGTCGTGGACAGCCCGGACATGGACTCGAAATAGGCCTGCGTGAAGCTGATCTGCGGCATGTCGATGAGCAGCGGGATCGCGGCCACCGCGGCGATGCCGATCCAGCCGACGGTGACCAGCAGGTAGGCGTCACGCGGCTTGAGATCGTACTGATAGCGTCGCGTCGCGAGCCGCAGCACGAGGCCGCCGCCGATGCTGACCGAGGCGCCGATCAGGAAGCCACGTTCGGCTGCGATCTCACCATAGAGCAGTCCGGTCACGAGCGGCAGCAGGAAGTACAGCGCGAACCACGTGAGCAGCTCGCCGAAGATGTTCAGGACGCCGAACAGCGACCGCATCGGCGCGCCTAGCCGTCACTCTGGAATTGCCGCGCGACGGCATCGATGTGCCGGCGGTCGGAGAGGAACAGGATCACGTGATCCTCGGACTCGATGAGCGTGTCGTGGTGCGCCATGATCACGTTTTCGCCGCGCACGACGGCCACGATGCTCGCCCCGGCGGGCAGCTCGATCTGCTCCACCGTCCGGCCGACCACGCGCGAGCGATCGTGACTGCCATGCACGACTGCCTCGATGGCCTCCGCGGCGCCACGCCGCAGGGAGTGCACGCGGACCACGTCGCCGCGCCGCACGTGCGCCAGCAGGGTGCCGATCGTGATCGTCTGCGGGGAGATCACCAGGTCGATGCTGTGATGCTCCATGAGCTGCCCGTAGGAGGGCCGGTTGATCAGCGCCATCACGCGCCGGGCTCCGAGGCGCTTGGCGAGCATGGCCGAGAGCACGTTGGCTTCCTCGGAGTTCGTGAGCGCAGCGAACACATCGGCGCTGTCGATGTTCTCCTCCACCAGCAGCTCCTCGTCCGCGGCGTCCCCATTGAGCACGATCGTGTTCTCGAGGATCTCGGAGATGCGGCGCGCACGCCGCGGGTCGCGCTCGATGAGCTTCACCTGGTTGCTCTTCTCGAGCGTGCGCGCGAGGCGCAGGCCGATGTTGCCGCCGCCGGCGATCACCAGCCGGCGGACGGGATCCTCGCTGCGACGCAGCTCGGCAAGCACTCGGCGCAGGTCGTCCTGGGCAGCCACGAAGAAGATCTCGTCGTTCTCCTCCACGACGGTATCCCCGACGGCCGGAACCAGCCGGTCGTTGCGATAGATGGCTGCGACGCGGGCCTCGGTGTCGGGCAGGTGCTCCTTGAGCGCACGCAGTTCGCGGCCCACGAGCAGACCTTCGCGGCGTGCCCTCACGCCGACCAGCTGCACGCGACCGTCGGCAAAATCCACGACCTGCAGCGCGCCCGGGTACGACAGGAGCCGCGCGATGTACTCGGTGACCAGCTGCTCGGGGCTGATCCAGACATCCACGGAGAGGCCGCCCTCCGAGAAGAGCTGCTCACGCTGGGTGTACTCGGACGCGCGGATGCGTGCGATCTTCGTCGGTGTCCGGAACAGCGTGTGCGCGATCTCGCACGCCACGATATTGATCTCGTCGCTGTTGGTGAGCGCCACGAGAATGTCCGTATCGGCAATGCCCGCAGCCTCGAGGATGGTCGGATGCGCTCCATTGCCGGCGACGGCGCGCACGTCGAGGCGGTCCTGCAGGTCGCGCAGAACGTCCTCGTTCGTGTCGACGATCGTGACCTCGTTGGCAGGCTCGCGCGACAGGTGATAGGCCGCCGTGCGCCCGACCTGACCGGCTCCGAGAATCAGGATTTTCATGAGCCTCCGACTCCCTGGCCTACATCACTTCCAGATTGGCATATTGCAGCATGAGCCACTTTGAGCCCTGCCGCTCGAAATTAACCTGTACGCGGGCGTGCGGTCCCTGGCCCTCGATGTTGAGCACGGTGCCTTCGCCGAACTTGCCGTGGCGAACGCGGGTGCCGAGCCGCATGCTTCCGCCGAGCACTTCAGTCAGCGGGGAGTGCCAGAGCCCGTCGCCGCGCTGCCGTCCGCCGCGCGGGGCGCCGCGCGGCTGCGCGTCCTCCCAGTCATGCGTACCGCCCGCATGCGGCTGGGCGTAGCGGATGCGCGGCCGCACTTCCTCGACCAGCGCCGGGGGCACCTCCTGCAGGAAGCGCGAAGGCGCATTGTGATTGTCCATGCCGTGCAGCCGACGGCTCTCGGCGTAAGTAAAGTACAGCTGCTTCATCGCACGCGTCATGCCCACGTAGCAGAGGCGCCGTTCCTCCTCGAGCCCGTCGATATCATTGATCGAGCGCGTGTGGGGAAACAGGCCGTCCTCCATGCCGCTCAGGAACACCAGTGGGAACTCCAGGCCCTTGGCGGTGTGCAGCGTCATCATCTGGACGCAGTCATCGCTCTGCGTTCCCTGCCCCTCACCGGATTCCAGCACGGCGTGGGCGAGGAAGCTCTGCAGGGGCGTGCCCTCGCCATCGGGCTCGTAGCCGCGCGCTGCACTGACGAGCTCCTCGAGGTTCTCGACGCGGGCTTCGCCGCGATCGGCCTTGTCCTTCTGGTGATGCGCAAGCAGGCCGCTGTGCTCGATCACGTGATCGACCTGCTCGTGCAGCGGCAGGCCCTCGATGGCGGCGGCCAGGCGCTCGATGAGCTGCAGGAACCCGCGCAGCGCACCGGCCGAGCGTCCGGCGCCCGGAGCGGCGCCTGACCCGGCTGTGATCTCAGCCGATACGGCTGCACCGGTGGCGCGCCAGAGCGAGCTGCCCGCGCCGCGCGCCGCTTCGCGCAGGCCATCCAGGCTGCGCGCGCCGATGCCGCGCACCGGCAGGTTGACGACTCGCTCGAAGGACGCGTCGTCGTCGCGGTTGAGGATGAGACGCAGGTAAGCCAGCGCATCCTTGATCTCCGCGCGCTCGAAGAAGCGCAGCCCGCCATAGACGCGATAGGGTACGCGCGCGGTGATCAGCGCCTCTTCGAAGCTGCGCGACTGCGCATTG
>Ga0326728_10025316_pt1 | contig 10636 bp, 11 predicted proteins | sample MB3enrmetagenome_FD_207602 | JGI IMG/M metagenome (GOLD analysis project Ga0326728, IMG submission 207602) | Lab enriched peat soil microbial communities from McLean, Ithaca, NY, United States - MB31MN | ecosystem: Environmental > Terrestrial > Soil > Wetlands > Peat | place: USA: New York...
CCGGTCATCCTTCTCGATAAGGGCGGTTTTCAAACCCCACTGGCCGGCGCGGATGGCCGCGGTATAGCCGCCAGGTCCGCTGCCGACGATGGCTACGTCGTAGATGGTTTCAGGCAAGTTCGTGCTCCTTACAGGGTTGGCCTTCGGTCATCGGCCCTCGGCCTTCGGCCAGAAAGCTGCTGGCCGCAGAGGTCAATGGCTCCCGGCCCAAAACTTGAAGTGGCTACACATGCAATTCCATCGCGCGTTCTTCCGGGGCCGCTTCCTGGGATTTGGTCTGCTGGTAAGTGAACACGATGCGGTGAATCACGGTGATGTTCGAGAGCAGGGCAATCACCCACAGCACGGGCGCCATGCGGTTGAACAGGGCGCCAATGATCACCAGAACGATGCGCTCCGGGCGCTCCATGAAACCGACCTTGCATTGCCCGATCAACGATTCGGCCCGGGCGCGCGCATAGCTGACCATGACCGACCCGGTCATCACCACCGCCACCAGCACGACATAGAAGAAGCGATTGGAGCGCGCATAGAAAACCAGCAGTCCGAAATACAGCGCCAAGTCGCTATAGCGATCGATCACGGAATCGAAAAAGGCGCCAAAGGTGGTGACCTGGCCGGTGGCGCGGGCGACGCGGCCATCGACCATGTCGAAAATGCCGGCGCCGATAATCACCAGTCCGGCATAAAGGAACAGCCTCTGCTGGTTGGCGCCGTTGGCCAGCCCAAACAGCACGGCGGCGCCGATGTTGATCACCAACCCGATAAACGTCAACACGTTGGGAGAGATCCGCGTCAGCGCCAGGCCATGCACAATGCCGTGCAGGATGTTTCCGCAGACTCGTCCGACTATGCTGGTCCAGGTCAACTGCCTTCCTCGTTATCATCGTGGATGGTCAACAGGGAGAGGATTTCCAACTCCCGCTTACCCCCCGGCGTCACCACGATGGCGGTGTCGCCGGGTTTCTTGCCCATCAGCGCGCGCCCGATCGGCGAACTGGTGGAAACCAGCCCCTTGGTGACATCGGATTCTTCGCTGGTGACCAGTTTGTACTCGATTTCCTCATCTTTGGTCGAATCGTAAACCTTGACGGTGGAACCCAGTGCGGCCCGGTCGCGAGGGATATTGTTCACATTGATCAACGAAAGGTCCGCCATGCGCTTGGTAAGCTGGCCGAGCCGGGCCCGGACGAATTCCTGGCGTTGCTTGGCCATGTGGTATTCGGCATTTTCGCTCAAATCCCCGAGGGCTACAGCCCGCTTCAGTTCCTTCGGCAACTCGTGGTTCAGTTCGTGTTCCAGCAGCTGAATTTCTTCTTGCAGCTTCTTTTTGATGTGTTCGGGCATGGTTAATCCGCCGACCCTCAATCCGCAGGCAATATCCTGCCGCCGCGCTCGCCTGCTGCGCCTCGCGACTGTTCGATCCATGGTTCCCAAGGAAGTACTGCGGCTTCCCAACCACTGAAAAAGATTATACCCCGCTGTGCCCAACCCCGGCACCCACCTTCCCGGCACTTCCCCCTTAACTCAGGCAAATGCCCCCGGGTAAGCGCGCCCGCGCTGTTCACGCACCCCGGCGCGCCCGGGTAATTGGACGAATTCGATGAAAACCCGTTATACTACATACGGTGTTCCATGTTTCGGATCGCCCTACAGGTGTCCTCTCATGAGTAATGGCTCCTTTCAGATAGGCGACAAAGTCGTTTATCCCAACCATGGTGTGGGCATTATCGAGCAGATCAGCAGCCGCACGATGGGGCTCAGCGTCGAAAAGTTTTACCTTCTCCATATAAAATCCAGCAGCTTGAAGGTGATGGTGCCGTTCCACAATGTGGAGAGCGTGGGACTCCGCCGGGTGGTGCGCAACGGCGAGGTGCAGCGGATTTTGGAGTTTCTGATCGACGGCAAGTGCGATAGCCCCGCCGACTGGAAGTATCGTTACAAGGAGAATTGCGACAGGATGCGCACCGGTTCGCTGCTGGAGGTGGCGGGCGTGCTCAAGAGCCTGTTGCTGCTGAACCAGAATAAACCGCTCTCCTTCCGCGAAAAGAAGATGCTGGAGCGGGCGCGCTATCTGCTGGTGAGCGAACTGGCCATGGCCAAGAATTGCGAGGAAGAGCACGTCGAGGATCTTCTGACCAAGGCCCTTTCCAAATGCCACCTGCGCTTCCCGGAAGCCTCCATGACCGCGGAAGCGTGAAAGAGCGTTTCACGTTTCTCGTTTCACGTTAATGCCCACTTCAGAATTGTCATCGTTTTGAGTCCGCAGCAGTAGACGAACGATCTGCTGTCTCGTGCATGCACAAGAAAAAGCAGGTCCTTCGCTACATTCAGGATGACAAGCATCCATAGCGTTCCAACGTGAAACGTGAAACGAACAACGTGAAACGGATTCTATCCGGCCAGCGCTCGCGCCAAATGCGCCGCCAGCTCCGTGGGCGGAAGCGGTTTCATGAAGATGGCTTGCGCACAGGGTGGATTCCGTTCCAGGGCTCTGCCATCGGCGCACCAGATCAGGATCTTGGCCGCCGGACTGTCCGCGTGAAACCTCTCGGCAGGGCACTGGTTGCCATGGGCGGGACAGCCGGGACACAGGTTGAACTCCAGCAGAATGGCATCGGGATGGCGCTGGGCGGCCAGCGCATATGCCTCGTCCATGCCTTCCGCTGTCCACACTTCGTAGCCAAACGGTTCCAGGACTGGCGCCAAGGTCTCCAGCAAGGAGGTGTATTCGTCGATACATAAAACTGTCCGGCGTAATCCCATATCTGTTTCGCCTGCCAACTTAGATGCGCAAACTCAGATGACCTCATGTGACCGTGGTCACAATGGGCGCTCCCGGTGATCGTTTCTTTGTCCCGGTGGCGTGTCGAAGCGCCAGACTCTGGCTATCGGCAATCGGGGATCGGGGCTTTAGTTCGTGCTGATAATTACTCGATAATAACCAGCAGGTCCCCGGGATTAACGGCGGCGCCGGGTGCGGCGAGGATGCGGCGAACCATTCCCTTCCGGGGCGCTTTCAACTCGTTTTGCATTTTCATGGCCTCAACCACGATCAGGCCCTGCCCGGTTTGCACTTCCTCGCCCTTTTTTACCAACACGCGCACGACTTTCCCGGGCATGGGCGCCGTGAGTTTGCTGGGGCCAACTGCTCCTCCCGCGGCGGTACGGCGGCTTCGGTACGAGCGCGGATCGCGCACTTCCACGGCATAGCGTGCGCCTTTCACCCATACATGCAGCTCGCTGGCCACCAGTTCCCGTTTCACCTCGTAGGCTTTGCCGCCGACAATCAGGGACAGCACGTTGGGACGCGACAGGACGGCATCCACCACCACGGCCTTGCCATCCAGCTGGCAGAAGTATGCATTGTGCTTGTACTCCAGCTCCAAACGCCGCGGCTTGCCCTCGACGATGATGTCGTATGTCATTGATTACATCTACCTTCGAAGGTTCACAGTTGACAGTTTACAGTTCGCAGCCAACCGAGAAACCCGCAGGTAGCTTGCTGGCTGTTAACTGTGAGCTGTAAACTGCAAACTTCTCGTAAGTCATAATTGCTTTGTGGCCTCAATCCTTCCCGCCTGCTTCCATCCGCTGCGTTCCGGGGCGGAGGCACTGCGTCCGGCGCCGTTGTGCGACTCGCCGGCGCCGGCCAGAGCCATCCCCACGCCCTTGGCGGGGCCCTCCAAAGCCATAAAGATACCTGCCGCCAAGGCTGCCACCTGCGCGCCTTCCTCGTCCCGTTCCATGGCCACAGGGCCTTCCTGCAGCAGGCGGTCAAGAAAGCCCGTGTCCAAGCGGCCAGCCTGGAACTCCGGATGTTCCAGGATGCGGCGGAATAGGCTCAGATTGGTTTTGATCCCGCCCACCATGTACTCGCTTAATCCGCGCAGCAACCGGCCGATACACTGCTGGCGGTCGCTGCCATAGGCAATCAGTTTGGCCAGCAGCGGATCGTAATCCACCGGTACCGTCCAGCCCTCGTACATGCCGCTATCCCGGCGCAATCCGGGGCCGGAGGGCGCAATCAGCAGCGTGATCTTGCCGGGGCTGGGAAAATACTGGTTGTCGGGATCTTCCGCGTAAATCCGGCACTCGATGGCATGGCCGCGCAACCGGATATCCTGCTGCTGGAAGCCAAGCTTCTCGCCCGCGGCGATTCGGATTTGCAGATGTACCAGATCCAGCCCGGTCACCAATTCGGTAATCGGATGCTCCACCTGCAGCCGGGTGTTCATCTCCAGAAAGTAGAAATTCCGGTTCCGGTCGCACAGGAACTCCACTGTCCCGGCATTGGTATAGCTGGCGGCCTGGGCAACGCGCACCGCCATTTCCCCCATTTGGCGCCGCATTTCGGCATCCACGAAGGTAGATGGTGATTCCTCCATCACCTTCTGATGCCGCCGCTGCACCGAGCATTCCCGTTCTCCCAGATACACACAGTGGCCATGTTCATCGGCCAATACCTGCATCTCGACATGGCGCGGCGCTTCGATGAACTTTTCGAGGTACACCTCATCATCGCCGAAGGCGCGTAAGGCTTCGCTTTTCGCCGCTTCGAAGGCCGGCTTCAGGTCCGGGGCGGAACGCACCAGGCGCATGCCTTTGCCGCCGCCCCCGGCCGCCGCCTTGAGCATGATGGGGAAACCAATCCCCTCGGCCGCTTCCCGGGCTTCCTGCACCGTCGCCAGTCCGTGGGCCGAACCGGGAACAAGAGGGATCCCCACCGCCTGCATCGCCTGGCGCGCGCTGGTCTTGCTGCCCATTTTGTCCATGGCTTCCGGGGTGGGACCAATAAACTTTATTCCCGCCTGGCGGCAGGCGCGGGCAAAGCCGGCATTCTCCGAAAGAAAGCCATAACCGGGGTGGATGGCCTCCGCCCCGCTCTTCCGGGCAGCTTCCAGAATTTTCGCGATATTGAGATAACTCTCGCTGGCGGCGGCAGGCCCGATCGGATAGGCTTCGTCGGCTTTGCGAACGTGCAACGATCCGCGATCGACATCGCTGTACACGGCTACGGAGGCGATGCTCAGCTCCCGCAACGCGCGAATCACCCGGACTGCAATCTCCCCCCGATTTGCGACCAGGATCTTCTTGAACATGGAGGTCCCCCACGGCCCCACCCCAGGGCGTCAGTAGGCACAGGCATTGTACTGCAAAAACGGGAGGCATAGCCCGGAAGGTAGATCTGTGCCCCTCTGTCAAAAATCAGCGCCATTATGTAGCGCCGGCGGGGACGCCGGATGTTGGCGTGGGCGTCCCGCACGCACCGGAGCAACGCGAACCGTGGGCGAGGACCCTTCGCTCGCGCTCAGGGCAGGCTCTAAACCCCACGGGACAGCCGGCGGGACGCCGGAGCTACATCGGAAAAACTGCACAAAAAAGCCCTCTCTCGTGAGAGGGCTTTTCCGGTGTTACTGAAGCTGCAATTATTGTTTGTCTTTCGGCTGATCCAGGACAATGCCGGCCGGCTGTTGCTGGGCCTTTTCGGCTTTCTCCTTGCGCACCGCCATGGTCTTGTCAGACCACTGATCGGCCATCTTAATATCGGCGGCATGGGCCTGCGGGTTGCCGCATTCGATATCGGCTTTCCGGCGGTACAGCAGGTTCATATAGGCCATGGCGTCTTCATACTCGGGGCGCAATTTCAGCGCTTTATCCAGCGCATCGAGGCCTTCGGTAACCTTGGGTCCATTGGTAACGCTCAACTGCTGGCACGTCTTCAGATCTTCCTTGCCCTTGGGTTTGAACGCGTCGTCGACCTTCAAGCCGATCTTGGCCTTCACTTCGGCCGCGGTCTTATAGGTATCAGCCCAGTCGATGACACCCATCATGTAATAGATTTCCGGATCGTTGGGATCGACTTCGGTTGCCTGCCGGTAGTAGTCCGTCGACTTGTCGAAGTTCTTCATGTTGTAGTACAGCGACGCGATACTCTTAAGCCCGTGCAGCTTGTTTTCCCGGGTGGCGTTGCCCGCAGCCAGAACCTTCTTGAATTCTTCGATTGCCAGCTCGGCATTACGGTTATTTTCGGGCGTATCGGCGCCGGGAATGTACTGCTGCATGTAGGCGGTGCCCAGGTACAGGCGCGCCGTCATGAGGCTGGGATCCAGCGTCACGGATTGGTTGAAATGCTCGATCGCTTCTTCGTACTTGGCGTTCTTGAAGGCCTGCACGCCCTTGTTCAGCTGGTCGCGCGCCTTCAGCTTGTCGCAACCCACACCTCCCAACAACAGGGCAACGGTTGCCAGTAACGCCAGTACTCGCACGCTATTCTTCATGATTGCGTCTCCAAACTACGATCTTAAATACAACGGACGCAGGGAGCACAAAGGTTCGCGGAGAAGCCCTTCCGGGAAAACCCTGTTTTCTCTCCGCACACCCTGGCGTCCTTTGCGTCCTTGACGTTCATTTTGTTCAATTGCCGTATGTGCCGGACGTTTATCCGCCCGCCTCAAGCTTGGCCGTGATCAACCCCACCTTGTCGACACCGGCCGCATGGCCCATGTCGATGACCTCCGCGATCTGGTAAAACATCAGATCGTCGTCCGCCTTGACAAACATGACCTTCTCGGCGCGCTCTTTAAAAATCGCCGTCAGACGGCCCTGCAGATCGTTCAGTTTCACTTCGTCCTGATTGATCTTAATGATCGGGTCTCCGCCTCCCGACTTGATCAACTGCACCACGATGGTGCGGCCGGTGTCGGGTTCAGCCGGTTGGTCCTTCTTTGGGGGTTGGGGCACCAAGGCGTCGAGCCCTTTGGGGGTCAACGGCGTGATCACCATAAAGATAATCAACAATACCAGCAAAACGTCGATCAACGGCGTCACGTTCATGTCGGCTGAGGGGCCGCTTCCGGACCCTCCTGCTGTCATTCCCATACGAGTTCCCTCATCGTGCGTGTTCGCGCCGGGGCGCGGACACGGTTCTACTGTTCGTTTCCGGCCGCAAACGATCCCACCTTGCGCCGTTCGGTCAACAAACCGACCTGATCCACACCGGCGGCGCGAACGGCATCGACGACCTCGACCACGTTCTTATACTTGGTGTACGCGTCGGCCTTGATGTAGATTCTCTTCTCCGGACGGTTGGACAGGCGCTCCTTCACCTTCGGCGTCAAGGCCTCGGGCTCCGGCATCTTATCGTCGCCGAAGAAGATGTCACCGGTGTGGGTAATGGCCACCACTAAAGCATCTTCCTTATCGGCGTCGGGCATTTGGATGGGGTTATTGGTCTTGGCCAAATCCACGCTGCGGCCTTTTTGCAGCATGGGCGTGATCACCATAAAGATGATCAGCAGCACCAGCATCACGTCCACCATGGGCGTGACGTTGATGTTGGAACTTATGTTCGCGCTTTTCGTCTTCTTCTCTTTAGATGCCATTCGCGTACTCCCGCGCCACGTCCGCGCGCCTTCCCCCGGCCGACCCCCGCTCCCGGCGAACCGGGAAACTGGAGCGCCCCGCCCGGGGCGCTCCCGATCCCTGAGGAGGTGTGCTCGACTACCGCTTGCCTACGTTACGCCGTTTCAGGAAGTAATCGACCAGCTCGCTGGAGCTGTTGTCCATTTCGACGTCGAATGCTTCCACGCGGCCACTGAGGTAGTTGTACATCATCACCGCCGGGATGGCCACGAACAGACCGATAGCGGTGGTCACCAAGGCTTCCGAAATACCGCCGGCGACGGCGCCCAGACCGGTGGCCTTGTTGCTCGCGATCGAACGGAACGCGTTCAAGATGCCGACCACGGTGCCGAACAGTCCCACGAAGGGCGCGGTGGAACCGATGGTGGCCAAGCCGCCCAGGCCACGCTTCAATTCGGCGTGGACGATGGCTTCGGCGCGCTCCAGGGCGCGCTTGCTGGCTTCGACGGTCTCGCCCGGGAGCTCGGCCGATTCCCCGTGGGCCTTGAATTCCTGCAGGCCGGCGGTGACCACTTTCGCCAGGTGGCTCTTCTTGTTACGCTCGGCGACCTTGATCGCTTCGTCGATCTTGCCTTCACGCAACGCGCCGGCGACGGCGGGAGCGAAGGTGCGCGACTGCTTGCGAGCGGCGCTGAACGCCATCCAGCGGTCAATCATGACGCCGATCGACCAGCCGGACATGATGAACAGAATAATCACAACAATTCTCGCCAGGATGCCCATCTGTTTCCATAGCGAAATCGGATCCCAACCTACGGCGCCTTCTTCAAACAATACGGCGGCCACCGCCGGGACATTGGCATAAACCAGAATGAATAGGTTTGCGAGCAACATCATGTAACGTTTTCCTCCTCAGAGCTTCCTTGGCAAATTCAATTTACCGCAATTCAGGCGGAACCCAATCTTTCCCCTGCCAGCACCCGGGCCAGTCCCGCCTGCGGCGGATCCGGGCCGCGCCCCCGCTCCGCGCCGCGCGCCTGCCGCGAACGCGAATGGCGGCCGGTGTGGCCTGCAAATTCTATCCTCCGGACAGCGAGAAGTTCACCGTGATCACGGTATCCACTTCCACGGGCTCTCCGTTCAGAAAATACGGCTTGTAATGCCAGCGCTTCACCGCATCCATGGCGGCCGGCGCCAGCATGGGATGACCCTGGATGAGATGCAGGTTCTGAATCGAGCCGTCCTTGCCAATGATCGCTTCCAGGATCACCGTACCCTGAATGCGGGCCTGTTTGGCCAGTTGCGGATAGGTCGGCTGAATCCGGTTGATCAGCAAACCTTCCGAAACGCCGGACGAAACGCGTATGCGTTGTGGCGTGGCCACCTTGGGCTGCGCGGCCACCGTAGGTTGGTTGGCAACAATGCCGCCCAGCACGCCGCCCAAGCTACCACCGGCGGCTCCGCCGGGGACGCCGCCCACGACGCCGAAACCGCCGCCCGTCGATGGCGGTGGCGGCTCCTCTTCCTTAATCATCTGTACCTTTTGCGGAATTCGCGTCGGGGTACGCAATTGCCCCTGCACGATTTCGCTCGGTAACTTCTTAACCACCACCGGCGCCGGGGCAGCCGGCGGGGGCGGTGCGGGTGGCGGCGGCGGGGGCGCCATCAATGCCGTTACCCATTCTTGCTTCAGGGACATCGTTTCCGGGAAAACCATGGGTACCAAAACCAGTACTCCCAGAAATACCAACAGCAGGAGGTACGAAACCAGCGCCGTTACGTTTCTGCCCCCTCCCCGGAACCGGTTACCGGATTCCAGCAGGCTGTCTTCAAACATATGCTCTTCTCCGTCCCAAAACTGCTCTCGAACCACACAATCTTACACACCAGCATTAGACACCGCTGGAGTTTGTTTTGTGCCAGATTTCCCCCCGGCGGGTGGGGCCGGGTATTCTTATTTTACTTTGCCATAATTAATTCAGATTGTGCATCGGTCCTGTAACTTATCTTTCGGCTAAGGTCCCCGATTGCATGAGAGTTCTTACCAAAAAAATCGCTTTATGGCCTGCCTCTGGCCGACAGCCGACGACCGAAGGCTGCCTTATGCGTTGGCCTTGGCTTTGCTCCGCCGCACGTCGGCTCCCGGAATCGCCGGTCCGGCGTTGTGGCTCTGCTTCCAGTCCTGATACGCGACCAGCATTGGCGAAGCAATGAAAATCGACGAATATGTACCAATGATAATACCTATCACCAGGGCCAGGCTGAAACCGTTCAGCACCTCGCCGCCGAACAAATACAGCGACAGCACCGTCATGAAGGTAAGTCCCGAGGTCAGCACGGTCCGGCTCAGCGTCTGGTTGATGCTGCGATTCACGATTTCGGTGAGACCTTCCCGCCGCATCAGCTTTATGTTTTCGCGAATACGATCGAAGACGACGATGGTGTCGTTCATCGAGTAACCGACCAGGGTCAGGATGGCGGCAATCACGGTAAGCGAGATTTCCTTGTTCAGCAGGGAGAAGGCGCCCACGGTGATCAGCGTGTCATGGATACAGGCCACGACCGCCGCCACGCCGTAGATCCACTCAAAACGCAGGGCCAGGTACACCAACATTCCCAGCATCGAGTACACCACCGCCCAGCGCGCCTGGCTTTGGAGCTGCTTGCCGACCTGCGGGCCAACGATATCCACATTGCGCACGCCGAAATCGGACAGATAATACCCCTCCTGTAAAGCCGCCACCACTTCCGCCGGCACCACCCCGCTCAATTGATTGATGCCGTTCAACACGCCACTCATGGACTTGTCCCGGAAGGTGGTGATGGCCTGCGCCATCTGGGTGTAACGTAACTGCGCGTCGGTGCCCAAATGCGACGGATCGGCCTTGAGGAGATAATCCGCGAGGTCGAGCGCGCTGGCGTTGTTCAGGTCTTTCTTGTCGGTGGGCGCATCCTGGGGTTGCAGCGCCTGGATGATCTGGTTCTTGCCCTTGTCCAGAGCCGCTTCGCTGGTCTCGCGCTCGGCCAGGGACAACAGCACCTCGTTATTGTAAGAGGGGCCAAAGCGCTGGATCTTGGCCTGGTGCAGTCCGGCGCGGTCCAAGGCGGCTCGGATTTCGCCCGAGTTCGGCGCATGCGAGAACCTGACGGTGACGATGGTGCCGCCGTTGAAGTCCACTCCCATGGGCACGCCGTGCCAGAAGAGCATGGAGAGGATGCCCGTTACGCTGAAGATCAGTGAAAACGCCAGGAAGTACCATTTGTACTTCAG
>Ga0326728_10025317_pt1 | contig 10636 bp, 8 predicted proteins | sample MB3enrmetagenome_FD_207602 | JGI IMG/M metagenome (GOLD analysis project Ga0326728, IMG submission 207602) | Lab enriched peat soil microbial communities from McLean, Ithaca, NY, United States - MB31MN | ecosystem: Environmental > Terrestrial > Soil > Wetlands > Peat | place: USA: New York...
GAAAGCGCACGGCAGGCCGAAGAAACTGCGCGCACCCTGCTCAACGAATTCATCGCAATCGAAGACCAGGTCCACCGCAAAGATGGCTCGTACATCTGCCAGATCAACGAACTCGCGTGGACCGGTCTGGAAGACTCGACCGATGCGGAAAGAAGCGCGCTCGCCGCTCGCATCGCCGATTCCCCCTACATCTACGAGGTCAGGGACTGCACTCCTGTTGCCGGAGACTCGCCCGAGCGCCGCTATACGCTCGTCGCCGTACCGCGCTCACCGCGCATGCCGGAAGGCTCGGCGATTTTCTGCACTGACCGGAGCGGCGTCATTCGCAGCTCGCACGGCCGAACCTCTCTCGACTGCCTGAACCACGAAAAATCCGCGTCGCCTGAACCCGAGATCCCGCGGATACTGAAGTAAGGCATCGCCTGAACATCCCGAGTGCCTGCGAGTCGAGATTACCCCCGGCTCTGCGCCTCCTCCGCTGATGCCGGCCATGGCTTGCCATTGGCAGACTATTCTAGGATAGGTAGGTAGACTGTATCGAGACGGCTGGCCTTCGCGGCGTGCGTCGAGGAGTGGAGTATGAAAGGAACTTCCGTGCTGTGGTCATCTCTAGCTCTTGCCATCATTCTCAGCCTGGGCGCGGGCTGCGCCAAGAAACCCGATGACGCCAAGATTTCCGGTGACATCCAAAGCAAGTTCAGCCAGGATTCCGGCCTCTCGACCAAACAGCTGAACGTGCAGTCCGCCAACGGCGTGGTCACGCTCAGTGGCACCGTCGACAACGACGCGCAGCGCGACGCGGCCAGCCGCCAGGCCGCCTCCGTTGCCGGTGTGAAGGAGGTCGTCAACAACCTGGTGGTAGGAGCCACGCCGGCATCGGCTGCAACCTCGACGTCCTCGCCGGAGCAACCAGCCTCGGCTTCGAGTGTCCCGCCTGCCGAGAAGTCCAAGCCCAGTGCCGGAAAGAAGGTTCACAAGTCTTCCTCTTCCGAAGCACCCCCAAGTGCAGCCGATTCGAATGCTGACCAGATGGCAGCCAATGACGCTCCTCCGTCCCCGGCGCTGCCCGACAACCCGCCCACAACTCCTCCGTCCGCACCGCCTCCGCCGGCGCCGAAAAGGTACATCATTGATCAAGGAACGCAGCTTACCATCCGCCTCATCGATCCCATTGACAGCGAGAAGAACCAGGTCGGCGACACCTTCCATGCCACGCTCAACGCTCCTCTGACTTCTGACGCAGAAGAGGCTGTGCCCGCAGGCGTCGAAGTGGTTGGCCACGTGGTCGACGTGAAGAGCGCGAGCAAGTTTGCCGGACAGTCCGTGGTCGCGTTGCAGCTCGACAGCCTCTCCTCGGGCGGCAAAACCTACAGCATTCAGACCGATCAATACCGCAAGCAAGGCAGCTCGCGCGGCAAGAGCACGGCTGAAAAAGTCGGCGGCGGCGCGGTGATCGGCAGCATTATCGGCGCCCTCGCCGGTGGCGGCAAAGGAGCGGCCATCGGTGCGGCGGCTGGAGCCGGAGTCGGCGGCGGCGCACAGGCGGCTTCGAAGAGCCAGCAGATCAAGCTGCCGTCCGAGACTGTGCTCAACTTCACCCTGCAGGCCCCGGTCACGGTGGTGCAGGCGCCCAAACCGGACTCGAACCGCCCCAAGCTCGGCGATTCGCAATGAGTTTGCAGCCGTTTGATTTTGGGCGACGTGGCGCCTGGTAGCGGTTTCGCCATCGCCTTATCCAGGAAGGGCGCTACTTTCAGTCGTGGCGCGCGGCTGTCAAATCTCTGCTTCACCCGAGCTCGCTTCGCGTACACTCTCTAGTTCCAATGTCCGCGATCACCGCGCTGTTGCACACCAAGAACGACGCCCTCCGGCTCGGACGCTGCCTGGAGACGGTTTATTTCTGCGACCACATCCTGGTTGTGGACCACGGCTCCCGCGATTCGACCGTGCAGGTGGCTCATGAATACGGAGCCCGCGTCACGGCTGCGGTGCCCGGCGCAGGCCCTGCTCACTATGTTCGATCCGCCGCTCCCGGCTGGATTCTGTGCCTCGACCCTCACGAATCCGTGAGTGAAAGCCTGGCCGCGAGCCTCTACGAGTGGAAGTTGCGCCCAGCCGGTGCTGCTCCCGGCGGCGCGTTCTCCATCTTCGTGCGCGAAGAAACGGCCGACGGCTGGGTGCAAATTCCCAGGGCTCAGACTCGGCTTGTGCCCCAGGATTGGCATGGCTGGGACGGATTTCTTCCCCAACTCGACCGATCGGCAGTCGTCTTAGAGGGCGAGATCCTGCGCTTTGAATTTCCCTGATGGGCTAACGCCGCGATTCGCTCTTGACATCCGCCCGGGATCGCCGTAGGAAAAAGCATTCAGATGCGCACAAAGATTCGGCTGGCTGGCGAACTTGCGCAGAGGCAACCGTGACACCACTGACCCTGTTCTCTAACCGAAGGGAGTTCCTGCGAAACTCTGCGGCTGTCGTGGCCTCGGGAGCATTTGCCGCAGGCTCTTCTGCCGCTGTCCAATCGTCAGCGCAGGCCAGTCCGGGATTCACTGAGCGCCAAATCGAGCGCCGCCGCGAGCTCTGGGGCCTGCTGGGAATGCTTCCTTGGCGGCATCGATCAGGTCCCGCCAAGTTGGTGAAAACCGAGAAACATGACGGGTACACGCTTGAGCGCCTGGTGCTCGATCTCAACGGCGACGAGCCTGTCCCCGCGCTGCTTCTGATTCCCGACAAACGCCAGACACCAGCTCCAGGCCTACTCTACATTCACTGGCACGGCGGCATGTATGGCCTGGGCAAAGAACAACTGCTCAAGGGCGTCGACCCGCAGCCCGCCTATGCTCCCGTGTGCGCAGAGAAAGGCCTGGTTACACTCGCGATCGATAGCTGGTGCTTTGGAGAACGCCAGCACGCCCCCGACGGGAAGATGGGCGAAGAGGATACCTTTAAGCTCATGCTGTGGAAAGGCCAGGTTCTGTTCGGCATGATGATGTTCGACGAGTTCCGCGCCCTCGACTACCTCGCCAGCCGCCCCGAAGTGGATCCGCAGTGCCTCGGCGCATTCGGCATGTCCATGGGTTCGACCAAGGCGTGGTGGCTGGCCGCGCTCGATCCCCGCGTCAGCGTTTGCATGGATGTCTGCTGCCTCACCGACTTCGAGGAACTCATCCGAACCCACCACCTCCACGACCACGGCATCTTCTACTATGTACCTTCCCTGCTCCAGCATTTTCAGACGGCGCAGATCAACGAACTGATCGTGCCCCGGCCTCACCTGAGCGTAAACGGACGTCGTGACCCGCTGACGCCGCCCGCCGGCGTGGAGAAGATTCGCGATTATCTTCTGCCGCTCTACCGCCAGCAAGGCCAGGAACGCGATTGCCGCATTGAGTTGTTCGACTGCGCGCACGTCGAGCTTCCCGAGATGCGCAAGATCATCCTGGAGTGGATGGACCGCTACCTGGTGCAGAAGAGCCCCCGCATCGTGAATACAAGCGAGCCAATGTGATGCCAGTCACTGACAGCCCGAGCCGTGGGCCTGAGCGTAGTGATACGCGGAACTTGCGTCCGTCCGCGAGAGCAGGCCGCAGCGGGGAGGGCAAATGCGAGTCTTATTGGCAGGACCCGACTACGAGGAGAATCTCTCCCTCCGCTATCTGTCCGGCTCACTTCTTGCTGCCGGGCACGACGTGGTTCTTGCTGCTTTCAATTCCCCGGACGACATCGCAGCGGTAGCCCGCGAGGCGCGGGGTGCGAATCTCGTCGGGTTGTCCATGTGTTTTCAATCCCGCGCCAAAGAGTTTCTCCGCCTGGCGCGGTTGATTAAGTCGCGCCAGCCGCAGACGCTTATGGTCGCGGGCGGACACTACGCCTCTTGTGCCGCTCAACCCCTGATCGCCAATCATGCAGAGATCGACGTCATCGTCATTCATGAAGGAGAAAGCACTCTGGTCGAGATCGGCGATGCGTTGACCCATCTGGAGGAACGCCTCCGGCGAATTCCCGGCATCGCCTATCGAAACGCCGGACGAGTGTGCTTCACCGCTCCGCGCGCGACGCTCGATGATCTCGACGCCTTGCCTTTTCCCGACCGGCGCGGGCCGATCCACTCGATCGCAGGCGTTCCCACCAGCTACCTGATGGGCAGTCGTGGTTGCTATGGAAGCTGCGCATACTGCTGTATCACGACGCTTCATCAGCTGGCTCCAGGCAAGCGTTTTCGGCAGCGGAGCGTCGACCGAATCGCTGATGAGATGGCGGCTCTCTACCAGGAACGGGGGACACGCCAGTTCATCTTTCATGACGACAACTTCCTGGTTCCATCCGCCGCCTTCAATCTGAAGCGGATGTCGGAATTCGGCAAGGCCCTGAAAAAGCGCGGCGTGGAAGACATCGCCCTGGTGATCAAGTGCCGTCCCGCCGACGCCAACCCGAGAGTCCTTCGCCGGTTGAAAGATCTCGGCCTGGTTCGCGTTTTCCTGGGCGTAGAGTCCGCCACGGTCACAGGGCTTTCCTCCCTCGAACGGATTCAGAGCGTGGAGGATTCTGTGCGCGCGCTCGAGACCTGCTCCGACCTGGACATTTCGGCGCAGTTCACCCTGATGATTTTCCATCCGGACGCAACCCTCGGCACGCTGCGCTCGGATGTCCAGTTCATGCGGCGCTTTTCCGGGAACCCGTTGAATTTCTGCCGCGCGGAAATCTATGCCGGCACTCCGCTGGAGAAACGGATGATCTTACTCGGGCGGGCGAGAGGAAACTATCTCGCCAGAGAGTACAGCTTGTCGGATCGCGTGGCGGATCTTGCCTGCAACCTCTCGCTGGATCTGTTCTACCCCCGATGCTGGGACACTGGCAGCCTGATGCAAAAAACCATCGGCCTGGACCATACGGCTGCGGTGCGAAAACGATTTGACCGCCGCCCCGAGGGAACGGCGCTTTGCCAGCGTGTCAGCCGCTGGCTGCGTTCCGTCAACCTGGACACGATCAGCTTGCTGGATAAGGTCCTCGACCTCAGTTCGTCGCGTGCCGACCCCAAAGATGCCGGTTTGCAGCGCGCCCTGATCGATCTCAAAGAGCGCGAATGTGCAACTCGTGCAGGGTTCCTCTCGGAAGGATCGCAGTTACGGGCTGAACTCGCAGCCTTCCGCCTCCCGGACAGGGCGGGCCAACTCAGCCGCCTCTCGACTTCGCGTTTCCGATTGGCCAGGCAGGCTGCCGCGGCTCTGCTGGCCATCGGAATACCTGCAACCTCGGGATGTGGCAGCTCTCCGGACAAGGATGTCAAAGCGCCGCCTCCGGGACCCGAAGAGAACCCGTACTACGGACTGAGCGAGATGGCAGCCCCGCCCATTCAGGCTCCTGTACCTGCCCCTTTGCAGCAAGACCTGTGCTCGCTGGCCGGCACCGTCAGCGATCCCATGGGAGCTGCCCTGAACACGGCAAAGATCACCGTTACAAACCTCGACACGGGTGCGACCCTAAAGGTGGCCTCAAACGATTCGGGCCAGTACCTGGCGAGCAATATCCCGGCGGGCCGCTACAGTGTTCGGGTCGAGCTCAAGTACTTCAAAACCGTGGTGATCGAGAAGATTGAGCTCAAGCCCGGAGAAGTGGGGAAGGCTGACGTCCGTTTGGAACCCGGCGGGAGCGCTTGGCCCGGCTGCTGCGAATACGCGGCTGCGCCCATGCAAACGCAACCTGAGAACTACATGGCGAAGAAGAAGCCTTTCACCTATACGGTGGGCGAGGCTGAAGACAAGGGCACGCTTAAAGGAGTCGCCGACGTGGTCTACGGTGATTCAAAAATGTGGGTGCAGATATTCGAAGCCAATCGCGATGAGCTCGACACGCCCGAAAATGTGCCTGCCGGAATTGCTCTGACGGTTCCTTCCAGAAAGCGTGCGGTTCCGAAATTGATCTCCCAGGTCTTGCCTGCCTATCCACCGGCAGCCCTAAAGGACCACATTCTGGGCGATGTCGTAATGGATGTGGCGCTCAAGGAAGATGGCACGGTGGATCAGGTCAGCGTCATCTCCGGGAACGCGATCTTCCTGGAACCGTCAACCGCGGCCGTGAAGCAATGGCGCTACCGGCCGTTGCTGGTCAAAGGCCAGCCCGTGCTCAAATTCGTGGTCGTGATTTCATTTGGCAAGCGAGGCAAGGTTCGATAGCGCGCCATTCGCCACCGGATTCTGGATCAGAGTTGAGGCACACGCGAAGCTGGCCCCTTCTCTTTTTCGAGGTGATCAATGAACCGCAGAGAGTTGTTCCGCAGTACCGCAATCCTCGGAGCGGGCTTGGCATTGCCTCACTCCGCCGCTTCCGCCGCCAGCGAAAAAATCCCCGGAGCTCAACCCAGAATCAAGCTTGCCGCCGCGGCTGGGCTGGCCACGCAGCGGTACGACTGGGAGCAGGGTGTGTTGGCCCACGCCTTCCTCGAGGCTGGCGACGACGAAAACATCATCCTTCTCACCAAAGCCGCGATCGTGCGGCGTGTCCCTGATGGCCGATTGGCCGTGATGGGAGAAAGCGACAGCCCAACCGATCCCACCATGGGCGGCGAGGCTTACTGGCACGCCGCGCGAATTACCGGCGACCCGGAGATCGCTGCAGCCGTGCGCGGCATGCTCGACTGGATCCTGCACAAGGCTCCGCGAGCGCCCGACGGCACCCTGTATCACGTCTTCAAGTATCCGCAGGTGTGGTCCGACGGATACTTCAGCGCTCCCACCTTCCTCGCCGCGATGGGCCATTATGACGAGGCCCTGCTTCAGCTTGACAGCTATCGCAAGCGCCTCTGGGATCCCGACAAGAAATTGCTGGCGCACATCTGGGACGACAGCGAAAAAGCCGACAACCACAAGGAATTCTGGGGCGGAGGCAATGGCTGGGCTGCGGCGGGACTGGCCCGCGTGATCCGTGTTTTTCCCGCCGAAAGAAAGCAAGACCGCGAGCGCCTGGCCGCCTTCGCCACCGACCTGATTGACGGCTGCCTCGCTCACCAACGCCCTGACGGCCTCTTCCACGATATGGTCGACCGTCCGGAAACCTTCCTCGAAACCAATCTCGCGCAGATGCTGGCGTTCGCCATCTACACCGGCATTCTCGGCGGATGGCTGCCGCAGCGCTACCGCGCTGCTGCCGACCGCATGCGCATTGGCGCCCGCGCCCAAATGGATCACTTCGGCTACGTGCAGCACGTCTGCGGCGCGCCCGATTTCAATCGCTCCGGTACCTCGACCGAGGCGCAGGCTTTCGCCATCATGATGGAAGCCGCCGGGCACAAGTTGGACCTCGGCCGCGCTTAGGCCGGCGCTTGAGTAGGGTCCGCGTTTTTGGCGATCACACCTCACACTCGCGTGTGGTCTTGATCGCATCCCACTCTCCGGCTACTATCTACACTGCCTGTTGTGGCAATGCGGGCCGGGCAAGCCCCTAGGAGGAGACTATGCGTGTCGTGAAATTCGTCAGCCTGGCGGTGATTTTGCTGATGCTCTCGGTTCTCGCGGTGGCCCAGCAGGCCCCGGCACAGACGCCCACCGTCAAGCATGTTCCCATCGCCAACACCCCGTCGAACTCAGGCAAAGACATGTACAACAGCTACTGCGCGGTTTGCCACGGCACCGATGGCAAGGGCAAAGGGCCGGCAGCCTCGGCCATGAAGGCTGCGCCGACGGATTTGACCGCGTTGGCGGCCAAGAACGGCGGCCAGTACCCGTCCGCTCACGTTTCCGCCGTGATCCGCGGCCAGGCTGCATTGCCCTCTCATGGCAGTGCCGATATGCCGGTCTGGGGACCTCTGTTCTCGAGCATCAGCCAGGGTCATGAGGCCCAGGTGCAGCAGCGCGTTGCCAACCTGGTCAAGTACATCGAGTCCCTGCAAGCGAAGTAGAAACAGGACCCGTGTGCGAGAGATCTTCGGGAACCCGGGGCGCGCCGGCCGCACCCCGGATTCGCCGCCGAGTCAGCATTTTCCCTTGCTACCTTCGCGCTTCCTTGGCGCACTTCGCGGGGAAGATTTTTCGGCCCCCCAGCCGCTCACACCAAGGGAACCTCCTCGGTCATTTCCGCTCCCCGTGGATAACTGCCCCATGGTCAATCTCTTACTGCCCATTGGCCGGGTGGGCAGTGACTTCAGTACCTTAGTCCTCACCCCAGCCGTCGCCTTATAATCCACTCAAGATCAGGAGATTATGGCGTTCTTCCGGAAAGGCTCGCGCCCACACGCGAGCCTCTCCGTGAAATCGCCTCTGAACTCGTGGACCCACTTTTTGCATCGGCGGTTTTTGTCTTCGGGCTGGCTTTTGGCAGCTTCCTGAATGTGTGTATCTATCGCCTGCCCCGCGGATTGTCGGTCGTAGCGCCGCGCTCGGCTTGCCCGCAATGCCAGCACCCAATCGCGTTTTACGACAATCTTCCGGTCTTGAGTTGGCTGATTCTGGGCGGCCGCTGCCGCCATTGCAAGACCCCGATAAAGCCCCGCTATCTGCTGATCGAGTTGTTCACAGGCTTGCTCTTTCTGGCCTGCTACACCTTTTTTGGCCCGACGATTGCGACGCTGAAATACTGCGTGTTCTCGTTCCTGCTGCTGGGCCTGATCTTCACCGACGCCGAAACCAAGCTGCTGCCCGATAAAATGACTCTGCCGGGGCTGGCGCTGGGCTTGCTATTCAGTTGGTTCGTACCGGTGTTCGACGTAGCTTCGCAGTTTCTGCCGGGGATGCTGCACCTCCATTTCACCAGCGTCACGGTGCGCTCGCTTTCCCAGCTCGATTCCGCGCTGGGTGCGGTCCTGGGCGCGTCGTTCATCTATGGCGCGGGGGCGATTTATCTGCGCTGGCGCGGCATGGAAGGCATGGGCTTCGGCGACGTCAAGTTGATGGCCATGGTCGGCGCTTTTCTGGGAATCAAGTTGACGGTTCTTACCATCTTCGCCGCTTCGGTTGCGGGCTCTCTGTTTGGCTTAGGCACGATCTTTGTGGTCTGGAGGAAACGAGTGCAACGCTTCCTGCGCCGACCTGCCGCGGCGCCTCCCGCACGCCGCACCCCGTGGCAATCCGCACAACTGGTTTATCGCTATTACCAGATGCCTTTTGGCGTATTTCTTAGCAGCATGGCCATGCTGGCTTTCTTCTTCGGCAATCAGTTCCTGCATTGGTACGGAACACTGTGGTACAGGAGGATCTGGTGAAAATCCTGACCAACCCAGTGCTGCTGCGCGCTCTGATCGTGCTGTTCTGCTCCGGCTTCGCGTTTTTGCTGGGCCTGATCTTCATCCGCCGGCTGCGCAAGAGCATTTCCGATGAAGCCGACCTTTCTTTGGGCGCGGCGCCTTCGCTTGAGACCTTGCCCCTGCACGTCTATAACACGGTGATCCAGCAACTGAAGCAGCAGAAGCACGAACTGCACGTGCAGTCGCAGGCCGAGCAGCATCGCGCCCGCCTCACCGAGACGTTCAGCCATGCTGTCCTGTCCAATCTTTCCTGCGGCGTGCTGGTGTTCGGTCCGAATGGCCTGGTGAAAACGACGAATCCGGCGGCGAAAGAAATTCTGGGATTCGCCTCCACCACGGGCATGAGCGCGGAAGACATTTTCCGCGGCTCGTCTGTATGTGAGGGAAACAGTCATTTGGTTCATGTTCCTCGCGACAACGCGAATCCGGACGACACTTTCGAGGGTTCCGAGGCGCACTTGTGCCTGGCCGACGAAGTGGATGCCGTGCTGCATCATGGCAGCAAACGCCGCCAGGTTCATGCGGAATACGAAACGCCCGCTGGCCAGACGCGGTTCCTCGAGGTCACCGTGTCTCCGGTGCCCGGCTCCGACGACGGGCTGCTCGGCGTCGCCTGCCTGGTCAACGATTTGAGCGAACTGGAACGCATTCGCCGCGAGGAGCAGTTGCACGGGGAAATCTCGGCCGAGATGGCGCTTGAGCTGCGGACCTCGCTGACCACGATTTCGGGTTATGCCCAGCAACTGGCCAACCTTCGGGATCCGGAACTGGCTCAGCAATTGGCTGCCGACATCGCCCAGGAAGCGCTGCGCCTGGATCGCACTCTGGGAGGGTTTTTGACCGATAGACGGGCCACCAACGGGCGGACCGCGATTGCCGGCGTCAACGGTTGAAAGCGCCGCAAAGATTGAGAGCTCGGGGTAAGACGAGAAACACGATACGCAGGACAAAAGGGTGAGAGCTATGAAACGCATTGCATCGAGTGGCATCGGAATTGCGCTGTTGGTGGGCCTGTCCGGTCTGCCGGCCGGCGCGCAGAATCAGGCTTCGCAGAACCAGGCCTCGTCGAGCCAGGCCTCGTCGAATTCGCAGACTTCGTCCGCGAGCTCGAGCGCCGGTTCGTCGCTCGGCGATTATGCCCGGCAGATACGCAAGGGTCCTGCCGCCGAAAACAAGCCCAAGGTGTTCGACAACGACAACCTGCCCCGGGAAGATAAGCTCTCTATCGTGGGCAACGCCACCGAGACTCCTGCTGCCGGTACTGAAGCCAAAACGGACGAAGCGGCTGCGACCGGCTCGGCTACCGGCGAAACCAAAGCTCAGAACGAGGCCACACCCATCGGGCCCTCAGCGGGCAACCCTGCCAAAATCGCTGAGGAGGACGCGGCTGCCAAGCAGGCA
>Ga0326728_10025318_pt1 | contig 10635 bp, 9 predicted proteins | sample MB3enrmetagenome_FD_207602 | JGI IMG/M metagenome (GOLD analysis project Ga0326728, IMG submission 207602) | Lab enriched peat soil microbial communities from McLean, Ithaca, NY, United States - MB31MN | ecosystem: Environmental > Terrestrial > Soil > Wetlands > Peat | place: USA: New York...
TCGCGCAGGCGACGTACGTCGGGAGCCCGGACCTGCTCGAATCAATCCTCCTTTCCGTCCTCACCGACCTCGCGGTCCGGGTCCGGGCCGAACCACCGACACCGACCTCCCGTCGCGGATGATGGCGACGTCGCCGCCATCGTCGAGGCCGGACGGCTGGCTCCTCGACATCACCGAGAGCGACGACGGCCGTTCCATCGTCCTCTGGACGAAGGAGCGGCGAACCGGTCGTGTGCGACGGACCGCGGTCGAGTACCGGCCCCCCTTCCTCGTCGCGGGGACGCGATGCGACCTCGCCCTCCTCGCCCGCCGTCTCGCCGACCATCCCGACGTTCACTCGGTCACGCTCGGCTCCGAGCGCCCCTCGCTCTTCGACCGTCGGGCCCGTCCCGTCCTCTCGGTCGTTCCCGCACGGAACCCCGCCCGCCGCGCTCTCGCGCGGAGCGTGGATGCGCTCGGGGGGTACGAGCGGTTCTCGCTCTACGACGTCGACCTCGGTCCCCCACAGCTCTACCACCTCGCGCACGACCTCTACCCGTTCGCTCCCGTGGTCGGTCGGGCGCCCACGTTCCGGGCGACCGAGCCTCCCGAGACGGTCGACTACTCGCCCCCGCCGCTGCGCATCGCGCGGCTCGAGGTGCAGCTCGTCGGGGAACGACGGGGTCGCATCCCACCTCCCGACGGCCGCATCGGAGCGGTGCGGGTCGGGGAGACGACGCTCGAAGGCCCGGAAGAGGACCTTCTGCGCGCGCTCGTGGACGAGCTCGCACGCACCGACCCGGACGTCCTCCTCACGGACGGCGGCGGGTCGTTCGACCTACCGTGGCTCTACCGACGCGCCGCGGCGTGTGGACTCTCGCCGGCGGAGTTCCCGCTGGGACGCGAGCGCGTTCCGTTCCGACCGAGCCGCCCGGCCCGCTCGTTCGAGTCGTACGGCCGTATCCTCTACCGTTCCGCATCCTACCCTCTCCCCGGACGGTTCCACATCGACCGAGAGCATTCGTTCCTCTACGACGATGCCGGGGTCGTCGGGCTCATCGATGCGGCCCGCCTCTCGCGGCTCTCGCTCGCGACGGTCGTCCGCCAGTCACCGGGAACCTGCTTCACCGCGATGGAGATGGCACGAGCGCTCGAGCTCGGGGTGCACGTGCCCTGGAAGAAGAACCGGCCCGAAGGGTTCCGGCGGGCCGACCAGCTCGTCGCCGCCGACCGCGGCGGCGTGATCTTCCTCCCGCCGGTCGGCGTCCACGACCACGTGGACGAGTTCGACTTCGCGAGCCTCTATCCGAACATCATGGTCACGAAGAACCTCTCCGCCGAAACGCTCGAGTGCCGATGCTGCCCCACGAGCCCGCTCCGCGCGCCCGGCCTCGGCTATCGTTCGTGCACGCGTCGGGTCGGGCTCATTCCCCGAACCCTCGCGCCGCTCATCGCGCGTCGCCTCGCCTACAAGGCCGCGCTGAAGCGCCCCGGCGTCCCCCCCGAGGAGGCGGTCCGCTTGCAGCGTCGGGTCAAGATGCTGAAATGGATCCTTGTCACCGCGTTCGGTTACCAGGGATACCGTAACGCACGGTTCGGTCGGATCGAGTGCCACGAGGCGATCAACGCCTACGCACGCGACCTCCTCGCCCGGCTCGCCCTCGAGTCGGAGCGGGCCGGCTACTCGGTCGTCCACGGGATCGTCGATTCCTTGTGGCTGCGGCCGAACGACCCGGAGCATCCTCCGGACCCGGAAGCGTTCGCCGCGCGGATGAGCGAGCAGTTCGGTCTTCCGCTCGGCTACGAAGGACGGTACCGCTGGATCGTCTTCTTGCCGGCGGTGACGCACGGCCTCGGGGTCCCGAACCGCTACTACGGCTACTACGAGCACGGCGAGTTCAAGCTCCGGGGCATCGGCGCCCGTCGGCACGACACGACCGGGCTCGTGCGGCGGTTCGAGGCGGAGGTCCTCGCGCTCCTGCGCACCGCCCGGGATGCGGAGGGGGTCCGCGCCCTCCTTCCGCGCGCCCTCGCGCGCGCCGACCTGTTCGCCGCGGAGGTCCGCGCCGGGTCGTGGCCCGTCGACGAGCTCCTCATCAGCCACCGAATCGGCCAGGCGCCCGAGGCGTTCGTCACGTTCACCGACTCGGTCGCCGCGTTGCGCCAGCTGAAGGAGGCGGGGGCGGTCCGGGGGCCGGGAGAGTTCGTGCGGTTTGTCGTCCTCGACCGACGGAGCCGTTCGTTCCGCCACCGGGTGCGGCCGGCGGAGCTCCTCGAGGGGAACGAACGGTACGACGCCGGGGCCTACCTTGAGATCCTCGCCCGGTCCGCGGAGACCCTGCTCGCTCCGCTCGGGGTCCGCCGCGAAGAGCTCCGGGCCCGTTGGGGAGCGGAGCCGGCCCCCGAGCGGGAGGAGTACCGGTCCCCGGAAGAGCTCGGTCAATCGCGGCTCGAGGGATGCGGGCCCGAGAGGAGATATTAGCCTCTGATTCGGTGGTCGGCTAGTGGCTGCCCACTCCCATCGACCGTCGCGCAAGGGTCCGGTCCGCCGGGCCGCGCCCGCCCACGCCGGCCCACCGACCCCGTCCGAACGTGCCGCCTCGATCCGGGAGAGCGTCCAGCACGGCGAGGTGAAGGACCTCGGCCCTCTCCTGGTCGCACTCAGCGACCCGGTTCCGGGGGTCCGCGAGACGGCGGCGGTCGCCCTCGGGATCCTGAGGGATTCACGGGCCTGCACGACGCTCGGGACCGCTGTCCACGACCCGGACCCCCAGGTCCGGGCAGCCGCGGTCGAGGCGCTCGGGGCGATCGGCCGAGCCGATAGCCGCGCGACGGTGGAACGAGGGCTGGACGATCCCGAGGCGGGTGTGCGGGCGAGGGCCGCGGTCGCGCTCGCCGCGCTCGCGGATGTCCGGTCGATTCCCGCTCTCGACCGGAAGACCGACGACCCGGTTCCCGCCGTCCGTCAGGCGGTGGCGATGGCGCTCAGTCGGGTCGAGTCGGAGGCGGCGTTCCGTTCGCTCGAGCGGATGTTGAACGACCCGATCGACCGGGTCCGTCGCGAGGCCGTTCTCGGGGTCGGGAGGTCATCAGACCCCGCGCGTCTCGCCACCGTCCGTAAGTTCCTGGAGGACCCGGCGCGTCGGGTCCGGGTCGCAGCGGCTGTCGCGCTCGGGCGCCACCGGGACCGCGAGAGCGTTCCTCACCTCCTCCGACTTCTGGCGACCCCGGAGACGTGGGAGAAGCCGGCGGTCCTCGTGGCCCTCGGTCGGATCGGTGACCCCTCGGCGATCCCCCCGCTCATCGCGTGGGCCGAGCATCCCTCGCCCTGGATCCGTGTTTGCGCGGTCCACGCGCTGGGCGAGATGAGGATCCCCGAAGCCCGGTCGGTCGCGCTCGATCACCTGCACGACCCGTACTGGTCGGTCCGGGGGGCGGCCGCCGTCGCGCTCGGGTCGGTCGGGACCCCGGACGACCTTGCTCCCTTGCTGGAGTGCCTGCGCGACGAGCACCCATGGGCCCGGCGGGGCGCGACGTACGCCCTGGGGCATCTCGGGCTGGCCGAGGCGGCCCCACGACTGCGCGACGGGCTCCACGACCCGGCGGCCGAGGTACGGCTCGCGGCGGTCTGGGCCCTCGGACGGTTGCGGGACGACGGAGCGCGCGAGGACCTGGTCCGCCTCCTATACCAGACCCGTCCGAATGGGGCCATCCCCCCCTCTACCGAGGTCGTCTCGGACGACCAGCGGCTCGTTTCGGACGCGGAGAGCCGGCTCTTCGATGCCTCGGTCCAGGCGCTCGGTCGGCTGCTCCACGGCGTCCCGGACCCGCTCATCCACCGCTCGCTCGTCGACGCGCTCGAGCGCCTCAGCGAGGAGGAGCTCGACCGGCTCGCCCGCCTTCCGCTCCCCGAGGTCCAGCCCGACCAGCCGGCCCCGACCCTTCGCGCGCTCTTCGAGAACGCGCTCCCGTCCTCGGCCGAGGACGAGGACATCGGATGATCCGGGACGTCCGTCGGGCGGACACTCCCCACCTCTTCGCACTCATCGACCAGCAGTTCCCCGAGGAATCCGCGCTCTTGGGAAAGCGCCCCGACGAGTTCGAGAAGGTCGTCCGTCGCGTCTTCCGGTGGGATACCCGATTGGTCGTGGGGCTCGTGCGGCTCTTCGGCCGACCGATCTTCCGATTCCTGGTCGTCGAGGCCGACGGTCGTCCCGTGGCGATGACGTTGGTCTCGTTCCCTCGCGGTGCGGTCTACGTGAGCAGCGTCGTCGTGGACCCCGCGCATCGCCGTCGGGGATACGCGAAGGGGATGCTCGAAGAAGCTCGACGGACGGCGAAGCGGGCCGGTCGAAAGTACGTCGGGCTGGACGTCCTGGAGACCAACACCCCCGCACGAAGTCTGTACGAATCGGTCGGGTTCCGGGCGCTCCGGGCGAGGGGTCAGTTCGTCCATGAGTCCCCCGCGCAGCTCGGGGCGGGCCCGGTGGGGAACCCCGCGGTCCGTCCGTTCCGTCGTGGGGACGCCTCTGCGCTGGTGGAGCTCCTCCGCCAGCAGACTCCTCCCGCCGTCGAGGAGGTCCTGCCCTCGCATGCCGGATTGTTCCTCAGTTCCGGGATCGCCAACCGCATCCTGGGCTCCGAGGAAGCAGCGTGGGTCGTCGACCGAGGCCATGGACCGGAGGCGCACGTTGCGGCGTCGGTGTCGGCCGCTACCGAGGCAGCGTACATGACCGCCCCGGTCCTCGGCGACTCGGTGGACGCCGACCTCTCGAGAGCCCTCCTCCGGGTCGCGGGGGCCTGGTCCGCCGCCCGGAAGGTGCCCCGGGTCCTCTGCATGGTCGCGGACGACAACGTACGAGGGCGCGCCGCCCTCGAAGCAGGGGGGTTCCGACGTGCCTTCGCGCTCTGGACGCTCTACCGGAACGTCGACTGACCCGCACTTCCCCGCGGGGGGTGCGGACGTCTACCTCTTCCCGGCGGTCGTGGGGGGCGGTCTCGGAGACATCGAGGAGGTCCTCGCCGCAGGGCGTTACCTCTCGCGCGCGGGCTTTCGTCTGGTTCTCTTCCGAGAGGCAGGTCGTCCGCTGCCGTCGAGCGTCGATGGTCCGTGGGAGTGGCCCCCCATCGAGCGACGGGACCGGGTCCGCCGACGGGCGCGGACGGCGATCACGGTGGCCCCCTCTTGGGGCGTAAGCGCCGCACCGAGCCGACCGGCCCGTTTCGGCCGGGGGGGCCCGTGGGAGGTCGAGGCCCGGTCCGTCGAGACCGCCTACGGGCCGGACCGGACGTTGCACGTGAGCCTGGAAGAGTTCGCCCGCACGCTCCCGAGCGTGGCCGAGACCCGGGAACGCCTGCGCGAAGGGGGCGTCCCGACGCGCGCTATCGGACCGCGATACCGAGCGGCCGTGGCGGCGAACGAGGTCGAAACGTTCCGGTCCGCGTTCCGGGCGTTCCGGGGGTTCGACCGGCCGAACGTCCTTCACCTGTTCGCGACCTTCCGCCCGGACCCCGTGTTCGCTCGCGAGTTTCCCGAGGCGGTCCAGACGGGTCCCCTCGGCTCGGGGCATCGGGTCTCCACCACCATCCCCTCGGAGAGGCGCGGACGCCGCGAGTGGGTCTGGTACGCGAGCCCTTCGAGCGCCGAGCGCCTCGCCCCCGAGGTCCTCCGAGGCCTCGCCGGGGTCGAGCCGCCCGCGAGCCTGTACGTTCGGTCCCCTCGGCCATGGCCGAGCATCGCGGGGACGCTGGGGACGCAGGTCGTTACGACACCGGTCGCACCGAGCGCCTGGCGCTCCCGCTTCCGGAGGGCTGAGGTCCGGGTCGTCACCGGGTCCCGGACGCTGATCGAGGCGATGGAGGTCGGCGGGCCGTTCCTGTACTTCAACGGGGTCCTGGGACACGGAGCGAGCCGCCGACGGCATCGACCGGAGAAGATTCACGCCTGGCTCGACCTCGCGCGTCGTGCGGGCGTCTCCCAGGCCTTGCGGACCGACCTCGCGGACTTCGCCCGAGGTCGCCGCGTCGCCGAGGTCGTCCGACGAGCGGCCCGGCGGGAGAACGGGTGGGCCCACTTCCCGAGGTCGCTCGGCCCGACGGGATTCCCCGCTTCGCGCGCGGACGCGGGACAGGTCCTCGTCACCGTTGCCCGGGAGCTCGCGAGGCCCGGCGCACGGTCCTCCGAGATCGTGGCTCGCTGGCGCCACTCGAATCCTTAATCGGGAACCTCCCCTCCTTCGGGATGCCATGACCTCCGACGAGGCTTCGCCTCCCGCGGTCGCCCGCGCGCTCATCTCGAGCGCGCTCGGCGTGCGTCGGGCGGAGCACGTCGTCGTGGTCAGCTGGAACCACACGCTCCCGTGGGCGGCCGCGTGTGTCACCGAGGCGCGACGGGTCGGCGCCCGCGCGCTCCTCCTACTTGAGGACGAAGCGGCGTTCTGGCGGAGTGTCGAGAGCTCATCCGCGTCCCGCCGCTGGGCTGGGCTGTCCCGACCGGTTCGTGCCGCGCTCGAGCGGGCGGATGCCCTCGTGTACTTCCCCGGTCCAGCCGACCGGCCTCGGCTCCACGCCCTCCCCCCGGCCCTCCTGGCCCCGTTCCTCGGCGCCGACGATGAATGGCTCTCGGCGGCACGTCACGCTCGACTGCGCGCGGTCCGCTGTCTCCTCGGCTACGCTTCGGACGCGCAAGCCGAGCACTGGGACGTGCCGGGGGCGATGTGGCGGAGCCAGCTCATCCGCGGGATCACCGAGGTCGACTTCGGCGGGCTCCGACGGGACGGTCGTCGTGCGGCCTCCCTGCTCCTCGAAGGCCGCGAGCTGCGCCTCACCGCGGCGAACGGCACTGACCTGAAGCTCCGTCTACGGGGCCGAGTGCCGTGGGTCGATGATGGGTTCGTCGACGCGGACGACCGGCGACGCGGGCGGGTGATGACGGCCGCCCCGGCCGGGTCGGTTGTGGTGGCGATCGACGAGACGTCGGCCGAGGGGATGGTGGTCGCCAACCGTCCGAGCTTCCTTTTTCCCGGCCGGGTCGAGGGCGGCCAGTGGGAGGTCGCGGGCGGCAAGCTCCGTAACTACTGGTACACCGAGGGCGGGGAAGCATTCGAGACGGAGTTCGCCCGGGCCCCCCGGGGCCGGGAGACGGTAGCGCTGTTCGCGCTCGGCCTGAACCCGGCGCTCGCACCGGGAGTCCCGCAGGCCGAGGACGAGGAGGCCGGGACTGTGACGATCGCGGTCGGAGGCAACACGCTCTATGGAGGGCGGAACCGATGCCGGTTCCTTTCCTGGCTCACCATCGGGGAGGCGACGGTCGCCGTTGACGGGGCGCCGCTCTGCGACCGCGGGAAGGTCCTATAGGACCCGGACGGGCCGGGGTCCCCGGGCGCGCCGGGAATTCTTCGACCGGCCGGCGGCCCGCCTCGCGCGGGAGCTCTTGGGGGCGACCCTCACGGTCCGGTCCGGTCGGGTCACCCGTTCGGTCCGCATCGTGGAGACCGAGGCCTACGTCCGGCACGACCCCGCCAGCCATGCGTTCCGGGGACCGACCGAGCGCAACCGCTCGATGTTCTCGTCGCCCGGTACTCTCTACGTCTATCGGATCCACCAGGTCGTGTGCGCGAACCTGGTCGCGCGTCGGGGAGAAGCGGTCCTCGTGCGCGCAGGAGCCGCCGAGGGCGTAGACCCGAAGAGCGCCTCAGGTCCGGGACGCCTCTGCCGTTTCCTCGGCATCACCCGGGAGGACGACGGAAGGAACACGCTCGCCGGAAACCGGGTCGAGGTACGGTTGGCGCGGAGAAACGCGGGACCGATCCGGACCGGACCCCGGGTCGGGATCCGAAAGGCGGTCGACCGACGATTGCGGTTCGTGCTCGCGAACGAGCCGGCCGTCTCGCGGCCCCGCTTCCGACGACCTACTTCAGCTTCTTCCAGTCGTAGCCGCGCCGTCGGGCCGTGTTCCCGAACCCGCAGGAGGAGCAGACGTTCTTCTGGCGGTGGTAGGAGTGGCGGCCGCACCGGCGGCAGATGATGTGGACGATCTTTCCTCCGCGGCGGGACGGTGTTCCTTTTCCCATCGTTCCTCTCCTTAGGGCGAGATGTAGATGATCGAATCTCCGCGCAAGAGCGTGAGGCCCGAGCGCGGCGTCACTTGGTCCTTCATGACCTCTTCGGCCGACGAGAGGACCAGGTTCAGGTGCTGGTCGAACGCATCGAGCGTCCCCCGGAACGAGCGTCCGCCCTTGAGCTCCACAAGCACCCGCTTGTGCAGGCTTTGCTGCAGGGCATCGAGCGGCTTCATGGCGAGGGAGCGGAGCAGGCCGGGTGGGCTTCTTAACGGTTGGGGCCCCCGTTCTTCCGGCGCCCGTCCGGCGTCGGAAGGCGGAGAAGAGAGAGGAGCGCGAGCCCCTCGGTCTTGGACGCCGGGGCCGGGTCCGCATCGGTGACGAGCGCCCGAAGGGTGGGAACCGGACCCGGCGGTCCCGAACGAGCACGGAGGCTCCGGAACCGGTCGGGTAGCGCCATCGGGAACAGTTCCTCGAAGTACCGCTGCTCGACCGCCCCGACGGCCTCGTGGCGACCGGATAGGGCGGCCGGGTGGCGTCCCGCGTCGGCCCGAGCATGTCGGGCGCGCTCCCGTGCCGTCGTGTCCAGGTAGACGGAGAGGTCCGGAAGCCCGAGGGCTCCTCTCCGGACGAGCGAAGTCGTGCTCCGCTCCATCGCCCGTCCCACCGACGCGGGTGCCCGTCCGAGGGTGACGAGTCCCAGGGTGTATGTCAGGGGCCCGAGGAACCCTGTGTCGGCGAGCACCGTGCGGCCCTGCGCGCAGAGGGCGCGTGCTTCCCGGTAGCGGTGCACCTCCTCGGAGAGGAGGGTCCCCTCGAGGAGGAGGAGCTCACGTGGGGAGACGAACTCGAGCGACGGAGCGGGGTCAAGGCGGTCGAACGCCTCCGCGAGCGGCTCCCATCCCAGCTTCGAGGCCGCGGCCCGAACGAGGGTCGTCTTCCCGGCCGCAGAGCGACCCTCGATCGCGATTAACCGACCCCGACGCGCCACCGGCTCCCCTCGCGCCATTCCCTCGCTCACGGAAAACCGTGCCGTTGGCTTCAGCGCGTCTTTTTCTCGCCTCGGCCCCTTCCCGGCGACGGTGTCCGGAACTTCTCCGTCCTCCCCGCCGCGGCCTCGCCACCCGGCTCGGGTCCTGGAGGTGGAGAGCCTGGCCGACATCGCCCGGGAGCTCGAGCGGACGGAGAGCGACCCCGAAGGCGTCGCGATCATGACGCGGAAGGGACGGATCTACCCGGTCCGCCTCGAGAACGTCTCGCTCAAGGCGGCCCCTCTCCTGAAACAGGAGACCCTGTCGGTCGGGGCGGACTCGGCCCACGCACGGGGGATCGCCGACCATTCCGTCGCCGCGACCTCGGTCGTCATCCTGGCCACCTGGGGTCAGTACCAACGCCTCCTGCCGAAGCTCCGACGCCAGCCGTTCCGTCTCGCGGAAGCGGCCGAGGAGATCGACCGCGCGCTCCGAGCGTACGTCAACCGCTCGCCCCGAACGGTCCGCGGCCCCCACCGCTCGTTCGTGGTCGGGGACCATCCGCGCGTCATGGGCGTGGTGAACGTGACCCCGGACTCGTTCTCCGACGGTGGGCTTCACCTCGACCCGAAGGAAGCGGTCGCGCACGCGGAGCGCCTCGTCGCCGAGGGCGCGGAGATGGTCGACATCGGCGGCGAATCGACCCGGCCGGGCGCGGCCCCGGTCTCCCCGGATGCCGAGTGGGCGCGGATCGCGCCTGTCCTCGCGGGTCTTTCGGGTCGCCTACCGGTCCCGATCTCGGTCGATACCCGCCACTTCGAGGTCGCCGAGAAAGCGGTCGACGCGGGAGCGGACATCATCAACGACGTCGAAGGCCTCCGCTCGGAGGGGATGCGTCGAACGGCCGCGAAGAGCGGGGCGGCCGTGATCGCGATGCACATGCGCGGGACCCCCGCGACGATGCAGACGGACCTTGCGTATTCCGACCTTCGGGGGGAGGTCTTCTCCACGCTCGCCACGGCCACCGACCGCGCGGTCGCCGAGGGGGTCTCGCCCGAGAGGATCCTCGTCGACCCCGGGCTCGGCTTCGGCAAGTCGGCCGAGCAGTCGCTCGAGCTCCTCTGGCACGTCGGCGAGCTACGGAGCCTCGGCTACCCCGTGGTGGTCGGGGCGTCGCGGAAATCGTTCCTCGGATGGGTGCTCGGGACCGACGAGGCCGCCCGTCGGCTGGAGGCGGGGGTCGCCGCCGCGGTCGTCGCGGCCGAACGAGGGGCCGCGATCGTGCGGACCCACGACGTGGGACCGACCGTGCGCGCCCTCGCGCTCATCCGAGCCGCCCAAGGGCTCGCGAATGGTTCCCCCGGGGTCTCCTCCGAGCTCACCGGCTCCGAGCCGGACCTGACCTAGCCAACCCGAGCGCAACGGGACGGGGAGGCGCCTATGCCTTGGAGACCGGGTTGCCGTCCTCAGCGACCTCGGTCTCGAAGACGAGCGACCCCTGGTAGTCGCACTTCTGGCAATGGTACACCTGGCCGAGGATCGACCCGGCGATGAGGGAGACCCGCATCGACCCGCACTTCGGGCAGAGCAGGACGGTCTTACCGCGCCTTGGCCGGTGACGCATC
>Ga0326728_10025320_pt1 | contig 10635 bp, 10 predicted proteins | sample MB3enrmetagenome_FD_207602 | JGI IMG/M metagenome (GOLD analysis project Ga0326728, IMG submission 207602) | Lab enriched peat soil microbial communities from McLean, Ithaca, NY, United States - MB31MN | ecosystem: Environmental > Terrestrial > Soil > Wetlands > Peat | place: USA: New York...
GATAAAAGCCTCTACTCGGGGCTGATTCGGCTTCACATTTTGCATCACGCGGCCGAAGAGCCGCTTTACGGAATTTGGATCGCCGAGGAGTTGGCGCGCCATGGGTACAAATTGAGTGCCGGAACCCTTTATCCCATTTTGCACGGTCTGGAAAGCAAAGGCTATCTGCTCTCTCACTCCGAGCGCAACGGGAAATCCGCGCGGCGCATGTACAAGATAACTCCCTTGGGGCGCAAGGCGCTGCGTGCGGCACGCCGGCGCGTGCAGGAACTTTTCGGGGAAATGTTTGGCGTCGAGCATCACCACTGACGGCTGTGGGCCACGGGGAAGGCCAGAAATCGCCTTTGGAGATTCCGGATGGAAATTACGCTGCGCGCTCTCATCACTTTGATCCATGGAATGCTGTTTGGCGCCTTCTTCCTTATGGCGGTTTACGGGCTTGTCGTGGAACTCCGCCATTCCGCCTTTGTCGAGCAGCCGGCCAAACTCACACCCCAGGGCTATGCCCGGGAGCGGCTCTATCTTATCGGCGTGGCGGCGATGGGCTGGGCCGCAGTCCTGACGGGAGCTTACCTTATCTATCCGTGGTATCGCGCCGTTCCGCCCGCGGGCGTTACCGACCTGGCCCTTTATCCGCGGTTTCTTTTGAAATCGAGCGCCACCACGGCCGGATGGCACGACCTGGGAATGGAGTGGAAAGAACATATCGCCTGGATCGCTCCTATCGCCATGACCATGGTGGCCTATGTCATAACGAAGTACCGGCAATCGATGAGAGAGCATCCACAAATCCGCACCGCCGTTCTGGCCTTTGCGCTGGTGGCTTTGGGAGCGGCGGGAGTCGCAGGATTTTTTGGAGCCATGCTCAACAAGTACGCACCAATAAACGGCGGCTCGACAATCCATTTGAAGGGTAAAAGCCAATGAATCATTCGCAGCCACAGAGCGAAGACTCGACTCCAAGGCAGGGCGGAGAACATCTTCCCAACGGGCCTGCGGGAGCCGCCATCTTGTCGGCGGGGGCCGGCTGCGCGGTGTTGGGCATCCTTGCCGTGGCCGGAGACGCCTCCAAAGCCGTCGCCAAATTGCTGACCTTTTATTTGCCCACCGGACCGCTCTCCGGCGTGAGCTCCCTGGCAATTCTGGTGTGGCTGGTGACGTGGTTCATCCTGGCGAAGCGCTGGCGGGCGAAGACCGTCGCCCTCGCCAAGATCAATGCCACAGCATTTCTGCTTTTGGCCTTGGGTATATTGCTGACCTTTCCACCGTTCGCAGATTTCTTGCAGGGAAAATAATCCAATCGAGGAGCATGAATGAACGTTGTTCACCGTTGCACAAAAATAACGCTCTTTCTGCTGTTGACGCTGGCGGCCACGAATCTCTGGGCGGGCCCTCCGTTTCAAACCGACGACCCGGAACCCATTGACTACCGGCATTACGAGGTCTACTGGTTCGGCGGCACGGATGGGACCCCGGTGGAAAATGATCCGGTGGGTCCGGCGTTTGAAGCCAACTGGGGCGCTGCTCCCAATCTTCATTTGCACATCATCGTGCCCTTGGGGGGCGTCATTCCTTCCAATAATCCGCTGTATTTTCCCGCCGGAGTGGGTCCGCGCGCCTATGGTCTGACGGACATGGAATTGGGGGCGAAGTATCGGTTCATTAAAGAGACCAAGCACCGCCCGGAGTTTGGCACCTTTACGATGCTCGAAGTCCCCACCGGCAGCTACGCCAAGGGATTGGGCGTCGGAAAGGTCTGGTACAAACTGCCGTTCTGGGCGCAGAAAAGCTGGGGACACTGGACCACTTACGGTGGCGCCGGATACACGCTTGTCAGACAAACTCAGTATCGCAGTTATACCTATGGCGGATGGCTGCTGCAAAGGGACATCGGGAAGAAGTTTACGCTGGGGGCGGAAGTTTTCTCGCATGGGCCCGAAGGGCTTGCTACCGCGCAGACCCAGTCTGCCACGATGATCGATGTCGGCGGCTATTACTACATCCGGAACCCCGGCTGGCAAATTCTGTTTGCCTACGGGCACACAGCCTTCGGGCAGACCGAGAACTACGCCTACTTCGGGTTGTACCACACTTGGGGATCCGACAAAAAGAAGGGCGCCACTGGATTCCTGGGCCACACCCTTGCGTCTCTTTAAGTCAATTTCCTCTCTCCCTACGCCGTCAGAGCAATTGCGCTCAAAACAGAAACGCGAGATGATGCGTGGCGCAACAGACTCGTCGTGAAAACTCTGAGTGCCATGGGGGCCGGGAATGTCCATCCTTCGCAACGGCATCAACGCTGTGCTGACATGCATACTGTTCATTTCTGCATCAAGTCTCGCCGAGGATCACGCTATCTTCTACGGAAAGCAGTTGGCCGCGGAAAGGTCCACGGTTGTCGAGCATGGCGGCTACTTCCCCGTGCTGATCCAACTGCACAACAAAGATCTTCTCGCGGTGGTGCGCGGCGGCGACCGCCACATTGGAATCCACGGCCGCCTCGACGTGGCGCGCTCCACCGACCTGGGGAAAACCTGGACACTCAAAACCCTTGTGGACAGCCCCTGGGACGATCGCAATCCCGCCGTGGGCCAACTCCAGGACGGCACCATCCTGGTGACCTACATCGTCAATAAGGGTTACGGTCCTCACGGTGAGTATCTGGGGGACAAAGCCGTTATCGATGGCCTGTTCACCATGCGCTCTACCGATGGCGGCGACAGTTGGGAGGGGCCCATCAAGTCGCCGATCTCGCCCGAGTACGGCGAATCTCCCTACGGAAAGATCGTTCAATTGCCAGACGGGACGGCCTTGCTAAATGTTTATTACGGAAGCAAGGAGCATCTTGCCGCTCTAGTCTATCGTTCGAAGGACGACGGCCAAACGTGGGGCGATCCGTCGGTGATTGCGGAGGACTACAATGAAACCTCCCTCGTGGTCCTACCGGAAAATCAAATCCTGGCGGTAATGCGCTCGGAGATCGGGGGACATTTGGCAAGTGCCGTCTCCCCAGATAAAGGCCGGACATGGAGCCAGCCGCGCGTGGTGACTCGTGATCGCGAGCACCCTGCCGACGTCATTCTGCTGAAGGATGGGCGCCTGCTGCTCGCTTACGGCGAACGCAATCGGCCTTTTGGTGTGCGCGCCATGCTCAGCCGGGACCTAGGTCAAACCTGGGGCTCGGACATCATCATTCTTGCCGCGGATGCGGAGCAAGGCGACTGCGGCTATCCCAGCTCGGTAGAGATTGCGCCTGGAAAAATCCTAACCGTTTACTACGGCACGGACATACTCAAGGACACCATTCCTGTTGTACCGGATCTACGCGGCATTTACGCTCGCGCCGTCGTGTGGACGGTTCCTGATTGAGCAAAGGAGGCGCGGAGCGAGCGCCGCGTTGAGTTCGTTTCAGCGCGGATTTAGCTTCGGCAATATGTGGATTCCGCCGGGGGCTGGTAAGCCACATTGAGATGCGGTGTTTCCAGCCGCTGGTGATTCTGCATTTTCGACGTCAGGCAACTTTCCAGGATGCCGCTGGTCAAAAGCGTGCGTTCGATCGGATACGGCGCCACGCGGCTTTGAAACATCTGTTCGATTCCGTGCACCAAACACGCCGAATAGGTGACGTTGGGGGTGGGCGTTAAGAGGAACTGCGTTGCCTGAATCGCCGGCACGCCTTTCACGCGCGCGGCAAAGTTGTAGTCCTTCAAAGCGCCGTCGAGCATCAGCAGGGTGGCTTTCAAACCGTCGCGGTACTCAATGAAGTAAGCGGCGGGATTGGCGACGAGCTTCGGCAATTGGCCTGACGACACCAGATCTTCCGGCTTGCCCTCTGCCTCGTCCGTGCCCAAAGGCGTGTCGCTGCGCGAGAGCGCGGAGATCAGCAGATCCTTCGACCAGCGGCCCTCCTCGCCCGCCTTCCACACCGCGTCGCCCTCGATCAGTTGCACGGCCTTGACGCCTGTCTCACCGCGCCCGCGTCTTTCCACCATGCATTGCAGGCCTTCGAGCGCGTGAAAGTCCATCGGATCGGACCCGCCCTCGCCGATCATCAACGCCTCTTCGATCTCGCATCCGCGGGGCAATTCGAGTTCGGGCAAACGAAAGGTTACGGGGAGGGATGAGCCGCCAAGCATGGGAAAGCGCAAGCGGCGAGAGGTCTCAAGCATGCTCTGCGCTTTCGTAAAACTATAGGAAAGGTGCTTGTCATTGTAGACGGGCACAGACCGGCCGCTGCGTGTAAAGACCTCCGCGCACTGCTGGAAAAACTCGTAGCGGGGATAAAGGATCTGGCCCTTTTCGTTGCGCGGATAGTCCCCATGCTCGGCGACGATCAGGGCCGCGTCCACCGCCAACTCCTTGCCGCCACAGCAGAGGGCCTCGGCGATGGTGGGATAAACCTGGAAACCGAATTCGCGGGCGCGCTCGGCGCTCAGATCGCCCTCAGGCTTCTGGTCCACGTAAAGCGAGACGACTTTGATGGCAGGTTTGTGCCATGCCCCGGCGTAGGGATAGCCAATGAGAAACCGATCGCCAATATGCTGCGCGTGTGAGAGGTACTTGTAAATGGTGGCGATGATGGCTAGGCGCTGGGGCGGGGCGTCCGCGCCCTTCAGGAGCAGCCCTGCGGCCGCCGCCCCGGTCTGGATGAATTCCCTTCGTGTCAGCATGGGTTAAGCCCTCATAAATGTCGATTCGCGTGTCGGCTGATAGGCAACCGCCAGGTGCGGCGTCTCGTAGCGTTCCTGCTGGCGATACAAGCTCTCCACGCCGGCGGCCACCAACCCCGTGGTCAACAGCGTGCGCTCGACGGGGTAGGTAGCCTTGCCCGTCAGAAACATCTTCTCCATGTTGTTCACCAGCGGGTTGAAGAAGTCAGCCAGCGTGGTGCGCCCGTCGGGCATGGGCAGATACATTTGCGTGGAGAAGGGTTCGCGACGGCCCCCCACGTCGGCGGCGAAGTTGAAGTCCTTTACCATCGGCGTGTAGGCCTGTGAACTCGTACGACGATGCTCCACATCGGCAGCGAAATTGAAGTCCCTCACCAACCCGTTCAACAAAAGCATGGTGCAGATCAAGCCGTCATTGTGCTCGTAGTGATAAACCACCGGGTCCTTCACCAGCCGGCGCAAATCGTCATCGGCGGGAAGGATGTCGTTAAAGCCCTCGCGCGCGGGAGTGAGCGTGTGGCTGCGGCACAAAGCTGCCTGCATCAGGCGGCGCGACCAGAGCCCATCGCGAAGGGCGTCCCAGACCTTGTCGCCCCGGTACGCCTGGACCCATTTCACTCCTGTTTCGCCGCCCGCCCGCCGCTCCACCATGCATTGGAGGGTTTCCAGCGCGTGGAAATCATAGCTGTCCACGCCCCCGTAACCCACGCACAGCGCTTCGCGGATGCGCGTCCCCAGCGGCATTTCCAGCGAGGGAATCCGCCACGTCACCGGCAGGCTTGATCCGGCCATGTAGGCAAAACCCATTTCATGCGCGGTGTCCACCATCCGCTTCGCCCAATCCCAGTTCCACGACAGGTGCTTATCATTGAACATCGGCACCGAGCGTTGACTATCTTTGAACACCTTGACGATCTGTTGGAAAAATTCCCAGCGCGGGTATTGGGTCTGCCCCTTCCCATTGCGCGGATAGTTGCCGTGCTCACCGACCACGACCACGCCATCCACCGCCAGCTTGCTGCCTCCCCGCGTCAGTGCCTCGGCAATGGTGGGATAAATCCGCAGGTAGGGAAATTGCTCGGGGCGGCTGTGGCTCAGGTCACCTGCCCCCACCTGGTCGACATAAAGCGCGACCACGTCCATGGGCGGCCGGTAGTGCGAGCCCTTCCATCCGTAGCCGTAAAGGAAACGGTCCACGATGTTCTCAGCGTGCGAGTATTTGAAATATGTGGTGGTGATAGCCGCAAGCTTGGGGCGATTCATGCTCATAATCGGGTAACTTCCAATCCTTTGCCGATGGGCAGCGTCAATGATTCCACGCCCGGCCGCGCGCGGACATGTGCGACGTAACTGGTGAGCGAGTGGGAGATCACATTATCCGCAACCACCATGCCGCCGGGGCGAACATGCAGCAGATCGAAGAAGCGAATATAGTCCTCTTTTTCGCAATCGATCAATACGAAATCAAATTCGCCCGCGCTCTCCAATAAAGACACAGCGTCTCCCAGGATGAACTCCACAAACGGGGCGAGATCAAGTTGGGCGAGCGTCTGCCGCGCCTCGGCTTGGCGATGCGGCTCCTTTTCAAGGGAAGTGACCTTCCCTGAAACCTGGCGCGCGGCGGCGGCCAGAGCGATGGTCGAGAGGCCGCTCGAACCGCCAATCTCAAGAATCCGCTTCGCGCCGATGCCCGCTGCTAACGCGCAAATGAATTCCGCGCTGGCCGGCTCCAGATTGCGATGACGCGCGGCCTGAGGAAGATCGAGAGCATCCTGCCGAAGCTTTCGCTCCCACAAGCGCGCGATTTCAATCCGTTCGCGTTCTCCCAGCATGGCGCCATAAACTTTAACACGAGATGCGGCTCCGAAGGCTGCGCTGAGAAGAAAGCACTCGCCCTGGCTGCCGCTCTCCGGGTAAACTAATCGAATCAGCCAGACACAGGGCGAGTTATGAACGCGAATTTGGGCAACGACCTTAACCGGCGGAGATTTCTGCTTGCCGGCTTGCGCGGCGCGGGCGGGGCGTGGGTTTCTCTCCACTGGCCCGCCATCGTGGCGGCTGCGCAACACGCTGCGCACGCGCGCGAGGCTGTTCCCCCCGCTAAACTGGAAGTGCTGAGCGCGGAGCAGGCTGCTGAAATCGAGGCCGCCGCCAGCCGCATCATTCCCTCTGATGAAACGCCGGGCGCGCGTGAAGCCGGCGTGATTTACTTCATCGACCGCGCTCTGGCCACTTTTGCCGCGGACAGCCGCGATGATTACGAGAAGGGGTTGCCCGTATTGCAGGCCAAGACGCGGGAGATGTTTCCCGAGGCGCCGAAATTCTCCCAGGCCACTCCCGAGCAGCAGGACGCGGTGCTGAAAGCGCTGGAGGAACAGCCCATCTTCGACCTGATTCGCACGCACACCGTCATGGGGTTCCTCGCCGACCCGGCGCGCGGCGGCAATCGCGGCGAAGTGGGTTGGAAGCTGATCGGGTACGATGACAGCCCGGCATTCACTCCGCCGTTCGGCTATTACGACCGCGACTACCCTGGCTGGCAGCCGCCGGAAAAAGAGGACGGGAAGAAGTAAATGCAAGTCACCTACAAACCGTCGGAAGAAGTTGACTTCGTCATCGTCGGCTCCGGCGCGGCGGGTGGAGTGCTGGCCAAGGAACTCTCTACGGCGGGCTTCAAGGTGGTGGTGTTGGAACAAGGGCGGTGGATTCCTCCCAGCGATTTTGGGCACGATGAGATCGCCCAGTCGCAGGAACACTCCCTGATTAACAGTTTCCATCGGCAGCCCCAGACCTTTCGCAAGACCCCTCAGGACAAGACCGAGAAGCAATTGTCGGCGATCTACGGCTGTTGCGTAGGGGGAGGCACGGTACACTTCACGGCCAACTTCTGGCGGTTCCACGAAATCGATTTTGTCGAGCGCAGCCGCCGCGGGCCGATGGCGGGCACGGCGTTCGCCGACTGGCCAATCACCTACGCGGACCTCGAGCCGTATTACACCAGGGTGGAATGGGAGGTCGGTGTTTCGGGGCTCGCCGGCGCCAGCCCCTTCGATCCCTATCGCTCCAAACCTTATCCTCTGCCGCCGATGCCGGTGAAATCCTCGGGAGTCATCTTTGAGCGTGCGGCTTGGAAGCTCGGCTGGCACCCCTTCCCCTCGCCCATGGCGATTCTTTCGCAACCTTACAGGGGCCGGGCGGGGTGCGTCCATTGCGGGCGTTGCGCGGGTTTCGGCTGCGAGGTGGGGGCAAAGTCCAGCACGCTCGCCAGCGTCATTCCTGTGGCACAGCAAACCGGTCGCTGCGAAATCCGCACGCAGAGTTACGCGTTCCGCGTGAAGACCAATCGCCATGGCCGTGCCACGGGGGTCGCCTATTTTGACGACCGGGGCCGGCGGCATTTCCAGAAAGCCCGCGCCGTGATCGTCAGCGCCAACGGCGCGGAGACGCCGCGCCTGCTGCTTCTTTCCAGCTCCGGACGATTCCCCCAGGGCCTCGCGAATTCCAGCGGGTTGGTGGGAAAGCACCTGATGACGAATGCCCACGCCATGGTATTGGCGGCCTTCGAGCAGCCACTGAACGATTACACCAGCGCCGCCGTCAGCCGCGTGCTGCATGACTTCTACGAAATCGATCCCAAGTTGGGATTTTGTGGTGGCGGGGGACTCGACGCGCGCTTTGGGCAGACCCCCATCAGCTTTGCGCTGGGCTTGACCCCTCCCGGCGTTCCACGCTGGGGCAAGGGTTTCAAGAACTGGCTTGCCGAAACCTACGCGCGCTCCATGTATGTGATGTGCCACGCCACCTCGCTGCCTGTCGAAGACAACAGCTTTTCTCTCGACCCGGATCTGAAGGACGCTTGGGGCCTGCCCGCGCTCCGCATGACCCACAAAGACCATCCCGATGATCTCAAGACGGCCAAGTATTTGCAGGACCGCGCGCTGGAACTCTTGGCCCAATCGCCTGCCACCAAGGTTTGGGCGCCGCCCATTCGCGAAGCAACCCGTGCCGTTCATCTGCTGGGAACGTGCCGCATGGGGAACGAACCCAAGACTTCGGTGATCAACGCCGATCATCGCACTCACGATGTGCCCAACCTCTTCCTCTGCGACGGGAGCAGCTTTGTGACCTCCGGCCGCGGACAGCCCACCATGACCATTCAAGCCCTCGCCTTTCGCGCCGCCGACCGGATCGCCACCGCCGCCCGTCGCGGCGAAGTGTGAACTGCCGCGCATTCCCTTTTGCCTTGCTTCTCAGCTAAACTCCTGACCTCCGGAGATGCCTATGGAGCAGTCTCACGAACTTGATGTTGAAACCCAGGCGCTTCTCGCTTTATTCAAATCCTTTTGCTTTCCCGGCGGCGAGGATGCCGCGCGCCTGGTGGTCGGCGTCAAGGTCACGCAGCGCGGCGAGCTCTGTATGGAACCCGGCGCGCGTTGGATGCCCTTCAGAGCGGAACAACGGATCGACGCGAGGCAAAGCAGCTTCTGCTGGGAGGCGCGCTTTGGCGGAAAATGGTTTAGCTCCTTCGGAGTGACGGATGGATATGAGCAGGGGCGAGGTCGCTTGGTGCTCAAGCTGGGGGGCGTGCTGCCCGTGAAAAAGTTCGTGGGGCCGGATGTGGACAAGGGAGAACTCCAACGCTACCTCAGCGAATTGCTGATGTGCCCGTCGATCCTGCTCAATCATCCATCGCTCGAGTTCACCTCAACCGGCAACCGCACATTGCGAGTACGGGACCGCAAAGGCCCGACGGGCACGGCGGTTGATATCGAGGTCGGCGAAGACGGTCGCCCGGTTGCCTGCCGGGCAGACCGGCCGCGGCTCGTCGGCAAGCACTCCGTCCTGACGCCCTGGGCCGGGACCTGCCAGGAGTTTCAGGAGTGGCAGGGGCTCCGCGTGGCGCGCCGAGTCGAGGTGTGCTGGCATTTACCCGAGGGCGCCTTTACCTATTTTCGCGGCGAAGTCAAATCCTACACGGCATGGCACTGAGCGCCAGGGAGAAGCGTGACCTGCCGCCCATGCCCGGTACCTGCGCACAGCGCGCGCTTGACAGAGACGGGGCTGAATGGCAAGATGAAAAATTGCGACAGGCGCGATTCTGCCCACCGTGCGCGCCCGTCTGCGAAATCGCAACAAGCAGCCCATGTGCCGAAGTGGCGGAATTGGCAGACGCGCTACATTCAGGGTGTAGTTCCCGTCAGGGAGTGGAGGTTCGAGTCCTCTCTTCGGCACCAATCTTTCAGGAAATTCCCATACAGTAATCATACCCAAGCCCCGCGAGCTCCTTTCTGGCGGAGGGCCGGAAGTGTTATGCTACGGCCCGCTCGCCCTCATCCTGGAAAGTCCGGAGAAAGAGGTCCTTATGTTTTCTTATCGCATCGCGAAGTATTCCTTCCTGATAACGGCAATGTTTTTGGCCGCGGCCCCGGCGTTCGGCCAGGCCGATCCGGAAATGCTGAAGGACGTTCTCACCGGTGAAAATCTGGCGCCGGCGGTTGCAGAGTTTCAGGTTCGACAATACATCCTGGGCCGAATCGTTCCGCCCCCCAACCCGGTTAGCAGCGACGCCTGGACGACGGAGGCCAATCATATTCGCCAGCACGTGCTCCGCGATGTGGTCTTTCACGGTTGGCCGCCGGATTGGGTCAACTCCCCGCCCAAGTTTGAAGAGGTCGGGGTCATCGAGACCGGCGATGGATACAAGTTGCGCAAGCTGCGGTACGAGATTGTTCCCGGCTTTTTCTCCGCCGCCATCCTGTATGAGCCGGACCATCTGGAGGGGAAGGTTCCCGCCATTCTGAATGTGCATGGGCATGTGGGGCCGGAGGGCAAGGCGGTGGAGTTCAAGCAGAAGCGCTGCATCAATTACGCCAAGCACGGAATCATGGCGCTGAATCTCGAGTGGTTTTCGTTTGGTGAGCTGGGCAACCCGGAAAATAGCCACTGGAATGGCGCTCATCTGGAT
>Ga0326728_10025321_pt1 | contig 10635 bp, 8 predicted proteins | sample MB3enrmetagenome_FD_207602 | JGI IMG/M metagenome (GOLD analysis project Ga0326728, IMG submission 207602) | Lab enriched peat soil microbial communities from McLean, Ithaca, NY, United States - MB31MN | ecosystem: Environmental > Terrestrial > Soil > Wetlands > Peat | place: USA: New York...
ACGTGGTGGGAGACAACTACCTGGGCTGGCGCATCGTGGGCACCCTGCCGGAGATATTCCAGAAGGCGGAGGGCCTGGCCTTTGCCGAGGGCCGCGCCTTCAGCAGCGAGGGGCGCGAGGCGGTGCTGGGCAGCTATGCCGCGCAGCGCACGGGCCTCAAGGTGGGCGACACCTTCAAGCCCTACCATGGCCTGTACTTCGACAAGGCCATGCAGCATGACGAGATCTACACCGTGGTGGGCAGGCTCAAGCCCAGCAACAGCCCCTCGGACCGCGTGATCTGGACCTCGGTGGACGCGGTCTACCGCATGAAAGGCCATGTGCTGCGAGGCACGGGCAGGGAATACGAGCCCCAGGCCGGCAAGGTCATCCCGGATGAGAGCAAGGAGGTCAGCGCGGTGATGCTGCGGCTGAAGGACCCCATGGCCGGCTTCATCCTGGACCAGACCATCAACAAGCAGGGCAAGGTGGCCACCCTGGCCTGGCCCATCGCCGCGGTGATGGCCGACCTCTTCGAGCGCCTGGGCTGGGTCTACCGCGTGCTGGGGCTGGTGGCGGGCCTGGTGGTGCTGGTGGCCTGCGGCAGCATCCTGGCATCGCTCTACAACGCCCTGCAGGCCCGGCGCCGCGACCTGGCCATCCTGCGCGCCCTGGGCGCGGGCCGGCGCACCCTCTCCGCGGCCATTTTGGCCGAAGCCGGGCTGCTGGCCTTCTTGGGCAGCCTGCTGGGCTACGCCATCTACCTGCTCATCCTGGCCCTGGCTGCCAGCCTGCTGCGCTCGCAGACCGGGGTGGTCTTGAGCCTGGGCTTCTGGCACCCGGCCCTGTATCTGGCGCCGCTGGGCGTCACCCTGCTGGGCCTGCTGGCCGGTCTGGTGCCGGCCTGGTCGGCCTATGCCACGGATGTGGCTGAGAACCTAAAACCCCTGTCCTGAACGGAGGCAACATGAAGCGCATCCTGCTTTCCGGCCTTTTTGCCGCGCTCCTCTTCGGCGCCCTGCCCCTGGCCGCGCACGAGCACAAGCCGCCCCATCACGGCACCCTGGTGCGCTTTGGCGATGAGTTCGCCCATTTGGAGCTGGTGCTCGACCCGGCCGCCGGCCGCCTGACCGCCTATGCCCTGGATGGCGAGGCGGAGAAGCCGGTGCGGCTCAAGGCGCGCAGCATCGCCATCTGGGTCAAGCCGCTCAAGCCGGCGGGCCAGCCCTTCACCCTCAGCCTGATGGCCGTGGCCAACCCGCTCACCGGCGAGACCAAGGGCGACACCTCGGAGTTCACGGCCTCGGCCTCGCGCTTGGAGGGCTTGGCTGATTTTGACGGCAAGGTGCAGGACCTGCGCATCCGCGGCAGCCGCTTCCGCGCGGTCGGCTTCAACTATCCCAAGGGGAATGAGTAAGCGGGGCCTGCTCAAGGCCGGCGGCCTGTCCCTGGCGCTGGGCCTGGGCCTGCTGGCCTGGACCCTGGCCCAGCCTGGGCCGAGCCGCGCCTCCCTGCCTGTCAGCCTGCCCGCTGAGGATGAGCGGCCCCTGCTGCCGGGCTACCAGGCCGCGGGTCTGGACCGGCTCTCTGCCTTCCGCTATTTCACGCCCGGCTTGGATGAGGACGGCACCGTGCCCCGCCGCGTGCCCAAGGACATCCAGGCGCTGGACCAGCAGAAGGTGGCGGTGCGGGGCTTCATGGTGCCGGCGGAATTTGACGGCGATGACCTGCGCAGCTTCATGCTGGTGAAGACGCGCATGGTCTGCTGCTATGGCCGCATCCCGCGGCTGAACGAATGGGTGATGGTGCTGGTGCCGCCGGGCCTCAGGGTGGCCTACACCCCGGACATCCCGGTGCGGGCCTATGGCAGGCTCTCGGTGGGCGAGGTGATGGAGGATGGCATGAGCATGGGCCTCTACCGGCTGGCGGCGGATTCGGTGGACCAGCCCCAGGAGCCCTGGGGCCAGCGGCTGAGCCATTGGCTGGCGAGCGGCTTGGGGCGCCTCATCCACGCCTGGAGGGCCTCATGAGAGCCCTGCTGCTGGCAGGCCTGCTGGCTTGCGCCGCGGGCCTGGCCGCCGATGAAAGCCCCAGGCCCGACTTCGCCAGCTACAAGGCCCTGCCCTTTGACCGCCTGGCCGCCTTTCCCTATGGCCTGGCGGGCCAGGACAGCGTGTGGGGCTCCCCCGGCACCGGCTTCAAGCAGGGCGCGCCCAAGATCCCGGATGACATCCTGGCCTTCAATGGCGCCAAGGCCTACGTCACCGGCTACATGATCCCCTTGGACCTGATGGCGGGCATGGTGCACAGCTTCGCCCTGGTGCGCAGCCGCATGTCCTGCTGCTATGGCCAGGCCCCCAAGCTGAATGAGTGGGTGCTCATCGACCTGCCCAAGGGAAAGCACACCTACCTGGCCCAGGACGTGCCGCTGGATGTGTATGGCACCTTGGAGGTGGGCGAGCGCAAGGAGCACGGACAGGTCATCGGCATCTACCACATGGTCATGGACATGATGCGCATCGAGCAGGAGCCTGGGCAGTAGCCAGCGGGCATAAAAAAAGCCCCTCCTCGCGGAGGGGCTTTTTTTATGCCCGCGCCCTGTCTCAGGGCAGCCAGAGCAGGGTCACGGCCTTGGCCGTGCTCGCCTGCCCGCCGCTCAAGCCGCGCGCCAGCACAAAGTAGGTGCCGGCCGGCAGGCTGGGCACATGGCCCTGCACCTGCACCCAGCCGCTGCCGCCGGCAGCGGTGAAGGCGGCCACCTCGTTGAGCGCCTGGCTGTAGAGCCTCACCTTGATGCTGTCCGCGCGGCCCTGCACCTGCACATACAGGCTGAGCAGGGGGCCGTGCTGGGGATTGGGCACCGGCAGCACCTTGAGCAGCCGCAAGCCGCTGGCGGGCGCAAGAGCCGTGGCTGAGGCAGTCGCGCTGGCTTCTGCCGTGGCGGTGGATGTCGGCGAGGCCGAATCTGTGCTGCTGGCGGTCAGCGTGGCGGTCGAGCTGGCCGTGGGTGAGGGCGTGGCCGTGGCTGTGGCCGAGGGCGTAGGCGTGCGGGTGGAGCTTGCGGTGGCTGAGCTGGTGGAGGTGGCTGAGCTCAAGACGGTGATGGTGGAGGTGGCTGAGGGCGACGCCGTGGCTGAAGAGCTGGCCGAGGATGTCGGTGTCTGCGTGCTGGTGGGGCTGGAAGCCAGCGGCGTGTCAGAGGCGGTGCTGCTGGGCCCGGGGCTGATGGTGGATGTGCTGCTGGATGAGGGGCCCGGAGTCACGCTGGAAGAAGCGGTGGCCGTGGCGGTGCGCGTGGCTGTCTCGGTTCCGGTGGAGATACTGGTGGCAGTGCCAGTGCCGGTGTGGGTGGGCGTGGCCGAAGCGGTCGGCGAGATGGTGGGCGTGTCGGTCAACGTGCTGCCAGTGGGCGGGTTGGTCCAGGTGGCCGTGGCTGAGGGAGTGTCGCTGATGGTGCTGGTGCTGCTCGCAGTCGCGCTGCTGCTGGGCGAGGCTGTCCGGCTGGGCGTGCTGGTGAAGGTGCCGGTGGGAGCCAGGCTGGTCTGGGAGGGCGTGGGCGTGGAGGTGGAGCTGGGCGTGGCAGTGCGGCTGGGCGTGCTGGTGAAGGTGCCGGTGAGAGCCAGGCTGGTCTGGGAAGGCGTGGCCGTGGAGGTGGAGCTGGGCGTGGCAGTGCGGCTGGGCGTGCTGGTGAAGGTGCTGGTGGAAGCTAGGCTGGTTTGGGAGGGCGTGGCCGTGGAGGTGGAGCTGGGCGTGGCAGTGCGGGTCGGGGTGCGGCTGGGGGTGGCGGTTGACGTGGGCGTGCCCGAGCTCGGGATGTCGCCATACTTGATGCCGCGGCCTTCGGCTGAGAAATAGATGCGGCCATAGATGTTCTGGTCTCCGCACATGAAATGCAGCCCGCCATATTGGTGGTTCGCATCATTGATCAAAGTCCAGGTAGCGCCACTGTCATCCGAGCGGTAGATGCCCAGGGTGCCCCCGGGCCGGCCCCAGAGAAAGATGGCAGGATAGGTTTTGCCAGCGGGCGCTTTGCCAAAGCCCACCATGTAAGCCGCGCCAGCGCTGGAGACTAGGCTGAAGCTAGTGCCCGAGTTCGTGGAATGATAGAGCCCGTTGGGCCCTTGGCAGAGCCACACATCGCCATCGATGCCAAAGACTGTGTTGATGCTTGAGAGATAGGCCTGCCAGCCTGCCAGAGCTGTGATGCCGGCCGGCGTGCTGGAGGTGAAGGAGGCGCCGCCATTGGTGCTGACATAGAAGGTGGGGCCTGTGCAGTCATAGGCATAGAATTTGTTGGCAGTCTTGCGGTCGGCAACAGGGTTGAACTGGATTCCGTTGGGGTTGCTGGTGATGCCGGTGGAGGCTGTCCATGAGCCGCCGTTGTTGGTCGAATAGTTGGCGATGCTGCTGGCGCCGGGCGGGCACCAGACGATGTGGCTGGCATCGGATGAGATGGCGATGGAACGGGTGCCGCCGCCGTTGGCAGTGGAGGCGCCGGCAGGCATGGCGCCAAAGAAGTTCCAGGTGACGCCGCCATCCGTGGAGATGGAGCCCACATTGGTGCTGTAGTGGGTCTTGACCATGGTGAGGGGCACGGCTTCGGCGTAGTCTATGCTCATGGTGCTGCCGATGTTGTCGCTGTAGAAACCGGCTGCTGGGGAGGTGTCCAGCGTGGTGTGGCGGAAGCCGCCTTGGTCGCCCATGGCCGAGAGCAGGGAAGCGCCACCCGAGGGCGGGGCTATGAGCTGCAGCGGCACGGTCTCCTCGAGCCCGTGGTCGTTGAAGGCCCAGGTGCAGGGAGCGGCCGTGCCGAAGTTGGTGCTGTGGAAGGCTCCGTACCCAGTGCCGAACCACACCTCATTGGAATTGTAAGGGTTCATGGCGACGCAAGAGACCCAGTGGATCTGGCGGCTGGCGGACCAGGGCGCTTCGGTGTTGTTGAGCGTTGAGGTGCTCACCATGTCCACCCAGGTGGGCGTGGCCGCGCTGGCATTGTTGGTCTGCCAAACGATGTCGCGGGGGTTCCAATTGTTGATGGTGCTTACGATCAGGTGCTGGGCATTGTTCTTGTCGATGCTGATGCCACAATAGCCATAGCCGGGATTGTTGATAGGGCTGATGTTGGTCCAAGCGTTGGTGGCGGTGGCGAGCCTGTAGACTGCGCCATTGGTGTTGCCGTTGGGGCCGATGTTGTTGCCAAAGGTGAAGTAGGCGTTGGTGCCTGAGATGACCCCGCGCGAGGCGATCAGCCCGCTCGGCTGGTTGGGCACCACTGCCCAGGTGTTGCCGCCATCAGTGCTGCGGTACAAGCCGCTGTTGCCGGTGGTGGGCGAGCCAGTGCCCACATAGAGGGTCTGGGTGGCAGAGCCCGTGGTTCCGGTGGGGTCGAACATGATGAAGCTGACGTTGTTGATGGGGAAGCTGGTCTTCACCCAACTGCCAGCGCTGCCATAGCTGGTGCTCTTCCACAGGCCGCCATTGCCAGCAGAGTCGGTGGTGGCGCCCGCGAAGAGGATGCTCCCCAGGTTGGGGTCTACGGCCAGGCGCTCGCCCAAGCCGCGGCCGTTCTCATTGCCGCCCACCCAGAAGGGCAATGGAACGATGGTGAAGCTATTGCCCTGATCGGTGGACACCAGCAGGTTGCCTTCTTGGGCCCAGCTGGTCTGGGTGTATTTCCCGGTCTCAAGGTAGAGCCGAGTGGCGTCATTGGGGTCCAAGGCCAGAGCCAGCATGCCCAATGAATCCTCGTTGTCTATGGTGATGAAGTCCGTGAGGGGGATCCAGACGCTGTTGGTTGGGTCCCAGCGATAGGCGCCGCCCATATCCGTTCGGCAATAGAGCAGGCCGCTGGAATTGGGGTGGTACACAAAGGCCGGCACATAGCCGCCGCCCTCCACGACCACGTCTTTGAAGGCATAAGCTGCAGCTGTGGCTGAGGCGCCTAGGCTGACGAGGGCCAGGGCCAGGAGGCTGGCTCTGCAAGCGCGGGGGCAAAAGACCATGAAAGTGACCTCTAGAACGGGCATGTCATATTCCGCACAAATCCATTTCATTTTTATGCAGCACTTGAATACTACTACCCGCTGATGTTAAGGAACATATAATTACGGTATAAGAAAAGAGCCAGTTTCTCGATATGAAAGCTCACAATAAACATAAAAAAGCCCTCTTCAAAAAGAGGGCTTTTTTATGGATGAATAAGTCTCAGATGCTTAGGCTGCTGCCACGTTGGAGGCCTGGGGGCCTTTGGCGCCCTGGACCACATCAAAGGTGACCGCCTGCCCCTCTGCCAGGGTCTTGAAGCCCTGGCCGGTGATGGCCGAGTAGTGCACAAAGACGTCGGGGCCGCCCGGCTGCTCGAGGAAGCCGAAGCCCTTCTTCTCATTGAACCACTTAACCTTGCCTGTGACCGCGCCCATCTGAACCTCCATGAAGCTTGGAACCACGCGCCAGCTCGCGCCCGCTGGCGTGGCCTGGACAAGATATTATCAGCACCAGCCTGCGCCGGATGCAAGCCCCAATTTCCTGATTTTTTCTTGAGGGGGTCCACTTGCGCCCTTATACTGGCTGACGCATCCAATTGGCTTTGCGCCTCCCTGTGAAAAGGGCCTTCCCATGCAGACCATGCCTGTCATCCCCCCAGCCGCAGACCCCGCGCCGCAAGGCCAGCGCATCGAGCTCCTTGGCCTCTCCCCCCAGAGCCTGGCCCAGGTGGTGGCCAGCCTGGGCGAGAAGCCCTTCCGCTCGCGCCAGCTGGCGGGCTGGATCTACAAGGAGCGGGTCTGGGATTTCGCGGCCATGAGCAACCTGAGCAAGCCGCTGCGCGCGGCCCTGGCCGCGCATTGCAGCATCAGCCGGCTGAGCCTGGCGCGCAAGCAGGTGAGCCAGCGCGATGGCACGGCCAAGCTGCTCTTCCGCTGCGCCGATGGCGAGACCGTGGAGGCAGTCTACCTGCCCCACGAGGGCCGGGCCACGGCCTGCATCAGCACCCAGGTGGGCTGCGCCATGGGCTGCAAGTTCTGCGCCACCGGCGAGAGCGGCTTCAGCCGCGACTTGAGCCCCGCCGAGATCCTGGGCCAGGTGCTGGGCATCGAGGATGAGCTCAAGCTCACCCTGGACAACCTGGTCTACATGGGCATGGGCGAGCCGATGGCCAACTGGGGGGCGGTCTCCGAGTCCATCGCCATCCTCACCGCGCCCGAGGGCCGGGCCTGGGGCAAGCGGCACATCACGCTGTCCACCTGCGGGGTGGTGACGGGCATCGAGGCCCTGGCGGCCTCGGGCCTGGGCGCCCGCCTGGCCATCTCCCTGCACGGCCCCAATGACGCCATCCGCGGGCAGATCATGCCGGTGAACCGGCGCTGGGGCGTGGCCGCGCTGATGCGCGCCTGCCGGGCCTACCAGCAGGCCACCGGATTGCAGCTGACCTTTGAGTACACCCTCTTTGAGGGGCTCAATGATTCTGACGATGCCGCCCGCGAGCTGGCCCGCCTGCTCAAGGGCTTGGAGTGCAAGGTGAACCTCATCCCCTACAACCCCGTGGAAGGCCTTCCCTACCGCATGCCCAGCTTCAACCGGGTGTACGCCTTTCAGACCCTGCTCAAGCAGGCCGGCTTGACCGCCATGCTGCGCACCGAGAAGGGCGGCGACATCGATGCCGCCTGCGGCCAGCTGCGCCGCCGCGCCGCCAAGGAGGCCGCATGAGCCCGGCGCTGGGCTTGCGCTTCTGGCTGCGCCTGCTGGGCCTGGGCGCGGCGCTGTGCCTGTTCACGGCCTTCGTGGTGATGAACCTGGCGCTGAAGGGCGGCGAGGTGACCCTGCCCGACCTGCGCGGCAAGGCCTTCAGCGCCGCGGCCAGCGAGCTGCGGCAGGCGGGCATCACGCTCAAGATGGACGACGAGCGCTACAGCAACAGCCAGCTCAAGGGCTGCATCCTGCAGCAGGACATCCCCGGCGGCACGCGCATCAAGCGCGGCCGCACGGTGTATGTGGTGGTGAGCAAGGGCTCGGCCACCGTCACCATCCCAGACCTGGCCGGGCTCTCGCGCCGCCAGGCGGAGATATTGCTGCAGCAGAATGGGCTCAACCTGGATTCGGCCACCCTCATCCCCGGCGCGGCGCCGGCCGAGGCCGTGCTGGCCCAGTTCCCGGAGGCCGGCAGCAGCCGCGCCCAGGGCACCGGGGTGCAGCTGCTGGTGTCGCAGGGCCCGCAGGCCCAGCGCTGGGTGATGCCCAGCCTCGCGGGCCGCGCCTTGGAGACCGCCCAGGCCGCGGCCAGCGCCATGGGCCTGGTGCTCAAGGACGTGGCCCAGGAGGACCGCCCGGGCGCCGAGCCGGGCAGCGTGCTCACGCAGAGCCTGCAAGCGGGCAGCCCGGTGGCGGCCGGCGATGAGCTCAGCCTGGTGGTGGCCCGCGGCCGCGCCGACATCAGCAAGGCCCGCCTGGCCACCCTCCGCTACCAGGTGCCCGATGACGCCCGCTCCGAGCGCCGCGTGCGCATCGCGGTGACCGATGCCGCGGGCAGCCGGGTGGTGCACAATGAGATGGAGAAGCCGGGCGCCCTGGTCACGGTGGCGGCCCGCGTCTATGGCATGGCGCGCTACCGCGTGCAGCTGGCCGGCGCCGAGGCCTATGAAGGAGAGATCCCATGAGGCCCCTCATCGCCCCCTCCATCCTGAGCAGCGACTTCGCCGACCTGGGCCGCGACTGCGCCAAGGCCGTGGCTGCCGGCGCCGACTGGCTGCATGTGGACGTGATGGACGGCCATTTCGTGCCCAACCTGACGCTGGGCCCGGCGGTCATCAGCCGCCTCAGGCCCCGCGTGCGGGTGCCCCTGGATGTTCACCTGATGATCAGCCAGCCCCTGCGCTATGTGCCGGCCTACGCGGCGGCGGGCAGCGACTGGATCACCTTCCATGTGGAGTGCGATGACCCGGCCGGCCGGGTGCTGGCTGCCATCCGCAAGCAAGGGAAGCGGGCCGGCATCAGCCTCAAGCCTGCCACGCCCGTGAAGGCCATCCGCCGCCTGCTCCCCAAGCTGGACCTGGCGCTGGTGATGAGCGTGGAGCCCGGCTTCGGCGGCCAGAGCTTCATGCCCGCCATGATGGCCAAGGTGGCTGAGCTGAAGGCCCTGCGCGAGGCGCAAGGGCTCAAGCTCCTCATCGGCGTGGACGGCGGCATCAATGCCGCCACCGCGCCGCAGGCCCTGGCCGCCGGCGCCGACATGCTGGTGGCGGGCACCGCCGTGTTCGGCGCCAAGGACTACCGCAAGGCCATCGCCGGCCTTCGCGGCCGCTGAGGCTGGCATGTTCGAATCCTTGGGCGAGAAGCTGCAGGCTGCCTTCAAGCGCCTCACCGGCCAGGGCCACCTGACCGAGGCCAACATCGACCAGGCGCTGCGCGAGGTGCGCCTGGCCCTGCTCGAAGCCGATGTGAATTATGGCGTGGTCAAGGGCCTGCTGGACAAGGTGCGGGCCCGGGCCCTGGGCCAGGAGGTGCTCTCGAGCTTGAGCCCCGGCCAGGTGCTGGTGAAGGTGGTGCACGACGAGCTGGAGGCCCTGATGGGCGGCGCGGGCAGCGTGCGCCTGGCGCATGCCAGCCTGCCGCCCACCGTCATCCTGATGGCCGGGCTGCAGGGCGGCGGCAAGACCACCACCGCGGCCAAGCTGGCGCGGCACCTCAAGCTCGCGGGCCAGAAGGTGATGCTGGCGGCCTGCGACCTGCAGCGCCCCGCGGCCGTGGAGCAGCTGGCGGCCCTGGGCCAGGCGCTGGGCATCGCGGTGCACATTGCCAAGCCCGGGCAGAAGGCGCCCGAGGCGGCGGCCGAGGCCCGCGAGGCGGCCCTGCTCGCCGGCTGCGACGCTTTGATCGTGGACACCGCCGGCCGCCTGGCCGTGGACGAGGCGCTGATGGCCGAGCTGAAGGCCATCAAGGCCGCGGCCCGGCCGCACGAGGTGCTGCTGGTGGTGGACGCCATGGCCGGCCGCGACTTCGCCAACACCGCCAAGAGCTTCCAAGAGGCGGTGGGCGTGGATGGCCTGGTGCTCACCAAGCTGGATGGCGATGCCCGCGGCGGCGCCGCGCTCTCGGCCCTGGCCGTCACCGGCAAGCCGGTCAAGTTCGTGGGCACGGGCGAGAAGCTGGAGGCCCTGGAGGCCTTCCATCCCGACCGCATGGCCAAGCGCATCTTGGGAATGGGCGATGTGGTCTCGCTGGTGGAGAAGGTGCAGGCCAGCGTGGACCAGCAGAGCGCCCAGGAGCTGGCCGGCCGCATCGCCAAGGAGGGCTTCAACCTGCAGGCCATGCTGGACCAGCTGCGCCAGGTGAAGCGCATGGGCCCGCTGCAGGACGTGCTGGGCATGCTGCCCGGCATGGGCGCGCTGAAGGGCGCGGCCCAGGGCGCGGACGACAAGAGCGTGGGCCGCATGGAGGCCATCCTGCTCTCCATGACCCCCAAGGAGCGGCGCCTGCCCCAGGTCATCGACGGCAGCCGGCGCAAGCGCATCGCCAAAGGCTCGGGCACTTCGGTGGAAGAAGTCAACCGCCTGTTGCGTCAATACGAGCAGATGAAGAAGATGATGAAGATGATGAGGAAGGGCGGGCGCCGCCACGGCCAGCCGGGCATGATGCCTGGCATGGGCGGCATGCCGCCATTTT
>Ga0326728_10025322_pt1 | contig 10634 bp, 7 predicted proteins | sample MB3enrmetagenome_FD_207602 | JGI IMG/M metagenome (GOLD analysis project Ga0326728, IMG submission 207602) | Lab enriched peat soil microbial communities from McLean, Ithaca, NY, United States - MB31MN | ecosystem: Environmental > Terrestrial > Soil > Wetlands > Peat | place: USA: New York...
TCAAGCAGCGCTGGACGGTGGCGATAGCCCTTTTGGTGGTCTTTACCACGGTGGCGATTGGCACGCTTAAGAAGAAGCCGATTTATGAGGCTGCGGTCACCATCGACATCGAACCCGAGCAGCCGAACGTTGTCAACTTCAAAGAAGTGGCGCAGGTTTCGACGAATTCTTACGACATCGACAGCTTCCGCGAGACGCAATACAGGATCTTGGCAAGCCGCAGCCTCGCCGAGCGCGTGGTGAGCGATCTGGAGCTTTACCGCCGTCCCGAATTCTACAAGAGACGTTTTTTGTGGCTGTTCGAGAGCGATCCTGAGAAGCTCCCACCCAGTGGCGCTCTCGCTCCGCCGGATACCTCGGCTGACTACTACCGAAACAGCGTCGCGAATTTTATGCGCGCGACGGGTATCGATCCGGTGCGGCGCAGCAATTTAGTTGAGGTGTCCTTCGACTCCGCCGATCCGCAGCTGGCGTCGCGCGTGGCCAACAAGCTGGCAGAGGACTACATCCAGCAGAACCTCGAGGTCAAGTGGGACGAAACCGAGAAAGCCTCGCAATGGTTGCGGGGAAAACTGGTTGAACTGAAGGGCAAGATCGAGAAGGCCGAGGAAAGTCTGCAGGTTTACGCGAGGGCGAATTCGATCCTTTATGTCAATGAGAAACAGAGTATGGCGACCGAACGTCTGGAGCAGCTCTCGACGGAGTACACGAAGGTCCAAGCCGAGCGGTATCAGAAGCAGTCTCTTTACAGCCTCGTGGAGGCAGGCAAGACCCAGGACCTGCCGGACGTACTTTCCAACAAGCTGATCCAGGATTTGGAAGAGCGGCTGGCTGATGCGCAGAAGGAATACGCTCAGCTCCTGGCCACCGTCAAACCAGATTTTCCCAAAGCCCGGGAGAAAAAGCGGCAAGTGGACACCTTACAAGCGGCGGTCGACAAGCAGAAGCAGGCGGTGGCGCAAACCCTTGTCCTCCAGTATCGGTCGGCGGTAGCGCGCGAAAAGTACCTTGTGCAGGCGCTGGCGGATCAAAAGAAGGAAGTGAACGACCTTGCCGAGAAGAGTGTCCAGTACAATATCCTGAAGCGCGAGGTCGACACCAACCATCAGCTTTATGATGGTCTGCTCCAACGAATGAAGGAAGCGCAGGTTTCATCGACCTCCACGGCGACGAACATCCGGGTCGTCGATAATGCTGAAGTCCCCAAGAGCCCCGTCTCACCCCGCGTGTTGCTGAACCTAGCTCTGGGCATAGTCCTGGGGTTGGGGCTGGGTATCGGGCTCGGGTTCTTCCAGGAGTACCTGGACAAGACCCTCAAGACTCCCGATGAAGTGGAGAAGCTTCTGCGCTTGCCGTCGCTTGGCGTGCTTCCACGGTTCGCTCCCAATGGCGCTCATGCGGCCGAGGATGGGAAGTTCGACGCCCTGGCCCGTTCCGGCGAGGTGGCCGTGGCACCGGCGCTCCAAACGAATGCCGAGGCTGTCGAGGCCTTCCGTTCACTGCGCACTTCGATCCTGCTCTCCGCTAATCCGGTTCCGAAGCTGCTTTTGGTCACGAGCGCCCTGCCGGGGGAAGGAAAGACCACGACGACCCTCAATCTTGGAGCCACGCTGGCCAGCCTGGGCAGCCGGGTGGTCATTGTGGACTGCGACATGCGGCGGCCCGCATGCCACCGGTCGACAGGGGTGAAGAACAGCCCCGGTTTTGTGCAGTGCCTGACGGGACGCGTGAGTCTGGCTGAGGCCGTGCTCCCGGTGCCCGGAGTTCCCAACTTGAGTGTAGTCCCCTGTGGTCCGATTCCCCCCAACCCGGCGGAGGTCCTCTCGACGCCGCTGGCGGCCGAGTTGCTTCGGAAGCTGTGCTCCGAGTTTGAGTACGTGCTGGTGGACTCGCCGCCATTGCTGAGTGTTGCTGACAGTCGAATCCTCGCCACAATCACCGAGGCGACTGTCCTTGTGACGCGTGCCTTCGAGAGCCCTTATGATGCCGTCCGTCGCGCCCGCAACTTGCTTTACGGCGCTGGGGCAAGGATCCTGGGTGTAGCCCTTAATGACGTTGATCTGCGCCGCCACGGCTACGGCGGCCACGACCACTATCATTACGGCTACGGCTATGGCTATGGCAATTACACTGCGGAGGAGTCCGACCGCCCCGAGACTACCTGACCAGCTCCGCCGCAGCCTCCATCCTGCCTCTCTGGATGGCTTCCCAGTCAGGTGGGATGTAGAGCGGAGACGGGCGCCCGATTCTGGTTTCGGAAGGGAGGCAGGGCTATGCGGCGGCTCGGACACAGGGCCGCGGGCGGCCCCAAGTCTCACTGGAAGAGGGTCTTCACTTGACAGTGGATTACTGGCGCAAGCATGTGGCTGAACTGCCGCGCCAGAAATGACTCCCGTCTAGGAGGTAGCCTTGTTTCTCTGGCGCTGATCACCTTCCGTCAAGCCGCAATCGGCCCAACCCGAAGCTCTCAATCTACTGACGCATATAGGGACGCGAGGAGAGAAGTGGCATTCAAGGGACGTCTTTTGAGGGTCCAGGATACAGAGAGGCGCTAAACCAATGCCTGTGAGGCCTCAGGTGGTGATTCTCTGCGGAGGGATGGGAACCCGGCTCAGGGAGGAGACCGAGTTCCGCCCCAAACCGCTGGTGGAGATCGGCGGTAAGCCGATCCTCTGGCACATCATGAAGATCTATTCCCAGTACGGGTTTAAGGAATTCGTGCTCTGCCTCGGTTATAAGGGCCATCTGATCAAGGAGTACTTCCTCAACTACCGTATGATGCAGAGTGATTTTACGCTCCGGCTCGATTCCCCTGAGCATCCCGATTTCCATGATCGAAGCGATCCCACCGATTGGTCGATAACCTTTGCGGAAACGGGCGCCGACGCCATGACGGGCGCGCGCGTGAAGCGGGTTGAGAAGTACATTCCAGAAGATACCTTCCTATTGACGTATGGAGACGGTGTAGCCGACATTGATGTCGGCAAGCTGCTGGAATTTCATCGCGAGCATGGAAAAATCGCCACCGTGACGGGGGTGCGCACCAACTCGCGCTACGGTGAGCTGTCGGTGCAGGACGGGCGGGTGAAAAGCTTCAGCGAGAAACCCCCAGGGGAAGAAGCATTCATTAGCGGCGGTTTCTTTGTTTTCCAGCGCCGGATCTTTGACTATCTTTCGGACGACGATGGCTGTGTGCTGGAACGTGGACCGTTGGAAAACTTGGCGAAAGAGGGCCAACTGATGAGTTACCTGCACCCCGGATACTGGCATTGCATGGACACGTATCGAGACTTCATCGCTCTCAATGACTTATGGAAGCAGGGCGCGCCTTGGAAAGTATGGGAATAGCCGGGGGGAAAGAGAGCTTCTGGGCCCGGCATCGCGTGTTGGTGACGGGCGCTACGGGCATTGTGGGCTCCTGGCTCACCCAGGACCTTCTGGGACTTGGCGCCCAGGTTGTGGCTTTGGTTCTCGATGCCGACCCGCAAACGGAACTTTATCGCAGCGAAGCGATCCGGCGCGTCAACGTTGTGCAGGGCCGGCTGGAGGATTTCTCTGCCGTCGAGCGGGCCATCGTATCGCACGAGGTGGACACGGTCTTTCATCTTGGCGCACAGGCAATCGTCTCGGTGGCTCACCGCTCGCCGCTCCCGACCTTTGAGACCAATGTGCGCGGAACATGGAATGTGCTGGAGGCTTGTCGGCTCCACTCCGATCTGGTGGAGCGTGTCGTGGTGGCGTCGAGCGACAAGGCTTATGGCGAGCACGACGCCCTTCCTTACACCGAGGATATGCCCCTCCAGGGCAAGTACCCTTACGAGGTCTCCAAGAGTTGCGCCGACCTTATCACCCAGAGCTACTATCACACCTACGGGCTCCCGGTGGCTGTGGCGCGTTGCGGCAACATTTATGGCGGTGGCGACCTCAATTGGTCGCGCATTGTGCCGGGCACCATCCGCTCCTTGTTGCGAGGTGAATCGCCGATCTTGCGCAGCGACGGCAAGTTCATCCGCGATTACATTTACGTCAAGGACGTTTCGAGTGGCTATTTGCGTTTGGCGGAGTGCATGGGTGCGCCCGAGATCCGAGGGGAGAGTTTTAACTTCAGCCCTCAATCCCAGGTAACGGTGCTCGAGATTGTCAACATGATTTGCCGCCTCGCCCATTGCGAGCATATTCAGCCCACCATCCTTAACTCCGCCAAGGGTGAGATCCGCAATCAGTACCTATCGTCAGCAAAGGCTGAACGGCTGCTTCACTGGAAGCCGGCTTATGACCTTGAGCGGGGCCTTGCCGAGACCTTCCGGTGGTATCAGGACTTTTTCGGAGGGCAGCCGAAATGACTTGCGCCGAAGCCACCTGCCGTTCCTGCGGCAGCCCCCGTCTCGAGACGGTCCTTTCCTTGGGGGTGACGCCTCTAGCGAATTCGCTCTTGACCAAGGAGGATCTCGCTCGACCGGAAGCTACTTTCCCCTTGGACCTCGCGTACTGCCCCACTTGCTCGCTTATCCAGATTACCGAGACAGTTCCTCCGGAAACGCTTTTCCGGGACTATCTCTACTTCTCTTCGTTTTCCGATGAGATCCGGCGCCACGCCGAGGCCATCTCCCGGCGCTTGATCGATTCGCTGCATCTCGGAGCGGACAGTCTTGTGGTGGAAGCCGCCAGCAATGACGGATATCTTCTGCGTCACTACCTGTGCGCCGGCGTCCTGGTGCTCGGAATCGAGCCCGCGCTTAATGTCGCGCGTGTCGCCGAGGAAAAGTACGGGATCAAGACCCTCACGGATTTTTTCGACGAATCGTTGGCAGGCAAACTGCGCAAGGAAGGTATCCGAGCGGACGTGTTTCATGCCAGTAACGTGCTGGCGCACGTTGCGGACCTCAACGGGTTCGTCGCGGGCATTCGCTTGCTCCTAAAGGACGAAGGAGTCGCGGTCATCGAAGTTCCCTATGTCACGGAAATGATCGACCGCTGCGAGTTCGACACCATCTACCACGAACACTTGTGCTACTTCTCGGCAACCGCACTGCAGGGCCTCTTCCGGCGGCATCGACTGGAGATTCAAGACGTGGAGAGGTTGCCGATCCACGGCGGCTCAATTCGATTGTTCCTGAGACAGCGCGATGCCGTTGATCCGACGCCCGCCGTGTCACAACTGCTCGAGCAGGAAGCTTCCTGGGGTGTCGACAAGTTTGACTCTTACAGCGGTTTCGCGAATCGTGTCGAGCAGGTCAAGGGCTCGCTTCGCCGTCTTCTCGCGGATTTGAAGGGCAAGGGGGCCCGAGTAGCCGCCTACGGCGCAGCCGCCAAGGGCAGCACGCTCCTGAATTACTGCGGCATTGGTCAGGAATCGCTGGATTTCGTCGTCGACCGAAGTCCATACAAGCAGGGGCGATACATGCCCGGCGTTCATCTTCCCATCTTTCCGCCACAGAAGCTCCTGGAGGCAATGCCGGATTACACGCTTCTGCTGACCTGGAACTTTGCTGACGAGATCCTCGCCCAGCAGGCCGAGTACTTGCAAGGCGGTGGGCACTTCATCATCCCGGTTCCGCAGCCCAAAGTCGTTTGAGGATGGCGCGCGCGCTTTTCCGGATGACGCTCGGAGTGAAGGAGACGGAGTGATTTTCGTCAAGACGAAGCTCGAAGGGGTCTATATAATCGAGGTGGAGAAAAGGGAGGACGAACGGGGGTTTTTCGCCCGCACCTTCTGCTCGCATGAGTTCGAGGCTCATGGGCTCGACCCCCGGATTGCTCAGTGCAGCATATCGTCCAACCGGCGAAAGGGAACCCTGCGTGGAATGCACTATCAAGTTGCCCCCTACGCCGAGGTTAAGGTGGTCCGCTGCACGGCGGGTGCAATTTATGACGTAGCCGTGGATTTGCGCCCGGATTCGCTCACCTATAAACAGTGGACGGCGGTCGAATTGACCGAAGATAATAGGAGAGCAATTTATATTCCGATAGGCTGTGCGCACGGCTTTCAGACGCTCGTGGATGACTCTGAGGTGTACTACCAGACCAGCGAGTTCTACCACCCGGAAGCTGCCAAAGGGATCCGGTGGAACGATCCGGCTTTTGGAATTCAGTGGCCGCTTGGGGAAGGGCTGATCTTGTCAGAAAGGGACAGGTCTTACGCTGATTATGCGCTTTGATGTGAGGATCGATTCCAAGCGAGCCCGATTTGACCCCGGCTGCGCCAGACGGGATCGTGAGAAATGAGAGTTCTGGTGACGGGTGCCGGGGGGTTTATCGGGTCACACGTCACCAAGGCGCTGGCCCAGGGCGGGCACTCCGTCTATGCCATCGAGCGCCCGGAAGCTCCGACCGAACGGTTGGCGGATTGCATTTCTCACGTCCGCCTCGTGCGTACCGACCTGCGCGACGCGAAAGCGGTTCATGAACTTTTGCGGGAAGTTAAGCCTGAATGCGCCATTCACCTCGCGTGGTATGCGGCTCCAGGCAAATACTGGACGGCTCTGGAAAATCTGGACTGCGTGAGCATGACGCTTTCGTTGGCGCAATCTTTAGCCCACGCTGGTTGCAGACGACTTGTGGGCGTGGGCTCGTGCGCTGAATACGATTGGGATTACGGTTTCCTGTCGGAGTCTCGCACTCCCCTGAGACCCAAGACCCTATACGGCGTCTGTAAGAACGCCACCCGGATGCTTCTGGAAGCGTTCTGTGAACGTGCTTCGATCAGCTTTGCCTGGACCCGTCTCTTTTACCTGTATGGCCCGCGGGAGGAGCCGGCTCGCCTGGTGCCTTCCGTAACTCTGGCGCTCCTCAGGGGGGAGGTTGCACGCTGCACCGAAGGCAACCAGCTCAGGGATTTTCTCCACGTCGAGGATGTGGCCGCAGCGATATGCGCCGTTGCCGCGAGTGACTGCCAGGGGGCCCTCAATATTGGCTCCGGTGAGCCCGTCAGGGTCAGAACTATAGTGGAGCTCATCGGCAAGACTCTGGATCGGAGCGGCCAGATCGCTTACGGGGCCATTCCGACTGACCCCAACGATCCCCCTTTTCTCGTGGCGGACGTTCACCGGCTGCGAGAGGAGGTCGGCTGGCGTCCCTCGTTCTCCCTCGAGGAGGGACTGCCAAGAACCGTCCGGTGGTGGAAGGAAGCTGAACTTTCCGCTCGCCCGCCGAGCCGAGTGAAAGCAACGATCATGTGATGGTCTAGAATGAACAATCCTGTTAAGGTAACCATCGACCGGGGAGCGAAGACCGTCCTGCTCGTCTACGACGATGGCGCGACAAGCCTGCTACCGCTTTACGGGGAAGGAGCCTTCCGTGAGATCTCGCGGGTTTGGGTGGACACCGGCTGGGTCCTGAAGTATTCCTACGGCTTCACTTGGCTCGGGCGCCCCATCATCCAGTTACCCGAAGATGTCCTTCGCATTCAGGAAGTTATCTTCCGCGTTCAACCCGACGTGATCATTGAAACCGGGGTGGCTCATGGCGGCTCCCTGGTCCTTTACGCTAGCCTGTGCAAGGCAATGGAAAAGGGTCGAGTCATCGGTGTGGACGTTGAAATCCGCCCTCATAATCGCGCTGCAATTCAATCCCATTTGCTGTCCCCGTACATCACCTTGATCGAGGGCAGTTCGACCGACCCGAGCATCGTTTCCCAGGTAAGAGAGAGCGTCAAACCAGGCGAAACTGTAATGGTCATGCTTGACTCCTGCCACACCAAGAGTCACGTGTTGAGCGAACTGAATGGCTACGGACCCCTTGTAACCCCGGGATCATATATTGTGGCGATGGATGGTATCATGGAGCAATTGGCTGGCGCACCCCGGACTCAGCCAGACTGGATCTGGGATAACCCGCGCCAGGCGGCTCTGGAATATACTTCCAACCACCCGCAGTTCGTCATGGAAGAGCCGTCTTTTCCGTTCAACGAAGGCGCGGTGAACCAGCGCGTCACCTACTGGCCAGACGCGTACCTGAGGAGAAAGTAAGGCCCTGCGTCGTGTCGAGAGTGTCAAGGAACATTGTCTATAACGGCCTTGGCCAGGGGCTCAGCGTGATCCTGGGCTTTGTGGCCGTCCGTTTTGTGTTCCGCCGCCTGGGCGGTGACGCCTTGGGTCTGATTTACTTCTCGCTGGCTTTCAGCGCGGGTCTAGCGGTGGCCGCACAGTTGGGCATCTGCGAAAGCGCCGTGCGGGAGGTGGCCTCTCACCACGGGAATCGACCGGAGTACATTAAGAGTTTCATTCGCACCAGTTCGCTGCTCTATTGGACTGGCTACCTCGCTCTGGCCATGGTGGCTTACGCCGCCGCCCCGTATCTCGTTCACCATTGGGTGAAGCTCGAGTCCCTCGATGCCGTGACGGCTACTAAAATCATGCGCATCTTGACCTTCGGTGCGCTTTTGGCACTACCCACGAGCCTGTACAGGGCGCTGTTGGTGGGTCTGCAGCACCTGGGGGCTACGAACCTGATCGACGTGGCCTGGAAGGCCCTACAACAGACAGGAATCTTTCTAATTCTGCTGATCCACGGCAGTCTGTTTCATGTGGCGTGTTGGATCGTTGGCTCCACGGCCGTGCAGCTTGCCGTTTATTGGGTGGTGTGTTCGCATTTCTTTTCCGTGCGGGCGCTGCTGATTCCTGGTCTCTCCCGGGACGTAGTCAGGCAGAACTTCCGCTTCGCATCCGGGCTCATGGCCATCTCCTTGTGCGCATGGATGTTGACCGAAACCGACAAAATAATGGTCAGCAAGTTGCTGCCGCTGACCCTGCTGGGCCTCTACACTTTTGCTCGTACTGCCGTCGCTCAAGCCCAACTCTTGACCTCAAGCGTCAACAACGCTATCTTCCCGCATTTTTCCGCCTTGCACGGAGGGGGTAAGACCGCTGAGCTGAGGAGCGCCTACGACAATATCCAGGACCTTATTTGCTTGGGAGCGGCTCCGGTGTTCGCTGGGGTGACGTTTGTGGCGCTCCCCGTCTTTTCTCGCGTGTTTGACTTGCGATCCGCCCACTTGCTGCTGCTGCCTGCTGCGTTTCTTTGCGTCGGCTCCTACATGAATGGGGCGTTGACTGCGCCCTATATCGTGTCCCTCGCCGTGGGCCGGCCGGATATCACCGCCCGGCAAAATGCCTTGGCCTTGTTGGTGGTGGTTCCTGCGAGTGCCATCGCCATCTATTGGTTCGGGCTGAACGGCGCCGGTTTTTCCTGGGTGCTTTACCACGTCTTCACTTATTCTTACGGCCTGCCACGCATCTGCCGGGAGTGTCTAGGGATTGCGCCGCGAGTCTGGTACTGGCACTTTTTCAGAATTCTGGGCTCCGCGCTTCTGATCTACGGCACCGCCTGGGAGCTGGCAAGATGGGTTGGCAACTTCTCCATTCTCTCGATGGCGATGGCTTACGGTGTGGGATCGATCATTTACGGGGCGGTGGCCTTCTGGATGATGGGTGACTCGCTCAGGGCCGCCATTATAAAATTCGTCACCCGCGGACGTGGGCGCGTTCAGGAGGCCGTTGTCGCCCGTTAGGGACCGTCGCAAGGAAGTGTCAGCCGGGGCGGACTGATTTCCTGCGGAACCGGAGGCAGTGGATTGAGGGAAGCTCTCCATGGTTTGTTCAAGGCCTTTCTAGCTACGGCGTGGAGGTCACCTAAGTGAGTCACTCTGAGGACGGACCACTTATCACCGCCATCATCCCCACCTGCCGCCGTCCGCGCCTTCTGAGGCGGGCCATCCGCAGCGTCCTGGCCCAGACCTACCCTCATTTTCAGGTCTGCGTGTACGACAATGCCTCGGGCGATGAAACCGCCTCCGTCGTCGCTGAGCTGGCGGAAGCCGATCCCCGTGTGAAATATCACTGCCACCCTGAAAACGTCGGCGGATTGAAGAACTTTGTCTACGGGATGGAGCATGTCGATACGCCCTTCTTTTCACTTCTTTCTGACGATGATATCCTCTTGCCCAAGTTCTACGAGACAGCCTTGGAAGGCTTTGCGAAGTATCCCGAAGCTCTTTTTTCCAGTCTGGCCAGTGTGGTAATGAATGAAAAGGGGAGGGTCGTGGAAATACCCGTGTTAGACTGGGAGCCAGGGCTTTATCCTCCGCCTGAAGGTCTCGTGGCCGCGTTAAAATACGGTCACCCGACGTGGACAGCCATTCTCTTCCGGCGAGAGGTTATGGAGAGATGTGGCGGCCTGGACGAGGAAGTCGGTCCCCCGTCAGATCTCGACTTCGAATTCCGTGTGAGCGGGCGGTTTCCGATCGCGATTTCAAGGGAGCCAGGCGCGGTGTTTGTCGGGCACGTAGACTCGGCGTCCAGCTCGACGCGCCTGGACATGACGTGCCCCGGTTGGTTGAAGATGATTCGAAACCTCACCGAGGACGAACTAATTCCTTGCGAGGTCCGCGCTTACGCTGCGCAGGTATTGACCCAGCGTTTCAAGACCCAACTGTTTATCCACTATGGCTTTGTCTCCGTGCTGCGGGGGAATTGGGATGATGCGTCTAAGGCGGCCGCGCTTCTTCGCAGCAATTACAATTCCAAGGTTCGATCACGTCTGCTGCAAGTGTCCGCGTGGGCTTGCCAATACTTCCCGCCAAGCAGATACATTCTCCTGGGGTTGCGGACGTTGCGCCGTTTCCTGTCGCGCATCAA
>Ga0326728_10025324_pt1 | contig 10634 bp, 8 predicted proteins | sample MB3enrmetagenome_FD_207602 | JGI IMG/M metagenome (GOLD analysis project Ga0326728, IMG submission 207602) | Lab enriched peat soil microbial communities from McLean, Ithaca, NY, United States - MB31MN | ecosystem: Environmental > Terrestrial > Soil > Wetlands > Peat | place: USA: New York...
CGAGAGGCGGCGGGATGGCGCCCAGCGCCGCCCGCCGCCTCCGCTGGGCTTGTCTAAAGCGCATATTCCGGCGCGACAACGAAAGGGAAGCGTGACCTGTTACCGTGGGGCCAGCCTGATCCAGGTGCGCCTCCGTGGGGATGTGGCGGCAGGAAATACGAGCGGTTGCGGTCCGCGCGGTGAAATTGTCGAGTTCACTCCGGCTTCCCGTCGGCGGATGCTGGAATTGCTGGCCAAAGTGGAACAGGACGCGGTGCCTCTCGCCTTCACCCTCACCTACCCGGACAACTTCCCGCTGTACCGGGAAGATTACAAAGGACATTTGGAGGCGTTCTGTGACCGATTGCAGCGGCGTTGGCCGGGCGCGGCGGTCATTTGGAAGCTGGAATTCAAAGCGCGGAAATCGGGCAAGAACAAGGGCAAGATCGCGCCGCATTATCACCTGCTTGTTTTCGGTGTCCCCTGGCGGTTTCGCTTCAAAGAGGAGCGTGGGGAATCCGCACGCCTGCGCCGTGTTCGTGTTCACGAGGGCGGCGAACACTGGAAAGAGGAGATTGAATTGAACGGCTCAAGACAGAGTACGGTGATGAGTGTTTGGGCGGAACTGCCGGACGGCGGGGAATTCCCGAATGGGGAAGTCTATGGGGCCGACTCCCTAAAATGTTGGGCGTCCCGCAATTGGTTTGGGGTGGTTGGAAGCGGGGATTTCGCGCACTACCTGGCCGGGACTCGTGTGGAGCGTCTCAGGACGATCAAAGGCGCGTTTGCCTACGCGGGCAAGCGTTACATGGCGAAGAAAGAGGAGATGCCGGTGATGGAACAAAAGCCGGGCCGGTATTGGGGTGTGATTGGCCGGCAACACCTGCCCCTTGGGAAGCGGGAAGATCGGGAAGTGAGCGCCGGGGAAGCGGTGAAACTGCGGCGGGTCATGCGGCGGTACCGTTTGGCGAACACACCCCCGGAGAAGCGGAAATATCTGCGCAAGAGCCAATTGTGGGCCGAAGATTTCACCGCCAAGCTGTTTTGCAATGTCGAATTCTGGATGGAACGTCTGCCGAAATTGATCGGCCTTCGTGAGATCACCGCGAGTGCAATTCGGGATCCGGGCTGATCGTCTCACTTTGTTCTTGCGAAGAACCATCAATGAAGATATGGGATGCCGACATGACTGACGAACAACTGAAGAATATTGCGTCCATGACGCTTCTGAACAGCAGCATTATTTCGCGCCTCGCTTCCGGCTACGCGTCGTTGATCGAAAAGGTGTTGCCGCTATTACCCGAAAAGGAACAGGCAGCCGCTTTAAAATCGGACTTGGAACAGGTTCATTCTCTCGTGGCCAATTTGCAGGCCTCCCTAAAGAAGGCGGGGAAAGAGTTGGGTTTGGAATAACTGCCAGCCGGATATGTCAACCACAATTGACTGGCAAGCGGTGGAGTCCATCGCTTTGGTTTTGATGGGCTTCTTTGAGGCTGTGACGCTGTATTGTTTGTATCGTGAGAACAAGGCAAAAAAGTTGGCGGAAGAGAAGTTAATCCAGATTAGGCGACGCGGAGAAGCGCCATTTTGGACACCGTGCAACAGACTGTTCAATGACCTTTTCTGTGATAATGGCGGAGGTAACTTTACTGCGATTCGTGCTGGAAGTCCTGAAATGCTCTGTGCGCTTAGGGAGGAGGTGCAATTGGAAGACGGGAGGGAAGTTGTTTTTGTCATTGAAAATAGTGGCGCAGCCACCCGCGCTGCTTCAATAAAACTTGACGGCGAAGAAATATTTTTACGACAAGAGGCTAAACTGAGGAGCGCTCACGAGCTTTATTACCTTGTCTATCCATACCATAAGGCGAAGCACGGTCAAGACCAACGAATGTTGCTCTCGTACGAGTCTGCAAAGGGGGTTCAAGACACCCATATTTACTTAATCAAGCATGGCTTCCGAAGCTTGAAGAGAGTCAACCCTGCCCTTCCGTAAGGTAGCTTCAACGTCATAGGGCACCATGACCTTTTATTGTGCCGCCGGTGCAATTCACTGAAAACGTCAAAAGCCTCCGTAATGTCCGACACGAAGTGACTCTGGCCGTTCTTCAAGAGCAGCCCTTCAAGCAAAAGTAGATTATGATGCAGACCACAACGAAACCCCAGAAGCGGGCGACAATCATGTCGTGATTGTATTCAGGCGTGCCGGGCTTCATATAGCTGGCTGACATCACATCATTCCCTGACATCACGCGGGAAAAAGCTGGCGGCTCCATTTGAGCAGGATTTTGGATAGTCTTTACCAGCCTGTTTGAGAGCTCGGGATTGCCATTGCGGAGATTCTTTTCCGACTCGTCCACCATTGCCAATAGCGTGCTATCAATCCAGTAAGTGATCGTCGGCCACCAAAAAAGGCAATTGGACAATTTGTGCTTCTCTAGTTGAGCTAACTCCCTGAACGAATACGGGCCTTTGGGATAAGCGAGATTAGGGAACTTCACGTAAACTATGACTTCGTTTTCAAAAAGGGCTTCTTCTTGCGTACCGTAAGCGTTAAGTTTCAATTGCCTGATTGACTGCCAATCTGAATTTGGCGCAAATCGGTACATCGAGTTGAGAGTCACTTCGCCAGCTTTCCATCGCTCAAAAACCTGGGCAAATAAGAAAGGGCCGCTGACGACGCCACCGTCGAACAATTCGTATTCTCGTGGGGGAAGGCGGGATGGCCTTGGGACGAGCCGTGCAACGTTTTTGCAGTGTGGACAAGGATGAGAGGATTCGTAGTATTCAGCCGGGAACTCAAACACGCCCTCACAGTGAGGGCAGACCATTTTTAGATATTCGGTGTCGTTTTCAGTCCCCAACGTAAGGCCAGCATGTGCGTTTGTCGTTGCCGCCAATTCCTCTTTCCGAGGGTTGCCTGTAGGTGCGTCTGGGCTTACTGGACGAGTTGGCGCGGGGGCGTCGGATGTCGGCTGGGGTTCAGTGGGACGGGCCATCATGTACGCGGAGCATTTCGGACATTGAATCATGCGCTCGAATCCGTCCATTTCGCCCTCGATGTGCTGGCCGCATTCCTTGCACTGGACATTAAAATACTTGGTCGCGCTCATGGATTGACGCCAGGGGAGCCAACGGCAGGAAAAGGGCACGAATCCAGCGCCCTTAGCGAGACGCCCCCAGGAGGTCCTACGGGAAGGCATGGCAAGCGCGACTTGGTCGCACGTCGGTTCATGAGTGGACCTTGCCACCACCACGCGAATTTGAAAAGCGAAAATCACTGAGAACGGCGAAGCCCTCCCTGGTGGTGACGGCATTTTCGCCAGTGTTGCGAGGGCTGGCGGGGCGCAATTCTGGCGAAAATGACGGCACGACCAGGCACTTGTCGGGGCGGAGCGTTCGCGTGTTGGCATTCCGCCGTCGCGCAAGGCGCTATGGCGGGACAAGTCGGCTTGGCCTTCTGCCTTGAGCAAGCCGGATGACGACACGGGAACGAGCCGCGGGGAAAATGCCTTTATCAGAGGCGGATGGCGGCGGCATTGGCCCCTGGGTTGAAAATTGTTGAAAATAGGGGGTTGACAATGTTGCGAAGCATGTTAATATCACCAACGATATGGCATCGGAACATGAAAAAACAACGAGTGCGACTGACATTGGCCTGAAATTGGTCGGTCACGCAAAATCAACGGAGTTTACCGCCAATCGCGGGTTGGTGATTGAGCTTTTCCCGTTCATTTTCGAGGCGTCGCAAAGAATGAGTGCGCGGGCAATCAGCCGGTTCCTGCTGGAAGAACAAGGCGTCAAATTGAGCGGCGTTACGATCACGAAGGCGCTCAACGACCCCAAAAAGAGTTGGAATGCGTTTTTTGACACAATCGAGCCTTCCGCGCGGGTGATTGCCAATTGGGTGAAATCTGAGGCGTTCGCTTTCTTGTTCAATAGCCGGGTCGCTTACGAGGGCCACATTGACAAGGCCATTGGGAATCCGCTTGGCCGCCTGGGTGCCAAGCTGTTCCTGAAAGAGGATGTCGTGTCGGCAGACAGAATTCTTCGGGCGAAGTGGTTTTGTATCAACACGGAAACCCGGCAAAAGGCCAAGACGTATCTGGAAAGTCGGCTGGTGGTTTGATATGGAAAGGAAAAAATGAACAGTGAAGGCGAAAAGAAACTGGACCGGGTTATGAGACTGCCGGAGATTGCGAAAGCCCTGGGCGTGTGTGTGCGGTCGGTGCGGCGGATGACTGACCGGGGCGAACTGCCGCGCCTGGTGCGGGTGGGCCGCGCGGTGGGATTGATGCAGAGCGATATCGAAGCGTTTCTTGAGCGGATGCGCAGTGAAAGGGTAAGCCAATGAATAAACGAGTGACGGTGAGAGGTTTCGTGTATCGGCCAAAGCGCCGGCGTGACGGAAAATCAGTGCCAAGCCCGCTGTATCGGGCGCGAGTCCGTTTCCCTGGGGAGCGGAAAATGCGGGACATTCCGCTTGGCGTCACTGAGAGACGGTCGGCGGAGCAAATGCTGCAAGACCTGCTCACGGAACAGAGCCAAGAGGCGGCGGGGCTGCTTGCGCCAAGGAGAATGCGGGATGCCGCGCAAGCGTCCATTGCGGAGCATTGCGGGGCCTTCCTGAAAGACTTGACCGCGAAAGGGCGCGTGTTTCGCTACGTTCAAGCCGTGGGTGGTTACGTCGGGACATTGATTAAAGAATGCCGTTGGGAACATCTCAAGGACGTGACGGCAGAGTCATTTACCGTCTGGCGGCAGAATCAGGCAAAAGCGCCAAAAACTCTCAACGAATATCTGATGGGGGCGCGTGTGTTCTTCAATTGGATGGTGCGGCAGAAGTTGACCAAAGAAAATCCCCTGGCCGATGTCGAACTGGTGCGGGTAGAAGGTTTTCAGAAAAGGGTGAGGCGGGCGTACGCGCCGCAAGAAGTGCGAAACCTGCTGGCGGTCGCGGGCGAGCGGATGCCGGTTTATCTGACGGCGTTGCTGACCGGGTTGCGCCGTGGCGAACTGATGCAACTGCGGTGGGCTGATCTGGACTTGGTTGCGTCCGCGCCGTCGGTGAAAGTGCGGGCGTCAATTTCAAAGAACCACCGGGAAGCGGTGTTGCCGTTGCATTCTGACCTGGTGGAAGTGTTGCGCGAGTTGCGGCCTGTGGCGTGCAATCCTGAATCCTTCATCTTCAAGGGGCTGCTGCCGCGCACAAAGCGTTTTCGGGCGGACCTGAAAGCGGCTGGCATTGACGGGCAAGACAAGGGCCGTGGTCGTTTGGACTTTCACAGTTTCCGCGTCACGTATTGCACGGAGTTGGGTTCCCTGGTTGGGAGCGAGCGCGTGCGGATGGAATTGATGCGCCACCATGACCCCCGGCTGACGGCGGAAACCTACACGGATGCGCGGATGTTGCCGCTTGGGGATGCGGTCGCCAAACTGAGCTTTCATCGCAACGAAACCGGGGCGGAACAGTACGCACCGATAAGCGCACCAATAAGCGCACAAACAGGGGTCCAGAGTGGTCAAGCTGTGTCATCGTGTGTCACGGAAACGGCAAGTGCCGATGGTCACGAAACCCTTGTAAATAGGGGGGAAAAGTCGCTTCCTGTCGTGCTCTGTCACGGTCTGTCCAAAGTGGGGGAATGGTGCGCGCTGCAGGTTTCGAACCTGCGACCCCTACCGTGTGAAGGTAATGCTCTACCGCTGAGCTAAGCGCGCCCCCGGTTTCCGGAATTCCCGCCCCTTCGCCGCCGCCCTCAGGAATTTCCATGTCCGCGGCTCCAATTTCGCGCTTCACCCCGCGGCTGGCAAGCGGAAAGTCAGGGCACGGTATTCAATTCTCCGCCGAGTGCAGGCCGCCGGCGCCGGCGCGGAAGGCGGCGGCCATGCGTTCGGGATTTTCCGGCGAGGCGGCGGCGCAGTTCCACAGGCAGGCGCCGCAGTGGACGCATTTCTCGCGGTCGAAATTGGGCACGCCGTTTTCGCCCGGGGTGAGAGCCTGGCCGGAACAGGCTTCAATGCACAGCTTGGTTCCGCATTGCCGGCATTCGTTCGGAAAAACAAACGCGACATGATCGGCGTAACCGGGAGGAGCCTGCACTTTGCCGCCCAGCAGCAAGGCGTCCTGATGCGAGACGAGCAACTGGCCGTCGTAAGGAATCGGCGGCCAGCCGGCGCGTTCCATGAGGGCGGCGTGGGCGGAAACGCCGCGGGCGTAACAGTCGTCGCGAATCTGGCGCACTTCGGCGGGGGGAATGCGGCCGCGAAAATAATCTTCGAGCGAAGGAATGCGCTCCCACGGGCGGAGCCATTTGCCGGGCAGGACGAGCCGTCCGCCGCTTAAACCGGCCAGGGCCATGCCGATGAGGCCGGGGAGGACGCCGCGTTGAAAACCGTCGCGCGATTTTTCGGCGGCGCGAGCTTCCTGTTCGACCCAGCTCCCGCGGCGGCGCTGCCCGTAAGTGGCTTCGAGATTTTCCCTGGTGAATGGTTTTTTCGCCTTGAGCAATTCGAGGACGGCTTCGGCGAGTTGCGCGCCGGTGGCCCAGGCTTCGTCCACGCCCGAACCGGTGAGGACATTGGTGCTGCCGCTGCCTTCGCCGATGCGCGCGTAGCCGTCGCCGGCGAGATGCGGCTGGCCGCGGCGGCCGGATTCGGCGAGGGTCTTGGCGCCCCACGAGCGGAGTTTGCCGCCCTTGAGATAATGCCAGAGAAAGGGGTGCCTCATCCAGTGTTGCAGATAGCGGTAGGACGTGCGCACCGGGCTGTCAAACCATGAGGGGACGAAGATGCCGAGGGAAGCGACACGGCCGGGATGGACGTAGAAGAAGCCGAAGATTTCCGGCTCGGGATAGCCGAAAGTGTGCAGGACCGTGCCCGGTTTGAGCGGCGTGTCCTCCGGCAAATCCACGACGAACTTCATGCCCACCGCCCAATCGTGCGCGCGATGGTTTTCCGGCACCCCGAAAAGGTCGTCCAGTTGCCGGCCCACCGGACCGACCGGGCCGTCGCCCACCACAGTCAGCGCGGCGTGAATGTCCATGCCCGGGGTGAAGCCGTCGGCGGGCGCGCCTTGTTTGGTCACGCCTTGATCAAGCAGGCGGACGCCGACGACTTTTTTGTTTTCGATGAGGGCCTGGGAGACGGGTGTGCCGGGCCAGATTTGAACGGCGCCCGTGCTTTGCGCCTGCGCGCCGACCCATTGCATGAATTGTCCCATGGAGAGCACCAGGCCGCCGTGCTTGTGAAGGAAGCCGGGCGTCCACGGGAGATTCAAGGCGTGGCGCTCGAAGGGGAGCGCCCATTGGCAGGCGCGAATCGCCTTGTCGGCGAGGCGGAGCAGGGCTGAACGCCGGCTGGCCCCGGCGGGATCAAGCAGGTAAAGCACTTTCTCTTCGCCGACCGGCGCGGCCATGGGAATGCCGGCGTTGTCAATATCAGGAAAGCTCGCCCGCAAGGCGCGCGCTTTTGTGACCACGCCGGAAACGCCGAAGCCGAGGTCATCCGCGCGTTCGTAGCAAAGCACCTGAGGCGGCAGGCCGGGCGCGACGGCGCTTTCCACGGCGGGCGTGCCGTCGGGGTTGAGGAGCTGTTTGGAGAGCGTGGAGAGAAACCCCGCCGTGGCCGGGCCGAATCCGACGCAAACGATGTCGGCGTCCAGGCGCGGGCGGTCAATTTGAGATTTTGCTTGTTCGTTCATTGGCTCACGCAAAGACGCAAAGGCGCAAAGCTATTCCTCCAATCCGTTCACGATTTGTGAATGTGAAATGCCGCATCTACAATCTCATGCGCGATGTCGTTTTCAGTCCAAGTTCTCATGCTGAATTAACAACAGAAATTTCTTTGCGCCTTTGCGTCTTTGCGTGAGGCTATGCCGGATAATCCAGCGCTTCGCGCGTCATCACTTTGGTCAGCGATTCGGCGGCGCGGTCTTTGGCGAGGCGGCAGCCGGTGAGGCAGGTGTCCAGTTTGGCGCGAAGGGCGGCGAACGTTTCAAGTCCTTCGCATTTCACGCACGGGCCGGCTTTGGGCGGGTGGGCTTCGCCGGATTCGGCCACGTCGGAATAGGCGCGGGCCGCGCCATCTATCCCGGCAATGATGCCTTCCAGCGCCGTGAGTTCCTCCGCGCCGTAACAGGTGTGGCAGCCCGCATCGTCCCACGCGGGGTGCCGATTGTAGCCGTGGACGATTTCAGCAGAAATGCGTCCGACTTCGCCCGCGGCCCGGGCCGCCTGCACATGGCAAAGGTCGGTGAAGAACGCCACCGTGCCGGCCAGGCCGCCGGCCAGCGCGGGGTTTTCCGCGCCCTGGGTTTCCAGCTCGATGACGTCGAGGATGAATTGCCGCGCGGCCAGCAACCAGCACAGGGCGTCAGCCAGCGGGAAGGTCACGCCCTGGCGCGTCTTGTGGTAGAGCTTCGCGCCGTCGGCATCCGAGGCGGTCTGAACATGGTGCAGCGTCCAAAGCCAGAGTTTCATCGCGGTGCCGAGCGCGCAAGAGCCGGTGCCGGGGCGTTCGGAGGCGATGCACTTCATTTCGGCGATCCATTGCTTGAACTGGGCGAGGAACAGCGGGTTGGTCATGGTGATGGAAAGCTGCAGGCGCTGCACCGCTTCCGGGCCTTCGTAGGTGGCTTCGAGTTGGGCGTCCATCCATTTTTGGCCGAGGAAACCGGGGCAATCCTCCGTCAAGCCGTAGCCGCCCATCAGGCTGACGGCTTCGCGCATCATGGTCGCGCCGTGGCCGGTGTTCCAAAGTTTGCAAGCGGGACAAAGGACGCCGGCGAGCGAATCGAGTTGGGCGGCCTGGGCGAGCGGATTTTCAATCGGCTGGCCGGTGTTGAGCAATTTCAACGCTTCATCCTGGGCCTTGGCCATTTCCTTAAACGCGGCGCGGCCGGTCAGTTTTTTTTCGGCGAGGAGGCGGTCCCTTTCCTTTTCCAGCGGATCGAGTTGGTCGAAGAGCCGCGCCGCCGCGAAGCCCAGCGAGGCGCTGGCCTCGCCGGTGGCCCAGATGTCCACGAGGCGGTGGAGAGCGTCTTGCTTTTGCTGGATACCAAGTTCGTAACGCGGCGTGCCGGGCGCGCCCTGGCCGCCGCGAAAGCGCCGGCGGTGATAAAGAATGACCGGCTCAATGGCGGAAAGCAGTTTGGCCGAAGTCATCAAGCCGACGGTCACGCGGGTGCGGCGAAAGACGGCTTCGATGATCTCGCTGTGCGAGTAGTTGGGGATGATGACCCCATCCTTAATCGTGTAGCCGCCGACGATCCGGCTGGCGGGCACTTTCAGATTGAAGACCGGATCATTGGTGGAGGAAAGCTGGTGGACGAGCTTTTTTGTCGGTGTGCCGCGATCCCATGTGCCCGGATCGCCTTCTTCCAATATGACCATGCAACTGCCCTTGAGCCTGGGGTCGTCGGACTCGACGGCGGCGGTGACGACGTTGGCAAAGCCCATGTTGGTGATGAAACGGCCGCGTTTGTCCACTTGCAGGAGCGGTTCGCAGCCCTCCTGCCATTCGGCGACGCGCACTTTGCCGGCCAGCATGCCGGTCTCGACGCCGACGAACGGAATTGGTTCGGTGAGCGCGAAGGCGGCGCGGATTTGTTTGCGGTTTTCTCCCGGCTTGAGCGGAGCGGCGTTGGCGACGTAGCGGGCGCGTTGCTCCGGAGTGCCGCGCTCGTGAATCGGGGCCAGGCCCAGATTGCCCGCCAGGCTGCCCGTGGCCGCGCCCGCGTCCACCCAGGACAATTCAAAGGCGATCAGCGCCAGGGCGAGATTCTTTGGCCCGGCGATGAACCCGCCGTCTTCCGGTTCGAGGAAGGCCGCGGTAATGCCGCTTTCGTCGCAGAGCGGCAGGAGACTGGCTTTGTCGGCCGTCCAATCGTGCGAATTGCGGGCGCCGGCGGCGACGAGCCTGGCGACCGGCCCGCGCGCCACGGCGCGCGCGCCTTGCACGAGCATCTGCAGATCGTAACGGTCGGCAAACCGCCACATGATCTGGCGGAGATCGTCGGAGGGCAGCGTGGTCAGCCCCGGCGACTGTTTTTTATCAGCAATGGCATTCATACTTTCAGGTTTTCGCGCGGCAAATCTTTCCACTGCGATCAGGCAAACATGGTCAACGAGCGGGCCATAAGAATCAACTTTATATTGCCCTGGCTTGATTTCCGCGCCCTGGGCCTTTTCGCCGGAAGAGGGCGCACGAGAAAAATCTCCACCTTCCTGGCAGGGCGGCGCGGCCGCGCCGCCCATTCTTCCCGTCGCGACAAAGCGCCGCAAGAATTCTCGGGAGGGCTTCTGTGGACAGGGATGGCAGGATGGCGCGGATCGGAAAGGGCTGAAGGAACTGAGAGATGAGGTCGGAGGTCAGAGGTCAGATTTCCCAATTTCCCGATTTCAGATTTCAGCTTTTGCCGTGGCAAGCCCGCTGTGGTCGGAAGATTTCACGGCCAACCTGTTTTGCAATGTCCAGTTCTGGCTTGGCCGCCCGCCGTCTTGTCCCGCCAAAGCGCCCTGTGCGACGGCGGAAGTTTCAGAACACCGAAGGTGCGGCGCATGATTTGATTCCTCTTGGGATTGGAGGCTGATACCATTTTGGGCAAACACGCCGTTCGCGTCAGGGCGGCCCAAATCAAAAAGCGTATTATGCCACAGCCT
>Ga0326728_10025326_pt1 | contig 10634 bp, 14 predicted proteins | sample MB3enrmetagenome_FD_207602 | JGI IMG/M metagenome (GOLD analysis project Ga0326728, IMG submission 207602) | Lab enriched peat soil microbial communities from McLean, Ithaca, NY, United States - MB31MN | ecosystem: Environmental > Terrestrial > Soil > Wetlands > Peat | place: USA: New York...
ACCGACCGGGAGGTCTCGACTGCCTTGAGCCGGAGTGCCTTGTGCAATTCGGGGTCCAGATAGATCGTAGCCCGTTTCGTTGCTGTTGCCATGATGTCACCTCCGCATTAGTAGTTAAGTAACTATAGCGCCAAGACGTCATGACGTCAAGCCCTTTGCATCTCATGCAGCCATCTTTGGACTGGGAGCTTGTAAGGTTCGCCTGACAATGCAGAGACACACGCGGAAGACTGGTGCCGAAGGGGGGCAAGAAAGTGAATCGTCCCCTGCCTTTCTTTTTGCTTGCAAAAATAGCCGAACAATGTCACAAAGTACTAAGAGGCGCCCATGCCGGATAGGGATGTGACCTTCATCAGGGATCTCGTCTATCACCAGTACGCCACAATTATCGCAAAAAGCGCCCTCGCCGCCTCCGATGGGGAAAGCAGCCGGGGCGACAAGAAGCTCTGTGGCTCCATCCCGCCGCTTCTCCCATCTGCCGCTGACACAACTGCTCAGGCACACCCGACAAAAGCGACCTCGACGGTGGCGACGTGATAACGGTGCTGGACATAGATGCTGTTATTCGTGAAGGGGGGGATGAGGAGGTTGGAGGGATGGGCTGATCCTGACAGTTTCCTTGAGGGAGGGCACAGCCGTGTCGCATGGACGTCTCTAGGCCCCCCTCTACAGGATGTCCCCATTGTCCGCAAACGCTGGGCATGGAATGAAACTTCCATCGCGCACCCATAGCTACAGCACCCTTGGTGCAATCGCAGCCGTTGCCTTCATCGTGGCATGTGTTGCGCACGAAGCCGTCGGTCACGGCGGAATGTGCCTCGCCGTCGGAGGTCGCGTCACTCTGTTGACCTCCGTCTACTTCCGGTGCACGAACGGAGGGCCACTCACGGATGCCGCAGGCCCGCTCATGAACCTCGTCGTTGGCGCGGTTTGCTGGGCACTCACCCGCCGTCGGCCCCTGGCATCCCAGTCACGGTTATTCTTCGTCTTGGCCATGGCGTTCAACCTTTTCTGGGGTGCTGGGTACTTCATCTTCTCTGCCGTTACCAACACAGGAGACTGGGCGTTCGTATTAGATGGCCTCTCACTCGAACCCCGTTGGTTGTGGCGTCTGCTCATGGGGTCCCTTGGTGTTTTCATCTACATTCGCTCTATCAGAACCGTCACATCATGTTTGCCGCTAGGAACGCCACTGGTGGTGCCCTATGTCGTCGCAGGCGTGGTATCTTGCGTTGCTGCACTGTTCTTTGCCGGGCCAGCATTGCCGGCTGTGCGAGAGGCGGCGCAAGAGAGTTTTGGAGCGGCAATCGGCCTGCTCATCCTCTCCTATCGCAACGCAAAGCAAGCTCATGCCTTGCCTTCGCCGATCCTTGTTACCCGTAGCATCGGCTGGTTGCTCTTCTCAGCACTGGTCACGGTACTCTTCTTCCTCCTGCTCGGCCGAGGTTTGGGAGTAGCAGGCCATGCCTAACTCTTCCATGAGCGGACAGCCAACGGTAAATCTGGGCAAGCTTTCGGAATGGCAAAGGAGGGGCGGTCTGAAGATCTTAAGGTCAGGATCAGAGGGCCTTGCCGACGTGAAGGAGAAGCAATTGGCTTCTTAAGAACCTTAAGAACTCCCCTCCCCTTCAGTCCACTTTTTTGCTTGCAAAAATAGCCGAGCAATGTCACAAAGTACTAAGAGGCGCCCATGCCGGACAGGGACGTAGCCTTCATCAGAGACGTCTTCCATTACCAGTACGCCAAGATTATCGCAAGAAGCGCCTTCGCCGCCTCCGATGGGGAGAGCAGGCTGAAGCACCGGGGCGACAAGAAGTTCTATAACTCCATCCCGCCGCTTCCGAGTTGCTTTTCAATGGCCACGCCTTTTTGTGGTTAGGGAGATGATAGAAACTAAGAATGTAGAGGCCCCTGGGGAGAACTGATGAGACGGGTTTCGTTTCTTAAGTGGCTTCTTCTATTTTTCCTTTTGCAGACTTTCCTGAGTGTTGCCTATTCTCGGTCAGCAGATTACACTCATGAGCCTTAATACACATCTGCAGATGGAATATTTTGGAGCCTACGAGACCCTGATTCGTCACGACTCCGAGAGACAGCCTACCTTTTTCGATGACCTCATTCGGCTTGATGGCGCTAGGCAAAGGCTCGCGGACTCCCCGCCTCCGGATGACGGAGATCTGAGGGCGCTCCTCAGGTCAACTTCTCCGCACGATCAGCAAGTGGCTCTGGTCAACATTGCAGTGCGCAAACGTGGATGGAAAGTCTTCATAGAGTCTGCGCCGTTCCTCTTTAGCACGCGAAATGACCCCGGAACAAGGGGCACGGTATATTCTTGCGTAAACGTGTCAAGCCCGGAAACGTTTGCCGCTGTTGAAGACTACTTTCTCAATCTTATTTCGAAGGAGACCAACCAACTCTTGTTGACGGAAACGCTTCCGCTCATATGCAGGGTCCAGAATCCAAACAAGACTGTCCCGGTATTCGCGACCTTATTGAAGAACTCTGACGATCGCATAAAGTCCTTTGCCATGGCAATGCTAACCAGCAGACATTGCGATCCGAAGATCAAACAAGACGTGATAGATACTTTGTCGGAAGAGGGAGATGAAAACACTCTCCGCTTCGTGAAAGAGTTGGAGGAAAACGACAAAAGAGGCCCGGAAGAGGTTGAGAAATATCTCAAATAGTGTGAACAGAAGTGATAGACGGCTGTCACATTCGGCCCTTTTTGTGGGTAGGGAGATGATAGAAACTGCAAATGTGAAGGGAGTCCACTATGGCCCAGTGAGGGCTATGTTTCCCGCCTTCGCCTGCCTGCTGGCTGTTTTTGTGACGGTTGCATACGGGGAACCGATCCGACGGCCGACTCCTATCGCATCAAATGGACATACGATAATTGCGGCCAGTTCGCATGAGGTCAAAGTGGAGGTCGAAGTAAGGACGCACGAAGCGCAAATCGGAAAACCGAGCGACAAAAGACCAGATATAGTTACTTCAAGTTGCACTTATAGCAGGTATCCTTGCAGTATAGTGGATCTTATTGATATCACGGTGAACGGAAAACCAATTATTGTCCCGCGCTCAGTGTTCAGCGATTTGGCCGATTTGAATGACGGAGAGATCAGGATAGGGCGGAAGGAATCGGTCCTTACGATTACTGGCGGCGATGCTTCCGAAAGCTACATCGCAAAAATCCGGTTCAACAGCAAACGTGTTACGGGTCTGTATCTCTTCGATGGAGAGTCCGGTAAGAAGTTGCAGGAAACGACGTACTATCAGGTCGTAGTGGATGATGAGGGAGAGTAGCGGGTCCCCGAATGGGAACTCAAGGGAGGCGTTCTTAAGAACTTAAGATCCGATCACGGAGGCTTCCCGACATGAAGGAGAGGCAGTTGCTTTCTTAAGAACCTGAGAACTCCCCTCCCCCCCCAGTCCTTTTTTTGCTTGCAAAAATAGCCGAACAATGTAACAAAGTACTAAGAGGCGCCCATGCCGGACAGGGATGTAGCCACCATCAGAGACCTCATTTATTGCCGGTACGCCACAATCATCACAAAAAGCGCCTTCGCCGCCTCCGATCGGGAGAGCATGCTGAAGCACCGGGGCGACAAGAAGTTCTATGACTCCATCCTGCCGCTTCTCCCATCTGCCGCTGCCGCAACTGCTCGGGTACGCGCGACATGGGCGACATGGACGGCGAGACCACCGTCCTCGATATCGATTGGGTGTTGGTTGAAGGAGGGGCGTGAAGACGCCCAATGGCAAGGCCATAGTGAGTTATTTACTATTTGCGGTCGTCCCATAGGCCGTTTCCTTAATGCTTCTAAGGACTTAATGCTTTTCTGCTTAAGTTCTTAAGAGCGTCCCCATTGCGTTATCCCGCCGCTTCTAAGCTGTCAGGTTGCGGGTTTCCTCATGGCGAGGGCCTGTCTAGCCCGATTCACATTCGTGGTGAAATAGTCTCGTTTGTTGGGGTTATTGTAGTCGTAGGGATCTCTTAGGCGTTTGTTTATTTCGTCCGGCGCTCTATTCATACCCTTCCATTTCTGGTAGGCGATCTCTTCGAAGCCGTATCCGCTAAGCCGCTGGCGTCCGGGAATCGTTCCCGCTCTGTCCCAGGTCTTGCGGAGCCACGGGCCCATGACAGCAATCTGAGAGGCGGGATCATCTCTCCCTTTGTCGGGGTCTATGTCGGCCTCACCTCGCGTCGCGTGCTCCGGTCTGTTGTTATAATGGTTAACCGCGTCTTCCCACGTATCCTTGGTGAACTGACCGAGGCCGTACTCGACCGATTTCTCAGTCGTGCCCCTGGCGTGAGGATTGAAGCCCGATTCCAGCCCCATGACGCCGATGCCGAAGGCGATCTGCTCGTCGGACAGGCCCATGCCTTCCCAAGTGGATACGGCGTGCTCGATAAGGTCGTTCTTCTGGTCCACCGTCACATCGCCGCAGCCGCCCTTACCTTTCTTGATCTGGATGTTATCCCACCAACTTGCCATGTTTTCTACCTCCTGTTCAGTTTGTACTCACGTATTCGAGGCAAAGGACGCCCATATCGTAAGTGAAGCGCCGCATCCCATCTCTTGACGTGCTTCAAGGAATCCACGAGCCACAGCCGTTCCCTGTTGTTCACAAGCTCTGCCTTAATGCGGGCAAGGCTCAGCTTCCCCGCGAGAAAACCGGAGACGTAGTATTCGGTGGACCTCGAATAGGGTCCACCCGCGTCCCCGAGACTGTTGAAAAGGGTCTCGTAGAGGTCAGGATCGAGGGCCACCCGGAGCCTGCCGTTTACTATCTTCAAGTAGAGGTGGAAGACCTCGAATTCCTCCGGTCCAAAGATGGTGGGGGGGAGATTGCGAAACATCAGCAATCGTATGAGAGGATGGCCCTGACGGTCCCTCTCCTTGATCACCCAGACAGGCACATCGTCGTTCTTCCATGCGAGTCTGTGGCCGTACGCGGGCTCTCCAGGGTAGTCGAGCCCGAAGCTGGGGGGAGAGAACCCAACCGGCTCTTCGATCTTGTCGAGGAGTCTCGCCGAATGGTCGTCATAGGTGAAGAGGTACATGGACCAGGATCCGCAGTTCTCCTCGCAGCCACTCACGACGAAATAGTTGCCTGTGAGTGCGTATTGAGATTCAGCATCGGACGCGACCAGCTCGTCGACGTAGAAGAACCTCCCATCATCCCGGAGGAAACCGAACTTGGGCACTCCTATGTCCTCGTCCTCCGGGGTGAAGTATATGTAAGGCCCGAACCTCATGTTCGTGCCAGGCAGCCTGAAGGCGTGGGAGTAGTGAAGGGCCGGCTCCCATCGGTCGCCGATGCGCTGCAAGACGAAGCCGACTTTGGGCTGTATCACTTCTACGGGCTTGCTCTGGGCGGCGTCCGCGGGTGGAGTACTATCAGATCCGGCGAGAGCGATCGTTCCACCGAAAGGTGACGTCGCGCCTTGCGCGAAAGCCACAATTAAGACCAACAGACAAAGGAGAAGCCTCCTGAATCCGTACGCATTCACGGCCCAAACCTCCTTTCACTCCGAACTCTCTGTTTGGGGGGTTGGATGGGATAGTGTCGAGCCCCTTCTCCTACTCTGTCCCCTACCTAGGGGAACGGAATTCTTTGTGAGAACCGGACACTAAAGAGGACTCCCTAATCCCGGCCTCCCGGAGCCCTCGCCCACAGTGTGTGCTGAACGTATCAGGCGCAGGGCCATCATCTTCTCCGGGTGACAAAATTACACATTCTTCCACACTGCGACGTCGTGCCCAACATCCAGATTGTGGCGTAAATGCTTCTGAAATAGGGAAGGTGAACCTTCTTCTTTCTCTTCCTGGAAGCCTCCTTATTGTGGTCTCTCCCCAGAGCGCCAAGGGATAGAACCCTCGTAGCGAGTTTCCGGTAAGCGTCACGAAATGTAACGGTTGTTAGTTCTACACCATCACTTAAGGGCACATATTGTACGGCAAACGTGCTTTTCAATGGCATTTCCCGAGCCGTAGGCGCCTAGCAGACCCGGGTTGATATGCTATGTTCTCTTGCAAAATAGCCCATAAATGGTTCTCCCTTATCCCCCATCATCAGGCTGACCGTCTCTCTCATCATATGATAGCGCTAAACTAATAGGCTGTCAACAAAAATCTATTTGTGGGATCAGGCCGAGAGCCGATTGCCGTAGCGCCTCCGACTACTTTTTGCTTACAAAAATAGCCGAACAATGTAACAAAGTACTAAGAGGCATTTCATGCCGGACAGGGACGTAGCCCTCATCAGAGACCTCATCCATTACCAGCACGCCACAATCATCGCAAATAACGCCTTTGCCGCCTCCGATGGGGAGAGCAGGCTCAAGCACCGGGGCGACAAGAAGTTCTATGACTTCATCCCGGCGCTTCTCCCATCTACCGCTGCCACAACTGCTCAGGCACGGCCGACATTGGCGACATGGACGGAGATGAGGTGATAACGGTGCTGGACATTCATGCTGTTATTGGGTGAAGGGGGATGACGAGAACATTCAAGATTCAAGGCCCCCAGTGATTTTTCTGGAATTGGGAACCGGTGCCAGAAACTGGGAGGAGATAAGGGAAGGGGCAAAAGTTATTTAATTTCTTAAGAGCGTCCCCATTGCCTCTTCCCAAACTTGGCGATTCCAAAGCTGCTTTCCTTGATATCGCCAAAGTATTCGCGGGAGCAATCGTGGGCTCAGCAGGAGTAGCGACAACTGCGGCTATCCGAGGCCGCCCGGCGAAATAGGTGATCGACACGCAACGGCCTAATGGCAGGACTATCATGAGTTATTTGCTTATTGACTCCTGAGAAGTAACTCGGTTTCTTGGAATGACGACCGACAGCACGCCCACACTTGCATTTGTTTACGCCATGTTACAAATAGCATACCACGAAAATAGTGAGTTACTTCTCAGGGATCAACTGTAAAGGGCGTCCCCAAAGTTGGCCTCCCTCACCCTCCTTTGGGACTCCCTTCCGCTGGTTAAGCGGAACTCGCTGAAAGACCGCAAAAGACGCGGTCTTTCGCCTTAAGACAGCCCTCACGCCTTAAGCCTTACGGCGCACCGCTCCTTCCGTCCCAAGGGGGTACCCGAGTGACTCCCGCAATGCAACGCTTCCGGAAAAGGTTCCGCCTGGTGAGCCATTCGGTACTTTGTTTTGAGAAAGGGTCTATAGGATGTCCCCTAGGCCGCGCCCTATAGCTGAGCCTTGAAAGGCGGCCCGGCTAGGGAAAAGAAAGTGGCGTCCGGAAAAGGAGGCGCATTCCGTTAGAGATGGAAAAGTTAGAAGGCAGTGGACACGGATGCCGCTGCCGGCTCTGCCAATCGCTGAGCATTGCTCTGCCATGACGGGTGGGGCTTTATCAAGCATTATGTATATGATCTGTGCCGGGAGGAATCCGTGAACTCGAAGGTCGCCCTGCTCTCTGTGTTAAGAGGCGTAATGTTGGCAGTGATTGTGTCCTCGCTCCTTTTCTTCCCCGCCGCCGTCGAAGCCAAAGACGGGAATCATTCGATTCCTTTCAAGATGGGACAATTCGAACCCGAGGTGAGGCTTCCGGAAACACGTGTCACCCTGGGGCACTTCTACTTTGGCGAGGAGGCAGACTCGGCGTTTGGTTTCAGAATCGCTAACCGAACTTATTATCTCCGCGATTCGAAGAGGCCCGAAATCCCCCTGCCAGTCTATTGGGATTCATACGGAGTGTACAAGAATCTGCTGGTGATCGGAGGCTACGAAGGCACGACGGGAGGGAACAATTGGCTCTTCCTCTTCAGGCTTGGCAGAGATCATGTGGAATTGCTGGACGTGCTGAACGCCGGGTATATCAGAGACCTGTCGTTCGATTTTACCCTTAGCAGAGTCGAGGCGAGCAGGCAGGTTGAGTTTTCCGACATGGTCGGAGACGAGAAGGGAGAGGTAAAGATAGATCTCCGTGACCTGGACTTCTCCCTTTTTGTCAAAGCGGACAGAGGGCTCGCCATCGATCTGAATCCTCGTCTATACCGGCCCCTGTATTCGAAGCTCAAGGAGGATTCGATAAAGAGCGAAGAAGCTCTCCGACAATACTCTGTATATGGCTTCCTCTCCGCCGAAACTACGAAGACGGCGAGGATTGAGGATTCCAGAAGAAAAATAGATCAATACTATGAGAATTTGCTCCGTGCAGCACGGCAGTTTCCGGAGAAGAAAATGAAGTATGCGGAGGTGTTCGACTATCTGAAGAGCAGGGAGGGCGAAGGGTATGAGTTTCACGCGATCACCGAGGTGCTCTGGAAGGAATGTGCTCCTTACGACGGGTACAAGGACAGAGGCGACGTCGTCAGATTCATCGAGAAACGCCGGGAGGATGAAATCAAGACGGTCAGGTCCATCTTTGCGGCTTTCCCGACCATATCAAAGGGCTTCCGTCCCGAAGGCAAAATAAGCCTGAGGCTTTATGGCCCACCCGGGCGGAGGTAGACGGTTTGATACCTTTGTTTTGGGATTATGATACCAATCGTGGCTGCCGCCGCGACATATCAGGACGGAGCCCAACCAGAGTTGATCCTCACCACCAGGAAAGAGCGTAGATCCATTCTCTTATGCCGCTGTTTTGAGAGTCACGTGCATCCCGGCCTTCGTCGCAAGAATGATAAGCATTTCGAGGCTGAACTTCTCCCACTTGCCCCTCGTGAGATCGGATACCCTGGACTGACTGACGCCTAATATCTCAGCGGCCCTGGCCTGCGTCAGCCTCTTTGCTTTGATGTACTTCCGAAGGTCGGCCATGAGATCAGCCCGCATTTGAAGGATTGCGGCCTCATCGGGCGAATAGCCGAGATCGATGAACACGTTTCCCGATGAATTCACTATAACTTCGCTCATAAGCTCCCTCCAATCTGCTTGAGCCGTCTGCGGGCTAACTCAATGTCGCTCTTATTCGTTTTCTGCCCCTTCTTATGAAAGGCATGAAGCACATATACAGCATCGGACAGCTTGGCGACATAGATTACGCGCCACTCGCCCAGTACGTGAATGCGGATTTCCTTCACCCCCGGACCGATCGACTGCATGGCCCTCCAGTCTCGCGGCTCCAACCCATTCTGGATCGCTCGGAGCTCGAAGCCCGCAACCCGCCGGGCTTCCTCGGGAAAGTTCCGAAGGTCATCGAGGCTCGATCCGACGAACTTCAACGCCTTCATGTTCATGAGGAATATTATATAAGTTTTTATATATTTCGCAAGTCCATCGATTTCCACTCCGATATTCTTCCTGAAGAAAGAAAAAACAGATACTCATAATTGAAAAGACACGTGGGAACAGGCCCGCAGATCGCACAACGGGGAAAACCATGAAGAAAGAAGTATGACTGCAAGACCTAGCCCATTAGCTCATCGAGACCACAAGAACCCCCTCCCCCCACTCCATTTTTTGCTTGCAAAAAAAGCCGAACAATGTAACAAAGTACTAAGAGGCGCCCATGCCGGACAGAGACGTCAGCACCATCAGAGACCTCACCCATTACCGGTACGCCACAATCATCACAAAAAGCGCCTTCGCCGCCTCCGATGGGGAGAGCAGCCTGAAGCTTCGGGGCGACAAGAAGCTCTATGACTCCACCCCGCCGCTTCTCCCATCTGCCGCTGCCGCAACTGCTCAGGCACGGCCGACGGAGACGATTTGGACGGGGACGAGGTGATAACGGTGCTCGACATAGATGCTGTTATTGAACGAGGGGGGGCGATGACGGGAACATTCAAGATTCAAGGGCAGACCTCACCTACTTTCCCCTCGAAGGAGGGTAGGAGAATTTGATAATTCAATGTACGTCCCTGACGCCCCCTAAATGGTGTTATTCGGCAAGGGGGGATGACAAATAGGGGGGCCTACAACATTAATATCAAATGATATCATTATGTTACGTAATTTTTCCTGTCCGCTGTCAAGGGCTGACCCCTAGTCCTTTCTCCATCCCGCCGCTTCCGAGCTGCTTTTCAATGGCCACACCTTTTTGTGGATAGGGAGATGATAGAAACTAAAAATCGAAAGGGCGTCCCCAAAGTTGTTTACCTTTTTGTGGGTGGGATGGGAACGGGTGTGACCCCGACGCACAACTTAAATACCGTTGCGAGTTGCGCGTTGCGGGTTGCAAGTTAACGACAACGACTGCAAACGGGCAACTTCAAACACACCGTTGCGGGTTGCCGAAGGATCGTTTCTTCCAGCTCTGAAAAAACGATTCCGGGAAGCCCGGCAGCCTCTTGTAGACAAATAACAACCGAGAATCGGAACTTCCCTACTCGTAGACATCCTTGCGATGTCTGACCGCCACGACGTCTACGGCCTGATTGTGGTCATGAATGGCGTAGACAACACGGTAGTCCCCTACTCTTATCCTCCAAAGCGACTTGCTTCCGACCAGCTTCCTGCATCCTGACGGCCTCGGTTCCTCTCCGAGGGCTTCGATCCGCTGAAATATCCGGGCGACAACCTTTGCCTCGAGCGCTTCGAGTTCTCTGCGAGCACTCCGTGCGAAGGTTATGGCGTATTCAGCCATTCAGCTTGCCTTGCTTCTTCAGTCTGCTCTTCACCGATGCGAGTGATTCCCTCGGCTCCTTGGCCCGTCTCTTCGCGAGCAG
>Ga0326728_10025327_pt1 | contig 10634 bp, 6 predicted proteins | sample MB3enrmetagenome_FD_207602 | JGI IMG/M metagenome (GOLD analysis project Ga0326728, IMG submission 207602) | Lab enriched peat soil microbial communities from McLean, Ithaca, NY, United States - MB31MN | ecosystem: Environmental > Terrestrial > Soil > Wetlands > Peat | place: USA: New York...
GATCTGACCCACCTCGACTCCCCCCGCCAGCCTTAAGGCCATCCCTCCTTCGCCGATTTCCGTGCTCTCGGTTACGAAACGGTAGCGGCTTTGATCCCCCACCGTGCAAGTGACCGAGGTGGAGTAAGGCAATCGGTGGTGGCGTCGCCGTTCGCTTTCCATGGCCCCGTGGACAGCGCTGAAGAGGCGAAAAAAGCGCTCACGAGTGGGCGGCTTGGCGGCAAAGAAAGTGACTCCAGCCTGGAAGCCCCGGCGCATCGTGGCAATGTCATCCCGACCGGTCAGCATGACAATGGGGATGCCCGCATTGAGTGACCAACCCTTCAGTTGCTGGATGAGCTCGAAGGCGTCTCCCTGGGGGATCTGGTCGGCGATGATGAAGCCGTCGAACTTCTCCTTCTGCAAATATTCCGCCGCCGCCGGCCCGTCCTGCACGCTGACCAAGTCACACCACTGCACTGCCGCCATGGTCGCCCTGGCCAGTTCCAGAACCGCAGGGTCGCCGTCCGCCATGAGAATTTTGACCGGCATCGGGGATTATCCCGGCGGAGAGGGAGGGGGATCTTCACTCCCTCTGATCGCCTCATCCTCAACCTGATTTCAGCCTGCGCCCATGATTATTGGGGCTCCACCCTCTCCGCCATCGCGCGGTATGATATTCGAGCGCCCCATTTTTCTCAATGTTCCATGCCTATGGTCTGTTGCCGATCCTGTGTGGAGCCGCTCCCCCGATGATTGCGGGGCCTTCCAACACTAGTTGGCAGGGGCCGCTGCCGCTGGCGCGCCGCTGCTCGCCAGCCGGTTCAATGCCCCCTGCAGCGCGCCGATGGCAACAAAGGGAAGGAAGAGGCCACCGAGAAGGATTGCCCAGGGCCGAAGCAGACGAGGCAGCCCCAACTCCCCCGCGCGCATGTTCAAATGATCCGCCAGCGTCGTCAGCATGACCGGGAGCATGATGATATTCATGATGGGAATAAGCCCCACCCACACAGCCCCGGCAGGGGTGAGCAGTACCCTGGATGGCCTAAGGCCGGCGGCCTCGCCGTGCGCCCGGTACAGCCAGTACAGAAAGTAAAATGGGACAAACACCGTCAGCAACGCCGCAACGAACGGCTCACGATACTTTGGTTCAATCGGACGGGACCGCAAGGGCGGCTCTGCGGTGAACAGTACGCGCTTGATGGGAATGAGCGCAATCACTGCCAACAGCAGGAGCCCGGTGCAGGCGATCGCGTAGATTGTCCTTTGCAGGTCTGACTCTGCATTGCTGAAGTACGCGTCGCTGAACGCACCTACCCCCGCCCCCAGCGTGTATTGCAGTACGAAGGTGAGGCCGAAGGCTACCAGAAAGGTTTCGTATCCGCCCAGGGCTCTGGCAATAATCGCGGGAAATACAAGTGAGCCGACCCAGAACCCCAATCGAACGAGGAAGAGCATCGCCACCGCGGCGTCAATCCTTCCCGGCCAATGCGCCAGGTACGCTCCCGCCGCGCACGCCATCAGACTGCTGGTGATCAGCAGTATGCGGATAGGGCTCGTTCTGACCGCCGCCCAGGCCAGGAAGAAGGCGGAAAGCACCGCCAATACTCTCAGGGTCTCCACGAGCGGCCCGATTTGGCTGTACGACAATCGATATATGTGGTTGAGATCAATATATTCGAACCGATAGTACAATTGCATGCCGATTTCAGTCAGCACCATCCATAAGAACAATCCCCAGAAACGGTAAGTGCTCAGCAGATCCGCCCACGTCCAAGCAGGCCGGTCCGGCGCTATCACGGATGATTCCATGTGAGTCTCCTTTCCATCCTATTGATCCCTTCCATGCCCACAAATTAATTTGAACTGGCCAGAAGTCCCGGCAATAATAACGTAATCCCACGCGGGGACAAGGAGAAGATGCAGAGATGATCGATCGAAAGGTGTGGTGGACAGCCCTGGCAGGAGCGCTCTTCCTGTCGAGCGTGCCGCTTTGGGGGGCGGAGATTACGGTGGAAGGCGGCCCCACGGAAACAGGATTTGACAGTGGCACCTTCGCCACCATTCACGCCACCCTGCATGGGGTCTCCGGCCAGCCTAAGCGCTATGTGGTGTTTGCGGAAATCCAATACTACGGGACCACCTCCAGCGCCAGCGTGGAAATGGACCGCCTTCCGCAAACTAAGCCCGGCGTGGAGGAATTCAAGGTGGGGTGGCCGATTCCCGCGCAGGCGCCCACCGGCTTTTACACGCTCACCCTGCACGTGGAGGATCGCATCGAGCACTCTCTGGAGATCACGAAAAAAGTGCACGGCTTCGTGGTCTACAAGAAGCTGGCGAGAATCTCGCGCATGACCCTCGACAAGACCATTTACAACGTGGGCGACCCCATCCAGTGCGAGGTGGGGCTGGAAAATCGTGGCGACACCGACCTGAAAGGATTGCGCCTCGAGTTCTCGAACGCCATCTATCCCTGGATCTCCCTCTACTCCCAGGGGGGACGCGACAACCCCGACCTGGCGGTCCGCACCCTGCGCGACCACCTGGATATTCCCGCCGGCACCGCCGTGACCATTCCCATGTCGGTGGCCGGCACCGCCAGCATGCTGCATGGCAAGCAGCAGGGGATGGAGGGCGCCGCCCTCCCGCCGGGCAGCGTCAACGGCGCTTTCCCGGAAGTTGACACCTATGCCGTGGCCTTGTGGAACGCCGACCACACCATTCTTTACGACTTGCAGTTCTCCGTGCCGGCGATGGTGCGCACCCTGGATCGCGACCTGCCCAAGCCTTACAGCCGTAATTTCATGCATCCCTATAATTCCTCGATCGATTTTACGAAGTACCGGGAATTCTACGCGGCGGGGGAGATTTCTCCCGCCATCAGCGTGGATCATGCGGTCACGCTTTTCACTCCCGAAGAAACTGTGCCTCGCAAGGTGACCGTGAAAAATACCAGTAACGAGACCTGGAGGGGGGCGCATGTGGAGGTGAAAGTCACCGATGCGCAGGGCAGGGATCGGGGAGGCTCCCCCAACCTCGTGCCCGCCCAGGACTACTCTCCCGGCCAGGTGCAAAAAGCGTCGGCGGTCGCCTGGGTGGTGGGCAAGCAGGAGGAACCCGGCCTCTTCTTCCTGAAATTCTCGGTGGTGAATTCCGAGGGAAGGACCCGGGCCACGACGAGCCAGGAAATTGCGGTGAACCAACTTCCCGCCTCCCTGCTGGTGATCTGTGCGCATGAGGGCGATGAGCAGGCCTTTGCCGGACTCCTCCGGGCGGCCATCGAAGACAAGATTCGCGCCCAGGTGCTGATCCTGGGGGCCGGCAACGTGGGTCCGTGCGCGCGCTACTTTGGCTCACCCTGCGGCCCCAATGAGGTGCGCGAATTCGGGGCGGTGCGCATGGAGGAATCCGCCGAGGCTCTGGAACACTTGGGTCTCGCCCGCGACAAGCTCACCATTCTGGGTCTGCCGGATGAAGGCCTGGAAACCATCTGGTTTGAACATAAAGAACTTTCCAGTCCCCTGCTTTCCATCAGCCTGGCCTGCGATTTTGCGCCCTACGCGAACGTCTACAAGCCCAACCTGCCGTATGCGCGCGATGCGGTGATGGAGGCGATCCGGCAGATCATTACGGATTTTCACCCGGCCATGATCGCGGTCCCCCATCCCGATGAGCGGCGCATGGACCACCGCGCCGCCAACTGGTTCGCCCTCAAAGCCTGTCAGGAGTTGGTGAAAACCAAGGCGCTCGATCCCCAAACCACCCTGCTGGCTGCTCAGATGGTGGAGGGGGGAGGTTCCAAGCCCGCCCCTTTCAAATATGAAAAGTTCGTCGTCCACCTGAGCGGGGAAGCCGCCGCCCTGAAACAGGAAATGGCCTGGATCTACCAATCCCAGGACGGAAACCCGGCCGAAGCCGAACGGAAGACCCTGGCCGAACTTCCCCGGGAAGAGAATTACCTCCGCATCATGGACTGGCAGGAACATGCGGGATGGAACGAATGAGTCATCGGGCCATCGGGTCATTGAATTATTGGATCATTTGAAATTGGCGATGGGTGATTCGTGATAGAAACATCCTGTAGCCTCCTAATCTTCTTGTTTTTCTCTTGACATTAGTAGCGTAGGGCGATAAACTTACGGCGTGTTAATGCCGGGGTGCCCTCATGTCCGTGCCCCAGCGACGTGCAATGGCCGTGTCAACCATGCTCGGGCTCGGCCACGGGCAGGATGCCCGTGGCACGTTTCAATGCCGGCCGCAAGGCCGGCGCTGCAATTTCCTTGGCGCCCCCGCCACGCTGCTCCTGTTAAGGGGGAGATTCCACTGTTCCCCCAATTGCGAGTCAGATGGAATTGCAGATGGGAAATGAACGCCAAAGTGCAGCGAGAGAGTCTTCAAGAAAGCTTATGCTCCGGATAACTATTTGAAGATAAATACACTCAGTAATGAAATAGGTAATGAATCATGGCCCCCCCAGAAACTCAAGCATCTGAAAACAGACGGTTTATTCGGATGGGGTCTTTGAACAGGGTGGCGACACAAAAAATGTTAAAAATGAAGATTGCTCTGGATGAGTTATTGAAAATAAAGGGGCAAAAAAAGTGCTCTGGATGAGTTGATGAAAACAAAGAAGTTAACATGTTTTCGCGATGAGTTGATGAAAAGAAAGGAGATAAATGAATGAATCGGATCATCGGGTCATTGAAAGGCTGTCCATGGTCCACTGTCCGTCGTCAGTGGCTTGAGGCTTTCGCCCTCAGCGCATTTCCTGCAACGGACAACTGACAACGGACAGCTGACGGCTTTTCAGTGACCCGATGATCCGATGACCCGATGAGCCGAACCCGCGACACATTGTCATCATAAATCGGACTAAGTTTCCCGTTTTTATCCGTCAACATGTCTGATTTCATGCCTACAGTCCCTCCTCGGAATCTGAATTGCCCACTATCTTTCTTGCAGTCGAGCTTTGCGTGTTTTGACCCGGAAGAAGAACAGGTGTCAGGTTTCAGGTGTCAGGTGCCAGGGAGAAAGACATGATCTCTCGTGGCGGATTCGAGATGGATCTTACCCGTTCGGATCATCCTAACCCCTAACCCCTGCCCCCTGACCCCTAAACCTATGAGCATCAACATTGGTTTGGACATCGGCGCAGTCAGTTTGAAGCTTGCGGCCGTTGGCGGCCCGGACGACGGACCGCGTTTCCGCACCCTCACGGAGAAATCCGAAACCTTCTATGCGGCCTCCTTCCCGGATTCCAGTCCCTTTGCGGGCCGCGCGCTGGTGCTTTCGCGCTACCGGCGGCTGCAAGGCAGTCCCATCCAATCCACGTTCGACATGTTGAAAGAGCTCTATGACTTCCTGCCGGAAGAGGACGTGGAGGGCATCCGCGTCACGGGGTCGGGAAGCCAATTGATTGCCAAAGTTCTGGGCATCTACTTTGAAAATGAGTTCCGCGCCATCGCCAAGGGGATGCGGATGTTCTATCCCGAAGTGCGCACGGTTTTTGAAATGGGAGGTGAGGCCTCCAAGTACCTGCGTCTTGACCCCAACGTGACCGGCAAGCACCTGGGCATTGTGGATTACCAGACCAGCGGCGAATGCGCGGCGGGCACGGGTTCGTTTATCGACCAGCAGGCCACCCGGCTGCTCTATTCGATTGAGCAGGTGGGTCCGGCGGCGTGCGGAGCCAGTTGCGCGGCGCGCATTGCCGGCCGCTGCTCGGTGTTTGCCAAGACCGACATGATTCACGCCCAGCAGAAGGGTTATACGACGGAGCAGATTCTGCGCGGACTTTGCGACGCCGTGGCGCGCAATTACAAATCGAGCCTGGTGAAGGGGCGCGCCGTGGTGCCTCCAGTTGCCTTTATCGGCGGTGTGGCCATGAACCAGGGGGTACGCAACGCCCTGCGCGAGGCCTTCAAGCTGAAAGACGCCGACCTTATTATTCCCGAACACTACGCGTGGCTGGGCGCGGTGGGCGCGGCGATGCTGGAATCGGAGGAATTCCGCAAGCGGTCGTTCAAACGCATCCACCAGTTGCGCCAGCATGAGGCGGCGCGGAGCAATTTCGCCTGCACTGAACCGCTCTCGATGAAGAATGTGCTGCTGTTGCGGGACAGAGCCGTTGAGGCGCAGAGAAGGAGTCAGGTCCGATCTCGGGACTCCGATGGAGTCCATCGGACTCCAGAAATCGGAGAGTCAGGAGCCAGGAGTCAGGAGAACGGCGCGAGAGCCCAGGAGGGTATTGCTTCCATTCTGACTCCTGACTCCTGTCTCCTGACTCCTCCTTATCGCGTTGAATCCTACCTGGGCATTGACATCGGCTCGGTTTCGACCAACCTGGTGGTGATCGACGCGGAGGGAAATCTGCTGAAGGAGATCTACCTTCGCACCCAGGGGCGGCCGATTGAAGTGGTGGACCGCGGCCTGAAGGAAATTGAAGCGGAGCTGGGCGACGCGCTCGACATTCGTGGCGTGGGCACCACCGGCTCCGGCCGCGAGCTGATCGGGGAACTGGTGGGCGCGGACACGGTCAACGATGAAATCACCGCGCACAAGACCGGCTCCATGCACGTCTGCAAACAGATGGGGATGGAAACGGTGGACACGATCTTCGAAATCGGCGGGCAGGATTCCAAATTCATCCGCATCGACAAGGGCGTGGTGGTGGACTTCACCATGAACGAGGCCTGCGCCGCGGGCACCGGTTCCTTCCTGGAAGAGCAGGCGGAGAAGCTGGGAATCTCCATCAAGGAGGAATTCGCGCGGCTGGCGCTCGACTCCACCAACCCCGCCCGCCTGGGCGAGCGCTGCACGGTGTTCATGGAGCGGGATGTTACCGGGCTGATGCACAAAGGCGCGGCGGTGGGCGACCTGGCGGCTGGCCTCGCGTATTCGGTGGCGCTCAACTACCTCAACCGCGTGGTGCGCGGGCGCAAGATCGGCAAGGTCATCTTCTTTCAGGGGGGCACGGCCTACAACGACGCCGTGGCGGCAGCGTTTTCAGGGATCCTGGGCAAGCGCATCATCGTGCCGCCTCACAACGGAGTGATCGGGGCCATCGGCATGGCGTTGATCGCCCGCGACCGCATGAAAGACGCGGGGCAGCCGAGCCGTTTTCGCGGTTACGACCTGGCCCGCGTGAACTTCACCACGCGCGAATTCGTCTGCCAGGCGTGCTCGAACTACTGCGACATGAAGGAATTCAACATCGAGGGGCAGCGCACCTACTGGGGCGACAAGTGCTCGGACAAGTTCCGCAAGCGGGCGCGCACGGACCGCCAGCCGGTGATCGAGGATCTGATCGATTGGCGCGAGAAATTGCTGGAAGAAGCCCTGCTTCCCACCCGGGGCGGCAGGTGGAGGGTGGGGATTCCTCGCACCATGTTCTATTACGACCGCTTCCCCTTCTGGTGCGCCTATTTCCAGGAACTGGGTTTTGACGTCGTGGTCTCTTCTCCCACTGACCGCAAGATTTCCATGGCGGGCGAGGAGTTGGCCATTGCCCAGCCCTGCTTCCCGGTCAAGGTGGCGCACGGGCACGTTCAGGACCTGCTGGAGAAATGCGTCGATTACGTTCTGCTTCCCAACGCCGTGAATGTGGAGGCGCCGGACGACGGGCTGGAATCCCACCTGTGTCCGTGGAACCAGACGCTGCCCTTTGTGATTCGCGCCGTACCGCAATTGGAATTGGCGTATCCCAAGTTTCTATCACCCACCGTGCACTTTCGCTTCGGCCCCCGGCACGTGGAAAAGGAACTGGCGGAATTCGCGCGCGGCCTGGGGATCAAGCCTCGCGTCAATGCCCAGGCGGTGATGGCCGGGTATGCCGCGCAGAACACCTTTGCCGATGCGCTCCAGGAGGCGGGCAAGGAAGCGCTGGCGCGCCTGGCGGAGACCGGTGAGCCCGCCCTGGTGCTGGTAGGCCGTCCGTACAATATCTTTGACCGCAGCGTGAATTGCGACATCCCGCGCAAGCTGCGCACCCTTTACGGCATCAACGTGCTGCCCATGGAAGTCCTGCCGCTTGACGAGGAGGACATCTCCGAAGTCAATCCCAACATGTACTGGACTTCGGGGCGGCGCATCCTGGCGGCCGCGCGCATCGTGAGCCGGCACCCCAATCTGCATCTGGTCTATATTTCCAACTTCAAGTGCGGTCCCGACTCCTACATCAAGTCGTTTGTGGACGAAGCCGCCGGCAAGCCCTCGCTGGTGTTGCAATTTGACGGGCACGCGAACGATGCCGGATTCATAACGCGTTGCGAGGCGTATCTCGACAGCAAAGGATTTTTGCGATGTCATTCTTCCCCCATCGCCACAGCAGCCACAAAATAGGGGCCGATCACCCTCTGAGCGGCAAGGTTGTCTATATTCCGACCATGGGTGAAGGCAGCCCGGAAGCATTTGCGGCGGCGTTTCGCTGGCTGGGCGTGCAGTCGCAACCCACGCCGCCTTCCGACGAGCGCACCCGCGAGTTGGGCGGCAAGTACACCACCGGCGATGAATGCTATCCCGCCAAGGTCACGGTGGGTGATTTCCTGCGCGTCATCGAGCAGCCCGGCTTCGATGCGGAGCGCACGGCATTCTTCATGCCGACCGCGGAAGGCCCCTGCCGCTTCGGGCAATACGCGCCGTTCCTGCGCAAGATTCTGCGCGAGGCCGGATACGGAGATGTGAAGGTGGTCTCCCCCACCAGCCGCAACGGCTATGTCGACCTGGGCGGGATTGCCAACCCTTTTATGCGCACGGCGTGGCGCGCCCTGGTCTGCGCCGACACCATCCACCGCGCCCTGCTGAAGACCCGCCCCTACGAAACCACTCCGGGCGCCGCCGACCGCATATTCCTGGAATCGCAGGCCGACATTGTGAAGACCATCGAGAACAGTTGCGTCGACGCCGCGTGCCAGCTCGGCTCCCTGGTGGAATCCATGACCCGCGCCCGCGAGCGCTTCCGGCGCGTCCCGGCGCTTTATGACCGGGAACTTCCGCTGATCGGCGTGGTGGGGGAAATTTTCTGCCGGCTCAATACCTTCTCTAACGAGGACCTGATCCGCAAGCTGGAAGGCTACGGCGCGGAAGCGTGCCTGAGCCACATCACCGAGTGGGTGGGATACACCAATAGCGAAGAGAAGCGCAAACTGCACCTGAGGGGGCGAAAAATTTCCCTGTCGATGCTTAAGGCTTACGTGCGCTCGCATATCCAGGAAGCCGATGAAGAAGCTTTAATTAAGCCCTTCGAAGAGGAATTCGTGGGCTATGAAGAGCCGCCCATGGAGGAGATTCTGGAACTTGCCTGGCCCTACCTGCCCACCGGCGGGGCGCTGGGGGAGATGGTGCTGAGCGTGGGCAAGGCCGCCTATCTTGCCAAGCACGGGGCCGACGGCATTATCGATATCAGCCCCTTCACCTGCATGAATGGCATCGTGACCGAGGCCGTCTATCCGAAGCTTTGCAAGGCCTATGGGGGAATTCCCATCCGCAATTTCTACTTCGACGGCACGCAGGCGGACCTTGACCGCGACCTTGGGATTTATATGGAACTCGCCCGCTCCTACCGCGAGAAGAAGCCCTTCCAGCGCCGTTTTCCCGCGTATTTTGCGCCTGCTGGAGCGTGACGGTGGCATCCAGTACCGTAGTACGTCGCATCATCTATGCATCTCATGGCATAATCAGCCAGCTCGGTATATCTGCAAGGGAGCGAAGATGGATTCACAACCTGACAATTCTCAACGGAAGACTTTGGGCCGCACCGGAGTGAAGGTTGGGCGGCTGGGGATCAGCTCCAGCTATGGAGTTCCGGGGGACGCCTTGGAGCGGGCTTTCGAGCGGGGGGTGAACTACATCTACTGGGGAAGCCGGCGGCGTGCTTCCTTCGGCGAGGGACTGAAGCGCCTGAAGCCTCACCGCGACAAATTCCTGCTGGTGATTCAGTCGTACGCAAGAATCGCCGGAATGTTGGCCTGGAGTCTGGAGCGCGCTCTAAAGACTTTGGGCTATTACCATGCGGACGTGCTGCTGCTCGGGATGTGGAATAAGGCGGTACCGCGAAAAATCATGGACGCCGCCCGGGAGTTGAGGCGGCGAGGCTTGACGCGATTTCTGGCGGTTTCCACTCATCATCGGACGCTGGTCCCCAAATATGCCATTGACAATGATATTGACATCGTTCACTTCCGTTATAACGCCGTGCACCCGGGGGCGGAGAACGATATCTTTCCGCTCCTGCTTGCCAACCGTCCGGGAACGGTATCGTACACCGCCACCAACTGGGGGCAACTCATTGGCAAACCCCGATGGCCGCCGCTGATTACGGGCGCGTTTCCGATTCCGAAGAGTGAGCCCACCCCCACGGCGGCGGATTGCTACCGCTTCGCCTTGAGCCGCCCGGAAGTGGATGTGTGCATGACCGGCCCTGCCAATGCCGCGCAAATGGATGAAGCGCTGGAAGCCCTGCAGCGGGGGCCCATGACGGAAGAGGAGTTGGCCTGGATGCGGCGTGTGGGCCGGGCCATTTTGGGAAAATAAGAGGCTCTCATCAGTGGTCAATAAAGCCATCCCGCGCACCCGGTTATTTGCCGAAGACTGAAAACTGATGACTGACGACTGGCGCTATGCCACATCGCTCAGTTCGGTGGACAGAGGGTCTTCGG
>Ga0326728_10025332_pt1 | contig 10633 bp, 4 predicted proteins | sample MB3enrmetagenome_FD_207602 | JGI IMG/M metagenome (GOLD analysis project Ga0326728, IMG submission 207602) | Lab enriched peat soil microbial communities from McLean, Ithaca, NY, United States - MB31MN | ecosystem: Environmental > Terrestrial > Soil > Wetlands > Peat | place: USA: New York...
CGAGTTTGCCTCCGTGGGCCTCTACGTCTGCCCGGGCGAGGTTCTCCAGAGCCAGTACCAGCCGGAGTGGATTCGCGACGTCATCCTCAAGGCCGCCGAGGATTCGGGCCGCAACCCGCGGGTGGTGATCCGGGACTGGGGCCTGCCGGCGACCCGTTTCAAGGAGACCTGCCACTACGGCAACCTCTTCACCGAACTGAAGCACAACACGGAGATGATCGTCAGCCCGGTTCCCGACCCCCGCCATGCCCTCTGGGTCGGTGGGGGCCACAAACATATCGTCAACGTCCACGAACTGGCCGATGTGAAGCCGTTCCGCTGGGCCAGCCCGCTCTTTTCACAGGAGATGGCGCGCGAATGGAAGCGGGCAGGGCTGGACGGAGCCGAGGTCTATGGGCGGTTCAGTTGGCGCTGGCCCTATTGCCTCGACAAGCTGGCGCCCGGCCAGAAACCCTACTGGCCGCCCGGACCCAAGCTGCTGACCTTCGAGCGGGATGACCTTTGGCTGGCGGAAATGGGGCGCTACCTATGGAAAGTGGACCGGGAACCCTCGTCCGAGATGGTCTATTGGGCGGAGCGGCTGTCGCAACGATTCGGCTCGGCCAGGGCCGGGGCGTGGCTGCGACCGACATGGTTACAACCCTGTCCTGGGAAGGCGGCCTTCAAGCGGCGGAGGAGGACCGGGCTCTTCAGAGGCGGTTCATTCGCCGCCAGCAGGAGGCGGCCCGCCCCGGCACTTACTGGATTTACGCCGACGAAATGCCGGGAAGTTGGGCCAGGCGGCAAAACTACCCAGGCTGTCTCGGCGAGTGGTTCCGCTCGCCTGAGGACGAGTTCCAGAAGCAATCTGCGCTGGGCCTGGAACTGGGGCTTGCGCGGGCGGGCCAATACCACGTCTGGGTGCATGCGTTGATCGGCGGCCTCGCGCCGGATCGTGCCCTGGTCACGGGTTTGAACCAACTGACTTTTCCCGAATCACATGGTGAGGCCGATCCTGCGGCAGGCAAATTCGTCTGGCACGAGGTCGGCGAGGCGGAAATGCCGGGCGGCATCGCGAGCCTAACCATCCGGGCCACAGGCGGGGGTTCCGCCGGCCTGGATGCCGTCGTCCTGACGCAGGACCCCGCATGGCAGCCGCCCAATTCTCGAAGCAGTCGCGCCCCCCCCCGGCCAAACGCGACCGGCGCCCGTCTATCGAGCCGGTCGGTGCAGTACACCGACCGCCACGCTAAACCGGGGCCTATGGACGAAGCCAAAGCGCCCGCCTGCGCCAAAAGCCCGCAGGCTGGCGCAACGCAGCACAAGAACAGGGACCGACACAAACCGCGCAAGATCGCCTTGATTCGCTCCACTCGCCCAGGCTCAGCAGTCCCCCGCCGAAGCCGGCTCAGACCCCAGGCCCCCTGGTAGCTGGTTTATCCGCCGTGACCAGGCCCTTGTGTCCTGCCTGATCGGTGCCTCGCCGTCCCGGATTGTGACCGGTTGTTGCCGCACTGGGGTGACCAGTTTACACAGGACACCAGGCCACGCGCCTTCGCGCCGATGCCGAATTGCTCCGGGAGCGCGAGGCCCCACTGAGGAAGCAACTCGCAGAGTTGAAGCGGGAGCGGGACGCCGCGACAAACCGGCTGGCGCAAGCGGGAAGCGCCCAGCTCAATGCGCCGGGGCAAGCAGGAGAGCTCCTCAGGCTGCAGGGCGAGGTCGGGCGGTTGCGGCAGCATGGCCGCGAGCGCGGTGTCCGCCCACAGCCCGCGGCCTCCGGTGCGCAGGTGCGGGATCAGGACTGGCGCGATCCTCATGAGAGCACCGTTGCCCGCCGATGTTGGCCGTTACCCAGCCGGATGGTGCCCTCGGCGATCATCCTCTCAAAGTGGGCGAGGTTGGTACTCATTGTCATTTTGGGGTTTCAGCATCGTTGCGCGGGGTTAGCCGCCCGGTTCCAAAGTCGTAGAGCCCCGAGGCGACTTGCTCGATCACCTCCCGCTTCGCGAGCCGGGGACAGCTCGAACCGGGCCAGGAGGGAGAGCAACCGCCAGCGCGGCTCGAAGACCCAGCCATTCCCCTTTTCCTTATCGTCAGGGCCGTCGATGTCGAGCTTTTGGCGCTGTGAGAAGGAGCGGACAATGTCCAAACTCCAGGGCGCGTGCGCCGTTAGGGTTGACAAACCCGAACGCGGCCCTCGCGCAAATCCGATTGACCGCGTTCGATGCTGGCGACGAATTCCGGGTTCAATTTGGCCTGGTCTTCGAGGTAATCGGACAGCCAGTCCATCAGCGCCAACGCCTCTTCCGTGGGCGGCTGCCGCACCTCGGCTTCAATTTCCTGCGGTCAGGTGTTCGTTGTGCGGGTGCCAACCATAGCTTTTCCCATGGACAGGCACCGGAGAACGATCCCATTCCCTAAAGCGGCAAGCCGTAGTGCGACTCCATCGCCGGTCATCGGCCCGGTCGCGGGATTCTCTGACGGCAGCATCGGGAAGGCCGACAATCACGCTGATCGGACCGCCGGAGGCGGTTATGGGCACCGCCAACTGGCCCGCCCGGCGCGGTCCGGACGGCAACGGCGCTTCCCCGGACACCAATCTCCCCCTGAGATGGAGCACCAACGAAAAGCTCACGGCTGGCACAGGCGAAAGAAGCTGGAGGGCAAGGAGGCACCGTTGGTCAAGACGAAGCTTTCGCCCAGGCTCAGAGGCTTGTTGGTCAGCGGTGTCCATTCGACGCCCGCAGACAACTTACTGCTGGCTTCCAAGACATAGCCGGTCGCCGTGATGGGCCAGGATAGCCAGACCTGGTGGTTGGTTCGCGCGATGCTCAGCAGGGGCGCAGAGGGTGGAGCAGGCGTGAAGGTGAGTTGAAAGACGGTGCCCCCCATCCCGCTCCCGCCCATGGGGCAGGTGCCGTAGAAGGCGCCATCTGGCGCTTGAATCAGCGTGTCCGTCGGGTAGTACCCGTCCAGGCCCCCGGTGAACGAGTAGAGGGACGTAAACGTGCCATTGGTGGCGACCTTGAACACGGTGCCTTTGCCGTACTCCCCGCCATACATCGTGGTGCCGTAAAGGTCCTGGTCAAGCCCGCTTACAAGCCCGCCAAAGGGCATCGAGCCATCCATACCGCCGGTGAAGGAGTAGAGGAGCGCCAAGGTCCCCTGTGGGCTCAGCTTGAAGATGGCGCCATTATTGTTGGTCAACTGCGAGCCGCTGGCCAGCACGGTGCCGTAGAGGCTGCCGTCCGTGCCCAGGGCCAGAGCACCTACCGGAACGGCCCCGTTGGTGGCGTGAAATGAAGCCAGAGTGGAGAATGCTCCATTGGGCGAGATTTGGAAAACCGTGCCGTAGCCGTCGGGCGCGGTGGTGATGGTCCCGCCAAGGCTGGTCAAGGACTGCATCCAGTTCGCGGGGTTTCCGGCGCCATAGAAGCTGTCGCTTCCCTGGGAAGTCGTGCCGTAGAGGGCGCCATTGGTCCCGAGGGTCAAAGGGCCCTCGGGATAGGCCCCATTGGTTCCATTGAGGGCAACCAGCGTGGTGAGCGCTCCACTGGGGCTGATCTTGAAGACTGTGCCATAGCCGACCGGTTGGTTGGTTTGACCGGTGTCTGGGACGTAACCGGGGCCTCCTCCGATGGTGGTGCCATACAGGCTCCCGTCGGTGCCCAGCGTCAGTCCCGCCATCGGCATCGCACCATTGGTGCCATCAAAAGATGCCAACGTGGTCAGCACACCATTCGTGGTGATCGCAAAGACCGTTCCGGCGTTGAGCGGGCCACCCATCGCCGTCGTGCCGTAGAAGGCGCCATCCTGGCCCTGCACCAGTTCGCCCATCGGTTGGCTTCCGTCCAGCGCGATGCCGTTGGCGTTAGTTATCTCGCCAAAGGGGTAGAGCGTGGTGAGGGCGCCATTGGACCCGAGGCGAAAGATCGTCCCGCCGCCCGCCAGCGCGGCACTAAATAACGTCGTGCCGTAGAGGCTGCCGCCGCTGCCCAGCGTGATTCCACCCCAGGGCACAATGCCGCTGGTCTCGGCGGGGACGCTGAAGGAATAAAGGACGTGCATCGGAGCGGCGGGCATGATCACCGTCAAGAGGGCCACCGGGCTGGTTACGCTGCCGAGTTGGTTGCTGAGGGTCAAAGCATAGGCGCCCTCGTCGGCCGAGACGACGTTGCTTATGATTAGGCAGCCGGTTTCCGCGCCGGAGATGCGTCCGCCATCCACCAGGTTCACGGGGCCTTTTTGCCAGCGATAGGTCAACGGCCAAAGCCCTCCCGCGGACGCGGAGAAGCAGGCGGTAGCGCCCGGCAGCACCGCCTGGTCGCCGGGCAGGGTAAAAAAGAACGGACGGGTGGCCGACAGGATGAGCTGAAAGGCCGTGCCGCCGCCGAAGGGGCCTCCCCCGGAGGTGACGCCGTAGAAGGTGCCGTCGCGGCCCTGTACGAGCGCTGGCGGCGCGCCTGGGTTGTTTGCGAAATTCTGCTCGAAGGGGAACCAGTTGAGGATGTTGAACACCCCGTTGGTGGTGATCTTAAACAGCGTTCCAAAGCCATACGGGCCGCCGGACGCAGTTGCGCCATAGAGGGCGCCATCCGCACCCCAGACAACAGGCCCGGGACAAGAACCGTCGTTGCCGCCGGTGAACCTGTACAGGTTGGTGAGGGTGCCCTTGGCATCGAGCCTGAACACGGCGCCGCTGGCAGCCTGCGACGCGGGGCTGGCCGTTGTGCCGTATAGGTTGCCATCGGGACCTTGAACGACCCCGGAAGGGCCGCCGTCATCGCCGGTGAAAAAGTAGAGGGTGGTGAGGGCGCCGCTGGTGGTGATTCTGAAGGCGGTACCGGAGCCGTCCAGGCCGCCGCTGCTAGTCGTGCCATACAGCGCGGCATCGGCCCCCAGAACCAGCCCGCCCGACGGGGAGCCGCCGTCGCTTCCGCCACTAAACGTATAGAGCGTCGTTAGTTCGCCGCCAGGTGTCACTCGAAAGATCGTGTCGCCTCCGCCTTGGACGCCGACCTGCGCCATGCCGTAGAAGTTGCCGTCTCTGCCTTCGGTCAGTGCTCCCGTCGGCACGGAACCGTCGGCGAAGTGCGCCAGGACCGTCAAGCTCCCATCCGGCGCTACTTTGAAGATCGCGCCGCCGGGGTTGAAGGGCGTCCCGCCACCGGCAAGCTCAAGGCTCGCGGTCGTCACGCCATAAAGGTTGCCATCGCCGCCCTGCGCCAGCGAACCGCCCAGGAGGCCCAAACAAAAGGGTCCGCCCTGGAAAGTGTATTGCTTCGCCCCAAGCATGTCGAGGGCGGCGAATTGGCCGTTGGTGGTGAGCTCGAAAATCACTCCCCCGCCCTCCGACTCCCCCGTCAAACATGCGGTTGAGCCATAGAGCCGGCCGTTGCTCGCCTGCACCAGTGCATTGACCGGTTCGGACCCCTGGCCGCTGGCGCCACCGAACGGCGCCGGGAACGAATAGATGATGTTGAGGCTTGCAGCCGGGTAGAGCACCGTCAAGGCGGCGACGGCGCTGGTGACGGTTCCCGCCACATTGCTGACGATGACGGAATAAGTTCCCGCGTCAGCAGAGGTCACGTTTGCGATGGTCAGCGTGCTGGATGCTGCTCCCGAGACCTCGGCTCTGTCGGTCAAACTGGCGCCATCCACTTGCCACCGGTAGCCCATCGGGTCCTCCCCCGTGGCCGACACCCAGAAGGTCGCCGCAGTGCCCGCGCCGTTGGTCTGGCTGGCTGGCTGGATCAGGATGCTCGGGGGCCTGGGTGGTGCGCTGAACGTCAGCCGGTAGGCCGTTCCGCCCCCGTTGGTTCCACCGCCAGCCGTCGTGGTCCCGTAAAAGTCGCCGTCGGCGCCTTCGACAAGGCCGGACACCGGCGTGCCCCCATCGGCCCCGCCGGTGAACGAATAGAGGTCCGTCAGCAGGCCCCCGGGCGTCACCTTGAAGATGGTTCCGGCCCCGGTGCTCCCGAAGGCGGGGGTCAGCGAGTCGCCACCCTGCGCCGTCGTGCCGTAGAAGTTCCCGTCGCTTCCCTGCACCAAGCCGGCTTGGGGGCTCCAGCCGTTGGCGCCATTGAAGGAGACCAGGGTCGTCAAGGCGCCGCTGGGGGTGACTTGGAAGACCGTTCCGTAGCCTACCCCGTACGGGTCCTGCGTGTTGGTGCCCCCCGCCTGGGTGGTGCCATACCAGTTTCCGTCCGTGCCCTGGGTCAAGCCACCGATTGGGAAATACCCGTTGCCAGGGTTGCCGAACGAGCACAAGGTCGTTAGCTGGCCGCTGGTGCTTGCCTTGAAGGCGGTGCCATTGCAGGAGTTGTAGCCTTCGGTTGTCCCGTAGAGCAGGCCATCGGCCCCCAGGGCCAGGCCGCCATGCGGCTGTGCGCCATTGGTGCCATCGAACGCCACCAGAGCGGTCAGCGTGCCCTCTGCGCTCAGCTTGAAGACGGTCCCCATGCCCCCCGCTCCGCCCCAGGATGCCGTGCCGTAGAGGCTGCCGTCGCCCCCCAGCACCAGCGGACCGATTGGATTTGCTCCATTGTTGGTGCCATCGAACGCGGCCAGTGTGGTGAATGTGCCCCCTGCGTCGATCTTGAAGAGCGTGCCTTTGAAATACAGGCCGTCGTTTTCGGTGCTGCCGTAAAAGGCGCCGTTCTTGCCAGGGGTGAGCGGCGCGGCGGGCATGGACCCGTCCGCGATGGAATTAAAGCCGGCGAGTATAGTCAAATCGCCACTGGTCGACATCTCGAACACGGTTCCACTCTGATAGCCCCCGCCTCCTTGGGTCGTGCCATACAGGCTGCCATCCGCCCCCATCACCAGCCCGTTGGGGGTAGAGCCGTCCACGCCGGCGCCAAAGCAATGGAGCGTGACCAGGCCGACGTCGCCGCGCGCCTGCGGGAGTGGCAGCAGGAGGGCGCCCACGACTGCCCCCATTGCCAAGAGCCCGGCGAGAACTGGGGCGCTGAGGAGGCCGCGACCACCCACCCATCGCTCGGCCCCCGCGCTCGATTCGTCGCCCCGAAAGATGGGGTTGAAGTGTGCGCGGCCAGCCCACCCCCAATGCTGCCGGCGCTGTAGCCATCGGGAGTCGGAGTTACCGTCGTTTTTTTTCATGGAGTCTGGGTGATTGCATTAGCGGCTTCACGGCACGCTCTGCTTGGAATTTGATTCTCTTTTACACACCCTGCCGCCCGCTGTCTATTCCAATTTCGTTGGCAGGCGGTTCACCAAAAAAATGCCAAAAAACTGCTTTTTGGGCTTGACGCGGACCGTTGGATTCGCACTATCCCGCGCTCCCACACGAAATGGGGAAAGCAAAAAGGAAACAAGATGGCAAAGAAGTCAGTGAAACAAGTGACAAAACGGCCCGCGCCCATGACGGCGGCGGGGAAAACCGGTGAAGCCTCGCCAGTCGGCCCGGCCGCCGCGGGAGTCGGCGCTTTGCAGTGCTCAACGCCGGCCAAGGTAGCCAGGCCGCTGCTGCTCCCGGCGGCAGTTCCGTCCTCGCCGGTGGTCCCGGTGGCGGGGCGAAGCACGCCTCTCCGGGAGGCCTCGGCGAAGGAGACTCGCTCGCTGCCTCCGCCCGGCACGCCGTCCGCCCAAGCCGTCATCCTAAAGCGGCCTGAGACGGAGGCGGTGGGCGCGGGCGGCCCGAAGTCGCCGGCGCCCTCCAGGGTGAAAGTCACGTTCGCCTTGCTCGGAGGCGAGGCCGAGCGCGTGTCAGTGAGCGGCGACTTCAACGGCTGGTCGCCCGACGCCTCGCCGATGAGGCGGGATGAGGGCGGGCGCTGGGAAACGACGCTCGAATTGGGGCCCGGGCGCTATGAATACAAGTTCATCGCCGATGGTCAATGGATGCCCGACCCGTTGGCTGGGGAAAACGTTCGGAACCCGCATGGCACCCTCAACTCGGTGATTGTAGTCCGGGCCTGATTGAGGCGCAACGGCCTGCACGGGTGCGACCTTGCCCCGGCACCTGGAATGCCGGGGCCGAGGCGACCAAGGCGACGGCCACGAGCCCGTTTACGCCGCTGTCTGCACTTGCAGACAAATCGAGAACCGGGCCGCCTGGGCGGTCATAGGCAATGAGCCCTCCCGTTCGACCTCGGTGCAGAAGCAGCCAGCAATTCTCACTTGGGTGCCGGTGCCGCCTGCGGAACGCCGGCTTCAGCCGGCAGCCCCCACGAATTTCGCGGCTGCTGCCGCCTGAAGGCGGCGTTCCGGGGGCTGGCCCTGGGCTGCATCCTTCAGAATGAGAACTGCTGAGAAGCAGCCGGGCATCGGCTGCTGATTTCAGATTTGAGATTTGAGATTTCAGACAGCGCCCGTGTCAGGGTGCCTCCGAGCCCAGGTCCAAGGGTTCGTCCCGCGCCGCCGCCCGCCTCATCCCTCGCTCGCCGGTGCGTGATTTGCCGTGAGAATACATTCATAATCTCAATCCATGGCGCCCCTCGGCGCCGTTCATTGACGCGAGTCAAATCTCCAAGCGGATGCCGCCAGCCGGATTTGGCAGGCGCGCCGCAATCGCATATCGTGAAACAAGGATGAACCGGTATGAATTCCATCTGAACATCTCGGCGGACCAGTACCTCGACTACTATCGGGGGGCGGTCCGGAATGTGGTGGCCCGCAGCCGGAATGGGCAGGTCGTTCAGTTTCCGGCCTCACTGCTTCAGCGGTTCGTCACGGAAGAAGGCATCCAGGGCGACTTCTTGCTGGTTTGTGACAGCCAGAATAAATGCGTGGATTTTCAGCGGTTGGCGGACCGTCCCCGGCCAGGGGGCGGCGCACCGTCGGGGCTCGACTTCGTGGGTTAGTTGCGCCCGTTGGCTTCGGGGAATGCACCCGAGGTTACTTCCAGGCAATCCACCGGGAAAAGACCGGATTTGGCCGCCAACACAACGGCGTGGAAAGTGTCGGGAAGGTCCGTGGCCGACCAAACGGGCTGGGAGCTGACTTCGTGCTCCGAGTGGAGGCGCAGCGTCCCGGCGAGCCGGCCATCCACTCGCACGTCCACGCTTCCATAGCTGGGGCCGCGAGGAGACCACAACCGGAGTCCGCATCCCACGACGTTCCATTTGGCCCGCGCCGACGGCGCTTTCGACACCACGCCTGAGCCGTAACGAAAGCCTCCCGCTTCGCTCTCGGTCCAATCCGCCGGCGATTCCCCGGCGCCGAGCAGGGCCTCGGTCCAGAGGAAGTTCATCCGGGCCGGCCTCGGTGTGCCGGCAATCTGGAAGCGCTGGACGACAACATGGCTGCTCGGGTCGACGCGCAGGCCGAGCACGCCGGTCGGAGCGGGGGTGCCGCCGGCCGGCAGTTGGCCCGCCCAAAGCTCCCGCCCGTCCAGGTTGACCGCCAGGCGGCCATCCTGATGTTGAACCCGGAAGGCGAGATTTGGCCCCTGATCGAGCGGGCCCGAGGCGAGCCTCTCCGACTGGCCGGAGACCTCCTGCCGCAGCAGGCGCCATTGTCCCGGGGCGAGTTCCAGGGCGAGGTGGCGGGTGTTCATCAGCGGGTGCAAGGTGGCATCGGAGGAGGGCGTATTCGGGCCCAGGGGCGCGGCATAGTCCAGCAGCAACTGCAGTGTGCCTCGCAACTGCAGCTCCGCCTCGAGCGCGAAATTGCCGTAGGCCCGCCGCAAGAGGGTGAGCGCAGGCCCCTGATGTCCGCTCAGGACAAACCCACGCCGGCGGAAAGGCTCTTTCCACGGGCGTTGCGCGAGGTTGATGGTGCCGCGCCCCTCGGCATCGCGGCTGGGAAACATCGCGTGCAGCGTACCCTGGGTGTCCACCAGCCCCGAAAACGTCTGGCCCCAGATGCCGAAACGCTCCGCCTCCCGGTCCTCGGAGTGCCAGACCGAGCCGCATTGAACCAAGGCCCAGGCCGAAGGGTCCTCGGCACGCTCGAGGGGAGCGCGAAACAGCGCGTTGAAATCGCGGTTGAGGGCCACTGACGTGGCCGGCGCATAGACAGAATCGTCGCGCTCGAAGGCTGGGAAAAACTCGAGCAAAGGCGGGTGGAAGTAGTCCTCTTCCACCTGGCGCACCAACCGCCTCGCGGAATAGGGGCCTTGGGGCCTGAACGCGGTCATGGCGAAGAGCGCCCAACTGTGGGGCGCATGGTCCATCATGGCCAGAATGAGCCAGTCGTGCTTGCGGCGCAGCAAGGTGGCGGCGTAAGTGCGCTGATAGCGGCCGGCCAATTGGGGCAGCGTGGAGTTGCGCGTGAGCGGTTGCGGAGCGCGGTGCCAAGGGCCTTCGGGCCGCTCGGCCCAGGCGTAGGCCAAGCCGCCCTCGGCGTTGAAATCGGGCTCGCCCCAATCATAGACCATGTGATACCGGCCATCGGCACAGACCACGCTCACATCGGGCGTATGACCGCCATGGTCGAACATCCGCGGGTCACCGTGCAGCACGACGCCGAGGTTGGTCCAACTCAGGCCCCGGTCGGCGGAGCGGTAGAGCAGGCAGCGGCTGGGGGGCGTGAGATAGCCTTTGCCGTAATCGCCCACAAAGACGTACCAGCACCCGCCGGGCGGGTCGGCGAACAAGAAGCCGTTAACCGGCCAGTCGAAGGGCGGCGCCCCGCTATGGATTGGATTGCCCGGCAACCGTTCGAAGGCGTCGAACGAGGGATCGCC
>Ga0326728_10025333_pt1 | contig 10633 bp, 6 predicted proteins | sample MB3enrmetagenome_FD_207602 | JGI IMG/M metagenome (GOLD analysis project Ga0326728, IMG submission 207602) | Lab enriched peat soil microbial communities from McLean, Ithaca, NY, United States - MB31MN | ecosystem: Environmental > Terrestrial > Soil > Wetlands > Peat | place: USA: New York...
ACTCGGTAAGGGAGCAAACAGCTTCCTTGGGTCCCACCGTGCCCTCCACGGGACTGAAGCCACCGTACCTCTGTGCCAATTCCTCGGAAACGACCCCAGAGGTTGGTCCCTCCATATCGAGCACCAATTCCATCCACAGAGAAAACGCCATCAAGTCCGAGAATCCGTAGAGAAGCTTACACCATTCAGCCTCAGATACCCCCCGAACTGAGTCAAGAACCTGCTGCGCCACGCTGTCGGGATTCGACAGCCGAGCCACCGCCGCGACTTCGCGCTGCCACTGCGCGTAGTCTGGAAAGTGTTGCGGCGGGGCAGCGCGCCAACGCCGGTCGATGTCCTCCCAGTGTGACCACGCCTTCATGCAACGTAGCGACATCGAAGAATAGTAACGGACCGCATCCAACCAGCCGGCCCGCTTCGCGCCGATAAAGACGTTCATCTCCGCCCACTGGCTGACATCCTGCCAAATCCTGGCGCCCGGGCCATTCCCATTCTTCACAGCCGCCTCAACGCCCGGCCGGACGCGCTCAAGGAGTCGAGGCGTTCTGGATTCCATCTCCTGCGCGACCATGGCCGGGATGCTTCCGGCAGCCTCGACGACAGCCCGTAACCACAACGTGAACACCTGCCAGTCGGTGTATTCGTCGGCGGCGTCAGCCAGGCGCTTCCAGGGGATTCGCTTGGCCTGTTCCAAGGCGCGGCGCTCTGTCTGCTGGCGAACTCGGTCTATGAGGCTACCGCCGCGTTGATTCCGCTCCATTGGCGTAACGTTCCATGCCGAACTGTTCTATTCTGCACCAGAATGTACCCAAAATGCTCGGTAGTCGATGACCGACGGGTGAGGGGATGCATCGAGGCCACACGGGTCAATTTTGCAGTAGACAGGGTGCGGCACATAAAGGAAGAAAGTCGAAATGTTGTTCCATTGCAGAAGCGCGAGAACCGGCTGGGTCAAGGATCTGGCGGGGTATTGGAGAGAATTGTTGTTCTGGATGCTCCTGCTGCCGGCCTTCGGGGCGCTTGGGTCGATCCGACCTCGGGGACAAGTCGCCGGGCTAATTGAAGCGTGCGCCTTTCTGCTCGTCGCGGCATCATCGACTGGCAAGCTCAAAAGCCTCGGACTCGAATTCGCGAATTGGAATCGAATAGGCAGCAGAGCCGCCGCAGCGTGCGTCGTAGCGGGTCTCCTTGCGGGCGGCTCCATTGTGGCGGTCGCGAGCATTTCGCAGCAACCCCTCGGAACCGAGACCGGGTGGAACAAGGCAATGTTGGCCATTGCACTCGGGCCGGTTCTGGAAGAGGTGATCTTCAGGGGCTATCTATTTACCGCAGCTCTTCTGCTCACCCGGCGCCTGTCCCTGTCGAGATCGGCTGCCTTTTCGATCATCGGGGTAGCCTTAGTCTTCTCGATTGCGCATCTCACGACGGCCGGGACAACTGCGCTCCAGCTTTGCTGCATTATGCTTACGGGCTGTCTGTACGGTTGGGTCCGATTCCGAGATCGATCAACCGCGGCAGCGGCTCTCGCCCACGCAGCGCACAACTTGGCGCTATACCTCAGCTACTGGAGCGGCTTTTCGCGCTGACCCGCTCATTTGAAGACCTGTAGATCCCCCCTTGAGATGAGATCGTCGAAGTGCCGCTCGACCTGCTCGGGGAGGGGGCCGCCGTGAACGCATACGCCCAGTTCCATGTTGATGGCCATCGCGTTGCCGCTTAGGTTGGCACTGGTCAGGAACAGGCACTCGCGGTCGGCGATGGCACATTTGGCGTGCATCAGACCTTGGTTTCCGGCGTCGTCCCGTGGGCGGTTCTCGACCGGCCAATGGTAAAGCGCGAAGTTGCCAGGCAGCCTGGAGCCAAAAGTCTGCTGATTGCGCCAGTCCAGCCAACTGGCATCTTCGGGTCTGTCGCCGAGGATCACACAGACAACGACCCCGCGTGCCGCGGCGCCGCGGAGGCCTTCGCCGATTCGCGACACGGGGTACACGCCGAAACTCGCCAACGTCAGGGTCCGACGCGCGGTGTCGATCATGCCCGCCAGGAACTCGCCAGTTTGGCGGGCAGGTATGGCTGTGGTGGAGGGCCCGGTCCAGACGAGTTGGATACGCTGACGCCGGCTGTGTTCCCGCTCGGTAGCAGCGGCGGATAGCAAAGCCATCGCCGCCTCGGAGGCGGTCACGCTGGGCGCTTCGGCCCGCCAGACGTCCACAAAATCGGCGGCCAAAGCTCGGTGCCTGGGATTGAGCGGGTCCGAGGCGCATAACTCCAGGTTGTCAAAGGCCGCTTGGAGGTGGTGGCCCAACTCCTGCGTCTCGCCCAAGCTGACGAGACCGCCAAGCGTCCCTTCGCTATCGGGGGCTGCCGTGTAGATCAGGATGCCGGCCATCGGAGCCTCCTCTCCCAGAGGGCGTGAGTGGAATGCCCCAAAACTGCCACGCACCCACCCATGGCGGTTGATCGCCGTAGTCTTGACTAGGGTGCTGGTTTGACGGCTGGCTTCCGGGTGCGGACTTTGTACTCGCAATGATAGATTTTGCACCTTGCTGAACAGAAAAAAAAGGCCGGTCCCGTCGGAGGAGATCGGGGCCGGCCTTTTCCTGCATAAGTGAAAACCAGTTAGACAGCTAGATACATCGTGCTGCCCTGCCGGTTCACCAGCAGGAGAGTGGCGTCTTTCGCGTTACGCATGGCGGATTCGAAATCCGCGGTGTTGCGCACGGGTTTATGGTTCACTTCCTGAATCACGTCGCCGCGCTTCAAGCCGGAATCGGCAGCCTTGCTGGCCGGGTCCACGTTGGTCACCACCACTCCGGTAGCGTTAGCCGGCAATTGTAGCTGGCGGGCCGTCTGGGCGGTGACGTTCTCTACCGTGATCCCTTCGAGGGCATCTTCGCTGCTGTTCGCCGGCTGTTCGTTCTTGGCGGTTTCCGTGGGCATTTCCGCCAGAGTGAGAGGGAGGGTTTTCTCCGCGCCGTCGCGGAAGACCTTCACGTTCACCTTGGTTCCGGGAGCCATGAGCGAAACGTGCATGCGCAGTTCGGCGCTGTTATTTACCGGCTTGCCGTTGATATCCAGGATGATGTCGCCCTTTTCCAAGCCCGCCTTCTGGGCCGGGCTGTTGGGGGTCACATCGCCGATCAGCGCGCCGCGCACTTCCGGTTCATGGAAGGCCTTGGCGATGGAGGGCGTCACTTCCTGAGCCATCACGCCCAGGTAGGCGCGGGTCACCTTACCCTTGTCGATGATCTGCTCCATCACATTGCGAGCCACACTAACCGGCACGGCAAAACCGATGCCTTGGTTTCCCGCCGATCCATTGGCCAGGATGGCGGTGTTGATGCCGATCAGCTCGCCGCGGTCATTGACCAGCGCGCCGCCCGAGTTGCCGGGGTTGATCGACGCGTCGGTCTGAATGAAGTCTTCGTAGTCTTCGATCCCCAGGTTGGCGCGGCCGGTGGCGCTGACGATGCCCATGGTGACAGTCTTACCGACGCCGAAGGGATTGCCGACGGCCAGCACGTAGTCGCCCACTTGCACCTTATCGGAATCGCCAATGGTGATCGGCTCCAGGGAGCCTGCATCCACTTTCAGTACGGCAATGTCGGTCTTGGGATCGGCACCAACCACGCGAGCACTGTATTCGTGCTTGTCGGGCATGATCACGGTCACGGTGGTAGCGTGATCCACCACGTGGTTATTGGTCAGGATGTAGCCATTCGGGCTGACTATGACGCCCGAGCCCATGCCCTGTTCCTTCTGTTGCCGAGGCACGCGGAACTGCCCGTTGCCGTTGTCCTGGTCGCCGAAGAACTGGCGGAACATGGGAGGGAGTCCCTCGTCGCCGCCCGGAAAGCCGGTCTTCACCATGCGGGCAGAGGTGATGGTCACCACCGAGGGCAATACCTTCTTTACTACCGGCGCGAAACTGATGCGGCTGGCCGGCTCGTCCGAACTCGCGAACTTAAAGGTGGCGGGCGGATTGATCACGTGATCCACGGCCGCGACTGCAAGACCACCCAATCCCAGCGCCAGCACTATCGACACGGCCGCCATCTTCGGTCGACCCCAAATCCATTGCGTTTTCATGTAGCCTCCAAAAAGCGTTCTAGGATCGCCACCGAGCTTCCATGCATCGAGTGGCTCCATCTATACAGATGCGCGCGGGGGTTTCTGGTTTGTAACGGGAAGTTGGTATTTGAGTGCCGGAAAGTTGGTATGCCGCGACGCGGTCAGGAGATGATGCCCTTGCGCACGGCGTACAGGATGACTTCCGGGACGCTGCGTAAGTTCAGTTTTTGCATGAGCTTGGCGCGGTGCGTCTCGACCGTGTAGACGCTCAGGTTGAGCAGATTGGCGATCTCCTTGCTGGATTTGCCCTCCGCCACCAGTTGCAGGATTTCGCGCTCGCGCGGCGTCAGCAGTTCGTAGGAATCTTCGCCCCCGGTGCGCTCCAGCCGACGCATGTAGTCTTGCAGCAGTACGTGGCCGACGGCGGGGCTGAAAAACGACTTCCCGGCAATGGCGGCGCGGATGGCGCGCGCCAGGTCGGCTTCGGCGGAGTCCTTGAGCAGGTAGGCCTTGGCGCCCGCTTTCAGGGCCCGCAGCACGTACCCTTCGTCGGAGTGCATACTGAGCATGACCACTTGCGTATCCGGCAGCGCCGCGCGAATCTGGCGGCAGGCCTCGATGCCATTCAAGTTCGGCATGCCGATATCCATCACCACCACGTCCGGTTTCAGTTTCCCGGCCAAAGCCACCGCTTCACGGCCGTCACTGGCTTCTCCGACAACCGCGAGGTCGGGTTGGGCATCCACCACCATACGCAGACCGGCGCGAATCAAAGTGTGGTCGTCGGCAAGCAGGACGCTGGTGGGCTTCACGTGTTGCTCCCGGCGGGAATGGGAAGGTCCGCCGTCACGGTTGTGCCCTTTCCCATCTGAGATTTTACCCGCAAGGTTCCGCCCAGGTGTTTCACCCGTTCTTCCATTCCCAAGATTCCCATTCCACGCGAACGCCCCGGGTCGAAGCCGCGGCCGTCGTCGATAACCCGCACCACGATCGACTTTTCCAGCCGCTCCACCACGACTTTCGCGTTCCTGGCGCCGGAGTGGCGCACGGCGTTGTTCAGGGCTTCCTGGACGAGCCGGTAGATGTAGATTTTATATTCATCGGGCAGGTCTTCGGGGACGTTCTCCGATTCCACGGAGACTTCGACCTCACTGCGCCGGGATACTTCCCTCCCTTGCCATTCCAGGGCCGCCGCCAACCCCAGGTCGTCCAGCATGGAAGGGCGGAGCAGGAGCGCAATGTTCCTGACAGTTTGGAAGGTTCGCTCAGCCACCGACTTCAGGTTGTCCAGTTGCGCCTTCACTTCGGGGTGGCCGCCGGAGAGCGTGGTCGAGAGCCGGCCGATATCCACGAGCAGGGCTCCCAGCGATTGGCCGACTTCGTCATGCAGCTCGCGAGAGATGGCGCGGCGTTCGGTCTCTTGCGCGTCCACCAGCCGCGCCGAGAGCTGCTGCAGCGTGTGCTGGCTCTGCGCGAGTTCCACATAGCGGGCGCGGGTCTGCCGATCGAGCCGTACGATGTATGCCATGCTACCCAGCACCAGCAGTAGACCGCTTCCGAATCCGATGGCGAGCACGCGGGACAGACCTCCCTGCAGATCGGCAAACTGGGTCACGAGCGCGCGATCGGTATGCTGGAGCCGCTCTCCGTTCCACTCCTGGAGTTTCCCGGACCAGTCGAGGATCTGCTTCTGGACGGGCACGAGGTGCTCGGCCAACATGGCTTCCGCCTGGCGCCTTCGTTCGGCAGGTCTTGCCTCGAGAACCGTGATATACAGAGTCCGCTGTTGTGAGAAGACTCCCCGCATGCCGTTCAGCAAGGCGTCTTCCTCGGAGTCGCGGATGCTGGGGTAGCGGTCGAAATCGGCGTCGATTTCCAGGGTGAGTTGATCGAGGCGGCGGCGGGCCTCGGCGTCCCGGTCGGCGGCAGTCTGCGCGACGAATTGCTGCACGGCCTGATCGTAGTTCTGAATGGAGAGCCAAAGCCCGGAAAGCGCGCGCGTACGCTCCGCCAGCGCGCGAGTGGCCACCAGTTCCTGAGTGCGCATTTCCGAGAGGAAGCGGACCGCCAGAACGCGGGACACCAACAGGAGAGCCAGCAGCAATATGGAAACCCAGAGGAACAACCAGCGCAGTTTGCTGGAAGGGGGCGTGGGTTCCCGCCATGCGCCCGTATCCGCGTTCTCAGTCAAGGTCGCCATCAGGTCTGAAGGGGAACAACTTCATTATCCCTCCCGGGTTCGCGCCAACTCAAACCCTTTGCTGTTTGGATACCAGGATTCAAGCGCTACTTCGCCGCGGCGCACCGCTTCAAGACATAGCCGGACGCTCCCGCGCGAAAGGCCCGAGTGACGCAAGTTGCGTCCGCGTGCATGGTATCCGCAACTGTGGACATCGTCTGCAGGCCTGTGCATTACTACTTCGGGTTCGGTCCTTCGGTGATCTGCACCAGGTCGCTGGGGCGGATCCACTTAGCGAAGGCCGCCTGCACCTGCTGGGCTGTCATCGCAGCGTATCGATTCGCGGCTTGAGTGGGTTCGTCCAAAGGCAGATCGTTGTCTGTTCTTGCGAGGAACCCGCGGGCAATAGCGCTCACGCTCGATTGGGACAGCGGAATCTGCTGCAGTAGCAGGACCTTGGCCTGACGGAGCACATCGGCCGGCACCAGGTTCTCCTGCAGGTCCTTCAGGTCCTTCTCCACTGTCGCGCGAGCTTTGGAGACATTCTCCGGATCGCAGCCATAAGCAATCGAGTAGAACCCGCGCGTCCGCCCCACGTTTAGCGACGAGGAGACCGTGTACACCAGCCCGCTATTCTCGCGCAGATCGCGCGACAGCCGGCTCGCGTAGAACGCTCCACCCAACACCTGATTGCCCAGATTCAGAGCGTAATAGTCCGGGTTGGCGCGGTTCAGCCCCAGCGTCTCGGTGAGTGTCACCTCGTCCTGCAGGCGGCTCGCATTCGGCACCACAGTGCTGGAAGATTTATTGGAAGGCACCGGCGGCAGAAGCGTCTCGGGTTTCGGGCCCTCCGCCTGCCAGGCGCCGAAGTAGCGTTCCATCACGGTTCGCGCTTCATTTGGAGTGACCCGTCCGATCACTACGATGGTCGTCAGGTCGGGTCGAAAAACCTTCTTGCGATACTCCCTCACGTCCGCAATAGTGAGTGCCGAGATGGTCTCGGGCGCGGCATGGCGAAGAGTCGGATCGCCGGGAGGCAGCAGCGCGGCATTCAGCGCGTGCCGCGTCAGATACCCGGGGCTGCGCAACTCGCCTGCCGCCGCATCCGCAAGCTCACGCTGAACTATCTTGAAGGCACTCTCGGGCAGAGCAGGCCGCAGTTCGTTGTCGGCCAGCAGCTTGACTCCGCGCTCGAACTGGCTACTGAGGACGTCCAGGGAAAAATCCGTGCCTGGCGATTCGTCGGCCCCAATGTCGTCGAGAGCCTTTTGAAACGCCAGCCGGTCCAGCGAGGCCGTGCCGTACGTCAACAGTTGATCCAGCACCTGGTCCAGCCCGTCCTTGGCCTTCGGCGCTTCCAGGTCCGGATTGTTTCGGATGTGCCCGGCGACGCTGATGGTGTCGCTGATGCTCTCCGGCTGTACGATCAACTTGAGCCCGTTGGCGAGCGTCATCACCGTCGGGTGAACCGTCGATTCGGGAATCGAGAGCCGCTCCGCCGCCTTCCGCGCCCATTCGGGAAGCGGCACCGGCTTGCTCTCTTTGGATGCGAACGATTCGGTGCCCGCGAATGAGGACGCCGATACCGGCTGCCCCGAGGGTTGCGGCGTCAGGATCGCCCAGATAGCGGTTTCCGCATTCAGGTAGTGGCTCGCCACGCGATTCACGTCCGCCACGGTGACCTGCCGCATCGCCCGAATATCGTCGTCCGGAGATTCGCGCCCCTCCACGGCCAGCGCGTTCGACCACTCCATCGCGAGTCCGGAGATGGAGTTCTTTTGGAACTCTGCCGCGCCTACTTCCTGACGTTTGGCAGCCTCCACCAGATCGGCCGGCACACCTTTGGTCCGATCCTCCTCCAGAATCTTGCCGACTCTCGCCAGCAGGGCCATGCCATCCCCGCCGGCGGGAAACGCCGACGCCGCGAAGCCCAGGCTCACTGCCGGCAGGCTGCTGAGCGAAAATCCGGCGCTCAGGGCGCTGCCCTCGGGAACCAGCGCGTACAGGCTGCTCCGCTGGCTGCTCAAGACATCGGCTAGCACTTGCGCCGCGGCGTAGTCCGCATTGTTCGAACCCGGAAGGCGAAAAGCCTCCACTACCAGCCCATAGGGCAGATCGGTGGTCAGATGTAGCGTTTCTTTCTTTACCGGTTCCACATTTATCGTTGGCTGCGCGGACAGCGTTTGCGCTGGGATGCCTCCGAACAATTCCTTCACGGTGGCGAACGTCTGGCGCGCATCGACGTTGCCGGCGATTACCAGGACCGCGTTGTTCGGCGTGTACCATTGGTCGTGGAACTTCTTCAGCATAGTGGCGGTGGTCTGATCGAACGACGGACGTGTGCCCAACGCATCGTGCTCATACGGAGTGCCGCGGAACATCGCAGATAGCAGCTTTGTATAGAAGACGTACTGTGGATTCGAGAGGTCCCGCGATACCTCCTGCTCGATCGCGCCGCGCTCATGGTCCCACAGATCGTCCGTCGCCAGGATAGCACCCATGCGTGCGGCCTCGATGTGCAGAGCTACATCCAGATCCCGACTGGGAACGGTGAAGAAGTACTGTGTCACCGTTTGCTGGGTATCGGCGTTGAAGTCGCCGCCCATCGACGCCGCGATGTTGGCGAGTTGGTCGGCCGAAAGGCCTGGACTGCCGCGGAACATCATGTGTTCCAGTGCGTGGGCTGTACCGGGAAAGCTCGCTGGAGCTTCGTTGGATCCGACCCGGTAGTTCATTACCGTCGACACTACCGGCGCCAGCGAACTGTGGACGATCACCACGCGCAGTCCGTTGGGAAGGGTCAGGCGCGACACCTCTCCCGCCGGCGAGCCGGCCACTGCCAGCGCCACACACGCCAGAATGAGACTCGCGATCGCACTGGCCTTCAACCAGCGACGACCTCGCCATCTGCGAACGAAAGGAAGCAATATCCGCATCATAATAGAACTCTACTCGACACCTGCTTACGCCCAAATAAGGAAGACCTTACGTCTTCTTTCTCTATCCCAACAGCCGCTTTCGAGGCGCGGCTGTGTCGTGCGGGTTTCATGCCGCAGCCAAACCAGCGGCGGGGAGTCCTGGAGCCGCCGTGATCCGCAGTTCGTCGCACGGGCAGAAAACTCGATCCGGCAGATCGCCGATCATGGCCAGGCACGGTCGCGTGCCTGTTTTTCCGTGCTCAGACTCTAGATGACCACAACGGACACAACGTTCCACGGGCGCTCGCCACTTGGAGCGGTGGTGGGAAGGGTGTTCCATGTCTTTCTATGACATTCGACGGATGCAATTGCGGTTTTGTTGCGGCCATACCAAGTCTCCGGTCCGCGAATACCGACTTCCCGCTACCAACACCCGGATCACTTACGCATCCATACAAATGGGTTCACAATTCGGTGGATGCCCGGGTAACTCGCGCCCACATGGGCAAAGAGCAAGCCTACGAAGCACGTTTCAGTGGAATTGTTGCATCGAAAACGAAGGAGGCGGCGGGGTGATGTCGGTAACCGGTGCCATCGACCCCACGCGAAGGATAATTCGGCAAGATCCCTTGGAGGAGTTCGCCCGCGCACTTGGGTGTCGCGTGGATGAGCTGCTCCTAGCGTATAAACCCGGCCATCGGCATCTATTGGCGATGGAATTCGACCTTGAAGAGGTAACTACGGCCATTACAGCTCGTCGGCCGCCCCTCGAAGAAAGCATCTTGCGGGCGCAGCGTGCTGCTACTGTGCCGCTTTCTGTTTTGGGAACAGCGCGACAGCTTGTTGGCAAAACAACTGGGCGGGCGCTGGCAAAGCTGGTCATCGAAAGTGCGATTACCGCATGGCATCGCGATGCTGCTTTGGCTTCAGAGCTTCGATTGCCCGCCGATGCAGCGGCGCGACTGCAAACCTTGATGTTGGCTACCAGGGTCAGGGAAGACTCGGTGAAAGTGCCGGAAGAGCAATCCTGCTGGCGCCAACTCAACCAAGTTCTGACTGGGGAGAGAGTTTTCGATCTGGCTGGGGCGGTTGAACTGTTGAACGAAGGTGGAACGGCGGCTGAAGTCTCTGCGCTGATCGTAGATACACTCGATGTTGCGCAGAGCGGGATGACGGCGCCGGCGCAGGTCCAGATCCGCCCCAAGGTTGTCGAGTCCAACGATCCGGAAGAGGCCCTTGCAGAAAGACTTGAGCTTTGTGCCGCGCACAATCCCGTGCGAAGAAAGCGCTGCGAAGGCCTCAAGAGAGAGCTGGATACAGCATTCGGCTCCAGCAATCCGCTTCCGGACCATCTTTTCCAACAAATCGCGAACGTCTTCGGGGATAATGGTCCGGCGTACGTCATCTGGTGGCTGGAGCTATTGTTGGCGCGTTCACTCTGCCGCTTTGTCCGGCAGGTGGCGCC
>Ga0326728_10025334_pt1 | contig 10633 bp, 10 predicted proteins | sample MB3enrmetagenome_FD_207602 | JGI IMG/M metagenome (GOLD analysis project Ga0326728, IMG submission 207602) | Lab enriched peat soil microbial communities from McLean, Ithaca, NY, United States - MB31MN | ecosystem: Environmental > Terrestrial > Soil > Wetlands > Peat | place: USA: New York...
CCGCGCCCACGAAATGCGCGAAGACAATGATCAGCGTCCAGCAGACCTTCGTGTTTCCGGCGTCAGGTTCCTTCGTGAGGCAATCCATCAACATCCAGAGCCAGAAGCCGCAACTGGCCAGGAAGACGATGGCGAGCACTCCGATAGCTAAAACTTCCGCTACGCCCATATTCCCGGTTATAGACCTTCCGGATGTCCTTATCAAGTGCGGCCGACCCCACAGTCCTGTTATATTTCGAGTCAGATGCCTCAGATTCTGGACGGAAATCGAGTTCGTGACGATATCAAGACTGAATTGAAACCGCGGGTTGAAGCCGTGACGGCGGCCGGCGCGCCGCCGGGTCTGGCGGTAGTATTGGTGGGAAATAATCCAGCCTCGGAAATCTATGTTCGCAATAAAATAAAAGCCTGTCGCGATCTCGGAATCTATTCGGAAAGCATTACTCCGCCCGGGACAATTTCCACGGAAGAATTACTATCCCTGGTGAAGAATCTGAACGCGCGGCCGGAGATCGATGGCATTCTGGTGCAGCTTCCTTTGCCGCCGCATGTGGATACCAAGCGCATTCTGCTGGCGGTCGCGCCGGCGAAAGATGTCGACGGCTTCCATCCCTGCAACGTCGGCAACCTGGTAGCGGCCTTACCAGGACCACGGGCCTGCACGCCCGCCGGCATTCTGGAACTGCTGAAGCGCTACCGCATTCCGGTGGCAGGCAAGCGCGCCGTGGTGGTGGGCCGCAGCGACATTGTCGGCAAGCCTGTGGCGATGCTGCTGCTACACGAGCACGCCACTGTGACGATTTGCCATTCCAAAACCGCGGATCTACCGGCGGTCTGCCGGGAAGCCGATATTCTGGTAGCCGCCATGGGCCGGCCGGCGATGATTACCGGCGACTATATGAAACAGGGCGTTACGGTAATCGATGTCGGCACCAATCGCCTCGATAGCCGGGAAGAAGTGGCGCGCATTTTCCGGAATTCGCCGGAAAAACTGGCGGTATACGATAAGAAAGGCAGCGTGCTGGTGGGCGATGTCCACCCGCTGGATGTAGTGGAGAAGTCGTCAGCCTATACTCCGGTGCCGGGCGGCGTGGGCCCCCTGACGATTGCCATGCTGATGGTGAATACGGTGGCTTCCGCGGAACGTCGCGCGGGTATATGTTGAAAGTAGGCCTCACGGGCGGGCTGGCCTGTGGGAAATCGTTTGTCGGTGAGGTCTTGCGGGGATACGGTTGCCTGCTCATACAGGCCGACGAACTCGGTCATGCGGTGCTGGAGTCGGGCGGGGAAGCTTATGAACCTGTCGTCCGCGAATTCGGGAGCGAAATCCTCGATGCCGGGGGCCGGATCGACCGCAAAGCGCTGGCCGCGAGGGTATTCGGCGCGCCGGAGCGGTTGGCGGCGCTCAATCGGCTGGTGCACCCGGCAGTGTACCGCCAGGAGGATGAGTTGATAGCCGAGTTCGCCGCGCGGAATCCGCATGGAATCGCCGTAGTGGAGGCCGCAATCCTGATCGAGACCGGCAGCTATCGGCGTTATGACCGGATTGTGCTTGTGACCTGTAGAGAAGATCAACAAGTGGAACGGGCGTTGCGGCGCGAGGGCTCCTCGCTCGGCGACGTGAACGCCCGCTTGAGCCACCAGATGCCGCTCGCCGAGAAACGAAAATTTGCCGATTTCGTCATAGATACATCCGGGGAAAAAGAGGATACGGTACGCCAGACGCGCGCCGTTTTCCAGGAATTGCGGAGAATAGAAGGATGAAAGTTCTGCGACCCTTAACTTGGGCCATGATGCTGGTGGCCGGATTTGTTTACGTAACTTCGGTCACCCATTGGGATTTTGAGCGGGTCCGCTCCATGGGACGAATGTGGAGCGAGCCGGCGTCGGCGGCCACGGGTTTTTCACCCGACGAGCAGAACAATATCGATATCTATAAAGCTGCCCGCGACGCCACTGTGAATATCACCTCCACAACCTATGTACGGGACTGGTTCATGCAGGTTTTCCCGCAGAAGGGGACGGGATCGGGTTTTATTATCAACCCGGACGGACAGATTCTGACGAATAATCACGTGGTGCAGGGCGCCCAGCAACTGACCGTGAAGCTGGCCGACCAGAAGGAATACAAAGCCAAAGTCTTGGCGCGCGATCCGCGCAGCGACCTGGCGCTCATCCGCATCGAAACCTCCAGCAAGCTGCCGGCCCTTCGTCTGGGAGAGTCGGACAATCTCGTCGTCGGCCAGAAAGTGCTGGCCATCGGGAACCCGTTTGGATTTCAAGGCACGCTGACCACGGGCATCGTCAGTTCGCTCGACCGCAGCATTCAGACGGAGGACAGCCAGGTCCCGCTCGAGGGAATGATTCAGACCGACGCGGCCATCAACCCCGGCAATAGCGGCGGTCCGCTGCTCGATTCGCACGGCAACGTGATCGGCATCAATACCGCGATCTACGGACAGAGCTATAGCGGAATCGGCTTTGCCATGCCCATCAATCGCGCCAAGACCATGCTTGAGGAAATTCAGAAGAACGGGAAGATTTCGCTGCCCGCTCCTCTGGGCATCCGCACTCTGTATGTAGCTGGCGATCTTGCCGAGGCTCTACGGTTGCCCTCCGGCGGTGGGTTGCTGATCCAGAGCGTGCAGGAGGGGTCGGCGGCGGAAGAGGCCGGTTTGCGCGGGCCGACCGACCAGGCGATTGTAGGGGGAAGATACCAGATTTATGTTGGCGGCGATTTCATCACCGCGGTGGAGGGTCAACCGGTCACGGGAAACGAAACTCTGCAGAAGGCGATCGCCAAGAAACGCGGCGGCGACATCATGCAGTTGACCATCGTTCGCAACGGGAAGACGCAGACCATTCGGGTGAAGCTGGCGGAAGCGCCGCAAGTGATTTGAGGGGAGCAGAGCGAGCTCCGCTCGCTTGGACAAGCTAAAGCTTATCCCACAAACCCCCTTTACGCTACCGCGGTATCTTTGGGCGCGGTATCGGCCGTCTCGGTGTTGACCTTGTTTTTGCTCCCCGGGGGACGGCCCCGGCGTTTGGGCGCGGCGGCACCCTCCTGCGACAGCCAGGCAGGCGGTCTCCCGCGGCGGGGACCGCGGCCCTGGGCCAGACGCTCCAAGGTGATTATTGCCTGCTCGAGCTGTTCTTTTTCCTGTTTCAATTCTTCGAGGATTTTGGCGACATCAAGCATGGAGACGCTCCCGATCGGCCGCGGTGCGAATTAAGTCAACGGCTCTACTTTGATTTTCTCCCTAATCACCGTCGAATATCAATAGAGCAGACGTGAAATTCAGCCCATATTTAAAGTACATTTGTACCGCTAGTATCAGCTAGTACGTCTAACCCGTCAAATTATCTTTTGGCGGTTTTCCGCCAATAAACGTAAAAAGGCAACCCCAGCAGAATCAGACCAATTCCCATGAGCGACTCGCGGGGACGGTCGATCGCCGTGGAGAGTAATAAAATCAACGCCCCGGCGACGAAGAGAACCGGGACGATGGGATAGCCGAGGGTTCGATAGGGACGGACCATCCCGGGGCGGCGAATACGCAAAACAATCACCGCTGCGGCGGTCATCCCATAAAGTATCCAACTGGCAAAGATTACCAGGTTAAATAAATCATCGTATTTTCCTGTGAGCACCAGTACGGACGCCCAGGCACTCAATGCCGCAATTGAAACAGCGGGCGTGCGATGTTGCGGATTTACACGGCCGATGGCGGAGAAGAAATATCCTTCCCGTGCGGCGGCGTAGGGGACCCGTGAGCCGGTAAGAATGGAACCGTTCAAGGCGGCGAAAATACTGATCATGGCGGCGATGGAGACGGCATTCGCACCGGGAGCATGCCAGATTTTCCGCATCATGTCGGCGGCTACGCGGTCGGCGCCCGCCACCTCGTGGGGAGTCATTACGCGGAAATAGGCGGCGTTCGCCAGCATATAGATCGCAATTACCGCCAGAGTGCCGCCGATCAGCGCCCGCGGCAGATTCTTTTGCGGATTGCGAATCTCCGAAGACACCATGCTGACGTTGTTCCACCCGTCGTAGGCCCAGAGCGCGGCCACCAGGGCGGCAATGAATCCGGTAAACGTCGCCGCGCCGACGGGAGCGGCGGGAGCGCTATGCGGATGGCCGAGAACCAGGCCGGCGACAATCACCACGGCGATGAGGGCCACCTTGACGATGGTGACGCCAACCTGCACCTCGCCGCCGATTTTCACTCCGAAATAATTCAGCCATCCGAGGAGGGCAATCAGCGCGATGGCGAACAATTGGCCCCAGCGGAGCTCGAGCGGCCCTCCGTGCGGCCCAAGAGGCAGGGGAAGGGTATAAAACACGGTATCGAGCGGGGCGAAGAAATTCGACAAATAAACAAAGAACGCGGTGGCCAGAGTGGCGATGGAACCGCTTTTGGCGACCCACATCTGCGTCCAACTGTAGATAAATCCCCAGAGCGGGCCGTATGCCTCGCGTAGAAATACATACTCGCCGCCGGCTTCCGGCATGGCGGCGGCCAGTTCCGCGTAGCTCAGCGCTCCCGCCAGCGAGAGCAGGCCGCCGACCACCCAAATGACGAAGACCCATTCCACCGATCCGACCCGCTGGATCATGGTCTTCGGCACCAGGAAAATTCCGCTGCCGATGACGGTGCCGACCACAATCGAAATGGCCGACCAGGTACCGAGATCGCGCTTGAGTTCGGTGCGGGACGTTTCCATAGATTACCTTTGCTTTTGAAAGAGGGACGCGGCCGCGCCGGCGGCGAATGTCACGGTGGTTCCGATCAGCACGTACCACGTGAAGGCAATGGGCGTCGCCAGCCACACATACAGGATGGCGGCGATGCCGGCAGCGACACCCACCATGGTCGCGCCCTCGCCGGGTCTGGTGGTAAGCACTCCCAGCAGGAAGACGCCGAGCAGGACGCCGGAAGGAATGGAAGCGATGGATAATCCCGCCTCCAGTACCGAGCGCGACTGGCTGGCCCGGATGGCGATGGGCAGCATCACGGCGCCCCAGCAGACCGTCGCCAACCGCGCCAGTTGGAGGGAACGTGCCTCGCTCAGGTTGCGTGCCTGGGTTCGAATAAAGTCCACTACGGTGGTGGAGGCCAGGGAATTGAGGGCGGCGCTCAGGTTCGCCATGGCGGCGGCCAGGATGGCGGCGATGGCCAGGCCGGCAACTCCCACCGGCAGACTCTTCCAGATAAACAACGGATAAATGCTGTCCAGGCGGTCGGGAGCGGTCAGGTGGTGGTCGCCGTAGTAAACATAGAGGAGTAGTCCGATGAGCAGAAAGAGCGTGAATTGGACGGCGATGACCACCCAGCTGGCCAGCAGAGCGGTGCGGCTCTGGCGTTCATCGCGGGCGCTCAACAGGCGCTGCACCATGAGCTGATCGGTGCCGTGGCTGGCGGTGGTGAGGAAACAACCGCCCGCCAGGCCGGCCCAGAAGCTGTACTTGCGCGCGAAAAACTCCATGGTGGGAGCGAAGCGGAAATCGAAGATGGCCAGTTTGTGAGCTGGCGCCGCAATGGCGACCACGTGGCTCCATCCGCCCGGGATTTTCCCCAGGATGACGAAAAAGCTGACCGCGGCGCCGGCCACGTACAGGGTCATTTGTACCACGTCGGTCCAGATGACCGCCGTCATGCCGCCTTCGAAGGTGTAAAAAAGTGTAAGCAGCACGATCAGGACGATGGAGGCGACTTCGCCGGTGTTGAGCACGACGGCGATCACCAGGGCCACTCCGGCCACCCGTACACCTTCGGCCAGCACGCGCGTCAACAGAAATATGGATGCCGTAAGTTTACGGACCCGCTCACCGAACCGGCGCCGCATCAGCTCGTACGCGGTGAACATCTCCCCCCGGAAGTACTGCGGCAGCAGCAGAATGGAGATTGCGATACGCGCCAGAAGATAGCCGAGGACGATCTGCAGGAAGCCCAAATTACCGCCAAACGCCAGGGCCGGGGTGCCGACAATGGTCAGGGTGCTGGTCTCGGCGGACACAATCGAAAGGCTAATTGCCCACCAGGGGGCTGTCCGGCCGCCCAGGAAGTAATCGCGCAGGTTTTTCTGGCCGCTGCGGAAGCGTGCCCCGAACCAGGTAATGCCTGCCAGATACGCCAGGATGATTGCGAGGTCGAAGTAGCGCATTTTTAGGCTGCGGCGTCTTCCAGCATACCGTTGATCTGTTATGATTTGGGATTCGGAACTTCCTTGCCGGTAACGGAGTCAATTGAAGTTGCGCCACCAGTGTGGTTCGGCTATACTCCGCAATTATCCACGCACGCAAGCTTTGGAGATCGGCGGAGGTTGCGAACGGGAAACGATCGACAGACTGGATCGCGGATTAGGCAGGAGGCTCGAAGGTGCACAAATACATGAAAACTATTATCGGAACGGCGGCAGTCGCTGCGCTGGGTTTGGTCGGACTGACCACCACGGCGCACTATGCCAGCGCGCAAGCGGCGGCGGCACCGGCAGCGCAAGCGCCCGCCGGCAAGAAGGCGAAGCAGGTTAAGGATACAGGCGAATACGACATTTTCAACGAGGTGGTCAAGGACAGTACCGCCAATCCGCCCAATCCCAAGAAATTCCTGGCCGACCTGGATTCGTGGTCGCAGAAATATCCCAGCACGGACTTCAAGGACCGCCGCGTCATGTATTACATCCAGGCCTATACGTCCGACAACCAGGCAGCGAAGGCGGTGGATGCCGCAAAGCCCCTGATCGACAAAGGGCTGGACGGCATAAAGGAGGGTCTGGACGACGACCCCATCGTGTTGCAGGCCTTGTTCATGACCTCGCGTGCCGCTTTAGTTTTGGCGGCTACCGGGGCACCGTCTCCCGAGGAACTGGCCACCGGCACGAAGGCGGCCGAGATGCTGGGGGATTTCGGAAAGATCTATTTCGCCCCCGAGAAGAAGCGGGCTGACATGACGGCCGACCAATGGGCGCAGGGTCTGAAGCAGGTGGACGATCAGGCGAAGGCCACGCAGTTCCAGATCGCGCTCTATCCGGCCGCTTCCACTTTGAAGGCGAGTCCCAACGATCCGGCAACCTGCGCCACGGCGGAGCCGCTCTTCAAGCAAGTGGCGGAGAAGTATCCGGATGCCGGCGTGGTCGCCAACCAGTTGGCGTCCGTCTCGCGCTGCCAGCAGACCAAGGATCCCCTGAAAGTGCAGCAGGCGCTGTACTATTGGGCGCGCGCGGCGGGGGATCCCGTGGGCGGTATCGGCGGATTGGACGCGGACGGCCAGAAGAAACTGGACGATTACCTCAAGAGGGTCTATACCACTATCCATGGGAGCGATGAAGGTCTGGCGGATCTGAAGGCGTTGGCCGCGAAGTCGCCGAATCCGCCGGCGGACTTCAAGATCAAGACGGCCAGCGAAATCGCCGCCGCCAAGGAGGAGGAATTCCGCACCAAGAATCCGCGGCTCGCCATGTGGATGAGCATCAAGGGCCAGCTCGCCGACACCAACGGGCAGCAGTACTTTGAAGAGTCGTTGAAAGACCACGATATGTCCGGCGATGGCGGGGCAAAACTGCTCCGCGGTATCCTGATGGAGGCCAAGCCGGCGTGCCGCTCCAAAGAGCTCCTGGTTGCCGTTCCGCTGCCCGATGCCACGGGGACGCCCACGGCGGAGATCACCCTCAAGCTGGATCCCCCATTAACCGGCAAACCCGAGACGGGCGGGGAAATTCTCTTCAACGGTGTGCCCGAGGCGTTCACCAAAGAGCCCTTCATGCTGACCATGGGCTCGTCGAAGGACAAGATCGACGGTTTGACGTTGAGTCCTTGCGCGGCGGCGCCCGTCAAGAAAGCTCCCGCGGCTCCCAAGAAGGGTGATTAGTAGCTTCGATTGATATAGGAAAGGGGGTGGGACACTCACCCCCTTCTTTTGCCTGCAATTCCCTCCGTTTGGCATTCGCTTCCCGCCCACGATACAATACCAGTAGTGAAGTTTCCGATTCTTCCCAGATAAGCTATGCCGATTTACGATTATAAGTGCCACCAGTGCGGTCAAACATTCGAGGTCAGGCAGAGGATTTCTGAAGAGCCTTTGAAAGTCCACGAAGGCTGCGGCGGCGAAGTGGAACGTTTGATTTCGGCGCCTGCGCTGCATTTCAAGGGCACAGGCTGGTACGTCACCGATTACGCCAAGAACGGCAAGTCGCCATCGACTTCGACGGCGGACAGCAAATCGGACACCAAGAGCGAGCCGGCCGCCGCGTCCAACACGGAGAGTAAACCGGAGACCAAGAGCGAAGCCAGCCCGGCGGCGAAGTAGACTGTGGCTGCACGTCCGCAGGGACTGGCCGGGCTGTCGCCCGGCTGGGCAAGCTAAAGCTTACCCCACGCGGGACATGCCTCAGCTTGTCCAAGCGAGCGAAGCTCGCCGGGGCCAGTAGGGCCACGACCGCCCTTGCGGTCGCGGTAAAGACGAACCGGCGCCCTACAGAAGGTCGTGGCGATTCCGTTTTTCGAGGGTTTTGACGATGTCGCCGACCTGTTGGGCGCGATCGCGCGCGGCCACCAGCAGAGCGTCCGGCGTGTCCACTACGATCAGATCTTTCACACCCAGCAAGGCGACGGTCTTGCCGCGGGCGTCCACGAAGTTATCGTGCGCATGGAGGCAGACGGAATCGTTTGCCACCACGTTGCCGCAATCGTCCCGGCCCATGAGTTCATAGACGGCGTTCCAACTGCCCACATCGTTCCATCCGAAATCGCCGGCCGCGATCCCCGCCACTTTTTCGGCTTTTTCCAGGACCGCGAAATCGATGGAGATGTTATCGCACAAAGGAAACGCTTTTGCCAGGCGATCGGCAAAAAGCCGCGAGCCGAACGGCGGCAGGGCGGCCAGAATGGTGGCGGTCTTCGGTAAATGCCGGCGCAGTTGCTCCAGCAGAACATCGGTGCGCCAGAAGAACATGCCGGAGTTCCAGTAGAAATTGCCCGCCGCCAGATACCGTTTAGCCTTCGGCAGGAGGGGTTTTTCGTGGAAGCGCAGCACCGCGAGCGGAGCGTTGCCTCCCGCTACGGTCCCGCGTGGGAACTCCACATAGCCGTAACCGGTTTCGGCCCATCGCGGCTGGATGCCTACCAGCATCAGGTTTCCGGCAGCTGCGGCTCTCATCGCCGCGCGGATTACGGCGCGATAGACTGCGTCCTTGCTCACCACGTGATCGGCGGGGAAGATCCCCATGACTGCGTCCGGGTCGCGCGACTGCAGAATTTGCGCGGCCAGTCCGATGGCCGGCGCGGTGTTGCGCTGCGCCGGTTCGGCCAGGATCTGGCGCCGCGGAATTTCGGGAAGCTGGCGCACGATGACGGCGCGCAGATGGTCGTTAGTGAGAACCCACATGCGCTCGGGCGGGATGACGGGCGCCAAGCGATCCACGGTGGCTTGGATCAGAGAGCGCTCACCCATGACGTTGAGCACCTGTTTGGCGGAACGCTTGCGGCTCAGCGGCCAAAATCGCGTGCCGCGTCCTCCGGCGAGGATCAGACCGTAATGGTGGCGGTTCATTTTAGTAAGAGGGCGGCTTCAGGCCGGGCTGGCGCCCGGCGGGGCAAGCTAAAGCATACCCCACTCGCGCTGTCTTCATGATCTTCGGCGGGGCGTAGCGCCATGAACACTCCCTTGCGGTCGCGGCTCATTAGGGCTTAGTTCAACGGATACGAGTGTATCAAACGGAAGGTCCGCTTCCATCGGGTTTTGGTGGGGAAATGCTCCAACAGATCGAGGATATGCCGGGGACTGATGGCGGTATTGGTGAGGTCCGCGGTGGGGGCATCGTAGGACCAATAGATGATGACCGGCTTGCCGATAATATTGGCGCGCGGAACAAAGCCCCAGTAGCGGCTATCCGACGAGAGATCGCGATTATCGCCCATGGCGAAGTAATAGCCGGGCGGCACCACCACTTCGCCGTTCACCACGTGATGGCGGAGCATGTCGGACGCGGGCGACGGTACGTGCACGTTGGGAATCGGAAATTCATCGCGGTAGGGATCGAAATATTCGGCCTTATGGTACACGTACGGCTCATACACCGCCTTGCCATTGAGAATCAGATTCTTGTCGACGAGGCGTATGCGGTCGCCCGGGATGCCGATACAGCGCTTCACGAACGTCTGGCTGATGTCGACCGGGTAGCGAAATACGATGATGTCGCCGCGTTTTGGCTCGCGATACGGCAGTAAGCGGCTGGTGACCGATCCGCCGGGCGGTGCGTCGGCCAGCTTGTCCACCAGCAAGTGGTCGCCCACCAGGAGGGTATCTTCCATCGATCCCGTGGGGATCACGTAAGCTTGAATGAGAAATGACGTGCCGAACAGGAGCAGAATAATGGTGACGGTCCACTCCGCGACGAAGCTCCGCGGCTGCGGGGATTCCGGAGGCTGCTCCTGAAGTTGGGGCTGTGGCTGCGGTTCTTCCTGGTCAACGGTACTACCAACCTCGATCGGGTTCTCTGGGTCCACTGATCCGTATTTTATCGGAAATCCTTGCTATTCTGTTTTGAGACCGGCAAAGTCCCGCAAAACGTGAGCACGATTTCAACCAACCCCGCATCGCATGCCACCTCTGCCGCTGCGCGGCAGCGCGCC
>Ga0326728_10025335_pt1 | contig 10632 bp, 7 predicted proteins | sample MB3enrmetagenome_FD_207602 | JGI IMG/M metagenome (GOLD analysis project Ga0326728, IMG submission 207602) | Lab enriched peat soil microbial communities from McLean, Ithaca, NY, United States - MB31MN | ecosystem: Environmental > Terrestrial > Soil > Wetlands > Peat | place: USA: New York...
TGCAAGGCCAATCCATGAGGTCAGCCGGCTCGAAACGGAAGATGAACACCGCCTCGGGGTTTGAGCGGTAATCCTGAAGTCCTCCAGTTCGCGCTAATGCCTGGACTAAAGATATGCCTTGGGCCTCAAAAAACACTTCGTCGTTCTTAGCGGTAGCGCCCAGCGCAGTGTAGCTGAAAGGCTGATAGAGCGCAGTGATCACGTCTCCGGGCTTCAAAAAGATATTCTGTTTGGGGTCTCTGATTATCGTATCAAGGGGCAGCGTGCTGACGACATCCCCTCGGGTTATTTGGATCACGATCTTGCCTACAGGCTGTTTGACTCCCTCCGCAGCCGCGAGTGCGTCGAGCAGCCGTTCGCCGCGAGGGGTAAGGGGCATCCGCAGGCTTTTGTCAACTTCCCCCACAACGGCCACATCTTCAGTAGCATTGTGAGTCAGGCGCACGATAACCTGTGGTTCGTGAGCCAGGTCCTTGAGCCGCTTTTGGATCGTCTCTCCGATCTGCTGGAGGGTACGGTCCTTTGCCTTGACCCGCCCGGCAAAGGGCACGGTGATCATGCCGTCGCTATCGATCATTTGATCGGGAATGTTGGCGCCCACCGATGAGCCTGCGCTTGCGCCGGTCACCATAGACGCTCCGCTGAACAGCGTGGACGGCGGCGCCTCCCAGATCGAGACCGTAAGAACATCACCCGGCCTCACTACATATTCGGCGGGGCCCGATGCTTCAAAGAGATCAGAGAAGAGGACGGCCCTTCGGCTCTCGATCAGTCTGCAGACGAGGGGACCGTTTATGTCAAGTACCTGAATTCCCTCAGGCGGCGCCTGATTTCGGACTTCTTTGAGAGTGGGTCCGGAGTTAGCGACAAAACCCGCGCATCCGGTCATAGTGGCCAAAGCCACGGCGCACACCAGCACTGATATTCCATAGAATACGCTACTGCCTCTGACTTGCATCTCCAATCCCCCCCAAATGAATTGAATCCTTTAACACGTTACACTTGTATGAACCCCACCCATCGAGCGTATTTAACACCACGCCCCGGGTTCCCAAGCTTGACCATCACAACAACATAGTTTTAGCGCGTGAAATATATTCGGAATGAAATGCTATTGCATCTGATATTTTTTCGAAGTGATGCAGGCGCCCACCAACCAGCACAGCGCCGCGGTCGGCGTGCTCTCTGATCAAATGTTCGTTATGAGAGACCATGATCATGGAACGGTCTTTGCGTTTTTCGAATAATTCAATAAGACATCTGTGCTGGAAACGAATGTCCCCGACTGCTAAGATTTCATCGATCAGAAAGCAGTCGAAGTCTACGGCCATCGAGAGTGCGAAGGCCAGCCGGGCATACATACCGGTTGAATATTTCTTCACCTCTTCGTCAAGGTATGGCCCCAGCTCAGAGAACTCTTCCACAAAGGGAAGGCATTGTCCGTAATCAGCACCGTAAAGGCGGCACACGAACTTTAGATTGTCGAGTCCTGTCAGGCTGCCCTGGTAACCCCCGTTGAACGCCAGCGGCCATGAAACTTTCATGCCCCGGTGGATCGTCCCGTTCGATGGGAGTTCGGCTCCGCCAATGAGACGGATCAGGGTCGATTTGCCCGAGCCGTTCAGCCCTAAAATGCCGACCTTTTCCCCTTTTCTCACCTCCATGCTGACATCTGTGAGCACTTTTCTCCACCCTTTCCGGGTAGGGTATGCTTTGGAGACGTTTTCAATTCTTATCATTGGTGTCCAATCCGGTATTGGGTTTCTTTGACAAAGAGAAGACCGATAAACAACGTGATCAGGCACAAGAGGCATAGATACCCCGGGTCCTCGTAAGTGTGGACAGAATCGCCAAAGTATCCATGCCGTATCATTTCAGTCACGTGTACAGTAGGCAACCATAAAACCCAACCCCTGATGGGATTTTTGAACCAATCGACCAGGAAAAAAGCCCCTGATATGGGGAGGTAGAAGTACATGGCCGGGTGATATATACGCTCGAACCAATCCCATCGCTCCGATAGAGCCCCAACCACCATTCCGAGCCCGAATGTGAACCACATCAGGAGCACCCATCCGCTGACCATCATCAGGAGGTCCTTAGGTGGTTCAATCAAACCAGTGGCGACGAGAACGACCCCAATCACCAAAGTTGACATGGTAGCTCCGGCAATCTCCAGGATCACTCTCGAGTAAAGCAGGTCAACAACCCTCACATTTCTATGGAAAAGCAGAGCATAATTAGGCTCCAGGGCTTTGCCGCAGCGCATGGCTGCGTTACGCCACAGCATCACTGTCGAATATCCGGTATAGGCAAAGGCGGTAATGTTAATCTTGACGGGAACGTGCCTTTCGAAACAGTTCCATAATATCGTGACTCCCACGGTGAAGATCATAGGATCGAGGAAAACCCAGAGTACACCGAAATTGTGGCGGCCAAAACGGGTAATTATCTCTCGCATAAGCAGCGCGGCAATCACCCGCCCGTTGATTTGCAAGGCACGCCACATCGATGTTTGATCCATTGCGAAAATCTCTTTTTCGGCCATTTTTCCACTCATTCATGGTGTTCTCTAACGCCCGCAAGCAGGAGGCTCAACAAACCCCAGGCAAGAAGTCCTATAATTAGCACGGTAGCAATATTTCTGAGTCGGCGTGGTTCAATTGGACTGTCCGGCACCTTCGGTTCCACTACGCGCTGGAGATAAAGCTCCTTGCGAAGGGCTTCGTTGCGGCTCTGCTCCAGGGTCGCAAGCGCTCCCGTGAGCAGTTTCTGAGCAAAGTCATTGTCAATTTGGAGTTGCTCATACTCAGGACCATAAAAAGTCAGCGAGCCATTTGCTCCTGCCACTTTCTTCATTCCGGAGTCCATCTCAAGTTGCAGGGCCTTCATGCGCTCTTTAAGCACAGGGATTGCCGGACTATTTTGGCTGGCAGACTGAATTTGAGCTAGCTCGGTCTTGGCGGAGACCATGTCTGTCTCCAGTTTGTTGATGTTTTGGAGTTGAAGACCCGATTGAGTGTTGACATCGAATATTCCCTGCTTGTTGCGATAAAGCGAAAGTGAAACGGCAGCCTCTTTTGCTTTACTCACGGCTTTTTCGCACTCGGACGTCGCAAACCCGACCATATCCATTCTGATGCGCTTGTTCAGGGCGTTTATCAGATCTTCGCTAAGTTCGAGCAGCTTTGCGTTTATGCTATAGGCCTCTTCAGCGCTGTTTCCACGCGTCAGCAAAGTCGATATGGAAGTCGAGCTATCGATATCGATTTCCACTATGTGTTTTGTATAATATTTGAAAAAATTTTCGAAACTCTGGTCCCAGAAGTCGAATCCGGCAAATCGCCTGATCCTGTCCACCTTCGGACTGCTGAAGGAAGCCATAAGCCCCATCTTTTTTTCAAGTTCAGCCAGGGCGGCCCTGCCCTGAACGAAATCGTTCACATCATTGGTGTCATCCTGGGAATGTGAAAACCCGGCTGTTTGCAGCAGCAAGTCAAAACTTCCTGTGGCGGACTGCTGATTCTGGGTCCGAACGATGTAATGGGATTCGCAGACAAAAACATCGGAGGCCATAAATCCGTAGTAAAAAACTCCCAACCCCGTGGGAATTAGAACTGTCCAGACAAACAGGTTCTTCAGGCCTGAAAGGATCCATTTTGATGCTGATCTCAAAAAAGAATTTTCGGCTTCATCAGCGAGATCGGTGACTTCACCGTTTTGGTCGTCTTCCGCATGATTGGCTTTAATCTCGGGGATTTCCAAGAAACCGGATTTCCCAATGACCTTGGCGGAAAATTCCGGTGAGCGCATGAAAATATCTCTTAAAGCGTCGATGTCCTCACATTGCATATGATGTTCAATAGCTTCATCAGATTCAGGGGGTCGCCCCATAAACATTTCATATGCCCAAATGACCTGGTCTCTTGTAACCGACATAACCACTACCTCCTAGATCACTTAATCAGCCCAGATCCATTAACACATTGATTCAGCATTTGATACGAGGAAGGTGAAACTTTTTTGCGAATTATAAAAGTGTTGGATATGAACCGATCCGGTTTCCCAGTTTTATTATCCTCCCTGACATCCAGCAGTTCACAGTTCTCCCTAACGACTATTTCGAAAATGTTCCTCTGGGGCAGGCAGTGCATTTGCATTTCCAAAGGATGATTATCATTCAGCCACTCACGTGTATTGAAATAATAGCCTTTTATATAAGTCGGCACCTGAAAAATGGCGATTCCGGCGGGTTTGAGCGCACGTAAGGCGTCACTTAAAAGTTTTGAAATCACCGGTGGAGGATTGTGCTGAAAAACGATTATCGAGTAAAAAACGTCGCATTCGGCTAAAGGCCCCAAAAGCGTCTCCGGCCAGACATGGAGAGCCATGTTGTCAATCCCTTGCTCTTGGGCACGTTTTAGGGCAAGAGACAAGTGCGCAGCGGAAATGTCGTAGCCGTGCAACATCGCAAATCTACGGGCTAATGGAATGGTGATCCGGCCAACTCCACACCCGAATTCGACGCAGGTTTTTGTCCTTATAGAGTTGCAATCGTAACGGGCAAGAATACTTTCGAGTTGCTCGGCTGTCCGTTCTCCTGACTCCCAGAATTCCTCCATGGAAGCATCAATATTTTCGGGAAGGAATCTTTCAGAGGTAAGAACCGACCAATGCGGCCTGGTGTTTCCCAAATGCGTCCAGGATTTCTTTATCTTCTCAATGCAAGCTGCTATTTGGGCGCTGCTTGCGTTCACCTCAACCTCGATCTTCTCGGCATCAAGCGGCATAACGGTAATCATGGAGTTGATAACCTTGTGCAGACTTGATCGAAACTCGATTGAATTCATGAAACTTGCGCGTAAGGCGTCTAAATCCTGACTTTGCATGTGGTGTTTGATAACGGATTCAGATTCCGGAGAGCGTCCCATTATCAACTTATACGCCCACAGTACTTCATCTCTGGTTACCGGCATACTCATAATCCTCTCAATTCAACAGGCCGATAGTCCACGCTCTGCAGCTCCAGCTTGGGGTTTTGTGAAAACCTCTAACTTACCATCGGAATATTTTCAAGGAAACATTAAGTGCAAAAGCATAAGCACCCTGGCATGATTCACCCCACCACCCCTTCGTAGACGCGAACAGTCTGCTCGATGCATCTTTCCCAGGAGTACTCTTGAGCAACCTCCTGGCCTCTTGACGCAGCAAGCGAGCGCCAGCTCTCATCGCAAAGGCCCTTTACGATGAGTTCGGCCAATGCGCCGACGTTGTCGGGGTCGGCCAAAAGCGCCGCCCCCTGCGTGATCTCGGGCAGCGACGAACGATTCGATGTCACGACGGGTATCCCCGAGGCCATGGCTTCCAATACGGGCAGGCCGAACCCTTCATAGCTGGAAGGATACGTGAATAAGCGCGCCCCTGCGTAAAGGAGCGGCAAATCGCTCTGGGGTACAAATCCCACATAGCGGAGCCAGCCCTGCCGGGAAAAGAGCTCAATTCTGCCTTGCAGGGTCTCACATGACCATCCCGAACTCCCTGCCAGTATCAAGGGAAACCGAGTTCTGAGAGAAGCAGGAATGTGATGGTATGCCTCCAACAAATTCTCAATCTTCTTTCTGGGCTCGAGAGTCGAAACGCACAAAGTGTACCCGTTCCTGGTAAGATCATATTTTTGCATGCAAGGCACGACCAGCTCATCGGACCTGGGGGCGAATTCGACCGATACGCCAAGCGGCACTGCGGTCACTTTTTCAACAGGCCAGGCAAGGTAGCCTATCACCTCGTCTCGCATCGCTTCGGAATCCGTAATCAGATGAGAAGCCCGGGCGACCGTCCTGCCGAATTCACGTTCAAATTGTCGTATCCTGTTGGCAGGATGGGTTTCCGGGAATTTAAATACAGACAGATCATGCACAGTCGCAATGCCGATATCGGCACAGACAGGTAAGAAGTAGTTGGGTCCGTGGAATATGTTTCCGTTGCATGCTCGCCGGAGGCAAAGTTTCTTCCACCATCGGGGTAAGGGGAGCCAGGGCGGTTTTCGTAACTGTTTCGGGCTCGCAGTTGCGCCCTGGGCGCCTTGAAGCAAAGCGGCCGGATCTTTTATCAACCTGTCCTGCATGAAATAACGCACATGATCAGTCCCAAAGATTTGCGGCAGCCGTGTCGCCAATTCCCAGGTATAGCGCCCGATGCCGGTCATAACCGTGGCCAGGGCATCAACCGACAAAACAACCCGCATGAGACGCTCCCTCGCTTTATGTGCCCAATGGGACCTTGCCTCTTGCCACATATAGCGGAATCGATGCGTTAAGGTCCTCAATTCCTGAACTGATCGAGGCCCTTATCACGGGCGATCAGCGAAACGCTGTGCACCGCCAACTCAGGCGCCCGGACAACCAACCGAAAGTCGGCGTCTGCATTCTCCAGATTCCACATTCGCGCACGGCGAAGGTCGAATTCGGCCCTTCTCCATGAGCGAGTGCCGGTGAGCCTCACGATTTGCCCCGTCGGTGTGTATGCTCCAAAAAAAGGGGCAGAGTGATCATTGCCGTCAAATTGGACGGTAAATGTACCGGGTGAAGCATCGAAATATTCCACGATGAGTCTCAAGTCCATTGCATTCGACCACTTAAATGACTCATCCACGCCAAAATAGATGAAACTGGAGCTGGAGTTTGCCAGCCTGACGGCATCAAATCCATTGGCTCTAACCGGCATCGTTACGCCGTCACCGGACTGAATCAGTTTGAGACCGTCCTCTGCAGGGTGTTCACCTAGAACAATCTCAACATTTCCGGCGTCCGCGTACTTACCCCGGCTCTGGTTTTCCTGTTTGTCCTGCTTGAAAAGAGCGACATATTTACGAGTCAACTCAATGTATTTCCGACCATATTCCCGTGACTCGCAAATGTCGGTACCTTCGTGAAATTCGTTCCACGTTTCTATCATGACGATAGGGGTCGGACGACGAAGAAATAAGCGCCAATTTTCTTCGTAGAACTTTCCGTCGTCACGAGGCACGATCAACCGCTTGCGATTGACTGCAGCAGACTGGTCGTAACCAGGTCCAAGTTCTGAGATGCCTGCTCTTTTCAAACCGAGCGCACCACCCCAGATTACGAAATTATCGCCTTTCGCTTGATGTTTCAGCCATGTGTAATCCGTCGCAATGTAGGGGACATGCCCTCCGAAGTCATTTGCGAAATTTCGTTTGGTGTAGTCGACGAACGACTGATCGTAGTCCTTTGCAAAACCGGCAACATACAAGAAAACGACGGGGCTTCCGTCGATCATTGCCCAATGGCGTGGCGGGATACAGGAAAAGAAATCACGCACCGTGGCGTAGAACCACTGTTTGCCGCGCTCAGTAGTCATGTCCACATGCTCGCCCCAGAGATTGTCCTTTAGTGTGCTCGTGTCATAGAAGAGTCCGATAAGCGGAGGATGTCTTCCTTCCCGCAAGAGTTCTTCACGAGCGGCGATCAGGGGCTGGAGTCCGTCGTAGCTCCAGTGCTTTGGTGAGCCCGGATCATGCTCAGACGGCCCTCCCCAAAAAACCATCAGGGCCATATCAATCCCCGCATCCTCCATGTCGCTCAATTGTTTTTTATGCCAGGCAACGGACTTCCACGAAAAACCATCGAGCGTTGGAGGATGATCGGTTAATGCATCCGTGTTCGATCCGGGATTCACCACGTGCCGCTTGCTTGGCGCATCGTACCAGTAAAAATAGTAGGTCCCAACGATGCGCTCTCCGAGATGAAATGATTTGGCAAAAGTGGAATCGAGGCGAACAGAATTCGGACAGAAAGCGGCAGGAATGTCATGAAGACTTGCTGTCTCACTGCGCGCGAGCGGCCCGGTGAAAAACGCCAGGACAAAAACGAAAATGAGGTAAATTACTTTGCTTTGTCTGCTCATCTATCTGAACTGCTTCCAAGGGTTCTCGCGCACTCTAGACCACTTCGACCTCAAGCTGAGCGGGCTGGAACCCTCTGCTCTCAAACCAGGCGATGCCCTCCTGGACAATTGTCAATACTAACTGATACACACCCGGCGCCTGGGGAGCACGAATGTGCGCCTCGGTCTCGACGGACCGTCCGGGCCCAACACCCCTTTGGGGCAGGGCCGTGCGAGATCCCTCGTAAACCGATACATTCCCTGAACTTTCAAGCCAATGATAGGACAGGTAGATCGGGTGAAAGGGGTTCCCAACCCAAGCCTGCTCACTACGATTCGAGATTTCGACCCCTATGGTCGATGAAGCCCCGGTCCTCATTGGTGGGACGGGAGCCTTGACCGACATAGAGCCTGCAGCGTTAACGATCACGGCTTCGACGCCGGATCCGGCCGGACAAAGGGTAATTTCAGCAGGCAAATAAACATATCCGGCAAACCGTTGCTCCCTCTCGTTACGAACATCAAACCCGCACATCACGTCGCGCCAGGCCAGCTCGCGGACGCTCTCCGGCAAATGTTCGGCCAGGGAGAAGCCCGCTGTGTAATGTCCTTCCGGCAGGTCGGCTATTAGATGATAGGTGACACGATATGCACCGGCGGGAACCGAGTCATGGGACTGCCCCAGAAGAATGCTGTTGGTGCCGAATGCCAGACGATGTTCGGTGTCGAATATATGTATGCCTATCTCAAGGTTTTGCGCTTCACGGTTCAAAAGGAAGTCCAGGTCTAACACCATCAGGCGCCCCTGGTTAACTTCTTTCCCGCCGCGAAGAGTTGCGCCTGCGATTTTGACGTCCGGCGTATGGATCAGGCGCTCATTGCGCCCTTCAAATTTATCCCAGTGCGTCCTCGCGGCACTGCGACAAATTGGTTGCTGATCGCGTGTCGAAGCCGCTTTCCATGCCGATACTGCCTCATACAGGCGAATATCCAGCCGATTCAACTCCTTAATGCGCTCGCGCAAGCGGGGCGACACCTGGTCCAAACTCGGCCGCTTGGAGGTGACGTGAACGCGGCGGATCTTCTCCGGGGCCGGCAGCCCAACCAATTCTGCGACGTCGGCAAGGAATCTGGGCATCTCTTTATCATATCCTACTACATCATACCGTTTAATCGTATCGAGGGAATTAGCGAATTTCTCATCATCACTCTCGAGGCCGGTCCCGTGAACTCTGCTGAAATGTTCTACATAATAATTCGTTATTTCGTTATGTAAGCCGTCGGGAATCACCTCACCGTCACTCTCCAGGAAAATCTTCGTATCAGAGACCATGTCATCGGTGACCGGCGTGGACCGGTCCGAGTCGTTGAGCGTGAAATACAGCCATGAGACGACCCGGTCCACGGGCTCGCGGAAAAACGTCATATATTGATACCGCGGATCGAGCCCTTCAGCATCCCGAAAGTAAGCGTGAGCGCTGATAATAGAATAGCGTCCGCCGTACCGTCGTATTAATTCGTCATGGTAACCCCACAAATGGTAGTCATTAATGCACCCTTTACCCAACTCGGTCGCCAGCCAGTGCATGACGGCAGTACCGGCGGTTTTGGGCAGGTGATCGATAAAAATTCTGCCTGGAAAAGCCCTGGATCGTTCCGTATGCATCAAATCCTCCTCGTGATCATTTTATGCGTCAATCAGCCTTTTCGGCATCGAACCCGACTCGAATCAACGATCAGACCCCAGAGCGCCGTCTGATCCAAATCTGGTTGAAATCACGGTGATAAGGGCTAGAATTCTCCTCAATGCTTCTTCTTCCTCTTCTTGATCTCAGCTCTTTTGTTCTGCTGCCTGCCGGAGAGTCCAGGAATCTTATCAGGGGGTCCTGACCTCGGTTGCTTGGCCGGCTCAAAGTTTTCCGTCTCCAATACCTGGAGGGGTAGTATCTCCAATCGTGAGATTGTCACTTCGGAACGGCCTTGCACCCACACTCTAACTTCAAGATCGTCGCATGGCGCTTTCAGTGATATAGGCAGCCTCAGCACGCAGTCGTCGCCGTTAGCGGACCTCCCGATTGTTGATTGAGCAATTACCTGGGTACCCTTGTTGACGGCCACATCTACGGATGCCTCGCCGGCGCCGTTTGCCCCTATCGCACCTTTGAGCACCACATGGTAATCTCCGCCGGGAAGAGCCACATATGGACCAAAGATCAGGTACCCTTCTTTACCCGTACTTACAATATCGCGTCCCGTACGCATACCTACCCGGCTCGAGAGCCGACTGTCGCTGCCCCAAAAACGATGGACATCATCGGGCATCCATTCTCGGTACCACTTGCCACCCAGGATCACGTCGAGCAAATTTTTCGTGCTTTGTTTCCATGTTAGTCTCTGTATTGGCGATGATTGAGGAGCCATCCCGGATCTGAAGAGCGACAACCAATCGAGTATGGCTTCGACCAGCGAGTCCGGTTCAAAACCGGTGAAGTAGAAGGCGTGTTCACCCGCCACCTCGCGAAACACAGGAATATCGCGGGCGATCACGGGCAGCTTGTGCCGCGCAGCTTCAACAAGCGGCAAACCAAAACCCTCACCTTCAGAGGCGGCGATGAGGCAGGAACTGGCTTCATAGATCCTGTCCAGATATTCGTCGCTAATGCTTTGGAGCCAGAAAAGACGCCGGTTGCGCTCAGGATGCTCCTGCAACTTCTCGAGTGTGCTTTC
>Ga0326728_10025336_pt1 | contig 10632 bp, 13 predicted proteins | sample MB3enrmetagenome_FD_207602 | JGI IMG/M metagenome (GOLD analysis project Ga0326728, IMG submission 207602) | Lab enriched peat soil microbial communities from McLean, Ithaca, NY, United States - MB31MN | ecosystem: Environmental > Terrestrial > Soil > Wetlands > Peat | place: USA: New York...
GCCTCAGCTCCACCTCTTCACCCACGATATCTACGATTCTCTCATACTCGCTGTTGAGGCGCTGCGCCATGAGAGTGGTGATGCGGATGGCAATGGTCGGATGTTTGTCCACGAAGGCAAGCCAATCCTTTCTGCCGATCCTGAGAAGGGTGACGTCGGTTATCGCCCGGGTCGAGACGAAATAGGTCTCCAGGAACAGGGCGGAGGCAGTGAGAGTTTCCCCCTTGATCGCGATGGTAAACGTCACGCTCTTGCCCGAGCCTGAGCTTTTGAAGACCTGAACGAGACCCTCGTACACGACATAGAAGAAATCGGGAGGGTCACCCTCCTTGAAGATGGAGGTGCCTTTGGTGAAAGCGACGGCAGTTGCGTGGGATGCCAATTCGAGCGCTTCATCGGCTGAGAGGCCCGCGAAGATCTGACACTGCCTGAGCCCTTCGACCTTGAGGGTCTCGCCCAGATTAATGGCGTAGGTTCGAAGGTCTTTCAACGCGCTCTCCCTGGTCGGCGAAAGGCCTATTATCTAACAAAAAGGCCGGTTTGTCAAACGCCGAACCTGAAGGGTTTTTGCGCCATTTTTCCGGAAAGGTATGATCTGAATCATGGTAATAAAAGGGCCTGGGATGACATACTGATGCATGCCCCAAAAGGCGCGGATGTTTGTTCCCGTCAGGGGCACCGGCAGAGAATGATGCCGTCCTCGCAAATGGAATAACCTATGCCAGAGCAAATCCTGAGCCTTCGGAAGGCCTCACACGTGTGGACCGTCGAGATCGACGGGTGCCCCGGGTGCGACGAGGGGGTTTATGTTCCCCTGTCCTCAGAAATGGCGGACGCGTGTGAACGAATCGCCTGGGACGAGGAAGCCAGGGCCGTGGTCCTCGCTTTCGGCGACGGCTGGGTCCCTTTGGTTGAGGAGGACCCTCTGTTTCAGCGCGGGCAAGGTACGGTCCCTCCGTTGGTTGAGTCGATAGCCGCACTCAAGGTGCCTGTCATAGCTGCGATCAAGGGAGATGCGGTCGGCCTCGGCCTGGAGCTGGCCATGGCGTGCGATATCAGGATAGGGACGATGGGAGCCCGCTTCGGATTACCGGCTGTTCGCAAGGGATCGATGCCCTCTGCCGGAGGGACCCAGCGCCTGCCCCGTCTCGTAGGGCTCGCCAAGGCCATGGAAATGATCCTCACAGGAACCCTCATCGACGGCGAGGGAGCGGAAGCCGTCGGGCTGCTCAACAGGTTGACCGCTCCCCACGAAGTGATGAGCACGGCGGCGGCGATGGCTGAAGAGATGGCCTCGAAGTCGCCCCTATCCCTCGCCTATGTCAAGGAAGCGCTTCACAAAGGAATGGATCTTACCCTGGACCAGGGGATGCGCATGGAGCTTGATCTCTATCTGCTCCTGTTCAGCACCTCGGACCACGTGGAAGGCATAACGGCTTTTAAGGAAAAGAGGAGCCCCCGGTTCGAGGGGGCTTAAGGATTCGAGGCAGGCCCCTGCCATGAACGGATTCGAAACAGTCATATATGAGAAGAAAGGACATGTTGCGTATGTGACGCTCAACCGGCCGAATGCGCTCAATGCATACAGCGTCAGGATGCGGGACGACCTCTATGAGGTCCTGACCGCCGTAAGAGCGGACGACGAGGTGCGGGTGGCGGTGCTGAAGGGTGCGGGGGAAAAAGCGTTCTGCGCGGGGGCCGATCTCACCGAGTTCCTCACCGCTCCTTCCGTGGTCCGGGCGCGACGGATCAGAGGGGTGCGCGACCTGTGGGGACTCTTCCTCAAAATTCCTCAGCCGCTCATTGCTGCGCTCCACGGCTATGTGCTCGGCTCAGGGATCGAGATTGCCCTGTTCTGTGACCTGCGGATCGCCGCGGATGACGTGGTTTTCGGTCTGCCCGAGGTCAGCCTCGGCATCATCCCGGGCGCCGGGGCTACGCAGACGCTTCCACGGGTTGCGGGTCTCTCCCGCTGCCTCGACATGCTTCTTACGGGGAGGAGGCTCAACGCTAAAGAAGCGCACCAATACGGGCTCGTGAGTAGGGTCGTATCGAGAGAGCGACTCTTAGGGGCAGCCGACGAGATGGCGCGCCAGATCAGTCTCTGCGATCCGGCGGCGGTGAGGAATGCCAAGCAAGCGGTTCTCAGGGGACTCGATATGTCCCTGGAACAGGGTTTGGAACTTGAGAAGAGCCTGGCCGTGGCCACAAGAAGAATCGGTAGGAGAACGGCTGAAAAAAGGAAACGGCATGCCCAGGAGTGAAGGGGGACGAGTTCGCCCCTATTTAGCGAGCGAAAAGAGAGGGTTGTATCCATGGACAAGGTGATCAACAGCTTGGAAGAGGCCGTTTCCGGCATCGAGGATGGCGCAGTTGTCGCAATAGGGGGCTTCTTTGCTGCCGGCGTCCCGAGGCTGCTCCTGAGGGCGCTCATTGACAAGAAGGTGAAGAATTTGACCCTGGCCTGCGGAGCGGGCCCTCTCCTCGGCGCGAAAGACGAATTGAGCGACCTCGTCGCGAACGGTCAAATAAGGAAAATGATAGATTCTTACGGTCTTTTCCGGTCCGCCACAAAAGGCGGCCAACATCCGTTTGAGCAGCTCGTGCGGGCCGGTCAGATAGAGCTGGAGGTTCACCCGATGGGAACGCTCTGCGAGATGTACAGGGCGGCCGGGGCGGGGATCCCCGCTTTCTTCATGCCCACGGGCGCAGGGTCGATGGTGGAGGATGTTCTTATTACAAATGTCGAGAAAAACCGGGCGAGGCGTGAAACGCGGGTCATCGACGGCCAAACCTGCATACTCGAGTATGCCCTCAGGCCTGATTTTGCCCTGATTCACGCCTATACAGGAGATTCGGAAGGGAACCTGAAGTATCGTAAGACCGCGAGGAACTTCAATCACGTGATGGCAGCGGCCGCACGGGTGACTATCGCAGAGGTGGAGAACCTCGTTTCCCCCGGAGACCTCGATTCCGAGTCGATTCACACGCCGGGGATATACGTGCAGAAGGTCGTCAAGGTGCCAAGGATCACTTTCGACATTACTAATCTGTAAGGGCAGGAGGATCGTGTGAGCCGATTTGAAGGACTCCCTCGGGAGATAATTGCGTTGCGGGTCAGCAGGGAGATAGAAGAGCATTCCTATGTGAATCTCGGCATCGGGATTCCGACGATCGTCAGCAATTGGCTTGAAGGCACAGACGTGATGCTCCAATCGGAGATCGGTATGCTCAAGACCGGAAGCATAGCGGAAGGGGAAGAGATCGACCAGGACCTCATCAATGCCAGCTGCCAGCCGGTGTTGGAAATGCCGGGAACGGTCTACTTCGACATCTGCGAGTCCTTTGCGATGATCAGAGGGGGCCACGTTGACGTCACCGTGATGGGCGCTTTTCAGGTCAACGAGTCGGGCGACTTTGCCTCCTGGCTCAACCCTTCGCGGGGACTGGACGGGGTGGGGAACATCGGGGGCTCCATGGACTTGGCGATCGGCGCGAAGAAGCTCTTTATCGCCATGGAACACGTGACGAACGATGGCAAACCGAAGCTGGTCAAGGATTTGACCTATCCTGCCACCGCGAGGAAGAAGGTGAGTAAAGTCTTCACCGACTTGGCGGTTATCGACGTGACGCCCAAGGGCTTGCTGCTCAGGGAGATATATCCCGGCCTGACGGTGGAAGACCTTCAGTCGGTCACGGAGCCGAAGCTACTCATCGCTCCCGATCTTCGGGAGATCGAGTTGTGACATACTCTGTTTTTTTCGCTTCTTAAGGGAGGCATGAAGGGGATGAGGGGCTTTTCCCCACCCTTTGAGCTATCCTCGCGGAAACGAAAGGAGACACTATCAACAGGAGGTGCCAGATGGCGAATCAGGTCGGAAAGAGATACCTGTGTGGAAAATGCGGAGCCGAGGTTATCGTGACGCGGGGCGGCAATGGGACCGTTACCTGCTGCGGCCAGCCCATGGAGCAAAAGAAGTAGGATAGCTTCCGCCCAAAGAAAGAATAGATGCAGGAGGTGAACGACAGTGAGCAAGCTGGGAAAGAGGTATAAGTGCGAGGTCTGCGGCTCGGAGGTCCTGTGCACCAAGGCGGGCGAAGGGACCTTCATATGCTGTGAAAAGGAGATGAATGTTCAGGAGCCCAAGCCGCTGCCCTCATCGGACTAGCGCGTAAGCGTCTGTCATCGGGGACGCGCTCTTTGGGTGTCGGTGTGGGAGTGTCGTAGGGGGTGGGGGTGCGCGTCGCTTTCGCTCACCCGGCTGATCTTCTTCTTCCAGCCTTGCCCCTAAAGCCGATGTGACGTCAAAATGTTCTTTTTTGAGGAAGGGTTTTCGGGATCCCGAAAACCCTTTTTTTATCCGGCTACAGGGCTTCCCGGATGGCTCCGGACAACTCCCCCTTTGTGAACGGCTTGTAAAGGAGGCTGCTTATTCCTTTGGCTCTTGCCGCCTCTTCAGTGAGATTGTTCCAACTCACCGTGATGAGTACGACAGGGACTTCCGGCCGGATACTCAGGGCCGTCTCTATGAACTGCAGTTCCGCTGCTTCGGCGGCGGTGATATCGGCGAGGATGAGGTGGAATACCTCTCCCTCGTCAAGGAGTATGGCGACAGCCCTGCTTCCGCTCTTCTCCGTTACCGCGTCGAATCCCATCTCGCCCAGCATCTCACCGAGCACCTCTAACATCACGTCGTCCCTATCGACGACCAGGATTCTCTTCCGCATAGCCTCACGCAGTCTAAGTCTTTCGGCGCATCACTGCAAAGATGTAGGAATCGTGTTTGCGAGCGATGGGACGGCCCTTCGACCGGTGGATGTAGTCACTCCACGTCTACGTCTTCGTACGTGCACTTTGCCTCGGCGATGATCTTCTCTACGATCGGCCCATAGACCGTCTCGGGAACGCCGTTGCTTTCGACGTCGAGGTGATCGAAAACCGTATCTTCCCCATTCCAGGTATCGAAACCGACGAACCGGCACGATGCGCATGCCGCGTGTTTATGGAGATCCCTGTTCAGTATGGCTTCCAGATCCCATCGGCTCATGATCCGGCTCACGTTCCAACCTCCTTTTTGAGTCTTTCGAGGCACTACACAGCCTCTGTGTAATCGTTCCGCCTCGACTTGGCCATTCTGTTCCAAGAATCAGGCAATCCATTGTTGGCCGGGATTACATTCCCCGTAGTGCGGTGCGTCTGTCGGGAGGCTTTCATGGATGAGCGCATGACGAAGGAGCAACTAGTCACCGAGTTGCTTCGCATGCGGCAGCAGTTTCGCGTACTCGACTCGTGCAGGCAGGAAATGCAGCTCGTCCAAGCGAAGTATGCCAGGCACCTCGAGTCGGCCCCGGACGCTATGCTTTTCGTCGTCGAAGAGGTGGGCAGGCTGGAGAGCATACTGCGGGATATCCTCTCCTTCTCGCGGGGCTCAAGCCCGCGCAGGGAAACGTGCGATATCCGCAGTCTTGTCGAAGAAGGCCTGAGAATATTCGTAGAGGCCTGCAAAGAAAGATCCATATCGACAAAAAGGTCGTTCCATGACGTAGCCCCCATAGAAGGGGACAACGAGCGGATCCTGGAGGTGGTTGAGAATCGCATCTCGAACGCGATCGATGCCATGCCTCTCGAAGGCGAGCTCGCCATTACGACCGGCAGCGCCTCTCTCAAGGGCGTCCCGTACGCTACGATAACGGTGAGCGACACCGGGGAAGGAATCAGAGATGAGGACTTGCCAAGGATCTTCGAGCCCTTCTTCACTACAAAAATCTCTCCCAAAGGGGTAGGGCTTGGCCTCCCCATCGTGAAGAAGTTCATGGAAGATCACGGGGGTCTCATCGACGTGAAGAGCCGAGTCGGGACGGGCACCACGTTTGTGCTCTATTTTCCCTATCCTGAATCGATCGGGCTCCACGAGGACACCGTGAAGGAAAGCTAAACGCATCGAAGCGCCCTTCCAAGTCACACGGGGAAAGGGTAATCCCCGCTCAAGCATGCATCGCAAAAGTGGGTTCCTGTGAACTCCCTCAGCTCTTCCGTCTTGAGGTATCGAAAAGTGTCGACCCCTATGAGGTTTCTCACCTGTTCGTCGGTCCTGTTCGAGGCCATCAGCTCGCCGGGCTTGGCCATGGCCATCCCCATGTAGCAGGGGAAGCGCGGGGGAGGCGCCGTAAGACGGAAGTGGATCTTGGCTACTCCAGCCTCGCGAAGCTTGGGAATGAGTATCAGGGCCGTTGACCCGCGGACCAGGATCGTGTCAACGAGAAAGACCTCCTTACCCTTTATCATGTCCCTGTTGATCTGAAACTTCTTCTCTGCCCTTTCCAGCCTCTCCTTTTCTTTCGAAATGATGAAGATCCTGCCGATTTCGCCGACCGTGCTGATGGCTTCTTTGTAAGGCAACTGGGTCGCGGCGTGAAAGCCCAGGGCCGCGGGAATCGCCGCCCGGGGAATGGGGACGATCATGTCGGCTTTCTTTGTCTCTCGGGCCCCAAGGCTTGCTCCCACATGCTCGCGGAATTCATAGATATTCCTCGAAAAGACGCGACTGGCAGGCGAAGCGTAGTCGAGGCACTCCAAGATACAGGGACGGGGGTCGGGTGCGGCGAAGGGAACGGTCGTCGCCTCTTCTCCCTGGATCGTCACTATCTCTCCGGGCTCGACATCGCCCACCCAGTCGAACCGGTCGTGAAACGCGCACGTTTCAGAGCCGATAGCCCATTCGTAGTCCCCATCCTCTCCTCTCCTCGCATAGGAGAGGGGCCTGAATCCGAAGGGATCGCGGGCTGCGATCAGCGTCCCTTTGTGGAGGATGATGAGGCTGAACGCCGCATGGCCGCTCAGGGACGTCACGGTCTTCTTTACATTTTCGAACAGGTCGGGACCCTTTTCGCGAGCGATCATTTGGAGGATGACCTCGGAGTCGGTTTCCGTCTGGAAGAGGCTGCCGATTTCTTCAATCAACTGTTTGTACTTAGGTATGTGACCATTGTGGACGAGGGCGATCCTCTCTTTCCTAAAGGTCCCCACTATGGGTTGAGAGTTGCGCTCGCTCGCTTCTCCTGCCGTGGGATAGCGAACCTGACCTATGGCGACGGAGCCGAAATGGAGCCGGCTAAGAGGGGCGGACTGAAAAACCGAGCCCGTTCTTCTTACCTCGGAAAAAGAGCCGTCCTTGAGCCCGGAAACTATGCCCCAGCTCTCCTGCCCCCTGTGAGAGAGGTTTTCGAGCCCCGTCCTCACTTCCACGAAGGCATTGCCTTTGCCGGTGAATCCGAATATGCCGCTCATGGCGTCTCCTTTGTCCTTCGACCCTCGATTCAGCTTTTTCTTTGTAGATTCGAGTTTAGGCCAGGACACGCTCCGTGTCAAGACCCGCAGAACGGGCAAGAGCGGGAAGAGTGGAAGAATGGAAGAATGGAAGAATGGAATAATGGAAGAGTGGAAGACGGCGCTTCCCATCCTTCCAATCTTCCAATCTTCCATCATTCCATCCTTCCATCTCGAAGGGCTGTTTCGGATGGATAATCGATGAGGTTACCAAAACCGGCGTTCTTTTACTTGTACCATTTGTAGGGTACACGATGAAGTGTAAGGCGACAGCGGCGTTCTAACGAGGAACGCCATATTTATTTAAAGACGACGGCGTCTTTTCTTCCGGAAGATCGGATGAAAAGGCGCCTTTTTCGTGTATCTGAAGAATGAGCGGACGTGAAGGCATAGCACAGGATTCTAAAAGTGGTTGAGGGCGCCCCCCAGAATCACCAAAGGGCGTTCTCTCCTCCCAAGGGCCGGGCATCGATGCCCGGCCCCCCCTACATGCATCGACGCACACCCGCCTGGCCGGTCAGGCAGCAACAAACTCCATGGGAGAAAAGAGGATAAGGGTTCAATGCCCGGATCGTTTCCGGGTCTTGACGAGGGAAAGGAGGCTTTACGACGTGAACGGAGAACAACTTAAAGGGGGTGTGTCATGGCTAGTAGCAACGGAGCAGGAGCAGGTGTAATAAAGGCAAAGCTGGGTCTCGTCGGGGCGAGTATGAACGCCATGGCCCTGATCGCGCCCGGCGCATTCTTGTGGATCACGTATCAGCTTCAAGCAGCGGCGACCGCGCCCTCCGGCGCCGTCGTGGCCAACGACATGTGGATAGGGATAGTCCTCGCATTGGTCGTCTGCTTTCTCACTGCCCTGTCCTATTCGCAGCTCGCAAAGATCTATCCGGAGGCGGGGTTTGCCAGCTGCGCCTATTTCGCGGAGAAGGCGTGGCTCGACGCCAAGGGGCAAAAAAGGAGCGGCCCGAAGTCGGCTGCCCGCATATCGAAGCTCGCCACGGGCTGGTCCGCCCATCTCTTCTACTGGGCCTATTCGGGCGTCATGGCGGCCATGATGGCCACGATGATCGGCTACATCTACAACCAGTTCACCGGCCATGACCTCTCCATCGTCAACATGGCCATCATCTGCGTCGTCTTCACGATCGTCACCGGCTACATCGCGTACCGCGGGATCACGGGGTCGACGTTCACCGCCATCGGCATCAACATCATCCAGTGGGGCACCCTCGTCATCTTCTCAGGCCTCGCGATCTGGTACCGCATCGCCAATCCCGCGCACGTTGCCCACTGGGCCTTCTCCGGCGGCCTCGACATCATCAGGCCCCATATGCTCTCCGGCATACTCGTGCAGTCGACCATCGCCATACTGATCCTCGTCGGCTTCGAGAGCTGCACCGCCTTATCCGCCGAGACGAAGAACGCGGGGAAGAACATCCCCAAGGCGATCATCATCTCTTTAGTCGTGCAGGGGGTGATCGCCTACCTCTTCGAGTATTTTGCCGCGAGTTACATGGTGAGCGATGCGCTCACCAATGTGACGAACAAGGTAACGACCACGGGTCTTGCCGCTGCCGCCGCGTCGAGCGCGCCCATCGGGGACCTCGTGCAGCTCCTCGGGAACAGCATCATTCCCGGCATCGGCTTCGGTCTCATGATCACCATGGCAGTGACCGTCGCCATCGCCATCATCGGCACCACGCTTTCCGCCATGAACACGGCCATGCGCATCACCGCCGGCATAGCGGACTCCCGGGAATTGCCCTCGGGCCTCTCCTTCATCCACCCGGACTTCAGGACCCCCCACATGGCCCTCGTGGCCCTCGTGGTCGCGGTCTCGGTGATCGCCATCGTCGGTGTGCAGAGCGTGGTCGGTTTGACCGGCATCGCCCTGGCCTCGAACCTCGGGACCTTCATCCTCTACGGCCTCACCTGTGTGTGGACGATCGTCGCCTTCAAGGACAGGAAAGACTTCAATTCTCTCAAACATGCCGTTGTCCCCGGCCTCGGGGTCCTGTTCAACGCGCTCATGACGATCGCGATCCTCTATCTCTATATCATCGGCAATGCCGATGCCAAGGCAGAGGCACGAATATGCTTCATCATCGCCGGCGGCTGGGCGCTCCTCGGTCTCGTCTACGTGGCCATGACGACCGTCCGCAAGACCTACCGCTTCAAGATGGTCTCAGGCATGATCAGACCGGAGCAGCTCAACATCGTCGTGGATGCCCTGAAGGAAGAGGACTACATCCTCGGGATGACGGTGACCAAGGTCAAGGGGTTCGGCAGACAGAAAGGGCACACCAACGGCGAGGGAGATACGGTTCCGGACGAGATCGTCTTCGTTCCCAAGGTCAGGGTCGACGTCGTGGTGAGGGAATGGGATGTCCAGGCGGTCATGGACATCATCGGCGAGGCTGCCCGCACCGGTGCCGTCGGGGACGGGAAGATCTTCGTGACCGATGCCTCGGAGGCTATGCGGATAAGGACGGGAGAACGAGGGATCGAGGCCCTTACGTAACACAAGGAGGAGAACATGAAAAAGATCGAAGCCATAATAAGACCCGCAAAGGTGGGCGACGTGTATGCGGCGCTCGGCAACGCAGGCTGTCCGGGGTTGACCATCAGCGAGATAGAAGGACAGGGCAAGCAGAAGGGGATAGAGCAGGAATTCCGGGGCAAAAAGTATAGGACGTCCCTTATGACGAAGGCAAAGATCGAGATCATCGCGAACGATGAGGACGTGGACAGGCTGGTCGACGTCATATGCGAGGCTGCCCTGACCGGCAAGGCGGGAGACGGGAAGATCTTCATCTACCCCGTTGAGGACGTCGTACGCGTCCGCACCAAGGAGCATGGACGCGTCGCCGCATAGGTCCGATTCGTGACCCCGGAACTGGTGAGACCTTCGGGCTTGCCGGTTCCGGGGTAAATCTTCGAGGCGGATAAAGAGGAGGGACAACGTGAAAAAGATAGAAGCGATAGTCGAGCCGTCCGAGGTGGAGGGCGTGAAAGAGGGGCTCTCAGGAATGGGGGTTGGCGCCGTCACCGTCACCGAGGTCCGGGCGTTCGGGGCCTCCGGAGGCCGCACGCTCGTCTACAGAGGGATGAGGTGTGAGGCGCCCTATGTCACAGAGGCGAAGCTGGAGATGATGGTCTCCGACGATTCGGCAGACGGAGTCGTCACAATCCTTCAACGAGCCGCAAAGACGGATGAGGCCGGGGTAGGCAGGATCTTCGTCTTCTCCCTCGACGACACGGCGAGACTGGGGACCGCAAAGAAAAGCGTCGCAGTCGTCTAG
>Ga0326728_10025337_pt1 | contig 10631 bp, 12 predicted proteins | sample MB3enrmetagenome_FD_207602 | JGI IMG/M metagenome (GOLD analysis project Ga0326728, IMG submission 207602) | Lab enriched peat soil microbial communities from McLean, Ithaca, NY, United States - MB31MN | ecosystem: Environmental > Terrestrial > Soil > Wetlands > Peat | place: USA: New York...
CGTGGTTGAGGCTGCGGAGGCCGAAGACAGCGCCGCACTCGAAATTCTCTTCTCGGCGGTTCTGGGACTCTCGAACCTCGCGATGAGCGTTGTGCGGCGGCTCGGCCTGCGCGATCGGAAGTTCATTCTCGCCAAGGCCGGCGGAGTCTTCGGGCGCAGCCAGAAGCTGGAATTGATGCTTGATTCCGTGCTTCGCAGCGGTGCGCCGGCGGCGAAAATCTCCACTCTCGCGGTTTCCCCGGCAGTCGGGGCGGCGCGCATGGCGCGACGCCTGGCCGGGCCGATTTCGGCTCGGGCAGCGCATGGGTCAGACGACTAAACCGCCATCGAGCGCGCCGGCCTCCGCGGTCGTCGCCGCCGACGCCGCATCGCGCGACGCCATCCCCGCGTATCTTCACGATGAGCGCATGGACGTAATCGCCGCACTGCTCGGCAATCCCGCGCTCGAAGAAGAGCACGTCGCCCTGCTGCTCGAGCGACGGGAACTGCCGGCCGCGATTCTCGATGCGATCGCAAGAAAGAAAGTTTGGATGGCAAACGCCGTCGTGCGTCGTAAGCTGGCCGCCCATCCGCACACGCCGCGCCGCATTTCGGTGCGGCTCTTGCGCGAACTGTATCTGCTCGATTTGATCCAGCTCAGTTTGCAGCCCGCCGTTGCGCCGGAACTTCGCCGGCTCGCGGAAGAGCTGATTCTCGCGCGCCTCGGGCAATTGCCCCTGGGGCAGAAGCGCATGGCCGCGCGGCGCGGTTCGGCGCGCATCGCGGGCGCTCTCCTGGCCGACGGCAATCTCGGCGTCGTGGCGCTCGCGCTCGACAATGCGTTCCTGACCGAATCGCAAGTTCTCAAGGCGCTCGCCCGCTCTTCGCTTCCCGCCGAAAATGTTGCCGCGATCTCCCGCCACGCGAAGTGGTCGAGTTACATCACGGTGCGCCTGGCGCTCGTGCGGCATCCTCGCGCGCCGCTCGAACGCATCCTGGTATTTCTGCCGGATCTGACTCTGGGCGACCTCGGGGACTTGTTGTCTCTCGCCCATCTTCCTGCGAATCTTCGCCAGTATCTCCAACACGAGCTGGCGCGCCGTTCGCATCCGCTGGCGCTTCCGCAAACGAAGGCCGGCGCGTAGCGGTTTACCCCACGCGCAAGTATCCGCTTCTCCCCAGCTTGACACAGCCGGACGCGGCCCGTAGCATCGCCACGTGTAAAGGGGTCTGGATGAGTTCTGACAGCGCTGCCTCGACGCAGGGTTCGCCCGAACGCCGGTGCGAAACGCGCTTTCCCTACCATGCCGGCCTCGAGATCGAGTGGGGCTCGGCAATCCTTAAGGCCCATGTGCGCGAGATCAGCGGCGACGGAATGTTCATCGAGATGGAGTACCCGCTCTGGATCGGTGCGACGTTTCAAGCCCGGCTTGCCCTGAGCCCGCCTCTCACCTTGCACTGCGTGGTCCGGCGCGTGGAACCCGGACGCGGGATCGGCGCCAGCGTCAAGACCGCCGAGCCCGAGGGGGCCTCGCGCCTCGAGGCTTTGATCCACTCGCTTTCCGCAAGATGACCCATTGCCTGAATTGCGGCGCCGAGCGCCACTCGGATCAGTGTCCGGCGTGCGGCTTGACCTCGGCTGCGGCGGAAGTCGTGCTGCGACGCAGGCTGGTGCAGCGCACGGCGTGGTTTCTGGTCGGCGCGGTGGTTTTCGTGCCGGCCAGCCAGATTTTTCCGCCCGTTGATCTTGATCCAATCCTGATTTTCATGGGGGTCCTGTTCTTCGCCGCGCTGTCGCTGGGGTACTGGATAGAGCATCGCGCGCGGCGCCATCAGGAAGTCGAGGCGTTGAAGCGGATATACTTCGGATTGATTCCGGTGCCGTGGGTGCTCGCGGCTGTGCTGTTTGTGAACGGCCGGTTCGATTCCAGCATCCCGCGGACCGAGCCCGCCGCGATCGTCGGCAAAGTGAGCGTCGCCGGTCTGCCGCGCGGGTATCGCCTCGTGGTTACGTCGTGGCGCGGCGGCCGCTCGATCGAGCGCGTGCCTGTGCCCCGCGACGATTTTGACCGCTTTCATCCCGGAGAGGAAGTTATCGTTGTCCTGCGGGACGGACTGGCGGGTATTCCTTGGGTTGATTCCGTGCACCGCCCGTAAGTCCGCTTCCACTTTTCTTGAGGAAGCTCAGGAGTCGCCAATTCACGCGATCGCGCACGCACTTAAAGAGCGCCTCGAGAATTATTTTCTTCAGGAGGGCACGGCGGAACCTGTCCCGCCTGCCCCGAGCACGGGGACTCGGTCGGGAGCCGTGCCGAAAAGCCGCGCGACTTCAGGGGTTTTAGCCCCTGAAGTTCGCAGAATGGACGGGCGCACTATTCACGAGACGCCTCCCAGCGATTTTTCAGTCCAAGGAAATCGGCGGCCCGCGCGTGATCCGAATCGCCCCCGAATCCTTGTCGGCGTCGCTCTCGCGTTTCTTCTCAGCGCATCGCTCGGTCACGCCGCGCCCCCGCGCGGGAAATCGCCGCTGCGGGCGGTGGCGCCGTGCCAGGTCGTTGTAGTCGGCTATACCGGCGGCCTCGAAACTGCCACCACCTCCGCGTCGGGTATCGTCTGGATTCGCGATCGGCTGCGCAGCCTGAATCTTCCCGATTTGTGCGTCCACACATTCTCCGCTTACAACTGGACTCACGGCTATCGCTGGGTCCGCTCGGAATTCGGTGCGGAAAATGATGCCGGTCTGACGCCGGATGTGATTCGCAACGGCCCGAAAGTCGTCATCTATGGACACAGTTTCGGCGGCTGGGCTACGGTGTCCCTCGCGCGCCGGCTGGAAAGAGCTGGCATCCCCATCGAAATGACCGTGCAGATGGACAGTATCGGCATCACGGACAAGACCCTGCCGCCGAACGTCCATGAGTCTGCGAATTTTTACGAACGCAACACGCCGGTTCTGTACGCCCGCGGCACGATTCACGCCCAGGACCCCTCGCGCACTCGCATCTTGGAGAATGTTCATCTCCCTCACGGCAACCATTACACGGTTTCCCGCGATCCGCAGATATCCGATCTCATTGTGGCAAAAGTTCTGGAGCTTTATGATTCGCCCCAGTAGAATCCCGTGTCCGGCGCGCCCCTTGCTCGGTTGGCGTCGTGCTAAAGAGTCGGTCGCCTCGGGAAGCGCGCCGTCCATTCATAATGTTGGGATTGGCTCGCCGGCCCGGGGCATTCCTCAATCGATCTCGCGCCCCAGGTTTCCGATTTTATCCTTGCGAAGGCCGAATCGTTTTACGCGCCCGAGTAGGTCTGCCTCCGCAGGAATTGCCCCGCTCCCGCGCGTCCCTCGAATTTGCCGTTTTCGATCAGCACGCGCCCGCGCGAGAGCACCAGCTTCGGCACGCCCTTCACGCGAATCCCCTCGAACATCGAATAGTCCACCCGCATGTGGTGCGTCTGCGCGCTGATCACCTGCTCTTCGTCCGGATCGAAGACGACAATGTCCGCATCCGAGCCCACCGCGATCGTTCCCTTGCGCGGGTAGAGGCCGAAGAGTTTCGCCGGCGCCGTGGACACCAATTGCACGAAGCGGTTCGCCGAGAAGCGCCCGCCGTTCACGCCCCCGCTGTAAATCAGGCTCATCCTGTTTTCGATGCCCGGCCCGCCGTTGGGGATCTTTGTAAAATCGTCTTTGCCGAGTTCCTTCTGCTCCTTGTAGCAGAACGGGCAATGGTCGGTGGAGACCACTTGTAGCGTGTCTTTCGCCAGTCCCTGCCACAGTCTTTCCTGGTGCCACTTTTCTCGCAGCGGCGGAGTGAAAACGTATTTCGCGCCCTCGAATCCCGGCGCGTCGAAATTCTCAAGCGAAAGATAGAGGTATTGCGGGCACGTTTCCGCGTACACGGGCAATCCCCGGTCGCGCGCTTCCCGCACTTTTTCCAGCGCCTCGTTGCACGAAAGGTGCACGATGTACACGGGCGCGCCCGCCATCTCCGCCAGCGCGATGGCGCGCCCGGTCGCTTCCGCTTCCGCCGTCGTCGGACGCGTCAGCGCGTGGTATTTCGGCGCGCGTTTCCCCGCCGCCAGCGCCCGCTTGACGATCACGTCGATCGCTCCGCCGTTTTCCGCGTGCATGCAGATCAGCGCGCTGTGCTTGGCCGCCGCCGACATCGCCTTGAAAATCGACCCGTCGTCCAGCATGAAAACGCCCGGATACGCCATGAAAAGTTTGAAGCTCGGCACGCCCTCGCGCACCAGCGCGCCCATCTCTTCCAGTTGCGCGTCGCCGAGGTCCGTGATGATGCAGTGAAACGCGTAATCGGAGACGGCTTTCGCTTCCGCCTTCGCCATCCACGTGTGGAACGCCTGCCGCAGCGTCTGCCCTTTGTACTGGATCGCGAAGTCAATCAGCGTCGTCGTTCCGCCGAAGGCCGCTGCCCGTGTCCCTGTCTCGAAATCGTCAGCGCTCGTCGTTCCGCCGAACGGCATGTCGAGATGCGTATGCACGTCGATTCCGCCCGGCAGCACGAGTTTCCCCGTGGCGTCAATTCGCTTGCCCGCGTTCTCCGCGGAGAGCGAAGCCGCAATCGCCGAAATCTTCCCGTCCGCGATTCCCAAATCGCTCTTGTAAGTGTCCGTCGCCGTGACGATCGTCCCGTTTTGAATGATCGTGTCGAATCGCATCACGCCCCCTATGGAGTGCGGCGGCTAGACGCCGCTTTTCTCCCTCTTACTTCGCGGCGATCGTTCCCGTCACCTGTTCCATCAACAGTCCCATCGCATCGCCCGCGCGCCCAACCGGCATCTTAGGCCTCCGCCCATAGCCCCGCAAGCCGCCAAGGTCTTCGGCCACGAGCAATTTTCCCATCAGCGCTCTAGACGGGTTATTCCTCCACGAGAACAGGCAGTGCTAATCTCTTCAGGCCGGATAATTCGTGCTATGAGCTATCGTCGCTTCAGAATTGCCGCCATTACAAATGGTGCGACGTCGCCAGGGGCGTTCAAATGAAGGAATACCGCGTGACAAAGTACAACCCCGCGTTTCGCGACTCAACAGGCGCGTACACGCGGGACGAATGGATCTCGGTCAAAGACATTGGCCGATCGTTCGCCGGCGTGGTGCTGACGCGTGAGGAGTACGATCGCGTTGAACGCGCATACGTCAGCGCAGCATTGACATTCCTTCGCGAAGGGGGTGTGACCTCACTTACGGTCAGCGGGCTGGAGAACACCCAAAGGCGGCGGCTCGAGTTCCAAGAGGGCACCCTACTTCCGCTGGATCAGGTGGGCGATGTAATCAAACGAGTCCTCCGAGAAGAGTTCTGGTGTAGGCTGCAGGGTGTCGACGGTTTCGTTCACATCGGCTGGGACTTCTACATGTACGTCGGTGTGCCTTGTCCTTGCCCAGAAGCGCTGGCGCAAGCGGCCGAGCTTGGCTTGTATGTCGAGGAGTTCAGCTCACCGTACAATGACGAAGGTTAGAGTTGGTGCTGACGCGAAAACACGGCTAACTTCATAACGGTTTCGCCGTTGGACTTTAGTCCACTGGCAATTCTTCTAGCGAAGGGCGCCGCGCCGCTGGCGGCACGAGGCTTCATGCTCGGCTCTCACAAAATCGTCGCATTCATCCCCACTCGCAACCGGGATGCTGCAAAAGCATTCTACAAAGATGTTCTGGGCCTCCGCTCAGTCAGTGAAGACCAATTCGCCTTGGTCTTCGATGCCAACGGAATCATGCTGCGCGTGACGCCAGTCCCCGAATTCAAGCCGCACCCCTTCACGATTCTGGGCTGGCAAACCGCCGACATCGAAATAACCGTCACGGAATTGACCCAAAAGGGCGTCCGCTTCGAGAACTTCAAATTGCCCGGCCAGGATGAGCGCGGAATCTGGAACGCCCCCGGCGCGCGCGTCGCCTGGTTCAAAGACCCCGACGGAAATCTCCTCTCCGTCAGCCAGCACGAGTAATTGCAACCAGCCCGCGCGGCTGGCTAGACGTAACACATCGGCTACGCGCGCAAATTTCGGCCGAGCCACGCAATACCAGTGCTAGAATCCTCGCAGACGAAGCGCTCCGCTGCCCGGTGAGGACAAAAAGTCTCACCGGGTTGCGCGTTTTTGGCCCGGCACGTCGCGGACTGCGCCGCAAGCCGTTCGCAATAGACGTTGCTCCGTGCGATGCGCCGTTGCTGGAATTGTTGGAGATGCGCGAACATGCCCTTGCACCAAGTTGCGCCGAAGCTTCCACCCGAACAGTACGAGAAGAATTTCGCGGACATCACTCCGCCCATGTCCCCGCGCCAGGCCGCCATCGAGGCCGCGCGGTGTCTCTACTGTTTCGACGCGCCTTGCATTCAAGCTTGTCCCACGCACATTGATGTGCCGAGCTTCATCAAGAAGATTTACACGCGAAATCTCATCGGCTCCGCCCGCACAATTCTTGACGCGAATATTCTGGGACAGAGTTGCGGCCGAGTCTGCCCGACCGAAGTTCTCTGCGAAGGCGCCTGCGTGATGAATGAAAAAGGCGAACGCGCCATCGAGATTGGCCGCTTGCAGCGCTACGCCGTGGATTACGTTCTCGACCGCAAGATCGCGCTCTATCATGCGGGCCCCGCGAATGGGAAGCGCGTCGCCTGCATCGGCGCAGGCCCCGCATCGCTTGCAGCGGCGGCGCAGCTTCGCATTTGGGGGTACGCCGTCATGATGTTCGATCGCAGGGAATGGCCCGGCGGCTTGAGCACCTACGGCATCGCCGCGTACAAGACTCGCGCCGCCGAATCGCTCCGCGAAATCGGGATGATTCGCGAACTAGGCGTGGAGTTCCGGCAGAAAGTCGAAGTTGGCCGCGACATTTCTTTCGCCGATCTCGAAAAACAGTTCGACGCCATCTTCATCGGCGTGGGCCTCGGCGAAACGACCGCTCTCAATCTGCCGGGTGAGGACGCGCAAGGCGTTTACGGCGCGCTCGAATTCATCGAGAAGACGAAGACGCTCCCGTTCGATCGCATCGAGATCGGCCTTCGTGTCGCCTGCATCGGCGCGGGCAATACGGCGATCGACGTCGTCACTGCTGCGCGCCGCCTCAACGCTGAGAAAGTGTATCTCGTCTATCGCCGCAGCGAAGCCGAGATGCCCGCGTTCGAGTATGAATTCAATCTTGCGAAGAAAGACGGCGTCGCATTTCTCTGGCAAACGCAACCCGTCCGCGTCGTCTCCAGCAACGGCGTCGTTACGGGTCTCGAATGCATTCACACGCGGCTCGGCGCGCCCGACGCGCGCGGACGCCGCCGGCCGGAGCCGATCCCCGGCTCCGAATTCGTCGTCGAAGTGGACATGATCGTTCGCGCCGTTGGCCAGAAGCCCGCAACGCAATTTCTCTCTGCTGTGCCGGGACTTCAACTGCACAAGAACGGAACGATCGCGATCAACGAGAAACAGCAGACCGGCAATCCGAAATATTTCGCGGCCGGCGACTGCGTGAATGGCGGAAAGGAAGTTGTGGATGCGGTTGCCGAAGGCAAGCAAGCTGCCTTCGGCATCGATGCGGTGCTCGGCTCGCCGCGGCGGCCTGCCCCGGCTGGCCGGGGACGGAGCTGAGCGGCGTGCGAATCCCGGATTGGCTCCCGGAACGCGTTCCCCTTTTCGAAGCGCTTCGGGAGGATTGGCGGCCGGTGCCTCTCGCGGTGACGGTAGTCGAGCTGGTCTTCTTTTCGGTGATGCTGCTCAGCGCAGCAACCGGCGGAACGCTGATCAAGTTGATGGATCTGGTGTTCATTCCGATCCACGAAGGCGGGCACCTGCTGTTTCGGTTCTTCGGCGAATGGATCATGGTTGCGGGCGGCACGTTTTTGCAATTGTTTGTGCCGTTTGCGCTGGCGGTCTATTTTGTAGCTCGGCGGCAATTGCCCGGCACGGCATTCTGCGGGTTTTTTCTGTTCGAGCAATTGCTGCCCGTCGGAATTTATATGGCGGATGCGCGATGCCAGTGCCTCTCCTACGTCACGGTGGGCGATCCGGACGCCGCCGTGCACGATTGGTGGTACTTGTTCTCGAGCGTGGGCCTCGTCGAGCACGATACGCAAATCGGCGGCGCCGTGCGCGTCATCGGTTGGATTGGAATGATCGCGACATTGGGGTGGTTCGGCGTGCGCGCGTTGCAGAGCCGCTCGGCGGCGGCGGACTGAGAAGCGGGAGAGTGATCGTCCTGCGCACGACGCAAGAATCGTTTGGAGAGGTGCTCTATGGCTGACCTGCGTGTGAAATTCTGCGGACTTGAATCGCCGAATCCATTCTGGCTGGCGAGCGGCCCGCCGGCGAATACGGCGGGGCAGGTGATGCGCGCGTTCGAGGCCGGCTGGGGCGGCGCGGTCTGGAAAACGATCGGCGAACCCATCGTGAACACCAGTTCACGCTACGGGGCGCTGGATTACAACGGCGCGAAGGTGATGGGCCTCAACAACATTGAACTGATCAGCGATCGCCCCATCGAAACCAATCTTCGTGAAATCAGCGAGGTCAAAAAGCGTTTTCCGAAGAATCTGGTCATTGCGTCGCTGATGGTGGAATCCAAGCGCGAGACCTGGCACGACATGGTTCGCCGCGCGCAGGACGCCGGATCGGACGCGGTGGAACTGAACTTCGGCTGCCCGCACGGAATGAGCGAGCGCGGCATGGGCGCCGCGGTCGGACAAGTGCCCGAGTACACCGAGATGATCACGGCTTGGGTGAAAGAGGCCGCGAAGATTCCGGTGATTGTCAAGCTCACGCCCAACGTCACCGACATCAGCAAAGTCGCTCTCGCCGCCGAGCGCGGCGGCGCGGACGCCGTGAGCCTCATCAACACGATCAATTCCGTGATGAGCGTGGATCTGGATACGTTCGCGCCGACGCCGAATGTCGGAGGACTTTCCTCGCACGGCGGTTATTGCGGACCGGCGGTGAAGCCGATTGCACTGCACTTGGTTTCGAGTGTGGCCAAGGCGGTGAAGATTCCCATCATCGGCATCGGCGGAATCACCTACTGGAATGACGCCGCCGAACACATCGCGCTCGGCGCGTCGTGCGTGCAGGTCTGCACCGCGGTGATGCATTACGGTTTCCGCATCGTCGAGGACATGGCCGAGGGACTTTCGCAATACATGGACGCGCACGGCTTTCGCACCATCGAGGATTTTCGCGGCCGGGCCGTTCGCAACATCGTGGACTGGGGCGACCTCGATTTGAATTACAAAATCATCGCCGAGATCGATTCGGAGCTGTGCATCGGCTGCCAGCTCTGTTACGTCGCGTGCGAAGACGGCTCGCACCAGTGCATCGAGCCGTACGCCGTGGCGGGCAACAGCAAGAAGAACCCGCGCGGCATGGGCGTGCATGTGCCGCGGATTCGCGTGGACGAATGCGTCGGCTGCAATTTGTGCGCGCTGGTCTGCCCGGTGGAACATTGCATCACCATGAAGCGGGTGGAGAACGGCCTGCCGTTCCAGAGTTGGAAGGACCGCATTCGCGCGGGTGGGAATTCCCCTGAATGCGCGCCGCCCGCAGCGGACTGAGAGTTCACCAGCGAGTGCCTGTTTCCGCAGCGTGCCATGCTCGTCCCACCATGAAGCGCGCCATCGTTCTGGCTGCGGGCTTCGGCGGCATGCAAGCGGCCGGGGAATTGGATCGCCTCTTTCGCCGCCGCGCGAGCGCGCCCAACAACGGCGACGCGGAAACCGAGATGGATTCCGCTGCGAACAAATGAAACTCGAAGAGGGATTCCTCGGCTCCGAGGCGACTCGTCCGTCCGGCGCGGCGGACGGACGAGGGGAGAAAAGAGCCCCGGCCAGGCCGGGGCAGGTCGCCTCTCCGCTCGGAATGACTCCGCTTCTGTTGGCGCCGGGTTTCATGCGGGGTCGGCCTCCGACACAGGTTCGGCGGAGGGGCGGAGGCGCATCAGCGCGTAATACGCGGCGAAGCTGACGCCAAAGCCGACAAACCAAGCGTAGTTGTAGAGAATCGCCACCGCGGGAACTACTTTTCCGACCAGCGCGACACCGCAACCGAGGGCCAACGCCGCGACCGCGCGCCAGTTCACGCCGCGCGAGAATTCGTAGAAGCCACCGCGGCGATATAAATCCTCCACGAGAATAATCTTCTTCCGGACGACGAAGTAATCGCAGATCATCACGCCCGCGATCGGTCCGAGGAAACCGGAATAGCCCACGAGCCAGTTGAAAATGTAATTGCCGTAGCTCGCCAGAATTCGCCACGGCTGCATGGCGATGCCGAGGAAACACGTGATCAATCCGCCGGTGCGGAAACTGATGCGGCGCGGATAGAGATTCGAGAAATCGTTCGCAGGCGAGACGACGTTGGCCGCGACGTTGACGTTCAGCGTGGCAAACAGCAGCGCGATCATGGCGACGATCACCGCCAGCGGGTTGCCCAGGCGGGAAAGAACGGCGATGGGATCCCAAAGCGCCTGGCCGAAGATAATCGCCGTAGCGGAAGTGACGGCGATGCCGATGAAGGAATAGAAGGTCATCGTAGCGGGCAGGCCGAGCGCCTGGCCGAGGGCTTGCGCGCGCTGGCTCTTGGCGTAGCGCGTGAAATCCGGAATGTTCAGCGCGACGGTGGCCCAGAAGCCGACGACTCCGGTGAGTGAAGGAACGAAG
>Ga0326728_10025338_pt1 | contig 10631 bp, 9 predicted proteins | sample MB3enrmetagenome_FD_207602 | JGI IMG/M metagenome (GOLD analysis project Ga0326728, IMG submission 207602) | Lab enriched peat soil microbial communities from McLean, Ithaca, NY, United States - MB31MN | ecosystem: Environmental > Terrestrial > Soil > Wetlands > Peat | place: USA: New York...
TTTGGTGGAACGCTGCATCTGAGACCGGCACTTGAAAGTAAACCAGAAGCCTGGCCTGGCCGGGCGGCACTGATCGAAGAAAGGTTTTGCAATGGCAGAAATTACGGCAAGCATGGTGAAAGAGCTGCGCGAAAAGTCCGGCGCCCCGATGATGGACTGCAAGAAAGCGCTGACAGAGGCGAATGGCAATCTGGAGCAGGCCATTGTGGTGCTGCGCAAGCGTGGCATGGCGACGGCGGCCAAGAAGGCGAGCCGAACGACCAGCGAAGGCCTGGTGAGCAGCTACATCCACGCCGGGGGAAAGATTGGCGTACTGCTGGAAGTGAACTGCGAGAGCGACTTTGTTGCCCGTACGGCGGAGTTCCAGGGACTGGTGCATGACATTGCGATGCACATTGCGGCCGTGGACCCGCGCTATGTGCGCAAGGAGGACGTCACCGCCTCGGACCTGGAGAAGGAAAAGGACATCTATCGTGCCCAGGCGGCGGCGACCGGCAAGCCCGCGCCGGTGATAGAGAAGATTGTGGAAGGCAAGATGGGCAAGTTCTACGAGGAAGTCTGCCTGCTGGAACAGCCGTTTATCAAGGAGCAGAGCGTGACCATCGCGCAGTTGATTGCGACGGTGATCGGCAAGCTGGGGGAGAACATTTCGGTCCGCCGCTTTGCCCGCTTCAAGGTGGGCGATACGACGGAGACAGTGGCGGTGGCCAAGCCCAAGGTTGCGGAAGAAAAGGCTCAGTAGAGCGCAAGAAAAATGCGGGATGGAGCGGGGCGGAGAAGATCCGCCCCGTTTGTTTTGGGCGCTCCGGGGATGGGCGAGGTCCCAGATCTGCTGACTGCGGCAGATGTGAGGCATCTGTCCGCGCTAGAGTTCACCGGCCGCAGCACTGGCGCACGACACGGCGGAACGGGAGCGGAGCATCCGCCATATCGTCGTAACGCTCACGGTCGCAATGACGGATTCCAGCAGAGTGCCGCCAATCGAGCGGCTGAGGATGTTATTTGCCAGCCATGACAAGGTGGACACCAGCAGGAGCAGACGCATGGGAATGCCTCGCATCAGAAGCACGGCCACGGTCGCCAGACACGAACCCAGGATGGGGAGCCATCCCGCGGCACTCTTGGCGAATACGAATCCAAGACCCACATTGACGGCGATGATGAGCGCGGCCAGCCAACCCGAGCGGGTCTTCAGCGCCAGGAAGGAACGAATGGAGGAGACCATGGCGCTGGCCGACGCTGGCAGGTTCCCCAGCAGCGTGAAGTGGACCGCATAGACCAGGCATTCGAGGGCATTGAGAACCTTCAGGCGCCGGTCATTTTTTTGCGCGAATGCCGACACGCCGAGGATGAATGCGAGATAGCCTACACACTGCGCGGGAGAAAAAAAGTTCACCATGTTGTACTTACAATTCTAACAGCGGGTGGCGCAGGCCTGGACCGGCACGCGGAGGATGGCGGGGCGGTGCGAGGCGCCCGACATTTCAGTTCATATCATTTACACTGGTTGCGGTAAACCAAACATGGCAGATCCCATATACAAGCGCATTCTTCTGAAGCTTTCCGGCGAAGCACTGGCAGCGGGGCAGGGTTTTGGCGTGGACAACACCCGCGTACACGAGATTGCAGGCGAGGTCGCCGATGTGCATCGCCTGGGGGTGCAGATTGGGCTGGTGGTGGGCGGGGGAAACTTTTTCCGCGGAGTGGCCGAGCAGGCCAGGGACATGGACCGGGTCTCGGCGGACCACATGGGGATGCTGGCGACGATGATCAATGCGCTGGCGCTGCAGGACGCCCTGGAAAAACAGGGTGTGCATACCAGGGTGATGAGCGCGATTGAGATGAACCAGGTGGCCGAGCCGTTCATCCGGCGGCGGGCGATCCGGCATCTGGAAAAGGACCGGGTGGTGATCTTCGGAGCCGGGACGGGCAATCCGTATTTTTCGACCGACACGGCGGCGGCGCTGCGCGCGATGGAGATCAAGGCGGAAGTGATCATGAAGGCGACCAAGGTCGAGGGCATCTACGATTCCGATCCCCACCAGCACAAGGACGCGAAGATGTTTGACACGATCACGTTTTCCGAGGTGCTGAAACAGGGGCTGCGGGTGATGGACGCGACGGCGATCAGCCTTTGCCGGGAGAACAACCTGCCGATCCTGATCTTCAATCTGAATACGCAGGGGAATATCCGCCGGGTTTGCCTGGGAGAAAAGATTGGCTCGATCGTGACGGCGTGATTGCGGAGCGCGGTTGGAGGCAGGGACACATCTTTGCCGGTTCCGCTTTAGAGTAACGGTGAGGGAGACGGCGGGTTTATAATCGGCTCGCTTGTACGGAGTAAATCTATGGCTCAGATCAGCATGGCGGCACTGCCCGCCCTCAAAGAGACGTTCAATCAGCTCAAGACGCGCATGGACAAGGCGGTGGAGGCACTCCGCAAGGAACTGGCTTCGCAGCGCACCGGGCGCGCCAACGTACACATGCTCGACAGCGTTCACGTGGATGCCTACGGCGCCCAGGTGCCGCTGACGCAGGTGGGCAACATCAGCGCGCCGGAGCCGCAACTGATTACGATTCAGCCGTGGGATACTTCCTTGACGGCGGCGATCGAAAAGGCCATCCGCAGTTCCGACCTCGGCTTCAATCCGCAGAACGACGGCAAAGTGATTCGCATCCCCGTGCCCGCGCTTACCGAGGACCGGCGCAAGGATATGGTGAAGCATCTCAACAAGGTTCTGGAGGAACATCGCACGGCGATCCGCAACATCCGCCGCGACGGCAATGAAGCGATCAAGAAGGCGATGAAGGACAAGAAAATCTCCGAGGACGAGGAGCGCGGGTCGCTGGACCAGATGCAGAAAATTACCGACGACGAAATCAAGAAGATGGAAGAGATGTTCAAGGTGAAGGAAAAAGAAATCATGCAGGTCTGAGACAGGCCGGTGATTCCGAGAGCCCGGGGGGAGATCCCGGGCTTTGCTGCGTGCGGGCGAATTTGGCGTGGATGGGTTGAACGCGCGTGGAATGGCCCCAGCGGTCCATGGTGCGCACGCCCGGCAGGCGTTGCTGTTTCTGTTGCATTTGCCTTGGAGCGGCGCAGGGCAGGGTTGGTGGCGGAAAAGCCTCTTGGACCGCGTGGCATGTTTGAGCGGTGCTGGGGTCCTTCGCTGCGCTCAGGATGACAACGTAAAACGAATGCAAGGGCAACGGCAAGGGCAAGGGCGAGGTCAACGGCAACGGCAAGGGCAGCGGCAACGGCAAGGGCAGCGGCGCCAAGGAAGGCGCGAGCGGGTATGATCCTGGTATGTCACCACTGGAGATCTGCGGATTTCTGACCGGGGCGGGGTGCGTGCTGCTGGCGATGAAGGAGAACATCCTCTGCTGGCCCCTCAGCATGACGAACGACGTGGTGTTTTTTGTGGTTTTCTGGCGCTCCAGTCTGTACGCATATGCCTGCCTGCAAGGGTTCTACTTTGCCCTGGCGGTCTACGGCTGGTGGCGCTGGAGCCACTCGGAAAGCGGAGCGGGAAAGCAGCAGATTCGATCCACTTCAGGCGGCATTGCGCTGGGGTTGCTGCTGGCGACTCCGCTGGCCTGGGCCTTGGTGTACCAGGGGTTGCGGCACTACACGGACAGCAATGTTCCGGCGGGCGATGCGCTGGCAACCGTGCTTTCCCTGGCGGCGCAATACATGGCCGGGCGCAAGCTGCTGGAAAACTGGCTGGTCTGGATCGCGGTGGACGTGATCAGCGTTGCCCTGTTCCTCTACAAACATCTCTATCTCACTGCATTTTTGTATGGATCGTTTATCGTGATGTGCGTGGCCGGTTACGCGGCGTGGCGGCGGACGAAGCTGCGTCAGGCGGCGGTGTGAGAAGTTGGAAAATTGCGCCGGGCGCGGGCGATTTGCCAAGGCGGGATAGCGAACCACACCGAGTATCGCCGCAGTAATGGCGTGCGAAGGATATGAACCTGTATAATTGGTCCTTCCGCGCCCAGAGATTTACGTTTGAGGGTCTCGCCATTCTTTGCACTGATAAGGTCTGCGCCATGCCTCGCTTGAGCCGCCTGTTTTGCGGTGGCCGTTTCCGCTTGCTCGGCTTCTGCCTGGTGGTTCTGCTGCTGGGCGGAGCGGCATTTGCCCAGCAGGGCATCATCGAGGACATTCGCGTCCACGGCAACCGGCGCATCCCCGCCGACTCCATCCGTTCGCGGATGTTTACCCGCCCCGGCGACGTCTATGATCCGGCGGGGCTGGAGCGCGACTTCAATTCGCTGTGGAACGCGGGCTATTTTGACGACCTTCGCATCGAGCGCGAAGAGAGCCCGAAGGGTTGGATTCTGCACGTGTACGTGAAGGAAAAGCCAACCATCCGCGAGATCAAATACATTGGGCTGAATGCGGTTTCGCAAAGCGATGTGCTGGACAAATTCAAAGAGCTGAAGGTGGGACTGAGCCAGGAGAGCCAGTTTGATCCCACCAAGGTGAAGCGGGCAGAAGTTGTACTGAAGGAATTGCTGGCGGCGCACGGACGCCAGTTTGCCACGATCACCACGGAAATCCGGCAGATTCCCCCGGCCGCCGTGGGCATCACCTTCAACGTGAAGGAAGGTCCGAAGGTGAAGGTCGGGGTGATCAAGTTTGAAGGCAACAAGGCGGTGCGGACACGCTACCTGCGCGCCGCCATGCATAACAGCAAGCCGATCGGCATTCCGCACTCGATCTTCCTGGAAAATCTGATTTCGCGGACGTTTGACGCCACCAAGCTGAGTGAAGACGCCGAGCGGGTGCGCTTTGCCTACCAGGACAAGGGATACTTCAAGGCGATTGTGGAAGATCCGAAGACGAAGATTCGCGACGTCCGGGGTATTGCCTGGTATTTTCCGTTCAAGGGGCGCAACGGCAAGTCGGTGGACATCACGGTTCCGGTGGAAGAGGGGGACCGCTACCGGCTGAAGGAGATCACGTTCACGGGCAACAAGTCGCTGTCCAACACGGCGGCGCTGCGGCGGCTGTTCAAGATCAAAGACGGCGAGTGGTTCAACCGGACCCAGATCAGCAAGGGGCTGGAGGAACTGCGCAAGGCGTACGGTTCGCTTGGCTACATCAACGAGACCAATATTCCGGACACGGAAATCGACGAAGCGCACAAGACGATCACGCTCAAGATCGACGTGGATGAAGGCAAGCAGTTTTTTGTGCGCCGGATTGAGTTTTCCGGTAACACGACGACGCGCGACAAGGTGATTCGCCGCGAACTTGCGCTGGAAGAAGGCCAGGTTTACAACTCGCGTCTGTGGGAGGTCAGCCTGTTGCGGCTGAACCAGTTGAACTACTTCGAGACCTTGAAGCCGGAACAGGATTCGGAAGTTCACCAGGACGTTGGCGAAAACACCGTGGATATCAATCTGAAGGTCAAGGAAAAAGGGAAGAACTCGATTGGCCTGAATGGCGGCCTGAGCGGGCTGTCAGGACCGTTCGTGGGACTGAACTACGAGACCAACAATTTTCTGGGACTGGGCGAACGGCTTTCGATTTCGGCTTCGCTGGGCACCTACCAGCGCAATCTGATGTTCGGCTTCACCGAGCCATATTTTCTCGACAAGCCGATTCAGGCCGGCTTCACGGCTTACACCCGCGAGTACAAGTACAACCAGGCGCGGCAGGCGAGCATCTCCTCGGGACAGAAGCTCAATCTGCCGGTCAGCTATCTGAATTCGCTGCAGAACTACTCGCAGACGAGCACGGGATTTACGCTTTCGGCGACCTACCCTCTGCACCACTCGTTCAAGCGCGTCGGCATCACCTACTCGTGGGATACGTCGAACATCACCACGTACTCAACGGCATCGGCGCAATACTTTGAATACCTGGCGTTCCGCAGCGTGGGCGGATTGAACGCACTGCAGGGGATACGGACGAGCAAGCTGGTTCCGAGCTTCAGCAGCAGCACGATTGACAACCCGATGCGTCCGCACTCCGGGCGCAGCTACTTCCTGGGGATGGATATTGCGGGAGTCGGCGGCAACGTGGCCGATATCCGTCCGATCGGCGAGTTCAAGCAGTTCTTTCCGATGAAGGGAATCCATTTTAGAAAAGACGGGATGCAGACGCTGGGCATCCGTCTCCAGAGCTCGTTCATCACGGGCTACGGCGGCAAGACGGCGCCTCCGTTCGAGCGCACATTCCAGGGCGGGGATACGGACCTGCGCGGATTTGACGTCCGGGCGGCTTCGCCGATTGCGCTGATTGCGGACAAGACCGTTGTGACCCTGACCAATCCGGATGGCAGCCCGGTTGTGGCGGATCCGAACAATCCCCGCGCCGGTTACTGGGGCGTTCCGGTGCCCATCACCCGCCTGATTTACCCAGGCGGCGACACCAGCTTTGTGAGCAACGTCGAGTACCGCATCCCGATTGTGGGGCCGGTGACGCTGGCGATCTTTGACGATGCGGGGATGAACATGGCGGTGCGGCAGTCGCAGTTGCGGCTGAGCGATCAACTGACCAGCCAACTGGACAACCAGCCATTTGGTTGCCCGAATCCTCCGACGGTGACGGACGTGGACGGTCACTATGCCCAGACCTGCGTGGGGGGAACGCATTTCCTGAAGTACGGCCAGGATATTGTGCCGCTGGCCCACACCAACTATGTGGTGCGGATGTCCACGGGGCTGGAGTTGCAGGTGATTCTGCCGGTTATAAACGCGCCATTCCGGCTCTACTATGCCTACAATCCGCTGCGGGTGGACACCCTGGCGCCGACGCAGAACAGGATTACGCGGGATATGTTCCCGGCAACCGACGCGGGGACCTTTACGTACCTGAACACGGTTGCGACCTATAATCCGGCGTACCAGATTCGGGAACCGAGGAAGACGCTGCGGTTTACGGTTGCGACCACGTTCTAACAAGTGTGTGAATTTCTTCGGAAATAGGGCGGGCAGGGTGAATGTGGTTTGACGCTCTATTTCTCACAACCTATAATCGAGGACATCCGTCAGAGGAATTTTTCCATCAGGGCTGGAGCTGATCCTTTGCGGCTCGCCCGCCTGCTGAAAGGTTTCTGCGGAATCTCCGTACGCTCCTAGAGGAGTTGAGGCTAATCTTCATGAATTGCAACTTTGCAAGATTGATCCCGGCCACGGCGCTGGCACTGATTCTCAGCGTTCCCACCGTCGCCCAACCTGCTGCTCCCGCGGCTGCCGCCGCTCCCGCAGTCACCAAGGTCGGCATCATCAACATTCAGGCTGCCATTGTGAATTCCAACGAAGGTCAGCGTGACTTCGAGCAGTTGCAGAAGAAATTCGATCCGAAGCGCGTTGAACTGGAAAACCTGAACAAGGAAGTTGACGAGCTGCAGAAGAAATTCAACGCCCAGCAGGACAAGCTGAGCGACGAAGCCCGCGGCGAGCTTTTGAAACAGATTGACACCAAGAAGAAGACGCTGCAGCGCAATTACGAAGACGCCAATACGGATATCCAGGCGCAGCAGAATGAGATTGCCAACCGCATTGGACAGAAGCTGGTCGAAGTTCTGGACAAGTATGCGAAGGACAACAGCTTCACTCTGATTCTGGATGTCTCCGGCCAGGCCAGCCCGGTTCTGTGGGCGGCCTCGTCGGTGGATATTACCAAGCCGGTGGTGGATGCCTACAATATTCACTCCGGGGTTGCGGCTCCGGCCAAGCCCGCGGCGGCTGCCAAGCCGCTGGCGCCTGCTGCCGCACCCGCCGAACCTGCAAAAAAGTAGAGATCTCAAGTGGAATGAGGCCGCCTATCCAATAGGCGGCTTTTTCCTATGCATCCGGCTGTCCCAAGAGTGTGGAAAAACGGTGGAAAACTGCGGTGTATTCGATTGTTACAGCAGGGTTTCAGAGAGGGAAGGCGGCTCCGGCATGGGAAAAACAGAGCTAAGTGTTTATAAATAAGTAGTTTACAAAAAAGTTAAGAATGGTCTTGACGGCGGTCAACGGCAGTTACCAAAGATAATGGATCTTGGAGTTTTGCACATATCGATACTTGCAAATGCGTCGTACGGGGTCATTGGCATCGGTAAGCGGGCGTCTGCGGGCGGCGAGGCCAGGGATCAGCTCTCATCGCTGGAGACGCGCAGGACGGCGAGAAAGGCTTCCTGGGGAATGTCCACTTTTCCGATCCGCTTCATGCGGCGCTTACCTTCCTTTTGCTTTTCCAGCAGCTTGCGTTTGCGCGAGATGTCGCCACCGTAGCACTTGGCGATGACGTTTTTGCGCAGCGCGGCGACCGATTCGCGGGCGACGATTTTGGCTCCGATGGCGGCCTGGATGGCAACCTCGAACTGCTGCCGTGGAATGAGTCCGCGCATGGCGGAAACCAGGGCCTTGCCGCGCTCGTAGGCGTAGTCGCGATGGACGATGATGGAAAGCGCATCGACGGGGTCGCCGGCGACGAGGATGTCAAGCTTGACCATGGGCGACTCCCACCACCCGGAGAGGTGATAGTCGAGGGAAGCGTAGCCGCGCGAAACGGTTTTGAGGCGGTCGTAGAAATCCAGAACGATCTCGTTGAGGGGGAGTTCGTAGGTGATCATGACGCGGTTGGAGCCGACGTACTCGAAGTTCTTCTGCTTGCCGCGCTTCTCTTCAACGAGTTTCAGAATTCCGCCGACGTACTCTTCGGCGGTGAGGATCATGGCGGTGATGATGGGTTCGTTGATTTTGGCGATGAGGGTTGGGTCGGGCCAGCGCGATGGATTGTCAACTTCGAGGACCTCGCCATTGGTGAGGGTCACGAGGTAGCGCACGCTGGGCGCGGTGATGATGAGGTCGAGATTGTACTCGCGTTCGAGGCGCTCCTGGATGATCTCCATGTGGAGCAGGCCGAGGAATCCGCAGCGGAATCCGAAGCCGAGGGCGATCGAGCTTTCCGGTTCGAAGAAGAATGAGGCGTCGTTGAGACGCAGCTTTTCGAGGGCGTCGCGAAGCAGGCCGTGTTCGTGGGAATCCACCGTGTAGAGGCCGGCGAAGACCATGGGCTTGATGTCTTCAAAGCCGGGCATGGCCGCGCTGGCGGGATGGTCGGCATCGGTGATGGTGTCGCCGATCTTGACGTCGCCGACTGTCTTCATGGTGGCGAAGAAGAATCCGACCTCGCCGGCGGTGAGCTCGCCGATCTCCTCGGGCTTGGGTGTTAACACTCCCATGGAATCGACCAGGAACGTGGTGCCCTTGGCCATGAGCTTGATCTTCTGGCCTTTGTAGAGGCGGCCGTTGACGACGCGGGCGAGGACGCCGACGCCGCGATAACTGTCAAACCAGGAGTCGAAAATAAGGGCCTGCAACGGGGCGTCAATGCTGCCCTTGGGCGGAGGCACGCGCTCGACGATGCGCTCGAGGACTTCTATGACGCCCTCGCCGGTTTTGGCGCTGATGGCCAGGGCGGTGGAAGCGTCGAGTCCGACGGCGCTCTCGATCATCTCCTTGGTGCGCTCGATGTCAGAACTGGGAAGATCAATCTTATTGATGACGGGAATGATTTCGAGGCCGTGGTTGATGGCGATGTAGCTGTTGGCGAGGGTCTGGGCCTCGACGCCCTGGGTGGCATCGACTACCAGCAGCGCGCCTTCACAGGAGGCCAGCGAACGGGAGACCTCATAGGAGAAATCGACGTGGCCGGGGGTGTCGATGAGGTTGAGCTGATAGGTGCGGCCGTCCTTGGCGAGATACATCATGCGGACGGCGTGGGCCTTGATGGTGATGCCGCGCTCGCGCTCGAGTTCCATGGCATCGAGCACCTGCTCCTGGCCGGCCATTTCACGGGCGGTGAGGGATCCGGTGATCTCCAACATGCGGTCGGAGAGCGTGGTCTTGCCGTGGTCGATATGCGCGATGATTGCGAAATTCCGAATCGAGGTGCGGTCCATGCTCTGCTTTCACGGTCCAAACGCCCGCACGAGTTGCGAGGCAACGCTCAAGTTATGTACCCATTTTAGCATTGGCGCGGGAGGGCGGGCGTGAGGCTGGAAGACAGCGGGCGAGCACGAGGTTTCGGGGTCACGCTTGCGGGGCCGGGTTGGGGAAGGCGTCGTAGCAGAGGGTGCCGTCGGCTTCCACCATCACTCGCGAAGTGCCCAGCATATCCTGCCCATGATACAGCGGAGTGCCCGAGGCCGGCAGCACCGCAACCCGCCGGCCGCCGAAAAACACGTACTCATCTTGCGTGTTGCCGCAAGTCCCTGCGAAACGCGTCCCCGGAGTTGGAACTACGCCAACTCCGGGCCACCCGCCCGCCGGCCGCCGAAAAAGACGTACTCATTCAGGGTGTTGCCGCTGGCGTCGGTTTCGGCCAGAATCTCGTCTCCCGAGCCGTACCAGTAGAACTTGCTGCCCACCTTGGCCACCCGGCGCCCGTCGCCATCGTAGCTGTAGTTGACCCCGGCGGCGCTGGCAAGCTGGCTCTCGGCATCCCAAATGTAGTTGTAGCTGCCATCGTTGAGGGTGTTGCCAGCGCCATCATAGGTGAAACCCACGAGCTGGTTGTTGCCGTTGGAGGCGACAGCTGTTCCCCTTCAGCGATAGTGGGACTGCTGGAACCCGAAGGCTAAGCTACAGATTTGAGGTTGAGTCACCCCAAAACTGGGGGTAGA
>Ga0326728_10025339_pt1 | contig 10631 bp, 3 predicted proteins | sample MB3enrmetagenome_FD_207602 | JGI IMG/M metagenome (GOLD analysis project Ga0326728, IMG submission 207602) | Lab enriched peat soil microbial communities from McLean, Ithaca, NY, United States - MB31MN | ecosystem: Environmental > Terrestrial > Soil > Wetlands > Peat | place: USA: New York...
GTCAGGATGCGCTGGCCCGGCAAGATGGAGCCGCTGCCGCTGAAGCTCTTCTGGGCATCCACCCGCCAGGGCTCATAGTAGTTGGGGGCCTGCGAAGTGGTGAAGATCTTGACCAGGGAGTGCGCGAGCTTGTCCCCCGCCGCGGCGCGGGCGAAGGCTGGCAGGCAGAGGCACAGGGCCAGGGCGGCCAGGCGGGAGAGCAAAGGCCGCATGCGATCAGGTCCGTTCACTAGGGGCACCTCTGCTGGGGCTTGAAGGGCAGCCAGCGCTGGATTGCGCGGCTGTCCGCCTTGAAAGTCTTGCAAAATCCCGCGCCTTTGACAAGCTCATTGGCCAGGCCAGCTTCGCATAAAAAAGGGGGCCAGCGCTGCGCGCTGGCCCCCTTTTTGCCCCGCTCAGGGCAGCCACAGCAGGGCGGCTGCCTTGGCCGTGCTAGCCTGGCCTTTGCTTTCGCCGCGCACCACCACAAAGTAGGTGCCAGCCGGCAGGCCAGGCACATGCCCCCTCACCGGCACCCAGCCGCTCCCGCCGCTGGCGGCAAAGGCTGCCACCTCGTTGAGCGCCTGGCTGTAGAGCCTGACCTTGAAGCTGTCGGCGCGGCCTTGCACCTGCACATAAAGGCCCACATCAGGCCCGTGCTGGGGATTGGGCACCGGCACCACCCTGAGGAGCCGCAAGCCGCCCAGAGCCGCCGTGGCCGAGGCGGTGGCGCTCGGCAAGGCCGTGCCAGTTGGCTCCGCCGTAGCTGAAAGCGTGGGCGAGGCTGAGGGCGTGGGCGTGCCGGTGAGCGTGGGCGAAGCAGTCTGGCTGAAGGTGGCCGTGCCCGTCAAAGTCGGGGTCGCGGTCCCAGTGTCCGTGCGCGTTGCCGTGAAGGTGCTGCTCTGGCCAGCGGTGACAGTGCTGGTGCCCGTGGCCGTGGCAGTCAATGTGGCGGTGCGCGTGGGCGAGCCCGTGGGGCTCGCTGTGCCGCTTGCGCTGGGAGTGCGGCTGGGCGTGCTCTGCACCGCCGTAACCGAAGGCGTGCTCTGCACCGCCGTAGCCGAAGGCGAAGGCGTGGCGCTGCTGCTGGGGCTGCCGGCAGCAGTAAAAGAGGCCGTGGCAGAGCTGAACAGCGCGGTCATTGTCGCTGACACGCTCAAGGTGCTGGTGGCTGTGCTCTGCGCTGCCGTGGCCGAAGGCGACGGAGTGCGGGTGACTGTGAGGCTCACGCTGGCTGTGCCGCTGGGCGTGGGGCTGGGGCTGCGCGTAGGGCTGGAGCTCGCGCTAGAAGTTGCAGTGGGCGTTGCGCTGGGGCTGGGGCTGCGCGTGGGGCTCGGGCTTGGTGTGCGCGAGGGGGTGGGTGAGGGCGTGATGGTGGAGGTCCCAGAGACCGGGTCACAGTAAACAATGCCCCGGCCCCCGGCGCTCATGTAGCAGCGCCCATAGATCGATTCGTCGCCTTCCATCCATCCTGACCCGCCGCCATACTGATGGTTGGTATCCAAGATCTGGGTCCAGGCTGTGCCAATGCCATCATCGCAGCGCCAGAACCCGAAGGTCCCGCTGACAGTCCCGACCATGTAGACCGCTGGATGGGACTGGCCGGGCGCAGCCTTGCCAAAGCCCACGGGCCCCATGGGCTCATACACATTGGAGATGGTGGCCACGCTGGAGCCACCATTGGTGAAGCGGTAGAGGGCATTGTAGGTGGATACCCAGAATTCGCCGGCTTGGCCAAAGACCGGGCGCGGGATGACCCATTGCCCATTTCCGTTGGCATCACCCCAGCTCACCGGGATGGTGTTCACGGTGCTGAAGCTCGCCCCGCCATTGGTGCTCTCATAGATGGTCACGCTGCCACCATAGACCCAATTGGCTGGAGAAGTGGCGTAGAAGATGGAAGCATTGGACCGGTCAGCTGCGACATAGGCGCCGCTGGGCAGGCCCGTGCAGAGGGTCCAGGTTCCGCCCAGCGAGCTGGCGTAGGCCGGGGTCCCCTTTCCGCTATAGGGCGCCACCACCACCCGGGAGCCGTCCGCAGCCACGGCCACTGAGCCCATGTTGTTGTTGCTGGTGTAATCGCTGGGGGCGCTCCCCCAAGGGGTCCAGGTTTGGCCGTTGTTGGTGGAATAGGCCACATCGCTGCTGGTTGTGGCATTGGCATTGCCTGCGCGCACCACGATGTTGGGGTTTGATTCAGCGAAATCAAGGCAGTTGGTGTTGGAGAACTGCGGGTTGCAATACATGCTTGCCGGCGACACGGTGAGGCTGGTGTGGCGCATGCCGCCCACATCCCCCATGCCAGAGAAGAGGATGCCCCCCGCTGCGGCAGGGGCCAGGTAGATGGGCACCATCTCCTCTATCCCATGGTCCGTGAAGGTCCAATTGACTGTGCTGGCCTGGATGTTGGGGCTGCTCCACATGCCGCCGCCTGGCGCGTTCCCGCTGGAGGGATAGACTCCGTTGTTGCCATTGAATGGGTCGATGGCCACGCAGGCCGCCCAGCCCACGCCACCGACGCCCGCCACCGCAGGGCATCCTTCAGCCCAACCGGCGCCGTTGTCATTGTAGGTGCACGCCGAGCTGGCCGAGGTGCCGGAGCCGCCGGCGATGGCCGTCCAAGAGCTGCCGCCATTGGCTGTGGAGAGGATCTCGTCGCCGGGCCACCACCAATCCAAGGTCGAGATCAGGGCGTGCTGGGGGTTGCCCGCATCCACGCTCACGCCGCCATAGCCACCGCAAGTGCTGCAAGGGCCGTTGGAGGGCGTCACATTGGCCCAGGTCGGGCTGGCGCTGGTGATGGTGGCGGTGTTGAGCTTCCATATCTGCCCGGATGTGATGCCGCTGGGCCCGTATCCCCCGCTGTCATAGACGATCCATAGGTTGCCATCCGATCCCAGGCTGGCGTGGGGGGTGACCATGTTGGATGGCCCGCCCTTGGCAAGGCTCCAACTCGCTCCGCCATCCTTGGAATAGTACACGTTGCTGTTGCCCGAGCTCATGGCCAGGACGCCGACATAGATGGTGGAAGAGGCCGCGCCAGAAGGATGGCCATAGCCAGCGCTGGGAGGGGGGAAGATGACCCAGGAAAGGCCGTAGTCTGAGTCGCCCGTGACCGGGAAGGATGTCACCTGCGACCAAGAAGCCGCTGAGTTGGTGCTCACCCACAGCCCATCCGACCGAGAGCCGAAATAGAGGATGGAGTTGAGGTTGGGGTCCACGGCCAGGCGCTCGCCGGCATTCCGGCCATCGTCGTTGCCCTTGATGGCGAAGGAAACAGGATTGATGGTCCACGTAGCGCCCTGGTCTGTTGAGCTGAGGATGGCGCCTGGGCCCGAAGATCCCGCTGCCGCGTACACGATGTTGGGATTCACCGGGTCTGGCGCGATGCTCTCGCCCCCGAAATAATTCCCCTGGCTGTGGCCGAACATGTCGATGAGGGGGCTCCAATCGCTGGTGGCGCTGTTCCAGCGGTAGAATCCGCCGACGTCAGTCCGCGCATAGAGGAGGCCCTGCTGGACCGGGCTGTAGACCAGGCCTGGGACGAACCCGCCGCCATTGATGACAACGTTATTCCATGTGTAGCTCGCCGCATGCACGGGCAGCGGTGGCAGCAGGAGCATCGTGGCCAACGCGGCCAGCGCTAAGCATTGGATCATGTGTGTTGAGGGTTTGCTGAATCGCATAAGCCCCTGCTCATTGACCGTGGTGTTTGATGCGCGAATAACCAATGCCTTTAGTATAGCAAATAATGTATATCACATTGCCAGAAAAGTGCTATTTAAATTGCATAGCTTTGCCCTTAGGCTGATAGACGGCACAGCCCAGGGCCCCCATCTCACTAATGCCTGGTTATGAGCGCTTTCACAATCACCGCAGAGCTCGTTGCCCCGGCCCTCATGGCTTGGACCCGGACAAAATAGAGCCCCAAGGGAAGGTTCTTGAGCGCTGAGCCCAGGAGCACATTGCTCCACCCAGCATTCAGCCGAGCCTGGATCTGCGCTTGGCGCACCTGCACCAGCGCCTCTGTGAAGACCTCCAGGGACACGCCATCGGCCGGGCCTTTCAAATCCAAGGCCAGGGATGCAGGATTGGGGTTGGGGACAGGCACTACGGCTTGGATGATCAGCGGGCCGCCCAGGGGCGCCTGCGTGGCTGAGGGCGAGGGAGTGGCCGAAGCGGTCGCGGTGGCGGTTCCGCTCGGCTTGGCCGTAGCCGAAGGCGTGGGGGTAGCCGTGGCCGTGGAGCTGAAGCTGGGCGTGCCAGTGGCACTGGCCGTCTGCGTGAAAGGCGCGGTGGGGCTCGCGCTCGATGTGGCAGTAGGGCAGGCGCTCTGGGTGGCCGTGAAAGTGAGGGTCGCTGAGGGCGTGGCTGTCGAGGTGGCGCTCAGGGTGCCCGTGGGCGTGCTGCTGAAGCTGGGCGAGATGCTGGGGGTGATGGAGGCGCTTGCAGTATCCGTGGCCGAGCCCGTGGGCTTCAAGGTGGGGGTGAAGCTCGCGGTGCTCGTCCCTGTGACAGTGGCAGTGGCGGTCCGGGTGGCGCTGTTGCTAGGCTCCGCCGTAGCCGAGGGCGTAGGCGAGGTGCTGGGCGAGGGGCTAGCGCTCCCGGTAACAGTGAAGGTGGCTGTTGCGCTCCTGCTGGGGCTGGCTGTGGGCGAGGTGCTGCCCGTGGGGCTGCCGCTCAAAGTTGAAGTGGGGCTCTTGCTCAAAGTGGGGCTGTTGCTCAGGGTGGCTGTGGCGCTGCGCGTTGAGGTGGGGGTCGCGGACCCAGTCGCTGTGGAGGCCGTGGTGGGCGAGGCGGTCCGCGTCAAGGTGCCTGTGCTGCTGGGGGTGGGCGTTGGCGTGCCGCAGGCCGTGAACCAATAGGATTCAAAATTGAAGGTGTTCCCAGAGAACACAAAATAGATGTCATGCAGGCCCGTGGCGCCCGTGATGCTGCAGGTCGCATTGGCCCAAGCCTGCGTTCCCCCTGTATTGGGCACGGCGCAGGTGCCGATCAGGGTGCCGGTCTTGCTGTCGAGGTGGATGGCTATGCTGCCCCCGGCGGCCGCGCTCGCCACGCGGGCAGTGAAGGCCGAAGCGCAGCTCCCGAAGCTCAGGTTCCTCACCTCGACCCAGTCCGTGGGAGCTATGTCTGTCACGTCCCGGCCGCCCTCGGAGCAGGCTTCTGTCTGGATGCCTTGCTCAGACAAGCCCGAGGGCGCCACCCCGCCTTCGGCCGCCATGCACGCGGCCGCCTGAGTGGTGTAAGGGTTGACGTTCTGGAGGGCGGCGGGGCCCGTGCTGGTCTGGGTGACCTCCTGAATCGTGCCGTCGGAGTTGAAATTCAGCTGGTCAAAGCAGACGCTGCGCTGGTAGTCCCCTTCTGAGCAGGCCAAGCCATTGGCTATCGCCAGGGCCCGGTTGAAGTACGCGGCGTACCATGTGCTCCCGATGTTGACGAATCCCCCGCCTTGATTGTTGTAGCAATTCCCGGCCCCGCCGTTCGCCACGGCGATGGGCTGGGCCGGGATGGTGGGATTGGTGAACAAGGGGTTGTTCGCCATGATGTACTCTATGTTCATGCCGTACGCCGGGTCTGACGAATACGAGTAGTAATAGACCCCGTTGCGCACGTTGATGCCCGAGGCCTCAAAGAAATTGGGTGCCGGGACGCCGCTGCCCGACCCCGCGACGCTAATCATGTTTGCATTGAGCTCAATGACCCTCGAGCAGTTCCCTGCCCCGCTGCCCGGCCCGCCGCCCCCAAAATACAGGTAGGCCTGGCCGCTGGTGTCGACGAAGACAGCCGGGTCCAGCAGGTTGCCGCCCATGCCAGGGTCAGAGGTGCTCCCGGTGACCAGCGACTTGTTGCCGCCGGCAAAGGGGCCGAAGGGGCTGGTGCTGGTCAGGACCCCGATGCTGCCGCCGCCCGCTGTGTAGTAGAGGTAATAGGTGCCATTCACGTAGACCACATCCGGCGCCCAGGGGTTGCTCACCCCGCTGGTCGTGATCACGCCGTCGTCTTCCCAATTGACCAGGTCGGTCGAATGGATCAGCACGACATTGGGGATGTTATAGCCCGTCTGCCCGCTCGTGAAATTGGCGTCGTGCGAGCAGTAGATGTACATGGTGTTGTTGACCCAAAGGGGCGTCGGGTCTGCCGTGTAGGCATCTTGAATGCAGGGGTTGTTGGCCAAGGCAGGCAGCGCCAGCCCCAGCATCATCAGGGTCAAGGGCATCAAAACGGCCGCGTTCCCAAAGCAAACTCTGCGCCTCATCTTCACCTCAAGGGCATCTTCGCGCCATGCCGCCTTTGACCGCCCTCTCACCGCCTTGTGATGAGCACCTTGATGATCACCGCAGGGCTCTTTGCGCCGGCCCTGGTGGCTTGCACCCGGGCAAAATAGAGCCCCAAAGGCAGGTTCTTGAGCGCCGATCCCAAGGGCACATTGCTCCAGCCGGCATTCAGCCGGACCGGGATCTCCACTTGGCGCACCTGGACCAGCGCCTCAGTGAACACCCCCAGCACCACCCCATCTGCTGGCCCTTCCAAGTCCAAGGCCAATGACGCCGGATTGGGGTTGGGCACTGGCACTGCGCGCAAGATGCGCAGAGGGCCGCCCAAGGGCGCCTGAGTGGCTGAAGCGGTCGCTGTGGCTGTGCCGCTTGGCTCCGCCGTGGGCGTGACCGTGGCCGTGGCTGTGGGGCTGAAAGAAGGAGTGCCTGAGGCAGTGCTGGTCTGGGTTGGCAGCTCAGTCGGGCTCTGGCTGGAGGTGGCAGAAGGGCTGGCGCTCTGGCTGCCGGTGGCAGTGGCAGTGGCAGTGACGGAAGGCGTGGCCGTTGGCGTGGGCGTGATGGTGGCGGTGGGCGAAGCGCTGGGGCTCACAGAGGTTGTGGCCGAATGCGTGGCTGAGCCAGTGGCGCTGAAGGTGGGCGAGGCGCTTTGGGTCCTTGTGCCGGTCGATGAGGCGGTGGCGGTCCGGGTGGAGCTAGCCGTGGGCGAAGCGCTTGAGGTGCCGGTCCCGCTGGCAGTGGCCGAGGCTGTTTTGGTGGGGCTGGCCGTGGGCGTGACCGTGATGGTGGGGCTGGCGCTAGGCTCCGCCGAAGCCGTAAGCGAAGGCGAGGCGCTGAACGTGGGGGTCGGGCTCTTGCTCAGGGTGCTGCTGGGCGAAGGGCTGGCAGAGCCGGTGGCAGTCTTGCTGGAGGTGGCTGTGGAGGTCGCGGTGGAGGCAGGGCTGGGGCTAGGGGTCGAGGTGCGGGTGCTGGTGGGGGTGGCGCTCTTTGCCGGCGTGGCCGTGCTCGAGGGCGTGGCCGAATAGGTGGGCGTGCCCGCGGGGCTGCAATCGCCCACAAAGGTGACGACGCTCTGGGCCGGCAGGGTGTAGCTAAAGGAATTGCCAGACACGGTGGACAATGATTGCTGCACCAGGTTGGCCGAGCTGCTGGTCAGCCAGGGCGCGACCTGGGAGACGCTGCCCAGGCCCGAGAGGTTGAAGGTCTCCGCCTGGGTGCTGGTCGAGTTGTTGACAGCCACCACCACGATGCGGTTCAGCGAAGGGCTCACATAGGCTGAGCACCAGACCGGCGCGCTGGTGACCGCGGTGCCGCCGCTGGGGAACTCGGTGGCAGAGACGCGGACAAAGCCGGGGCGGATGAACTTGCTGTAGTTGCCTTCTGCGAAGCAGTTGACAGTGAACTGGTTGCTGCTGGTGTTGTAGAAGCTGTCCGAGCCAGTGCTGTTGATCCACCAATGGTTGTAGGCATTCATGCCTGCCTCAACGATGCAGGTATGGATCCATTTGGCCTCCTCGAGGCCCAATGTGATGGACATGGCGGCGCCCGACTCATCGCAGATCTCTGTCTCCCAATAATGCTGGTTGGTGTAATGCGACCAGCCGGCCGAGGCGATGGTCGGCGGCGGCGAAGTCGCGCCATAGAGGTGCCCGCCGATGAGGCCCACATAGGGCGCCGCGGTGGCATCGTTCATGGCATTGGCGGCCAGGCCCAGGTTGTCATGGAAGCTCTCTGTGATGATGATCTTGGTCGCGGTCAAGCCTGCGCTGGCCATGGCCGGCCCCAAGTAGCTGCCCACAAAGGTCTCAAACTGGGGGCCGGTCCAGAGCGCGGACTCATAGCTCCCCGGGTTGAAATCCGGCTCGTTCTGGGGCGATATGGCATTGAGCACCCCGGTGGCGCCATTGGAGGTGAGGTAAGAATTGCAATACTGGATGTATTTCACGAGGTAGCTGGCATAATCGCTGTCAGCCGTGGCCTTGCCCGTGGTCCCGTCCGTGGTGGTGGGCAGGCCGTAGAAGGCATTGTTGTTGCCAGTGCTGTCGATCGCGTTGTTCTCCTTGTCAGCCGGTGGGGGCGTCCATTCAGAGGCAAAGACCGTGATGTTGGGGTTGGTCTTGCGGGCCAGCACCACCTGGTTCAGCTCGCCGTTCCAATTGCCTGTCCCCGCGGTCTCTTCGTTGGGATCGATGCGGGTGCGGTTGATCGAGAAGCCCACGTGCCCGTTGACATGGGCGGTGGTGTTGGCCACCGTTGCCGTGGAATCGTCGGTCCAGAGCACGGGAGCTTGTGCCGTCGAGATGCCGTTCCAGACTGTGGCTGCGCCAAAGCCGTCTATGGTCTGATAGGTGGTGGCTGCATTCACAGCCACTGTGCCGGCAGCCAGCGGGGAACAGAACACAGCAGCTATGGCCAGCGCCATGGCTGCTCGGATGAGAAAAGGCCCGGGCTTGCGCTCAGCTTGCACCAGCATAGATTCTCCTAAGGGTCATGGCTGCTTCTTATTGGCTTTGGCTCTTGAACCAGCCAACATTTGATGCGGCCCAATGCATCCTATGCTTAAAGAATGACAGCGGCTTTAACGTATTGACTCGCTGTCAACACGGCTCCTTTGCATACGTGCATTTTATGAGAATCCTGCCCCTCCATCCCCTCATTGCACTATGATTAGGATTCAAACTTGATGTTTTATTAGCCCAGTTTCCGGCTACGGAACGCGCCGGGCGGCAATCCAGCTTTGCGCTTGAATATCTGCTGGAAATAGGTCACTGACTTAAATCCGCAGGCATCAGCCACTTCCTTTAAAGATAGCTCTGAGCCAAGCAAGCGCTTGGCCTTCTCAATGCGCTGAGACAGGATGAACTCTGAAAATGGCAGGCCGATATAGCGGGTGAATTCACGCGAAAAGGTCGTCTTTGAGAAGCCAAACCTGCGCGCGGCCATAGGAAGGGTCCAGCGCTCGTGAAGCGAGGCTCGGATGGATTCGCTGGCCTTCTGCAGCCGCAAGAGGCGGTCGCCTGTCGCAGGCATCTCCAAGAAAGAGAGCAGCTGCTCAAAAGCGCCCCCAAAGCGGCCCACCATCTCGTTCACATTCAGGGCCGTCTCTATCTCCAGGGTGGTCCTGGTCTCGAGCTCCATGAGGCTGGCTGGGTCCACATCCCTTCGCGCTTCCAATGCCGCGAACAAGTGATGCAAAGTCTCCATCAAGACCCGCCGGGTGGCTTCAGGCCGGCTGCGCGTCATGATGAGCAGGTCCTGAACAAAGACATCGCGATGATGGGAAGCGGGCGCGCGGCCCTGATCAAAGATGGCCGCGATGAATTCCGAGATCCTGTGCCGCATGGCCGTCTCGCTCAGGTCTATCCTGGGCAGGTCGCGGTAGAAGACGATGTCCTGGTTCCTGGTCACGGCCAAGTGCAGGGCTGCCACCGCCTCCTGGTAGGAGTTGTGCAGGCTGACTTCACCCCCGGAGATCCTGCCCACCCCCACCCAAACCCGGCAATGCAGCCGCTGCGAGAGCTGCCGGGCGAAGGCTTCGGCCTTTCTGCGCAGCTCCCCCTCTGCCTCCGCGGAAGAGAGCCCCGGCGTGGGCGAGGTCAGCAGCAGGGCTCCAAAATTCTCTAGCGGATGCCCCAGGGCCTCATCCATCTCCCTGGCCAGCTGCAGGGCCTCGCGCTGAAAATCAGCGGCAGCGACCCTATCCGCGCCCTCCCGGCCGGTCCCCTCCCGCTTGGCGGCCAGGACCACCGTGGGGAAGCGCTGGATGCCCAGCTCTTCCCGCTCCCATCGCATCAGCTTCTTGGGATCCACATCCCCCCTGAAGAACCTCGGGCGGACCACCTGCCATTCGACCCACTGGTGATGCCACAGCCTGCGCGAGAACAGCCCTATCTGGAGGGCCTGCATCTTGGCAGCCACCGCCCTGGTCTCCAGGGCCCCGGACAGATAAGCCCCGAAAAGCTCGAGCAGCTCGCGAAGCCCCTCCACGAGCGGGGCATCCAGGACCGGGGTGCTGATGACGCTGCTGGCATAGTCAAGGTAGCCGCTGTCATGCGGGGTGATCGAGCGCCCCATCAGCTTCTGCCATTGGGCCGTCAGAGAGGCCTCGGTCGGCGCCTGCGTCAAGAAGACGCCTGTCTGCAAAGCTCCCAGGCATCTCCCGTTCTTCATGATGGGCACAAAAAGGCCATACAGGCCTTGATGCGAGGTGCAGCAGGCGCGCTTGGTCCTGGCCACGGCGAGCAGGGCGCGCAGGTTGTAGCGGGTGCGCTCCCTCCATTGCTTGGGGTTCTCAAAATCAATGGGTGTGGGCCGCTTCCTGCTCGCCATGATGACGGTGTGCCAGGTCTTCCAATCCCCGGCCAGGATGAGGAAGCA
>Ga0326728_10025340_pt1 | contig 10631 bp, 7 predicted proteins | sample MB3enrmetagenome_FD_207602 | JGI IMG/M metagenome (GOLD analysis project Ga0326728, IMG submission 207602) | Lab enriched peat soil microbial communities from McLean, Ithaca, NY, United States - MB31MN | ecosystem: Environmental > Terrestrial > Soil > Wetlands > Peat | place: USA: New York...
GATGAACGGGGTGGAGATGCTCATGGGGTGCCGGCCGGCTGCAGCTCAGGCTGGGCCTTGGCGCGGGCGGGGAACAGCCGCCGGCCCAGGCGGTCGAACCACAGGTAGATGACCGGGGTGGTGTAGAGGGTCAGCACCTGGCTGAAGATCAGCCCGCCGATGATGGAGATGCCCAGGGGACGGCGCAGCTCGGCGCCCATGCCGGTGCCCATGGCCAGGGGCACCGCGCCCAGCAGGGCGGCCATGGTGGTCATCAGGATCGGGCGGAAGCGCAGCAGGCAGGCCTGGTAGATGGCGTCCAGGGGCGCCAGCCCCTCCTTGCGCTCGGCCTCGATGGCGAAGTCGATCATCAGGATGGCGTTCTTCTTGACGATGCCGATCAGCAGGATGATGCCGATCAGGGCGATGACGCTGAAGTCGTTGCGGCAGATCATCAGGGACAGCAGCGCCCCCACCCCGGCGGAGGGCAGGGTGGACAGGATGGTCACCGGGTGGATGTAGCTCTCGTACAGCACCCCCAGCAGGATGTACATGGTCACCAGGGCGGCCAGGATCAGGAACGGTGTGTTCACCAGGGACAGCCGGAAGGCCTGGGCGGTGCCCTTGAACTCGGCCTGGATGCTGGCCGGGAGCTGCATCTCGTCCCTGGTCCGCTCGATGGCCGCCACCGCGGCGCCGATGGAGGTGCGCGGCGCCAGGTTGAAGGAGACCGTGGTGGCCGGGAACTGGCCCTGGTGGATGATGGCCAGGGGAGTGTTGCCGGTCTCCACCCGGGTGATGGAGCTGAGGGGCACCGAGCCGCCGGTGGAGGACTTCAGGAACACCTCGTTCAGCGCCTCGGGGCCGCTGGCCATGCCCGGCCTGTTCTCCAGCACCACCCGGTACTGGTTCAGGTCGGTGAAGATGGTGGAGACCTGGCGCTGGCCGAAGGCGTCGTAGAGGGTGTTGTCCAGCATCTGCGGGGTGATGCCCAGGCGGGAGGCGGTGCCGCGGTCGATCACCAGCCGGGTCTGCAGTCCGGAATTCTGCTGGTCGCTGGCCACGTCCCGCAGCTCCGGCAGGGTCTGGAGCCTGGCCACGAACTTGGGCACCCATTCCCCCAGTTCCTTGGGGTCGGCGTCCTCCATGCTGAACTGGTACTGGGTGCGGCTGACCCGGTCCTCCACGGTGAGGTCCTGCACCGGCTGCATGAACAGCTTGATGTCGGGCACCTTCTCCAGCGCCGGGGCCAGGCGCCGGATCACCTGGCTGGCGCTGAGGCCGCGCTCATCCAGGGGCTTGAGGTTGATCTGGATGCGCCCGGAGTTGAGGGTGGTGTTGGTGCCGTCTATGCCGATGAAGGAAGTCAGGCTCTCCACCGCCGGATCCTTGAGGATCTCGGCCGCCAGGGCCTGCTGGCCCAGGGCCACGGCGGTGAAGGAGGCGGACTGGGGCGCTTCGGAGATGCCCAGGATCACCCCGGTGTCCTGCACCGGGAAGAAGCCCTTGGGGATGCCCAGGTAGAGCAGGACGGTCACCCCCAGGGTGGCCACCGCCACCACCAGGGTGGCCGTCTGGTGGCGCAGCACCACGGTGAGGGTGCGCCCGTAGAAGGCGATCACGGCCTTGAACATCCGCTCCGAGAACTGGTAGGCCCTGTTCTTCTGGTGCTCGTGCTGGTGCTTGAGCAGCCGGGAGCACATCATCGGGGTCAGGGTCAGGGACACCACCGCCGAGATGACGATGGTCACCGCCAGGGTGACGGCGAACTCCCGGAACAGCCGGCCGACGATGTCGCCCATGAACAGCAGCGGGATCAGCACCGCGATGAGGGAGACGGTCAGGGAGACGATGGTGAAGCCGATCTGCTCGGAGCCGCGCAGGGCCGCCTCCATGGGCGCCATGCCGTCCTCGATGAAGCGGGAGATGTTCTCGATCATCACGATGGCGTCGTCCACCACGAAGCCGGTGGATATGGTCAGGGCCATCAGGGTGAGGTTGTTCAGGCTGTAGCCCAGCAGGTACATCACCCCGAAGGTGCCCACCAGCGACAGCGGCACCGCCACGCTGGGGATGATGGTGGCGGGCACGGTGCGCAGGAACGCGAAGATCACCGCCACCACCAGGACGATGGTCAGGATCAGCTCGAACTCCACGTCCGCCACCGAGGCGCGGATGGTGGTGGTGCGGTCGGTGAGGATCTGCAGCTTCACCGCCGGCGGGATGGAGGCCTGCAGCTGGGGCAGCAGGCGCTTGATCCGGTCCACCACGGCGATGATGTTGGCCCCGGGCTGGCGCTGGATGTTCAGGATCACCGCCGGGGTCTGGTTCATCCAGGCGGCCTGCTTGACGTTCTCGGTGTCGTCGATGACCGTGGCCACGTCGGAGAGGTAGATGGGATTGCCGGCCTTGTAGGCGATCACCAGGGGTTTGTAGTCCTTGGCGGTGAACAGCTGGTCGTTGGCGCCGATGGTGTAGGACTGCAGCCGGCCGTCGAAGGCGCCCTTGGCCAGGTTGACGTTGGCGCTGCCCACCGCAGTGCGCACGTCCTCCAGGGACAGGCCGTAGGAGGACAGGGCGGCGGGGTTCACCTGCACCCGCACCGCCGGCTTCTGCCCGCCGCTGATGCTCACCAGGCCCACCCCCGGCAGCTGGGCGATCTTCTGGGCCAGGCGGGTGTCGGCGAAGTCCTCCACCTTGGGCAGGGACAGGGTGCTGGAGGTGAGGGCCAGGGTCAGGATGGGGGAGTCGGCCGGGTTGGTCTTGGCGTAGATGGGCGGGTTGGGCAGGTCCGCCGGTAGGTAGGTGCCGGCGGCGTTCACCGCCGCCTGCACCTGCTGCTCGGCCACGTCGATGTTCAGGTCCAGCACGAACTGCAGGACGATGATCGAGCTGCCGTCGGAGCTGGTGGAGGTCATCTGGTTCAGGCCCGGCAGCTGCCCGAACTGGCGCTCCAGGGGCGCGGTGACGGCGGTGGCCATGACGTCGGGGCTGGCGCCGGGGTAGAAGGTCTGCACCTCGATGGTGGGGTAGTCCACCTGGGGCAGGGCCGACACCGGCAGCTGCATGAAGGCCACCACCCCCACCAGCAGGAGCCCGAGCATGAGCAGCGAGGTGGCGATGGGCCTGAGGATGAAGGGCCGGGAAGGATTCAAAGTGCGGCTCCCGTAGAAGGCCTCGTCGGGCTCAGGACTTGGTTCCGGCGTCGGTGGCCGCCACCTTCAGCCCGGGCCGCAGCTTGTCCAGGCCCTCGACCACCACCCGGTCGCCCGGGACCACGCCGGACTTCAGGGCCACCATGTCCGCCTCGGCGGCCTGGATCTCCACCGGGTGCAGGTCGACGGTGCCGTCTCCCTTGACCACGTAGACGAAGTTGCCCTGGGGGCTGCGCTGGACCGCGGCGGCGGGGACGATGAGGGCGTCCGCGATGGTGTCGGTCTGCAGCTTGGCGTTGACGAACTGGTTGGGGAACAGCAGGCCGTCCTTGTTGGGGAACTCGGCCTTGAGCCGCACCGTGCCGGTGGCGGGATCCACCTGGTTGTCCACCGCGATCAGGGTGCCCGAGGCCAGCTTCTTGGTGAAGTCCCGGTCGTAGGCGTCCACCGGCAGGGGCTTGACGCCGCGGGTGGCGGCCAGCACGTGCTGGATGTTGTCGGCGGGGATGGTGAACACCACGTCGATGGGCGCCACCGGCGTGATCACCACCAGGCCGGCGGTGTCGGTGGCGTGCACCATGTTGCCGGGATCCGCCAGCCGCAGGCCCGCCTTGCCCGCCAGCGGCGCGGTGATGTGGCAGTACACCAGGTTCAGCCTGGCGCTCTCCACCGAGGCCTGGTCGCTCCGGATGGCGGCCTCGAACTGGTCCGTGGTGGCCTGCTGGGTGTCCAGCTGCTGCTGCGGGAGGATCCCCTGGGCCACCAGGCTGCGGTAGCGGTCCAGGTCCAGGCGGGCGTCCTTGAGGGCGGCCTGGTCCTTGCCGAGCTGGGCTTCGGCCTGGTGCAGCTGCACCTCGTACGGGCGCGGGTCGATCAGCAGCAGCAGCTCGCCCTTGGCCACGAACTGGCCCTCCTTGAAGTTCACCTGCATGATCTGGCCGTCCACACGGCTGTGGATCATGACCGAGTCGGTGGGCACCACCGTGCCCAGCCCCGAGAGGTTGATCGGCATGTTCCCCACCTTCACCACCGCGGCCACCACCGGCACCGCCCGCACGGCGGGGGCGGCCTTGGCCTTGGCCGCGGTGAGGGACCGGGCCACCAGGGTGGCGGCGATGGCCACCGCCAGGCAGATGGGCAGCAGCACCGGCCACCGCAGCCATCCCGCCCTGGGCGCGGCAGCCGCCGGCGCGGCCGGCGGAGCGTCGAGGGGGGGTCGGGTGAGGGTCATATCGGCATCCATATGGGATCTAATACCTGCTGGGAAGGTGGGCATGGCGGGTGGAACGGAGTCGCTTGGACAGGTGGGTCGAAGCGAAGACAAATGGTTCAAATGAACTTTATCAAGACCGCCCAGCGATGGTTGTCACATTGTTGTTATAACAAGGATCCAGGCGACCCTGTGGATTTGGACCCGGCCCGGGTCCCCACGTTTAGCCCTAGATTATGGCGGCTCAGGGTTTTTCCGTCCGCCCGCTTTTCCGGTCCGGGATCCCCGTGCCGGGAAAATCCAACCCTTGAAGGCAGCGCCTTCATGGTAAATTACGGACTTCGCACGCGATTGTTTTAATTTTTTCCGGAGTCTGCCATGAATCCAGCCGGAGCCGCTCCCGCCATCGCCATCCTGGGCTACGGCACCATGGGCCGCGCCCTGGCGGGCGGCCTGCTCCAGGGCGGGATCGCCACCCGGGAGACCCTGCGGGTGGGGGTGCGCCGTCCCCACCCCCAGGGGATCCCTCCCAAGGACGACGGCCTGGGCCTGCCCACCCAGGTCAACGTGGAAGCCGCCCGGGGCGCCGCCACCCTGGTCCTGTGCGTCAAGCCCAAGGACGTGGAGGGGCTGCTGCGCCACCTGGGGGAGGCGGGCGCCCTGGGCCACCATCCGCTGGTGATCTCCATCGCCGCCGGGGTGACCACGGCCAGGCTCGCCGCCCTGGCGCCGGGCTGCCCGGTGGTGCGCGCCATGCCCAACACCCCTTGCGCCATCCGCCGCGGCACCACGGTGCTGGCCCGGGGCGCGCTGGCCGAGGACCGGCACCTGGACCTCGCCCGCGCCCTGTTCACCTCCCTGGGGGTGGTGCTGGAGCTGGAGGAGAAGCACATGGACACCGTCACCGGCCTCTCCGCCAGCGGCCCGGCCTTCATCTACATGGTGCTGGAGGCCATGGCCGAGGGCGCGGTGATGCGCGGGCTGCCCCGGGCGGTGGCCATGGAACTGGCCGCCCGGGCCACCCAGGGCGCCGCGGAGATGGTGCTCACCAGCGGCCGCCACCCCGCCGCCCTGCGGGACGACGTCACCACCCCCGCCGGCTGCACCGTGGCCGGGCTGCTGATGCTGGAGGACGGGCGGCTGCGCTCGGTGGTGGCCCGGGGGGTGGAGATGGCGGCCAAGGTGGCGGGGGAGTTGTCGAACTGAGGGCGGCCGTCACGGCACACCATGAAACCTGCCCTGCTGAGATGGGCTCCTAATCCCCGAAGCAGATCCCCAAATCCCTCCCGGTCTGCAGGGTGTCCCCGTCCAGGGGCACGCAGCGCATGCGTCCGGCCACCTCGGCCAGGGGCACGTAGCGGACCCCGTTGTAGGCCAGGGCCACCATGACCCCGCTCTGCCCCTCGTCCAGGGCCCGCACGGCGGCGGCGCCGAAGCGCAGGGAGGCCAGGCGGTCGAAGGTGGTGGGGCTGCCGCCGCGCAGCAGGTGGCCCAGCACCACCACCCGGGCTTCCTTGCCGGTGCGGGCCTGGAGCCCCTTGGCCACCTGTTCGCCCATGCCGCCCAGGCGCTCGGCGTGGCCGATCTCGGCCGCCGCCTGCACCATCCGCTCCCCGTCCCTGGGCTTGGCCCCTTCGGCCACCACCACCAGGGTGTACATGCGCCCCCGGGCGTCCCGGGACCGCACCTGGGCGGCCACCTTGTCCAGGTCGAAGGGGATCTCGGGGATCAGGATGGCGTGGGCGCCCCCGGCGATGCCGGAATGCAGGGCGATCCAGCCGGCGTAACGGCCCATCACTTCCACCACCATCACGCGCTGGTGGCTCTCGGCGGTGCTGTGCAGGCGGTCCAGGCACTCGGTGGCGAACGCTACGGCGGTGTCGAAACCGAACGTCGTGGCGGTCTTGTCCAGGTCGTTGTCGATCGTTTTGGGCACGCCCACCACGCGCAATCCCTTCTGGGCCAAGGCGTTGGCGATGGTCAGGGAGCCGTCCCCGCCCACCGAGACCAGGGCGTCCAGCTCGCGCTTGGCGAAGAACTCCAGGATCTCGTCGGTGCGGTCCACTTCCCGCACCGTGCCGTCGGGCATCCTCAGGGGGAAGCACAGGGGGTTGCCGCGGTTGGTGGTGCCCAGCATGGTGCCGCCCAGGTGGGTGATGCCGCGCACCCTGTCCCGGGAGAGCCGGATCACGCCCCCTTCCGCGAACCGCTCCGGGAAGAAGATGCCGTTGAAGCCCTCGCGGATGCCGTAGACCTCCCAGCCCCGATCGATGGAGCTGAGCACCACGGCGCGGATCACCGCGTTGAGTCCCGGCGCGTCCCCGCCGCCGGTATTGATGGCGATTCTACGGATCGGATTTTGCATATGCGCTCGCTTTTCGGGGAAAAGGCATCGAATGATAGCATCTGGGTGCGACGGAGGTGATTCACATGGGCGGAAACCAGGCGACCATCACCCACATGACCGACTACATGGCCCTGGAGGGGCTGCTGTCCGACGAGGCCCGGATGGTCCGCAAGACCACCCGGGACTTCGTCAACCGCGAGGTGCTGCCGGTGATCGAGCGCCACGCCCAGGAGCAGACCTTCCCCGCCGGCCTGGTGCCCCGCATGGGCGAGCTGGGGTTCTTCGGCGCCACCCTGCCGGAGCGCTACGGCTGCGCCGGGCTGTCCCACACGGCCTACGGGCTGCTGATGTACGAACTGGAGCGGGGCGATTCGGGCCTGCGCTCGTTCGCCTCGGTGCAGGGGGCCCTGGTGATGTGGCCGATCTTCACCTACGGCAGCGAGGCGCAGAAGGAGAAGTGGCTGCCCCTGCTGGCCTCGGGCGAGAAGGTGGGCTGCTTCGGCCTCACCGAGCCGGATTTCGGCTCCAATCCGGCCGGGATGCTCACCCGGGCGGAGCGCACCGGCCCGGGCAGGTGGCGCCTCAATGGCACCAAGATGTGGATCACCAACGGCACCGTGGCCGACGTGGCGGTGGTGTGGGCCAAGACCCCCGACGGCATCCGCGGCTTCCTGGTGGAGAAGGGCACCCCGGGCTTCCGGGCCCCGGAGATGCACGGCAAGTGGAGCCTGCGCGCCTCGGTGACCTCGGAGCTGGTGCTGGAGGACGTGGAGGTGGACGAGAAGGCGTCGCTGCTGCCCCAGGGCCAGGGCCTCAAGGCTCCCCTGTCCTGCCTGACCCAGGCCCGCTACGGCATCGCCTGGGGCGTGCTGGGGGCCGCGGACGCCTGCTACCAGTGCGCCCTGGACTACGCCCTGAGCCGGATCCAGTTCGAGCGGCCCATCGCCTCCTTCCAGCTGCAGCAGGAGAAGCTGGCCTGGATGGTCACCGAGCTCACCAAGGGCCAGCTGCTGGCCCTGCACCTGGCCGGGCTCAAGGAGCGCGGCGAGCTCACCCCGGCCCAGGTGTCCATGGCCAAGCTGAACAACGTCAACGCCGCCCTGGAGATCTGCCGCATGGCCCGGACCATCCTGGGCGCCAACGGGATCCTGGACGAGTACCCGGTCATGCGCCACATGGCCAACCTTGAGAGCGTCTATACCTACGAAGGCAGCCACGACATGCAGGTGCTGATGGTGGGGCAGCAGGTCACGGGGATCCCGGCCTTCCGTTAGGCGTGTTTGTAAAGCTTGGCGGGTATGGCTCATACCCCATCGCGTCGGTGCATGCGAAAGCCAGAGAGAAAGGGTCTGGTCTGCCCTTGCTCCAAGGGCGCCGATCCAACCCAGCAACCCCTTGGACGCGGATGCGCGGCCTTTCCCAAAAATGGGGTGGCTTGCTTGCGGCTGAAATTTAAATATAATTAATTAATTTAATTTCTTTCCCTTGAGGAAACCCAACCATGCGCAGCCACCTCCATCACCCTCTGGTCCCCTGGACCACCGGCGCCCTGGTCCTTGCCGCGGCGCCAGCGGCCCAGGCAGTGGACTGGCTGCCGTTGGCCAACCAGATCTGCAACTACTCCAGCCAGCCCGCGAACCTGAAGATCCAGTTCCGCACCGACTGGAAGCTTGGCTACCGGACGGTGCCCGGGGCGGCTGCCGGAGGCCAGCCCTTGGAGGTCCCGGACATCCTGCATATCCCCGCCAACACGACGATATCCCTTTTCGTGGCCCGGCCCGGAGCGGAGCACAAGGCCGAGCCGGTGTGGTTCCTCCTCCTTGAACGGGACGACAGCAACCGTGAGGGTGGGACCCTTTACCCGAGATTCACGCTGGACATCCACCCCACGGGCGCTTCCGCTTCCTTCCGGGACCGCACCTTCGACCAGCGCCGGGAAGCGCAGTACTGCCTTTGCGCGGCGGGAAGGATGATCATCCTGGACAGCGGCACCGATGACCATTCCAGCCTGGAGACCAAGTCGGGTGAGCTGCCGCCGGGCCCGCCGCCCATTCCGGACCTGCGCGACGAGGACCTGGAAGCTGCTGTCGAGAAAGATTCCCTGTACTACACTTCGGACCGGCTCGGGGGCATGGCGTACCAGGCCGGGAAGCTGAGTGGCGGAGGGTGGGGTACCGAGCTGCACGCCCACGGCCACCTGCTGCCGGAGCAAGTCCTGGCCGACATTTTCTGCAATACCGTGTTCCAGTACAACACCGCGAAGATCCTGGGCGTCATCCCCACGGTGAACTACGGCCAGTATCCGACCATGGAGCGCTACGACAGGAACTACCGCAAATGGCTGGAGGACTACTGCCGGCCGTGCGGGGTCCAGGTGCTGGCGCCGCCCCGGGAAGGCGGGGATTTCACGGCCTTCCTCGCCTACAAGGCAGCGGTGGAAACGGCCATCGACGCTTTCCGGGCCAACAAGACCCTGCTCCAGCTGGGCATCGCCTACCAGCGCCAGAAGATCATAGCGGAAAAGCTGGGAGGAGCCTGGCGAGCCGCAGTGGAGAACAAGGACCTGGCTGGAAAAAAGAGGATCCAGGAGATCCAGGAGGCCCAGAGCAAGTTCACCAACCAGATCCAGACCATGGCGTTCGAACTCATGAGGGCCGGGTACACGGAATTCGTCCACCAGTACCTGGCCGCACCGCCCGAGCGGCGACGGGACGTGGGGAACCTGCTGGTGAACTACCCGCCGCCCTTCGCCAACACTCCCTATTACCGACAAATCCTGGATCACATCCTGGACTACACCCGGCCCACCAACAAGGTGGACGGCTTCAGCCTGGAAGTGCCTCCACCGAAGGCCCCCAGCCCAGTCAAATGACCCGCCCTGCCCTGATGGAACACGCCAATCTCTCCGGTCGCCGCAGCGGGCCAAAGGCCCGGCGGCCAGCTTTCCCACACCTTTCAAAGGTGCAACAAGGCCGTCGCATCCCCCGCCGATGCTTTCCGTCGCTGGCGGTTCGCGCAGCGAACCAACAGCGGCGGCCCGGGCGCCGGGCCGGGACCCGGATGACGCCCCTGACGCCAGGGCCCTACACGATCCGGCAGGGGATGTCGGCGTCCTCGTCGTAATCGTAGACGGCGCACAGGCGGTGGTAGCCGTCCGCGATCACCACCATGCCGTGGGCTTCGTCCCGCACCAGCAGCAGCGGCGACAGATGCAACCCCTTGCTGATCTTCTCCTGGTCCTTGTTCACGTGGAAATTGTTCACCCCCAGCAGGGTCAGCCTGGATGCGCGGAAGATGTCCTTGGCCTTGAACCGCGCCGGGGGAGCGGTGCGCAGGCGCGTCACCAGCGCGGCCACCTGGGCGTCGGCGTAGAGCAGGCCCAGGTAGGATTCAGCCGCGAGATAATTGCCTTCCGCCACCTCCGGCAGCCAGTTGATCGGCTTCGTCTTGTCTTGGCCCATACGCCGCTCCTCGTCCCGCCCGCCAGGGACGGCCCGGTCCCATTATAGGTCGCCGTCACATGGAGACCGGGAAGGCCGCAGCCGAGGCCACCGTGCCCTGGGGGGTGGTCACGGTAATGGGGCCGGTGACCGCGCCGGGGGGCACCTTGGCCCAGATCACCAGGGGGCCGCTGCAGGTGAACTCGGCCCGGGTGCCGCCGAAGGTGACCAGCGCGGCATCCCCCAGGCCGACGCCGACGATGTGCACCTGGGTGCCCGGAGCGCCGGAGCCGGGGTGGAACCACAGGACCGCCGGAGCCTTGGCCCGGGGGCTGTCCATCAGGAAGGCGCCGGCGGCGATGGCCACGCAGCCGGCGGAGTACCAGAAAAAGCGTCTGAACATGCGCATGAACAGGTCCGGGTGAAACAAATGGGCATTCGGGTCAGGGGTTGGGGACTGCCGGCATGATGCCATCCCGGCCGCCCAGCGCCAACAGGTT
>Ga0326728_10025341_pt1 | contig 10631 bp, 7 predicted proteins | sample MB3enrmetagenome_FD_207602 | JGI IMG/M metagenome (GOLD analysis project Ga0326728, IMG submission 207602) | Lab enriched peat soil microbial communities from McLean, Ithaca, NY, United States - MB31MN | ecosystem: Environmental > Terrestrial > Soil > Wetlands > Peat | place: USA: New York...
AATTGCGCATGGTCCCCTGACTGTACTATTTACTATTTTTGCTCCCAGTTCAAGCTTAACTCTGCCATCTACAACGCTGTTCGTTACTATTCCTTCGATGTCACGTTCTGCATACTCGTCCAGTATTCTCGCGTTAGCCGATAAAATATCGTCTTTTTTGCCTGTGTCAAGCCACCAAGAATTCAAGATTTCCGCTTTAACTGAAAAACCCATGTTAATCATTTCTTGAATTGCATCAGTAATTTCCAACTCGCCACGCCAAGAAGGCTTTATCCTTTCTATAGCTTGATGAATTTTATTAGAAAAGAGGTAAGTGCCAATAATAGCAAGATTACCCATTGGCGTTTTAGGTTTCTCCGCCAAATTAATAATATTGCCCTTATCATCAAGCTGAGCGATACCAAAATTCGATGGGTTCTCGACTTCTTTTAGAATAATAAGAGCATCAAGATGTTCACTCTTAAATTTTTTAATAAATAAGTTCAAGCCTTGACCTGTAACGTTATCCCCTAAACACATGACGAAGGAATCCTGCCCCAAAAATCGCCTAGCGGTCTTCACAGCATGTGCTAAACCAAGCGGCTCCTGGGGAATATAGTGAACTTTAAGGTTCCAGTTTAAACCGCCATTAACATAGTCTTTAACAAACTGTCCAGTCTCAGGCGCAGTAATAATGCCCACCTTTTTTATTTTGGTTGCCGCCACCTGATCAAGAACATACCCTAATATGGGCTTGTTAGCTACTGGAATAAGCTGTTTAGCGCAGGTAAAAGTTAAAGGTCTAAGCCTAGTTCCTTTTCCACCGCTGAGAACAAGTGCTTTCATGTTAATCACTAATATGTTGAATGCTTGCTTTAATTATCACTTGGTTTATCACTTAAATAAGCTTATGCTGAACTTCAGTTGTGGTCGTAGTTGTACAACAACTAGTCCCTATTAGCGATTGAAAAGAAATAGCATATTAGAGAACATGCCGGTGGAAGTTACTGCAGTAAGTACAGTTGACTAGCTAAATAGCAGAGCAGTTTGCTATGGAATCGATGGAATTTAACTGAAGACCGCCTGATACAATAAATATTCTTTAACATTGGAGCTGTTGCCCCGCTTTCGCCTAATTTAATTTGTATGAAGGATTGTCATGAATTTCTCGATGATATTCAGCAGAAAACGTAAAGGTTTACGAAGAGGCCCCAGCACATTACTAATTTCCCGAAGACTATTCAGGTCAGCTTTGTTAATGGTTCGAGTAACTGCGGTTGCAGCAATGAAAATAATTATGAAAGTAATTACGCCTATGACTAGTCGTACCGGATTCGAAAAAGCCAGTTGAGAGATGAGAACGTATGTTAAGATTGCGGTTATTGCTGAAGAAAATAGAATTTTGGCAGAGGATATCCAATCTACTGATACTCCGAAGTGTTTTTTGATAAATCGTAAACCAATGAACAAACTTGGGAGACCAACCGTTAACGAAGTGACAATCAAGCCTATGACGCCGAAGCGAGAAATTAATAGGAAACTTGTAGGAAAACCGATTGCGACTGTAAGAATAGATAATTTCATGTTGAATGTTGTGTAACCTTGACCGTTTATCAAGTTGCCTACACTTAAATTTCCGAAAGCAGTATAAAGATAAGTTGCTGACAGCAATGCCAAAAATAATGGTGCTTCAGCATATCTGTTTTGATATATGGTGCCAATGCCTGGTTTTGCAAGGGCAATTACCATGGCTGTAATTGGCACGACGATGAGCGCGGCGTACTTTACTGAGTATTGGAAGACGTTTCTTAGAGTCTCATGGTCTTTTTTATAGTCTAGTTTGGAGAATGCGGGAAACAGCATGGTTGTGACGGGAGTAGCGAAGAAAGTGATTAGAACTGAGAAATTTACGGCTAAGTTATAGTTGCCGATGAGAGCGTTGTTAGTCACGTAGATTGCTAGTATATAGCTGTAGAATACGGTTAGGAATCCTGTAAGGATGTTGCCTATTGAAACTGGTAAACCGTATTTTAACATGGTTTTAATTGTTGCAAATATTTCCATTTTGCTGTTTATTGATTTAGGCAGGGATTTGTACATGGTCCACATTAGGAGCATACCGGCTAACCCCGCGAATAGGGAGGCTGTTACGAGACCTGTTACTGCTCCAAGAGTGCCGAAGCCTAAAAGTATCAGTACAACTATCAGAGCAGTTTTAGTTATCGATTGAATTATTAGCATGAAACTGTAAAGATGCATGGTTTCCAGGCCAGTAAATGCGGCAATTGCTGTGTTCACAAGCGCCCCAGATAGAATGATAAAAGAAGCGATTTGGATTAAGGGGACTATTGTGGGACGATGCAAGCTTACGGCTAAGAAGGGGGAAAGACCAAATGAAAGAAAAGAAAGTAATAAACCTAAGAGGATCTCGAACACAAAGCCTGAGAGAAAGATGCTTCTTATTTTGGCGTTGTTTTCGGCGTTGTATTGCGCAGAATATTTTACCATGGCTGAGTTGACTCCCCAGTCTCGGAATGTGGCGATTAAGGTTGGTGCAATAAGAGCAATTGAGTATAAACCGTACTTTTCTGCACCCAAAATGTAAGTGATAGCTATGATGCCTACAGCTGAGATGACCGTAGAAGCAACTAAGCCCCACATAAGGTTAAAGCCGCCTCTAGCTGAAACTCTTGCCATCTCTACAGCCTTGGTCATGTCTCTTTCCCGATTGCTGTTAACTTTTAAGTTAACTGTTGTTGTCGGGTGCTGTTTATCACTTTTGGTTTAATATCCAGAATTAGCGATATTTTTATTGTTGTTTTTAGGCATTGTTGTTGCTATAGCTTATCAGCATACATTTAGCGAAGGCGCCAAATTTATGCGAATGAATGAATTTTACAACTCTTAGCTGTTTAATTATTCATGTTTACATAAAAACTGAAATGAAGCTTTTACAAAGTATAGATCTATGTTTTTAAGCAGCATCTCTATGCCTTTCTGCAGGTTTATTTTAGATTTAAATCCAAGTTTTTCCAAAAATGCAAACCGTCATAGAATCTTTTGAATCTGTAAGAGTTCAAATGAAGTCACAAACAGCGAGCCCACCTATGAATAGGTGGGGTTTCCTGCTTTACAGTTAAGTCCTTGAGGCACCGTTTTTGGTGTCTTAACTTTTTGAAGTTTGGTTTCCTAGGCCTATTGCGTTGAATTTGAGTTTTCTGCTGAATGTTTCGGGGTTGTAGATTCTTCTGCCGTCGAAGAGTATGGGTTGTTTCATGTTTTTTGTGAAGTCTTCAGAGGTGAGTTTTTTGAATTCGTCCCATTCGGTTACGAGTATGGCGCAGTCTGCGTTTTTGAGGCAGCTGATTGCGGAGGATGCGTATTGAATTTTGTTTTTGAAGATGGTTTTTGCGATGGGTGTGGCAACTGGGTCGTAGGCGGTTACTATAGCGCCTTCTTTTGTTAGCTGGTTTATTATGGGTATGGCGCGTGCTTCTCTCATGTCGTCTGTGTCTGCTTTGAATGCTAAGCCTAGAATTGCTATGTGTTTGCCTTTTAGATTTCCGAGTTGTTCTTTGCAGAATTGTATTGCTTTTAGGGGTTGAGTTTTGTTTACATCTTCGACGGCGTCTAGTAGTTTTAGTGGGTAACCAAGGTTTTTTGAGTATGCCATAAGGGCTTTTACGTCTTTGGGAAAACATGAACCGCCGTAGCCTAATCCAGCGTTCAGGAATAGTGGCCCGATTCTTTTGTCTAGCCCCATGGCGGCGGCTACGGTTTTTACGTCTGCACCCGGGATTTTTTCGCATATGCTGGCGATGGTGTTGATGAAGCTAATTTTTGTGGCGAGTAAGGAGTTGCTGGCGTACTTAATCAGTTCCGCTGTTGAAAGTGTGGTTCTGATTGTTGGAGGCGTATCCTTGGCGTAAAAGTCTTTGTAAAGGTTCTCTAAGGTGTCACCAGATTTCTTGTCGTATTCGCCTATGACTATTCGATCAGTGTGCATCGTGTCTTCGAAAGCAGAGCCTTGGCGCAGGAATTCTGGACTCATGCATAAACCAAAATCTGAACCACATTTCTTTTTTGATTCTTTTTCAAGGATTGGCTTGACCAGATCCTGCGTTGTTCCAGGCACAACAGTGCTTTTTATCACTACCACATGGTATGAACTTTTTTTGTGGAGCGCCTTTCCCATGTCGCGTGATGATGCCTCTATGAATTGTAGGTCTATGCTGCCGTCTGGTCTGCTGGGGGTTCCCACGGCGTTAAAAGTCAGGTCTGTTTCGAGGACGGCTTTTTCTGTTTGATCAATTAAACATTTCAGATAGCCGTTTTGGATGGTTTTTTCAAGCAGATTTTGAAGGTTGGGTTCGTGAAATGGTGGGATTCCTTTGTTTATTTTGGCTGCTTTTTCGGCGTCATGAGTCGAAGCGATGACGTTGTAGCCTTTGCTGGCAAATCCAACGGCAGTGCACAAGCCTACGTAGCCTATGCCTAAAACAGATATGTTAGGTTTTTCCATGAGTTTGATTCCTCAATTTAGTGTGATGATTCGTTTCAATCTTCAGTGAGTATATATTAGTTATGGTGAAAAAATTGGAAAAAAATTTTGGCAACTCGTAAAAGCTGTTGTTCCAGCGGCAGGCTTGAGAACAAGCGTATTTTCCAGCGACCAAGGAGCAGCCTGAGGCAGAGGCACCTTCAAATTTATTGTTTAATTTGGATTAAGTTATCATATAAATACATAATGGGTTAATATAAGAACAGAAAGGCAAGGGGATGTTTGATGATTCGCAAGGTTGTTGTTCCAGCTGCAGGTTTGGGAACACGTTTGTTTCCAGCGACCAAGGAGCAGCCTAAAGAGATGCTTCCAATTTTTTCTAAAACAGCGGATGATGACTTGTCGGTGAAGCCTGTGGTACAGATGGTTTTTGAACAGTTATATGATGCTGGATTACGAGAATTTTGTTATGTGGTTGGCAGAGGAAAACGAGGCATAGAAGACCATTTCACCCCCGACGCAAATTGCATTAGAAACCTTGAAGGCATGGGCAAAAACGGTCAAGCATCCGACCTTGAAGATTTTTACCAAAAACTCAGCACATCCACCATCATGTACGTGAATCAGCCCGAGCCTAAGGGGTTTGGCAACGCTGTATTGATGGCTCAACCCTTCGTGCAGAATGAACAGTGCTTGGTGCATGCTGGAGATAGCTGCATAATCTCCAAAGACATGGATTATATCAAAAAACTGCTCGGCGCATATGAAAGATTTAATGCTGATGCAGCTTTCATCGCGCTGGAAATTGAGAACCCCAAGCAATACGGCATCATCGAAGGAAACGAAGTTGAAAACGGTATATACAAGGTTAAAACCGTAGTTGAAAAACCTGAGAAACCCAAGACGAACTTAGCGATCATGGCTATGTACATCTTTCACCCAGTCATCTTCAAGGCACTTGAAGCAACTAAACCAGGCAAAAACGGGGAAATCCAACTCACAGACGCAATCCAAAAACTCGTCGACTGGGGTTTAAGCGTGTACGCAGTTAAACTGGACAAAAGCTATGCGCACTTAGACGTCGGCAGTCCAGAAAGGTACTGGGAAGCCCTAGAGCTATCGTACAAGCAATTCTGCAGGAGACCGAACCCATGATGGACGACATAATACGCGGAGACATTGAAACTATAAAGAGCAACGTCAAAGGGGAATTCTTTACTGAAAAGAAGGTGCTGGTGACTGGTGGAGCAGGCTTTATCGGCAGTTGGCTCTGCGACGTCCTTCTCGACTTCGGCGCTCAAGTCACGGCTCTGGATGATTTTTCTACAGGCAGAATGAAGAACATCGATCACCTGATGCAAAACGCGTGGTTCAAGCTGATAAAATCTGATGTTTGTAAGTTTAAAGGTAAAGAAAAATTTGACATCATTCTTCACATGGCAGGGCACGCCTCTCCAGACGAGTATCAGGTTCACCCGATTGAAACGCTGCAAACCAGCGCGGTTGGCACCGAAAACATGGCGGAGCTAGCCCGAAAAAACGATGCCAGATTGCTATTTGCTTCAACCTCAGAGGTTTACGGGGACGCAGAAGTTGTTCCTACGCCTGAGAGTTATTGGGGGAAAGTCAACCCAATCGGTCCCAGATCATGCTACGATGAGGGAAAACGGTTCGCTGAAGCCTTGCTAATGGCTTATAGCAGGCAGTATGGGTTGGATGTGCGGGTTCCGAGAATTTTTAATTCGTATGGTCCGCGTTTGCGAGAGGACGGTTTGTACGGCAGGGCAATGTCGCGTTTCATAATGCAGGCGTTGACTGGTGAACCGATAACTGTTTATGGGGATGGAAAACAGACAAGGTCATTTTGCTACGTAACAGATACTGTTACAGGCTTGTTGCTGCTGACAGTCTGCAAGAAGGCAAAGGGAGAAGTTGTAAACGTAGGCAACACAAAAGAAGTCACCATACTTGAACTAGCAAAGAAAGTGAAAGAAACAACAAAATGCAAATCACCCATAGAATTTCATCCGCTGCCTAAAGATGACCCTAAAAGACGCTGCCCAGACACAAGCAAACTAGAAAAGGTTGTAGGGTGGAAGCCAACCGAGGGCTTCGAAGAAGGACTCAAAAGAACAATAAAGTGGTTTGCTCCAAAAAACGCAGCATAAAGATGAAGCAGAAAAAACGCAAAAATACGCATAAACCCGTTAAAGTTTTCGAGTGCACAAATCACAAGAAGCCTAAAGCATCTGGGCACTTAACATGTTAACATTAGAGCATTTGAGAAAAAAGCGAAAGATGCAACTACTGAGGACTGAGAGATTTCAGGGCTGGAGACTTTAAAGAATTAAAAGTTTTATATATGCAGGTTCCTATAACCCATTAAACTTTATAAAGTGACTTAAAGATGACGTTGAAAATTCGAACTGCCGTAGTGCTTGTGGGTGGGTCAGGGTTGCGTATGCGCCCTCTTACGGAAGACCTGCCTAAATGCATGATTCCCTTGCGTGGAAAACCCCTTTTGTACTGGACGGCCAGTTGGCTTCGAGACCAGGGTTTTGACCATGTTGTTCTTGGTGTATCTCACCGAAAAGAAGTGGTGATCAACTACGTTAAAGAAAACCCGCTGGGAATCAAAGTGGATTTCAGCGAGCATACAGAGGAAGGTGAAACGGGAGAAGGCTTTCGGCTTGCCATTAAAAGACACGTGAACGACGAGAACTTTTTGGCCATGAACGGCGACGAACTAACTAACATGAATCTCGAGAAATTCGTTGATTTTCACTTCGCACAAAAAGGCATAGCAACAGTAGCTGTGTCGCCCATGCGGTCGCCCTTCGCCGTACTTACGCTTGATGGGAACGATATCGTAGAATTCAAAGAAAAACCCTTACTTGAAGACAAGCTAATAAACGTAGGTATCTATGTTTTTAATCACGCCATATGTGATTACTTGCCCACGATAGGCTCCATCGAGAAAACTGCGTTTCCTGAGCTTGCAGAAAAACGACTTCTCAAAGCATACCGGCTTGGTAAGGGTGAACGATGGCTAACCATTAATAGCGTTAAAGATTTATCTATAGCGGAAAAAGAGTTTGATTCAATACGAGGTCTGAAAAAATGAAAGTTCTCATTACAGGAATACTGGGTTTCATAGGAAGCAATCTGGCAGAGAAACTTGTGAGCAACGGGGACGAGGTTTACGGTCTTGTCCGTCGCGTAGCGAGCAGAAATTTTGATGTTCTTGGCGAAACGGTCAAAGACGTAACGTTAGTCTCGGGGGACATCACGGACTATGCGTCTACCCGTAACGCCCTGAAAATTGCTAACCCAGATGTTGTTTTTCACTTAGCTGCTCTGAGTCCGGTTCGTGATTCTTTTGAGCGCCCATTTGAGTATCAGCAGGCGAATTTCACAGGCACAATGAATGTAGCTCACGCTCTATTAGAATTGCCTGATCTGCAAAAGCGAAAGCTGATTGCTGCCTCAACCGCCGAAGTGTACGGTATACAGGGGAATGAACCGCTAAAAGAGACGCTTTCACTGAAGCCGTCGAGCCCTTACGCCGTAACCAAGGCTGCAGGCGACTTGTACTTGCAGATGATGTTCAACTCGTTCGATCTGCACGGCACCGTACTGAGGCCAACTAACTCGTATGGCAGGAAATTTGAGAAGAATTTCATGGTTGAATACCTCATTACTCAAATGCTGAAGGGCGAGAGCCTGTATATTGGCGCTCCTGACTCCGTGAGGGATTACATGCATGTTGACGACCACGTAAATGCTTATGTGCTTGTTGCTAAAAATCCAAGGGCAGATGGACAGGTTTACAACGTGGGCACTGGGATTGGCGTAACAAATAGGCAACTGGCTGAATTGATAGCTAAGAAGGTAGGATACGACATTAAGAAGGTAAAGTTTGGTTCTTATCCTCCAGGCTACCCGCTTAGACCCTTATCATCTGACCAACCGTACCTCGTGCTTGACGCCGCGAAAATCAAGAAAGAGGTTAACTGGTCACCAAAGTACAATCTAAACGAAGGATTAGACAAAGCAATCGCATACTTTAAAGACTGAGGACCCAAGTGACCAAGCGGCGGAAAGTACGACGTTTAAGCATCTATGCGGTTTGGTCAGGGTATACTGCGGAACTTTTATGGTGGCGAAAATGGTCACCCAAAAACTTTTACATATTGCCCAAGAGCGGGTACTTGCAGCTCAATCATTCAGTAAACAGTCGTTAGACATGTTGGCTTAGGCAGTTACTATAAGCTGCAAGTAACTATGGGGGTGTGGGCACTGTTATGATTTATCTATTGACACTAAGAAAATGTTAGTTCAATGAGAGAATAAGATTGGAAGAACTTAACTCTGTTAAGTACTTTACTCGAGTTATTTTTGAGGCTATGGGAAGTGTTCGAAGGATCGAGGTAATTTACTCTGTAGAAAATCTAAGGCTAGTTGTAAACAACTGATTTCCATTAGCCATAGCCTTAAACGTCTGTATTCCACAAAGATTAAACCTGTTTCTAAGGATTTTTCGGTGCAACATAATATACTTAAATCTTTGCGTCAACATTTTATTCATTAATAAAAATCCTTCTATTAAGCTCAAGGCGTCCATATTGCCTCTCTGATATTGCCGAATTTCATGCCCAGCCGCATAGACCAAAAATCTTCCAATAATGTAGGGCCATGCAAAATAGCTTAACATTTTAAGTTGTAGTGCATGGTAATTAACAATAGAGTACCGATAAACGCGTTCATCAATTAAAGCACTATTTGTAGTTCTTCCACCTCGGTGAAGAACCTTTATGGTTGGTACAAACATAATTTTATAGCCAGCCAAAGTCATACGCCACCCGATATCTACATCATCTAAATTAAAGAAAAAACTATTGTCGAAACCACCAATCGCTATCAGCGCATCTTTCCTTAACACCATAAATGCGCCTCTCATAGATGGCAATTGATCCGCAACGAAGCGCTCGCCAAGCAAGCTAAGATTTTGTCCATTCCCTCTGATTGTCACATGATAAACACCTCTGCATTGCCTGATTTGGTCTCCAGCGGAATCGATAATATTTGGGTTAGAAAAGCTCAATATTAAAGGTTGAACGCCTTGACAAAAATTGCTTTCTAGGTAGTTTATCAAGGGTGATATGTCTTCAACTAATAATATGTCGTCATCTGAGAAAACCAGGGTGTCTGAGCCTGCCAATGCAACACCCAAGTTTCTGCCGAAAGTTAAGCCCATATCTGAATCAAGCGAAAGAGCGAGTACTCTTATCAAGTTCAAGTTTTTGGTCGAGTGCTCTCTTAGAAATTCCTTTACAGTACCAGCCTTTTCCATTTGCGTAACTATCAATATAACTTCAAATTTCAAAGTAATTACATGCATTGAATCTAGCAGTTCTTTTACAAATTCATTATCAAAATTTTTTGTGACAACTATGATACTTAACTTAGGAGTATCATCGCATGCTTTCTTTATGGTTATTAGTTCCAAGAGGTTTTTTCACCTTTTCATTTAATCCCTAAGTAAGGTTTTTCTTCAATGCTGTAACGCCAAAACTATAGTAGGGTCCCCTATCGATCAGCCTTATAATAGGATAGCCTATTAAATTCAATGATGAATAGAAATTGCCGACCCAAGGAACGTTTAGTAGGATCCCAGTAAAACAAACCGCGAAAAACCCGCTGATTGGGCGTAATTCTTGAACATTTGAGCCATTGTTTTGCAGTATTGAAACGACCCTTTGGTTATCTACCAATGCATTGGAATTGTGTTCAATATACCATTGGGGCGCGGCGCGGAGACAGAAGAACTCAAAAATCTTAATTCCGCTCGATTGAGGATTTTTAGTATGCAGTTTGCTAAAAGTAACAATAATACCAAATCGAGAGCATCGCAAAAGTTCTTGCAAAAAAACAGTTCGGTCCGACGAAGCCAAATGTTCTAAAACGTCGCTCGATACTGAGAAATCAAAAGCGCCATCTATAAAGGGAAGATAACGACCGTCAGCAACTACCAGATTATTAAGTTTACGAAGTTTTGTCGTTTCGACGTTTGTGATTGAGCAATTGAATTCACCGACAAGATATTTTGTTAAAGTACCAATTCCTGCACCCACGTCAATAATATTTAAGC
>Ga0326728_10025342_pt1 | contig 10631 bp, 7 predicted proteins | sample MB3enrmetagenome_FD_207602 | JGI IMG/M metagenome (GOLD analysis project Ga0326728, IMG submission 207602) | Lab enriched peat soil microbial communities from McLean, Ithaca, NY, United States - MB31MN | ecosystem: Environmental > Terrestrial > Soil > Wetlands > Peat | place: USA: New York...
GGCCGCCATGAGGGTTTGTCGCCGCGCTCTTGAACAGACTGAGGATATAGGTGACTACGATTGGATGCAAGCTCCTATCCAGTTCATCGATGAACAGCGCACCCCCTTTACTGAGCACCCTCCTTATCGGTCCGAGTAATGCCAAGTATGCGATAGTCCCGTTAGACTCTTCGGCAAGATCGAACGGGACGACCGATCCAGCGATGCGGTGGAGAAGTTGGAGAGATGGCCGGGGCTCCGCGAGCTCCGGCGGAACGGGCTCCTTGATCTCAAGGATTGAGATCATTGCGTCTATGAGCTTTTTGACCTTTTCCCGCGTTGGATCGTCGAGGTCAGACGGCCGGAGCTTGACATCAGCGATACCCAGATCCGCGACGGACACCAAGTGGGCTATTGCTGAACGGTCTTCGTCGGTCGTGCATATCTGCGCAGTTGCTATTCTCAACTCCACTCGGTCATCCATGACGAAGGAGGAGCGGGTTACGAACCAGTTGTACACGGCAGAGAGAGCTTCATGGTTGTTCTGTGCGGCTGCCGAGACGAACAAGCTGTTGCTGCGAGTCAGACCGGCAATTGTCTTGTTGTCGCCGGGCAGATTGCGACCGAACATGATCGGCTTGCCTCTCTCTCGCGTGAACCACCTTTGCTTCTTGCCGTTTGGAAACGCCGAGAGCGATTCCTGCACTACGCCCTCGGCATCGAGGCTGAACCCGTACTGGTGCCGCACATCATTGAGAAGGAAGTCCGCTTCGAACTCCGAGGGTGCCGCGTGCATGTCCGGCCCGCCACGGAAAGATGGTACGGGAATGGGCATGTTCGGCTCCCAGAGCCGGTGCGAGTTCTTGACAGCTTCCACCATGAACTGTAGCGCACGAAGGACGGTCGTCTTGCCGGAAGCGTTCGCGCCATAGATTGCCGCAGTCCGAAGTGCATTCTCCTTCAGTGCTGGCACGGGAACGAGGTCCTCGGTGGAGTCAGGGCCCAGGCTGGCGAGAAGGGAGAACTCCTGCTGTGATCGGAACGATTGAAAGTTCGAAAACCGGAACCGGAGCAGCATACTTGTAGTATATCCACAGTTTGGACGCCAGGAGCGTAGATTTTCTGCGCGGAACCTCCTAAGAGTGCGTTGGGAGCCCAGTTTTGTCCAAGGGCCGCTCGGGACGTCCCAGCTTTTCTGGTAGACTGCTGTAGCGCGACTGGAGGATCTTTGCAATCGCCAGTTTTTCCGTACCCTGAAGGTGCAGTGAGCTCAAACGGCTATTCTTGTCAACGACTTGCCTTAGGCCAGCAGCCTGCGTCAGGCCACGCGCACGCGGGTGTGGCGCAACGACGGCGGCGGCTGCGGTTGGTCAGCAACCGGGCAACCAGTCGGCTTCAGGCAGGCGAACGGTCCCAGTGAATGAAGAAAAGTTGCGACATCGAGCGTTCGCTGTGACCGGCCGCGCGCAGCCGACGCTGTCTCAGCATTTTCAGCCAACATCTTCGGTCCGCGCCCTTGAACCTGGGTTGGTCCTCATGAACTCGCTCTCGGCTGGGGTCCGGCCTGCAAATGAGCGTGTGGCCATACGTAGAAGTGGATTGCTACGGGTGTGGACACAGCGGCGGTCAGGAGCGGGGAGGCCGTGGCAGTGGGCCGCCCGGGGATGGATTGGCGTTCTGGCCGCGCGCGGCGCGAGGGCGGGATCTCAAGGGCGAGCCGATTAATCGGCCGGCGGGCTGCGGTGCGCCGCGAGCGCGCGCAGGATGGCATCCGTGTCGAAGACGCAGCCGCCCCAGGGGCCCCCGCTGACGGCCTGGAGCGCGGCCCAGAGGCGGGTGTCGTCGGGGAGGGCGGGATCGGGCGCGAGCGCGGGATGCGGCGGGCGGGATGCCAGGAGGCGGGCGGGTTCGCCGGCGCCGACCAGGTTCACGGAGCCTTCGAGGCGCCGGGTATCGATGACGATCTCGACTAAGTCGCCATCCTGGAGGCGGCCGAGCGGCCCGCCGGCCAGGGCTTCCGGCGAGATGTGGCCGATGCAGGCGCCGGTGGAGACGCCGCTGAAACGGGCGTCGGTGAGGACGGCGACGCGCTTGCCGAAATCCAGGTACTTGAGCGCGGCGGTGAGCTGGTAGGTCTCTTCCATGCCCGCGCCCAGGGGGCCGCGGCCGATGAGCGCCAGCACGTCGCCGGGATGGATGCGGCCGTCCTTGATGGCGGCGATGGCGGCGGGCTCGGTGGTGAAGACGCGGGCCGGGCCGGTGAGGCGGTAGACGCCGGCGGAGTCCAGCAGGCTGGGATCGAGGGCGGTGCTCTTGACGACCGCGCCGCCGGGGGCCAGGTTGCCCTTGGGGAAAGTGACGGTGGAGGTCAAGCCGCGGCGGCGGGCGGAATCCGGGTCCAGGATGACGTCGGCGGGGTCTATGCCTTCGCGGTCCCGAAGCAGCGAGCGGAGGCGGGAGCGGCGCTCGGAATGCTCCCACCAATCCAGCATTTCGCCGAGGGGCGCACCCGATGCGGTGAGGGCGTCGAGAGCGAGCAGGCCGGCGCGGCGGAGTTGCAACATCACCTCGGGAACTCCGCCGGCCAGGAAGACAACGATGGTGGGGAAGTTGCGCGGGCCGTTGGGCAGGACGTCGACCAGGCGGGGGACTTGGCGATTGACGGCGGTCCAGTCGTCGAGGGTGGGGCGGGCCAGGCCGGCGGCGTGGGCGATGGCGGGCAGGTGGAGAAGGAGGTTCGTCGAGCCTCCGAAAGCGGCGTAGGTGACCATGGCGTTGCGGAGCGCGGCGGGGGTGAGGATGTGGCGGGTCGAGAGGGCGCGCTCCCGTTGGGCCAGCACGGCGCGGGCGGAGCGGCGGCCCATGTCCAGCCAGATGGCGTGGCCGGAGGGCGCGAGGGCGGAATGGGTGAGCGCGAGGCCGAGGGCTTCGGCGACCACCTGCGAAGTGGCCGCGGTGCCCAGGAACTGGCAGCCGCCACCGGGGGAAGCGCAGGTGCGGCAGCCGGCCTCCGCAGCCTGCTCGAGAGTGATGGCGCCGTGGGCGTAGCGCGCGCCGATGGACTGCACCTGGGCCGCGTCTTCGCCCTGTTCGGGGAGCAGCGTGACGCCGCCGGGCGCCAGCACGCAGGGGAGATCGGGAGTGCCGGCGAGGGCCATCATCATGGCGGGCAGTCCCTTGTCGCAGGTGGCGACGCCAATGACGCCGCGGCGGGTGGGCAGGGAACGGATGAGGCGGCGGAAGACAATGGCGGCATCGTTGCGGTAGGGGAGGCTGTCGAACATGCCGGGGGTTCCCTGGGTGCGGCCGTCGCAGGGGTCGGTGCAGTAGCCGGCGAAGGGCACGGCGCCGAGTTCCTTCAGCTCGCGGGCGGCGGCTTGCATGAGCAGGCCGACTTCCCAGTGGCCGGTGTGGTAGCCCAGCGCGATGGGCTCGCCGTCCGGGCCGCGGATGCCGCCGTGAGTGGAGAGGAGCAGGATCTCGGGGCCGCCCAGGCCGTCGGGCCGCCAGCCCATGCCGACGTCTTGCGACCAGCCGAAGAGGTCGCCGGAGGGACGGGTGAGCAGCATCTGGGCGGTGAATGGCAGCGCGCCGGCCGGTCCGGGAGCGGTGGAGCGGATGTCGAAGAGGGCGTCGTCTCCGGAGTCGAGAATGGAAGCCAGCGGGATGGGCATGAACACAGGCTAACAATTGCGCGCTGGGAACGCGCAACAGGCTAGAATCAAGAGAATGGTGATAGCGGTATATCCCGGATCGTTCGACCCCATCACGAACGGGCACTTGGATCTCGTTGAGCGGGGCGCGAGGCTATGCGACCGGCTGATTGTGGCGGTGTTGGGGAACGAGAGCAAGCAGCCGCTGTTCACGGTGGCGGAGCGCATGGAGATGCTGCGCGAGGTGGTGCGGGATTACCCGAACGTGGAGGTGGATTCCTTCGAAGGGCTGCTGGTGGACTACGCGCGCCAGAAGGGCGCGACGGCGATCGTGCGCGGAATCCGGGCCATCTCGGATTACGAGTACGAATTGCAGATGGCGCTGATGAACCGGCGGCTGTGCCCGTCGGTGGAGACGGTGTTCCTGATGTCGGGCGAGGCGTACTCGTTCATCAGCTCGCGCATTGTGAAAGAACTGATCCGGCTGGGCGGAAACCTGACGGGGCTGGTGCCGCCTTCGGTCGAGGTGCGGCTGAGGAATCGCGTATTGAAGGGCGTCTGACGATCACATGACACGTACCGGCCAACTGGCCCAGAGGATTTCACAGATCACGGTATCGACCACCATGCGGGCGGCGGCGGCGGCGGAGCGCTTGCGGCGGGCCGGAGAGGATGTGGTGGATCTGGCGCCCGGGGAGCCCGATTTTCCGACGCCGGACAACATCAAGCAGGCCGCCATCCGGGCCATTCAGGGCAACTTCACGCGCTACACGGCGGCGGGCGGCACGCCAGAGTTGAAAGCGGCCATTTGCGAGCGGCACGCGGCGGATTTTGGAACGGCCTATTCGCCGGCGGAGTGCGTGGTCTCGGTGGGCGGGAAGCACGTGATCTTCAACGTGACCCAGGCGCTGGTGGACGATGGGGACGAGGTGATTATCCCAGTGCCGTACTGGGTGACCTTCCGCGACGTGGTGCATTACGCGGGCGGGAAGTGCGTGCTGGTGCCCACCGACGAGCGGGAGGGGTTCCGGCTGACGGCGGCGATGATCGAGAGCGCGCTGAGCGGGCGGACCAAGATGGTGATCGTCAACTCGCCGTCGAATCCGTGCGGGGCGATGGTGGAGCGCGAGGAGTTCGAGCGGATACTGGAGCTGACCGCGCGGCGCGGCGTCTATCTGTTGACGGACGAGTGCTACGCGCACTTCGTTTACGACAGCGCGCCGTGGTCGATCGCCTCGGTGGCGGGCGCCAAGGGGACCGTCATCGTGGTGGGGTCGCTCTCGAAGACGTATTCGATGACCGGCTGGCGGATCGGATACGGGCTGGGGCCGGAGGCGATTGTGCAAGCCTGCACGAAACTGCAGAGCCACTCGACATCGAATCCGACCTCCATCGCGCAGAAGGCGGGTGTGGAGGCGCTGCGCGGGCCGCAGGAATCCGTGGCCATCATGCTGCGGGAGTACCGCAGGCGGCGCGAGTTCGTGGTGCGGCGGCTGCGCGAGATTGCGGGCGTGAGTTGCAGCGAGCCCAGGGGGTCGTTTTACGTTTATCCGAACATTGGCGCGGTGCTGGGCCGGGATGGGATAGAGGATACGCTGCAATTCGCGGAGCGCCTGCTGGAGGAGCAGAAAGTGGCCGTGGTGGCGGGCGCGGCGTTCGGGACGGACCGGCACGTGCGCATCTCGTATGCCGCCTCGATGGAGGAACTCTCGCGCGGCCTGGACCGGCTGGAACGGTTCGTGGCGAGCCACCTGGGCTGATAGACTGGCGAGTGAGTGGAGTGTCGGTAAACGTGAGTGGAGTATTGCGTCCGCGCGTGCTGGCGCTGGCTGTGTGCCTGTTGGCGCTGGGGGGCTGTGGGTCGCGGACGGAGCGGGAGCGGGAAATCGGGGAAGCCTATGTGGGGCCGGCGACGTTGAAGCTGCGCCGGGAGATGGACCTGCGGTCGGCGGAGGCGGCCACGGTGGCGCACGGGGAGCGGCTAGCCATCGTGCGGCGGCGGCGGCGGTTCGTGAAGGTGCGCACGGAGAAGGGCGTGGAAGGCTGGACGGACACGCGCCTGCTGCTTAGCTCGGAGCAGATGGAGCAGCTCAACCAGCTTGCGGAGCGGGCCCAGAGCCTGCCCTCGCAAGGCGCGGCGACGGTGTACGAAGCGCTGAACGTGCATACGGAGCCGAATCGGATGTCGCCCAGCTTCTACCGGGTGAAAGAGCGCGAACTGGTGGACGTGGTGGAGCGGGATCTGATTGCGCGGGTGCCGTTCGAGCCCAAGCGCATCCTGCCGCCGCCCAAGCCGCCCGCCGCGCGCAAGCCGAAGCCCGAACCGGCGGCCAGCCGCATCCCGCCTCCGCCCATGCCGCCGCCGCCCAAGCTGCCGGCGGATTGGCTGGAGCTGTCGGAGAGCACCGTGGGCGAGGCGGATACGCAGGCGCCGGTCCCCCAAAAGCCCGAAGCGGAGCCTTCCAAACCCGTTGCCGTGGACGACTGGACGCTGATCCGGCTGGCGAACGGGCGGGCTGGCTGGGTGCTGACTGGGATGCTGCGGATGAACATCCCGGACGAGGTGGCGCAGTATTCGGAAGGGCATCGGATCACGGCGTACTTGGCGATGGAGGACGTCAAGGACGGGGGGCAGATCAAGCACAACTGGCTGTGGACGACGCTGGCGGACACGCGCCGGACCTACGACTTCGACAGCTTCCGTTGCTTTGTCTGGAACGTGAAGCGCCACCGCTACGAGACGGCGCATGTGGAGAGCAACCTGCGCGGCTACTACCCGGTGGAGGCGCATCCGGTCAAGATGACGGCGGGCAAGAAGGAAGAGAGCTATCCGGGGTTCTCGCTGATCGTGGAAGACGACGACGGGGTGCGCTGGCGCAAGTTGTACGGCTTCCATACTTACCACGTGGTGCTGCTGAGGAAGGAGAAATGGGCGCCGCCGCCCATCCCGCCTCCCGGTCAGAAGCGCGCCGCTGTATCGCCCAAGGCTGCGCCCGCAGTGCAGCCCGGGTTCCTGGCCCGGATGGCGGGGTGGTGGCGGAAGCTGTTCGGGCGGTAACTACACCCGGTCCAGCGCCAGAAACTCCTGGATGTGGGGGTTATCGGAGCGCTGGAGGTCCGCGGTGGGACCGAAGAAGACGACCCGGCCTTCGTGAAGCACCACCACGCGGTCGGCAACGCGGTTCATCAGATCCAGGTCGTGGGTGACGACGATGGAGGTGAGGCGCAACTGGTTCTTGAGGCGGAGCATGAGGGCGGCCATGTGGTCGGACATGATGGGGTCGACCATGGTGGTGGGCTCGTCGTAGAGGATGCACTCGGGCTGGGCGGCCAGCGCGCGGGCAATGGCGACGGCGCGCTTGTAGCCGGTGGAAATGTCGGCGGGATAGGCATTGGCGTACTCGGCCAGATCCACCATCTTTAGCAGGCCGTTGACGACATCCTCTTTGTTTTCAGCGTCGTAGTCCTCGCGCAGCTCGAGCGAGAAGAGGATGTTCTCGGCGATGGTCAGGGAGTCGAAGAGGGCGCCGGATTGGAAGACCATGGTCACTTTGCGGCGGATCCGGCGCAGCTCCGGCTCGGGATAGTCGGTGATGTCCTCGTGAGCCACGATCACCCGTCCGCTGTCCGGGCGTAGGAACCCCATGATGTGCGCCAGGGTCACCGACTTTCCGACGCCGCTGCGGCCGATGATGGCGACCGTTTCGCCCGCGTTGACATGAAAGTTGACATCGACTAAAACGGGGACGTCGAACGTCTTATCTACGTGGCGGAACTCGATGTAATGAGGGTGGAGCTCGGTCATGGGTCGCCGTGGGCGGTCCAGCCCGACGGCCGGCCGCGCGGTTTCATGCAGAAATGATACCATTAGCGGTGCAGAGGACACGGCCGGAGCCCAGTGGTTGTCTTTCCACTTTGCGGAACGCAGGATTGGGAGTAGAATCGAGTTAAAACAAAGATATGCGTTTTTGTTTGAGACTGGGATGCGCGGGACTGGCGGCCGGGGCCTGGCTGGCCGCGGCCACGCCGGAGGTTACCACACCGGAGGCTTCCCAGCCGGAGGCTCCCGCGGCCAAGCTGGCGTCGGTGGTGCGCGCCGATCGTCGCACGGGCCGTCTGGTGCGCAAGGTGACGGTGGCTCCGCCGGCGGCGCCGAAGCCGGTCAAGGCGAGCCTGCCCGCTCCCCAGCCGGTAGAGAGGGCGGTGGGCGCGGCGATCGCGGATTCCGTGGAGAAGACGGCCGGACGCTACCAGGTGGACCCGCTGCTGGTGCATTCGGTGATCGCGGTGGAGAGCAACTACAATCCGCTGGCGGTGTCGCCGAAGGGGGCGCAGGGCCTGATGCAACTGATGCCGGGGACGGCGCGGCGGCTGGAGGTGAAAGACAGCTTCGACGCCATCGAGAATCTGGACGGCGGGGTGCGCTACCTGAAGTACCTGCTGACGGTGTTCGGCGAGGAGGATCCGCGGCTGGCGCTGGCGGCCTATAACGCGGGCGAAGGCGCGGTCATGAAGCACCGGGGCATTCCGCCTTACCCGGAGACGGAGCGGTACGTGGAGCGGGTGGGGCAGAAGTACGGCGAGGCGAAGCGGGCGGCGCAGGCGGCGGCGGTCCCGAAGGAGACTCCGGTAGCCGAGCATCCGGCTATCGAGCAGTACGTGGACGCGGAGGGCAGGCTGCACGTGCGCACACGATCATCCCCATGAGACCAGTCGCCTGGGCGCTCCCGATTGCGCTTCTTCTGGCGGGCTCGGGTCTGGGACAGACCCGCATCACCGCCGTACGCTTCTGGTCGGTGGGCGAGGTGACGCGCGTCGCCATCGAGACGGACGGCGAGACCAGCTATCGCGCCGAGCGGCTGGAAAATCCGGGCCGCCTGTACTTCGACCTGCAAGGGACGCGCCCGCAGGGCCAAGGACTGGAAACGATCCCGGTGGGGGACCGCCTGTTGAAGCAGATCCGCATCGCGCGGACTGTGCCGGGCGTCACGCGGGTGGTGCTGGATCTGGCGGTCCCGATCGAGTACTCGGTCTCGCATCTGAGCAATCCGGACCGCATCATGGTGGAACTGCGCTTGCCTGGCAAGGGACCGGCCACGCCTCCAGTGAGAAGCGTCACCGGCAATCACCCGATTGCGGAACAGGCTCCGGAGGAAGCGGAGAACGAGCCCGCGACGAGGCCCGCTCCGGTGGCGGAAGAGGCGAAGCCCAAGCCCGAACGGGCCGTGTTCCGCATGCCGCCCGCGCCCGTGGCGGAGACGCCGCGGCCGGCGCCCGAGCCGCCGAGTCTGCCTCCGGCGCGGCTGCCCCCGTACAGGGCCCCTGCGCCGGTTATTCTGCCGCCAATACCCGCACCGGCGCATCGCGTTGCCGAATCGAAACCGGCGGTGGAGGCACCGCCGGCGGCTGCGCCGCACGTGGCCGAGTCCAAGCCGGCGACCGAAGCGCCGCGCGTGGTAGCGCCGCGCGTGGCCGAATCGAAACCGGCGGCCGAGACGAAGAGCGCCCCGGCAGTCGCGCTGGCGGCGCAGCGGGACAGCCACGGCGACCGGTCGATGATCCGGGCGTTGGGGTTAAAGTTGGGCCGCGTGGTGCTGGATCCGGGGCACGGGGGGCAAGATGCCGGGACCATCGGCCCGGGCGGTCTGGAGGAGAAGACGCTGGTATTGGACGTCGCGCAGCGCCTGGGCGTCCTGATTACGCAGCGCCTGGGCAGCGAGGTGGTCTTCACGCGGACGGACGACACCTACGTTCCCCTGGAAGCGCGCACGGCGCTGGCCAACGAGAAGCGCGCCGACCTGTTCCTTTCGATCCATGCGAACTCGTCCAAATTGCGGGGGATCTCCGGTAGCGAGGCTTACTTCTTGAACTTCACGACCTCGGCCAGCGCGCTGGAGGTGGCGGCGCGCGAGAACGCCAGCTCCGAGCAGTCGATTCACGAACTGCAGAGCCTGCTCCAGAAGATTGCGTTGAAGGAGAAGGTGCAGGAGTCGCGGGAGTTCGCGGCCACCATACAGAGGAGCCTCTATGCCGGCCTCTGGGACGCCAAAGGGATCAAGAACCGGGGGGTCAAGCAGGCCCCCTTCGTGGTGCTGATCGGGGCCCAGATGCCGTCGGTGCTGGCGGAGATCGCGTTTTTGAGCAATCCCAAAGACGAAGCCCAGCTCAAGCGTCCGGAGTACCGGCAGAAGGTGGCGGAAGCGCTGTACAAGGGAGTATCTCAGTACGCCGGGACGCTAAGTCACTTCCAGGTGGCGCGAGGCAAGGGCGCGGAAGGGCAGCAGTAAGTCGCCATTTGGCCGGCCTTGACTTACTGCGGGCAGAGGACGGTTTCAGGGCCGGCCGGGCCGTGTGGGCCGGGGACTCGGCAGGGTTCCGCGGAAACCAGCGGCAGTGCGCCGGCCTGGCTGACGGAGTAACGGATTCCGGCGATGGTCAGCCTGAGGGTGCGCTCTGCGCCGCTGTTGGCAGCCACCGTATAATTCACGACGCCACTGCCGGCGCCGGAAGCGGGTTGGGTCGGCGTCACCCACCCCAGCGGGCTGGCAGCGCCCCAGAAGCAGCCGGCTCCAGCGGTGACGGCGACTACGCCGGAGCCCCCAGCGGCCGGAAAAGAAGCGCTCGTAGAGTCGAGGCCGAAAGTGCAACCCTGCGGGTCGATGGCCAGGGACAAGGTGGCGGAAGCGCTGCCCGCATGGACCGCGTCGCCGGCATAGACGGCCGTGATGGAGTAGGGGCCGGCGAGGAGGCCCGAGGTGGAGTAGGCCGCGCTGGCGCGGGCGTCCAAAACCACGGTTGCGAGCGTCTCCGCGCCGATCATAAAGGATACCGTTCCCTGGGGGCCAATCGAATCGGTGGAAGCGACACGGGCCGTCAGGGTCAAGGGCGTTGTCGCGGCGGCGGGATTCACGCTCGAAACCAGCGACGTGGTGGTGGCGGGCAGCGGGGTGGCGAGCAGATTCCAGTTCGCGAGCAGCGCCGCGACGTCGATGGAGCCGA
>Ga0326728_10025343_pt1 | contig 10629 bp, 7 predicted proteins | sample MB3enrmetagenome_FD_207602 | JGI IMG/M metagenome (GOLD analysis project Ga0326728, IMG submission 207602) | Lab enriched peat soil microbial communities from McLean, Ithaca, NY, United States - MB31MN | ecosystem: Environmental > Terrestrial > Soil > Wetlands > Peat | place: USA: New York...
GCACAACAGCAGAGCGGCGCGCAGTGGATTCAGTTGGAGCGTTGACATGGGGAGTGGGGCTTGAGGGTTCAGTCAGGTTTAGATAATCCATGGTTCGCGCATGGCGCGGGAGCGGAGGCGGTTGGCCTCCGGGTCGTTGATGAATTCCTCCTTGACCGGGTCGTATTTCAGGTCGCGCTTGAGCCACATGCAGATATTGGCGGCATGGACGGTGGACATCGAGCGGTGCATGACCACCGGATTGGCGACAGTGGGCCGGCGGGACTTGACGCAATCGAAGAGGTCCCGCACGTGGCTCATCGGGCGGCGGGTGCGGGCGATGTAATCCCTGACCAGCTTGCTGAAATCGGCCAGCAGGGCCGGGTGGGACACCTCCGGCTTGGAATAGCCGTCGGCGATCGCGACCCAGCCCTCAGTGCCTTCGTAGCGCACCCCGCACGAGCCGTGCCACCACTGGTCGCCGCGGGAGAGCACCATCTTGATCCCGTTGGCGAAGCCCACCACCATCCCGTCGCCGGTGGGGTTGTTCACGTAGCCGTATTCGACACCGGCGGTGTCGGCCGCGCCGATAGCCACCTGGCATTGGGCGAAGGTGTGGGCACCCCACTCGCCGATGCAACTGGTATGGAAGTCATAGTAGCCGCGCCATTCCCCGCGCGTGTAGGCGGAGTTGTAAGGCCGCCACGGGCAGGGCCCAAGCCATTGGTCCCAGTCCACCTCCTCCCGGGGGGGCTCGGTCTCGGCCGGCAGCCAGTCGTATTTCATCTCGGCCGCGTCCCAGGGGGCGATGTGGGCGCGCACGGTGTGGACGTGGCCCAGCCGGCCGGTGCGCAAGAGTTCGTTGGCGAAGGTGAAATTGTCTTCGCTCAGCCGCTGGGTGCCGGTCTGATAGACGCGGCCATAACGCCGCGCCGTTTCGACCACCGCCTGCCCTTCGGCGATGGTCATGCAGGAAGGCTTCTCGGAATAAACGTCCTTGCCGGCGCGCATGGCCAGGATCGAGGCCAGGGCGTGCCAGCGGTCGCCCGTGGCGATGAGCAGGGCATCGATGTCCGTCCGTGTGGCCAGGAACTCGCGCATGTCCCGATACATGGCGCAATCCTGGTTGCCGTACTTGTCATCGACGATGCGCTTGACCGCCTCGCGTTGCGACCTCTTGGCGTCGCAGATCGCCACGAATTGCACGTCCCGCTCCGGCAGCATCCAGCGCAGGTCGCTGGAACCTCGCGAGCCCACCCCCATCCCGCCCAGGACGATCCGTTCGCTGGGGGCCACTGTCCCGTTGAGTCCCAGCGCCGAGCCCGGCACGATGCACGGCGCGGCCAGCGCCCCGCCCGCCAAGACCGCCCGCCCAAGGAATTGGCGCCGGCTCAAGGCACCGGTTGTCCCGGCGCGGGAACATGAAGCCAGGGAAACGTGAGTCAAAGGAAGCAATGTCTGTGTTGCCATGCCGCCACGCTACCAAAGCCGGCCCGGCGCTGGCAAAGGAAAGTTTGATCGATAAAGCGTGACGTCCTCCTCAAATCCTGCGCAAGCTCGCCGCGCCCATCATGCAACATTTGACCGCAATCCGATTCGTGGCGGCCTCGGTCATCCTGGCCGCTGGCTCGCGCTTCGCCTCGGCCCAGGACCAGGAGGCCGCGCTGTATAGTTTCTTCCAGCGGCACTTGGACGCCCACTTCCAGCAACAGCCGATGGAGGCCACGCGCCTGGGGGACCATCGTTTCGACCATCTGCTGGACGACCTCTCCCCTGCCGCGCAGGCCGCCTGGCTGGCCCTCGCCCGCCACACCCTCGAGGCCCTGCCCCGGGAGGTGGATTACGCCCGGCTGTCGCGCGCCGGCCAGATCGATTTCGAGATCCTCCGGCAGGACCTCACTGGCTCAATCTGGCTGGCCGAGAACACCCATCCGTTCCAGGAGGACCCGCGCGTTTATAACGACTACCTCAGCGACAGCGTCTATCTCCTCCTGACCCAATCCACACTGCCGGCGGAGACCAACCTTGCCAATTGCCTGGCCCGGATGGCACTGATTCCGCGCATCGTGGCCGCGGCCAGGGAAAACCTGCGAAACCCGGCGCGCGTGTGTCTGGAGACGGCCATTCGCCAGAACCGGGGCGCCATCGGGTTTTATGAGCGGGACCTCTTTGAGTTGGCCGGCGGCACCCCGCAACTGGCCGCGCTGAAATCCGCCGCCGCGCGCGTGGTGGATTGCCTGAAGGATTACCAGAGGTTTCTCGAGCAGGACCTGCTGCCCCGCGCCAACGGCGAATGGCGGCTCGGCAAGGAGCGGTTCGCTCGCAAGCTGGAACTCGAGCTGGACGCCGGCATGGACGCCGACCAGGTCCTCGCGGACGCCCAGGCCGAATTCGAGCGGGTGCAGCGCGAGATGTGGGTGTTCGCGCGGCAGCTTTGGAGCCGGTACTTCCCCCGGCGGCCGGTGCCGCCAGACGACGCCGCCGGCCGCCGCGCGGCCATCCAGCGGGTGCTCGAGCGCATCGGCCACGACCACGGGGCCCCGGCCACCCTCCTCCGTGACGTGCGCCGCGCCGTGAGCGGCATTCGCCGCTTCATCGCCCAGCGGGACATCCTGCGCCTGCCCGAGCCGGACACCTGCCGGATTATCGAGATGCCGGAATTCGAGCGCGGCAATTCCACCGCCTACCTGAACCCGGCCCCGCCCCTGGACCCCAAGGCCGCCGGCTTCTACGCCGTAAGTCCCCCGCCCAAGGACTGGGATGCCGCCCGGGTCGAAAGCTACTTCCAGGAGTACAATCGCCACATGCTCCAAATCCTCACCATCCACGAGGCCTTCCCGGGGCACTATGTCCAGTTCGATTACGCCAACCGCTTCGCCTCCCCCATCCGGCGCGTCCTCCAGTCCGGCGTCTATATCGAAGGCTGGGCCGTCTATACCGAGCAGATGATGTTGGACCAGGGCTATGGACAGGGTGACCTGCCGTTGCGCCTGACCCAGCTTAAGTTCTATCTCCGCGCCGTGGGCAACGCCATCCTGGACCACAACATGCACTGCGCCGCCATGACTGACGAGCAAGCCCTCCGCTTCCTGACCGAAGACGCCTGCCAGTCCGAAGGTGAAGCCCGCCTGAAGATCATCCGCGCCAAGCAAAGCTCCGTCCAACTCTCGACCTACTTTGTCGGCCGCATGGCCCATTACCGCCTTAGGCAAGCCCTCGAGCGCCAGCTCGGCGAGCGGTTCCAACTGGCTCGTTTTCACGAAGCCGTTCTGGCCCAGGGCGCGGTGCCGGTTAAATACCTCCCGGAACTGGTCCGCTCCAGCTTGCTGGCCGGAGCCGGGCAGGGCCGGTGACAAAGCGACTCTTCCCGCCCTTCTTAATGTTCTCTTAAGGTAGGCTCAGGCAAGGTGGGGGCATGGACCGGGGCTAAACGTCAGTGCGGAGCAGTCTGCGCCGCCAAGTTCGTGGCTTGCTTGACCCAGCCGACGCCCGCACGCCTCCGGCGCATTGGCCCCGGCCCAAACCAGTCCCTGGCGCCGGTGGCCGGAGCACGCCCGTTCTTCGTGGGGTTGACGGTAGTGCTCCGTGACCGCCGCCGCGGGCAGCGGGACAGGGCGCATCCGGCCAACCACCAGGGGCCGGGAACGCCGCCTTCAGGCGGCAGCGCCCCGGCAAGGCGGGCGACACTGGAGTGCTCGGCAGCGCACCCCGTTGCGGAGCCACTGCCGCCTGAAGGCGGCGTTCCGCTACGCCGTCGCCTGGTGGTACCCGGAAGATGCGCCCCGGGGGACATGGAGGGGAAATTGGAGATTGAAATGTGGCCGCGGGTGGCTAAAAAATAATGGCCTATGACCACTTAGGGTGAATTCTGCGAGTCTGTGACCTATGCGCGTGCTCGTCGTTGAGGATGAACCGGACCTGCTCAAGAGCCTGCTCCGGGCGCTGAGGGAGGATGGCTATGCGGCCGATGGCGCGGCCGATGGCGAGGATGGCCTCTACAAGGCCGAGAACTACGAATATGACGCGGTGGTCCTGGACATCATGCTGCCGCGGATGGATGGCTGGGAACTGCTGCGCGCCCTGCGCAAGACCAAGAAGACCCCGGTGCTCATGCTCACCGCCCGCGACACGGTGCGGGACAAGGTGCGCGGCCTGGACATCGGCGCCGATGATTACCTGGTCAAGCCCTTCGACCTGTCGGAACTGCTGGCGCGCCTGCGGGCCCTCATCCGGCGGGCGGCCAGCCAGGCCGACTCCTGCATCGTGCTCGGCGACGTGGTCATCGATACCGCCGCACGCACCGTCCGCAAACAAGGCGAGCCGGTCGTGCTCACCGCGCGCGAGTACGCCCTGGTCGAGTACCTGGCGGTGCACCGCGGAAAGGTCGTCACCCGCACGATGCTCTACGACCACCTCTTTGACGAGAACGACGCCACGCTCTCCAACCTCCTGGACGTCCACGTCTCCAATGTCCGCAAAAAGCTCGGCTACGACTTCATCACCACGCGGCGCGGGCACGGCTATTGCATCGAGGCGCCGCCATGATCTTCAATTCCATCCGCTGGCGTCTCCAGGCCTGGCACGGGCTGATCCTGGTGACCGTCCTGGCCGGCTTTGGTTTCACCGCCTATCACGCCGCGCGCGACAACCAGTTGCGCCGGCTGGACCAGGAAGAGCTGGCCCCGCGCCTGATGATTCCCATCTTCCGCCCAGGGCCCCCCGGACGCCCGCCGGAGCGCGAGCTGGGTGGGCCGCCCGGACGGCCGCCCGACCGCGGACCGGAGGGGCCGCCGGGAGAACGGCCCGGCGAGGGCCGCCGCCGCTTTGACCCCGCCGAGTTTCGCCAGCGGATGCGCCAGGCCGTTGAGCGGGCCGGGACCCTCGAGAGCAGCCAGACCAACCGTTTCTATTACGTCTTCTGGCAGGCGGACGGCACGCTGCTGGCCCAATCGGCCGGCGCCCCAAAGGACGTGCCCATCCCGGAGCGGCCCGCCGTCGCCGAGCGCCAGGCCGGCCCCGGAGACGATGAGCCGGGCGGCCCCGGCCGGGGCCGGCAGGGGCCGCCAATGCCCCCGAGCGGCCGCACCCGCGGCCAGTACCGCGAGGTCTTCCGCCCCCTGCCGGGGGGCGAGATTCTGCTCGTTGGACGGTCGATCACCCAGGACCTCAAGGACATGCACGCCATGGCGTTGCGCCTGGTGGTCGCGGGCGCCGGCGTGCTGCTCCTGGGGCTGGCGGGAGGCTGGTGGCTGGCCGCCCGCGCCATCCGGCCCATCGAAGCCATCGGGGCCACCGCGCTCAAGATCGCCGCCGGGGACCTCTCCCAGCGCATCAATGTGGCCGACACGGACAGCGAGTTGGGCCGCCTGGCCGGCGTGCTCAATGCCACCTTCAGCCGGCTGGAAGCCGCTTTCGCCCATCAGGCCCGGTTCACCTCCGATGCCTCGCACGAGCTGCGCACGCCGGTCTCGGTGGTCCTGACCCAAACTCAGGGCGCCCTGGCGCGCGAGCGCAGCGCCGCCGAATACCGCGAGGCCCTCGAGGCCTGCCAGCGCGCCGCCCAGCGCATGCGCAAGCTCACGCAGTCGCTGCTGGCCCTGGCGCGCCTGGATGCGGGGCAGGACCCCATGCGCCGCGAGCAGGTGGACCTGGCGCGGGTGACGCGGGAATGCGTCGAGATGGTGCGCCCGCTGGCGGCCGAGCGCGGCATCCAGTTGCGTTGCGACCTAACGCCCCTGCTGTGCGCCGGGGACGCCGAGCGCATCAGCCAGGTCGCGACCAACCTCCTGAGCAACGCCCTCGAGTTCAACCACCCCGGCGGCGAAGTCCGCGTCTCCACGCGCGCCGAAAACGGCCTGGCCGTGCTCGCCGTGGCGGATACCGGCCAGGGCATCCCCGCCCAGGACCTGCCGCACATCTTCGAGCGCTTTTACCGCGTCGACCAGTCCCGCTCGGGCGTCCGGGGCGGGACCGGTCTTGGCCTGGCCATTTCCAAAGCCATCGTCGATGCCCACAGCGGCGCCATCGAGGTCGCCAGCCAACTCGGCGCCGGCAGCACTTTCACCGTAAAGCTGCCGCTCAAGTGAGACCAGTTCGCGTCAAACCCCGCCGCGGCGCGCCAAGGAGTTCCTAGTCGCTTCCAGCTTGAGCCCGGACGTTTCGCCCTCCCCGAGAGGTCCGAGGCCCGGCGAGCCGGCGCCAGAAGGCCAACTGCCAACTGATCACTGACCACTGACCACTGACCACTGCCAACTGCCAGCCGCCAACCGCCAACTGCCAACTGTCAACTGACAGCCCGCACAACCAAGCCCCCACCCCCACTGTAAGGATTCTCGTTCATCTCCGACTAAGAGGTGTGGAGGCGGCTGGGGCAACACCGATGAACAAAAAGCCCCGGCGCCTGACCCAAGGGCCTATACCGGGAGGACGCGCGGTTCCCCCCGCGGCACAGTGGGCAGAGGACTGTCCGCCCGGCCGGGATAGGCACTCAGTACTAACACGAACAACGCAAGAACATGAAAGAACAGATGAAGATAATCACTTCCGCAAATTCGGAGAGACTCAAGCTCGTCAAGCGCGCAGTCAGCGCCGGCCTCGGGCTGGCGGCCTTGGCCTGCGCTGCTAATGCCGGCCAGCCCACCGTGCTCTACACCATGGATAACTCGGCAATGGCCAACCACGTGCTGGTCATCACCGGGACCGCCGGCTCGATGAGCGTGACCAAAACCTACGCCACCGGCGGCATGGGACTCGGCAGCGCCCAGGGTTTGCCCAGCCAAGGTTCGGTCCTGCTCAGCCCGGATGGGCAGTGGCTGTTCGTTTGCAACGCCGGCAGCGACGATATCTCGGTCTTCCAGACCCTGCCCGGCGGCCAACTCCAGCTCACCGACAGAGTCGGTTCTGGCGGCAGCTATCCCCTCAGCCTGACGCTCAATGGCAGCCTGCTGTACGTGCTCAACGCCGGCGGCTATGTGGGCGGCAGCGACAATATCACGGCGTTCCATTTTGGCTGCGGCAACCTCACCATGCTCCCCGGCTCTTCCCAAACCGTCGGCGAGGGGGCGATCGCGGGCAAGACCGGCCCGGCCCAGGTCTCGTTCGGCCGCGACGGAGACACCCTCGTGGTCACGGAACGGGGCCTCACTGCGCCCACCAGCATGATGATCGACACCTGGATCGTGGACCATAGCGGCATGGCAACGGACCACCAGGTCTTCACCTCGGGCGTGGGCGGCAACTTCGGCTTCGCCGTCGGACGGGGCAATCGCCTCTTTGTTTCCGAGGCCGCCGGCGGCATGTCTGACGCCAGCGCCCTCTCCTCCTACGCGCTCTCCGACTCGGGCGACTTGACCGTCATCGACAGCTCGGTGTCGACCAAGCAGACGGCGGCCTGTTGGGTGGCCCTCACTTTCGACGGCCGCTATGTCTATACCGCCAATGCCGGCAGCGCCTCGCTCTCCGGCTTCGGCGTCCAGCCGAATGGCAACCTCAAGCTGCTAAACTCCTCGGGCATCATCGTCACGACGGGCGCCCACCCGGCCGATATGGCCTTCGGCCACGCTGGCAATGCCCTTTTCAGCCTCAACAACGGCGACGGCTCCCTCAGCGCCTTCACCGTCGGGTCCGACGGTTCGCTTGTGCCGGAAACCGGTTTGAGCGCGGGCAGCCTCCCCACCACCGCCGCCGGCCTGGCCGCATGGTAGGCCGGTTACTCCACGCCCCACCTGGCGCGCGCAGCCTGCTGCGCGCCGCCAACGGGTCCACGGCGCCCACCCCGTTGCGCGCCGTGCCCCATGATGTGGGCTAAAATGGCAAGCCCTTTGCCCCGACCCAAATCCTCGCCTAAGGATTCTTTTGAGGAACGGAATACGCAGAAAAGCCCTTCTTTTCCGCGTATTCCGCGTATTCCGCGGTTATCTATCTTCGCTCGATTGGCATGAGATCTGAGCCGCTTTGATTCGCCGCATCTTTCTCGCACTGGCAGGTCGTTAGGCAAGGATTTGGGCCCGAGGTTCACTGGCCTTCGGATCGGATTCTTTGTTCGATGCGCCGGCGCGCCTCGGGTGAGAGTCCTTCCGATGCTTGGTGGCCCTGGTGTTCCTCGCATTGGCGGGCGGCGGAGCGGAGGAACTTCAAATGCTCGCCGTATCGCCGGCACCATTTGCACAGGAGCAGGTGCAGCCGAAGTCCGGTCTTCTCGGAAAATGAAAGTCTCCGGTCCATGGCCTCGGACTGGAGGCGGGCCGCTTGTTTGCACGTTGGCGAAAGGGCGCCCACGGTCCCGGCAAGGTTCTTCAGCCAGTTCATAGAGGTTCTCCCGCTTTTCCGAACCAATGGGTCTCCAGGCATTGACGCAAAGCCATGCGTGCCCGGTGCAGCATGACCCATAGGTTAGATTCTGAAATCTTCAGCATAAGACAAATTTCCTCGCTGCCGAGGTTGTCCACTTCGCGCAGGTTGAAGACGGCGGCGGTTCTTTTCGGGAGCCTTTCGGAGCAATCACGGTAGGCCTGCCAGAAACCTTTGTTCTCCAGGCTCTCCGCAGGAGTCGGCCATGGCCGGGGCCCCAGTCCGCGAATCCAGGCGCCTTCCTGCGCGCCCGCCCCCACGAAACGGCCGCTTTCTTCATCGGCGTAGAATTCCAGGTCGGCGAACGGGGTCTCCCGGCTGGCCCGGCGGTAGTAGTCGCAGACCTTGTTCTTGAGAATGCCGGCGAGCCAAGTCCTCTCCGCCGAGCGGCCGGCAAACCTCTTGTCAGCCTTGAGCGCGGCCAGAAAGGTCTCCTGCACGGCGTCTTCGGCCTGGGCGGGGTCCCGCAGGCGTGTCATGGCGTAACGAAAGAGGTAATCGCCGTACAGCTCGACCCACCGTTCCGGGTCGGAGACAGGGGGCTCAGTCAATGACCTTGTCATGCTCTTGACTCACCTGGTGGACTGGACCGGCTGGCGCCCCTGGGCTTTCTGCGAGCAGCTTGTTTGGCTCAAAGTTCCGCACAGCGAGCTACCAAAGGGTTTGAACCCCTGGATATTGAGGAAAGCGAGGATCGGGGGTGAGCACCGTTAGGCCCAACTCCAGCGCCGATGGGCCCGCCCCTACGCCGCCACTTCCTCTTCCGTGTCGAGGAAGCCTTGCAGGTGACGGACGCGCGTGGGGTGGCGGAGCTTGCGCAGGGCCTTGGCTTCGATCTGGCGGATGCGCTCGCGCGTCACGTTGTACATCCGGCCAATCTCCTCGAGCGTCCGCTCGTAGCCGTCCACCAGCCCGAAGCGCATTTCGAGAATCTTCCGCTCGCGCTCGGTCAGGCTGGTCAGCACGTCCCCCAGCTTCTCCTTGAGCAGGCTGTAGCTGGTCACATCCGAGGGGTTTTCGGCCGTCTTGTCCTCGATGAAATCCCCCACGCTCACATCGCCATCGTCCCCAACCGGCGCGTGCAGGGAAATCGGTTGCTGCGCCATCTTGAGCAACGAGTTGATGCGCGTCACCGGCATGCGCATCTCATCGGCGATTTCCTCCGGCGTCGGCTCCCGGCCCAGTTCCTGGGTGAGCTGCTTTTGGGCGCGCCACAGCTTGTTCATGATCTCGATCATGTGCACCGGGATGCGGATCGTTCGCGCTTGGTCCGCAATCGAGCGGGTGATCGCCTGGCGAATCCACCAGATCGCGTAAGTGGAAAACTTGTAGCCCCGCCGGTACTCGAACTTCTCGACGCCCTTCATCAGCCCGATGTTGCCCTCCTGGATCAGGTCCAGGAACGACTGCCCCCGGTTGGTGTACTTCTTGGCCACGGACACCACCAGGCGCAAGTTGGCCTCCGCCATGTGCGTCTTGGCTTGGTGGGCGCGCTCGGCCGCCTTGCGGAGCTGCTCGAAGGTGCGATAAAACTCCTCCCGCGGTTCGCGCACAAACCGCTCCAGCTCCTGGACTTTCGCCCGCTCGCCGTCGAGCAGGACTTGTTGCTCCGGCGTCTTGCGGTGGTGCTCCATCTCCTGGATCCGGCGCAGGCTGGCTTGGAATTTCTCGTGCACGTTGCTGGCCACCACGATCATGTCCTCGAGCACCCGTTGCTTGTAATAGAACTTGGGAAAGGTCGCCTGCAGCTTGCGGTCCCGTTTCTGGAATTCGGCGAAGAGCTTCTCCCCCTCGTTCGGCCCGGCCGTCCTCTGCCACAGCTCGTAATGCTGGTGCACCTCGGCATCGATCTGCCGGACTCTCTTGATCAGATTGCGCAATTCCTTGAGATGACCCTCGCGGTTAGCCACCTTCCGGTCCACCACCACGCGGTCGAACCGCTCCTTGGGGGGTTCCGACAGGAGCTTCTCCGCGATCGCGATGTGCTCCTTGGCGGCAAAGCCCAGGCTATAGACCAGGCGGGTCATCTCGCTTTCGGCCTCTTCGATGCGCTTGCAGATCTCCACCTCCTGTTCCCGCGTCAGCAAGGGCACCTTGCCCATCTGGTTCATGTACATCCGCACCGGGTCGTCCAGCACCTCGAGGCGGTGGTCTTCATCCTCGTCGGGCTCCAACGGCTTGGTCCGTTCCGCCTCGCTATGGTCCATGATCTCGACGTCCAGGTTCCGCAGCTTGGTGTAGAGGTCGTCCAGCTCGTCCGGCGAGATGCCATCGGGCAGGACGTCGTTGATATCGTCATAC